>JADMIO011011075.1_pt1 | contig 80000 bp, 68 predicted proteins | sample 8958161 | NCBI WGS metagenome assembly JADMIO01 (sample SAMN16585339, study PRJNA669376) | soil metagenome | isolation source: Crop rotation soil | place: USA: Cullars Rotation, Alabama | collected 2011 | reverse complement strand
ACATCACCAGTTTCCCGGGCTTTGATCCCGAGGGAGGCAATCTCAATAGCGGCACATTAACACCGGGAGTGGAACTAATGCAATTTCCTTCTACAAGAACAATGGGTGTTAACCTCAGTTTTAAATTTTAAAAACAACATATAATGTCGATCGATAAAAAAATACTGCTTGTCGTTCTTACAAGCATGTTACTTATATCCTGTTCTAAAAATTTTGAAGAGCTAAATACCGATCCCAACCGGCCAAAGGAGATTACGCCAGGTGTTATGCTGGGCCAGCTTCAATACAGGATTGTGAATAGCAGCATTAGTGCGGCCCGCAATTTTACTCATGAATTGATGCAGGTAGATGCTCCGCGTGTGAGTACGGGTGGTGGCGGACTGCACAGGTATGAAGTAAATCCGGGCGCAGGTGTATGGAGCAACTTTTATGGTTACATGACCGATATCCAGGATATATACAATATTGCTTCCCGGTTAAATGAGAATAATTATCGTGCTATAGCACTCGTATACAAAAGCTGGGCTTATTCTATTCTTACTGATCTCTACGGAGATATCCCTTATTCGCAAGCTACGCAGGCTGCAGATGGAGTGTTTCAATCGGCATTTGATAAACAGAAAGACATTTATTTGCAGCTATTGAAGAATCTTGATTCGGCCAATACACTCTTCAATTCATCCAGGGCACTTACCTATGGAGGTGATATGCTCTACAATGCCAATACATTGACCGGATCTGTCAACACCGGAATTGTAAAATGGAAAAAATTCTGCAATTCACTGAAGTTGCGATTGTTGTTACGCATTTCCAAACGTGATGATGAAGTAAACGTGAATGAGCAGATCACGACGATGTTGGCAGACCCCGTAAAATACCCCGTATTTACAGGCAATGCTGATGATGCTATATTCCGTTACCCGGGTACTTATCCTTACTTCAATCCATATTATAATGCCCGTCAGCTCGATTGGAGAGACGGGACCTATTTCACGCAATTCTTTATCGATAAAATGAATGCCGATGGTGATCCCAGAAGGACCGTATGGGCAACTACGGTTACCGTTGGAGGCAACCCGGTTTATCGTGGCATCCAGAGTGGCTATCCAACAACACTTGAATATGCGGTTGGTCAAAACTCGAGTTATTCCGACGGATTAAAAACAAGTCCGCTTGTGGGCGTAATGATGACCTATGCGGAGCTGGAATTTATCAAGGCAGAATTGGCATTGAAAGGATTTAGTACCGGTAAGACTCCGAAACAACATTACGATGCGGGTGTTACAGCGTCAATGATACAATGGGGCGTTAGCCTGCCGGCCGGGTATCTTACTCAGCCAGGAGTACAGTATGATGAAGCAGCTTCCTCAGAAGTTCAATTAGAAAAAATAATGCTGCAGAAGTATTATGCTTACTTCTTCGTGGATTACCAATCATGGTTTGAAAAAAGAAGAACCGGTTATCCCGTATTACCAAGAGGCTCAGGTATACCGGTCGAAAACCAGTTTCCTTATCGTATCCCTTATCCTACCTACCTGCAGTCGCAGAACCCTGAACATTTGGCCGAAGCCGTGGCTTCAATGGGTGGAGATGCCAGTAGCATCAAAGTATGGTGGAATAAATAAGACTAAATTAAAATAAACCTGTAAAAATGTTTAACATGAAAATACGGTTGACAATATTTATTATTGCTTTCATAGTATGTGTGCAGGATGTATCCGCACAAACAACTGAGCGGCGTACATTGATCGTCTTTTTCGATGGACTTCGTCCCGATTATATTACACCCGAGACTATGCCCAATCTATATGCATTCAAAAAACAAGGTGCATACGGCCAGCAACATCATAGCGTATTTCCAACCGTGACCAGGGTTAATGCTTCTTCTTATTCTACTGGTAGTTATCCGGGTACACATGGTTTGATGGGTAATACCGTTTATTTTCCTGAAGTGGACCCTGTAAAAGGATTGAATACAGGTAATGCTGAAGAGTTGAATAAGATCGTGAAAGCTACCAATGGTCATCTGCTTACTGCCGTTTCACTTGGCGAAATACTTCAGTCGGTGGGAGCAAGAATGATGGTCTTCAGTTCTGGTTCTACCGGCCAGGCCATGATGCAAAACCATACAGTGAGTGGCGGTGCTATTATTAATCCTGCAATGATATTGCCCGATTCGCTCAAAGCCGGAATTGTGAATGATATTGGTCCCATACCACCGGCAGGAAAACCAAATACGCAGCGACACAAATGGGTTACCGATGCATTGATACATTATGGTTTTGCGGCGGACGGACCCCAGGTAAGTGCGATCTGGTTTTCGGATCCCGATGGTACTGCTCACAGCGATGGCATTGGTTCTGCATCGGCAATGCAATCCATCAGGGATGTAGATGAGCAATTCGGAAGAATAGTACAGGCCTTGAAAGATGCAAAACTCGAAGATCGGTTCAATGTGATCATTTCGACTGATCATGGTTTTATTACCAATGTGGGAAAGGAAGGCGTGACTGAGTTTTTGATAAAGGAAGGTTTGAAAAAAGACAAAGAATCATCAGATGTAGTGATAGCCGAAGGGGCCATTTATGTGAAAGACCATAACCAGGAAACGATCAGGAAAATTGTTGCTGCTCTTCAATCGCAGGAATGGGTAGGAGCAGTATTCACTAAAGGGAAAAGACAAGGCGATATGAAGGGTTATGTAGACGGTACGCTTTCGTTCGAGTCTATACATTGGGACCATCCCGGACGTTCGGCAGATATACTGGTGGATGAAAATTGGGATGACAGAAAGAATAGCGCCGGGTATGCCGGTACTAGTTTTTCAAGGGGAGTGGCCGGTCATGGGGGCTTAAGTCCATACGAGGTACATATCCCATTGATCGTATCGGGACCTGATTTCAAAAAAGGATTTGAAGGCGATTTGCCAAGCTCGAATGTAGATATAGTGCCTACCATCCTTTATTTACATCATATTCCGTTACCCGCAAAAATGGATGGCCGCGTGCTATATGAATTGCTGGCAAACCAACCAGGCAAGAACAGGGATAACATTAAAAAGGAAATGCTGACTACAACAACAAAGACTGACTGGGGCACCTATGAACTTCAACTTGAACGCACCACTATCGGTAAATATTCTTATGTAAACTATGCACGAGTGAAAAGAAAGGTGAATACCGCAAAATGAAATTAAAAGGCCGGTAAGAAACTTACCGGCCTTTATTGGCTCTTATAGTTTGTCAGTTCATTGGATGATTAATTCGCTTTGGAAATTGCATCCGGGTTCAGTAAGATCTCAACTGATTCGCCCAGGATATCAAATTTCTTTGTCAGGAAAATATCCATTTTATCATTTGGCAGACGCAGCTCATATTTACCATTTGCTGCGATCAGCTTATCGAAATCGGGATTGTATTTATGAAACTCAGCTACATCCATTGTCACATGCTTTGCAATCACAGATGCGAGGTAGCGACCGGTGATTGATTGTGACTTTGAATTTGCTAAAAGAGTTTTATCGATCGCTGGTTTATCAGCAGTAGTCAGCAACGCGTTACTGGCTTCTGCTTTTGTAAGCGTAGTAATACCACCTACACCTTCCATGATATAATGCGTAGCGATAAATTTCTTCACGTGATTGCGTGATTCCAATGGGAGGTAGCGTTGCAGTTCCCAGAAATCGCGGCTACCACTTTTCTTAATTGCATTATTTACAGTACCAGGTCCGCCATTATAAGCTGCAATTACCAACAGCCAGTCACCATACAGTCCGAAAAGTGTTGTCAGGTATTTGCAGGCAGCCTGGGTGCTCTTCAACAGGTCTCTTCTTTCGTCTACCTTCTTGCTTACTTTCAATCCCATGTTACGGGCAGTGGTAGGCATAAACTGCCATGGACCAACCGCACCCGCCCATGAGCGGGCATTGAACTGGAGAAAAGATTCAATAACGGCCAGGTATTTTAATTGAGTCGGTAAACCATTGCGAACAAGGATATCATCCATTTTATCGAAATAGGGTTTGCCGGTGATCTTCAACTCTTCCATTCTGTCACCCTGTTTGTCGATATAATCTTCTACGAAACTGATTGCCATCGGGTTCAACTGGGCCATACTCACAGCTCCGGTTTGAGCTACGGGCACATATAAATCTTTGAATCCATCTTTAGGGTCAACAGGAGAAACACTTACAAGCGTATCCTTTTTTTCAGTAGTAGTATCGGTTGGCGGAAGATCTTTGGCGTATGTGGTGTTCAGTGAAAAGGCGGCAAGCATAAAGGAAATCATGAGTTTTAATACCATCACAGCGAATTTTTTAGATTAAGAAATCAGGCCGATCAGCCCGGTTTACATCGCATGAAGTTTAGCTCTAAGACTACTTCTGTTTTTGATCCATCAACTGGTTCGATACGCGGAGCAAAGATAATTCATTGAATCGCTCCGAGAGCACCTGCAAGCCAAAAGGCATGCCAGAACTGTGGGTATAAAGTGGGACAGAAATTGCGGGAATTCCAACGAGATTCGCCATAACTGTATAAATGTCAGCGAGATACATGGAGATAGGGTCAGACATTTTTTCCCCTATCTTGAAAGCTACGGCAGGAGATGTGGGTAAAAAGATAAAATCGAACTCGTTGAAAATCAATTTAATTTTTTCATAAAGAACTTTCCGGACCTTTTGAGCCCTTGTAAAGTAGGCATCGTAGTAGCCGGCGCTCAGCACAAACGTGCCAAGCATGATCCGCCGCCTAACCTCCTTTCCGAAGCCTTTGGAGCGGGTTTCTTTATATAATTCAGTTAGGTCTGCCTTGCCGTTAGCGGCCCGGAAGCCGTATTTAATGCCGTCGTAGCGGGAGAGATTGGAAGAAGCCTCTGCAGTGCTTAACACATAATAAGCAGGTACAATATAATCCAGCAGATCAAAACTCACGGGCTGCACGGTATGGCCCTGCTGTTTTAACTTTTCGATAGTTCCTTTGATGCCTGCTGCTATCTCCGGATCAAGGCTGGGATGTTCAAGAGCTTCATCGAAATAAGCAATGCGGTATTTGCGGTCGCTACCGAGCATAGCCGAATATTCTTCCACTGGCTTATGTGATACCGTACTATCGAAGTCATCCGGCCCTGCCATTACCTCCAGTACCAGGGCAATATCGGGTACATTGGTAGCGAATATGCCTATCTGGTCAAATGATGATCCATATGCAATAAGACCATACCGCGATATCCGTCCGTAAGTAGGTTTAAGACCCACGATACCGCAAAGATCAGCGGGTTGACGTACCGATCCACCGGTATCACTACCTAACGAAGCCATACAAAGCCCCGCCTGTACTGCTACTGCCGAGCCGCCGGAAGAGCCGCCAGGTATCCGGGTTTCATCCAGCGCATTCAGCACCTTGCCATAGGATGAATTCTCATTGGTAGAGCCCATTGCAAATTCATCGCAATTGAGCCTTCCAATTAAGATGGCTTCTTGTGCCAGCAATCTTTCAATTGCCGTTGCGGAATAAATGGAAGTAAAATCCTTTAAGATATTCGATGCTGCTGAAAGCAAATGATCTTTATAACAGATCACGTCTTTGATGCCGATGACTACACCATGAAGTTTGCCGATCGGCTTGCCCGACTTTCTTTGCTGATCGAGATCTTTTGCACGCTGAAGTGCCTCATCGGTATATACCTCGATGAATGCATTCAGCCGTTCAGTAGCTTTTATTTGTTGCAGGTAATGTTCAACAGTCTGCAAACAGGTAGTACTTCCTTCCTGCAGATGTTGCTGGTATTGCTCAATAGAAGAAAACTCAAACAAAAGAAATTGGTCTGATTTGTATCAAAAAGAAAGGGGATAGAGAGTCTTAGCTTAGGAGGCTTTGACTTCATTGGTGTTGTCTTCGATCTCTTTCTTCACGTTATTTTTAGCGTCGTTGAATTCACGCATACCTTTACCAAGACCTCTCATCAGTTCAGGTATCTTACGACCGCCGAAAAGCAACAGCACAATGATCAGGATAATGATGATCTCATTTGTTCCCAATACACCTAATAAAGTTGATTGTATCATATAGTTTGAAAATTAGAGTTCAAAGATAAGAATAAGTATTTGGAAATTATATGTTAATGGCACGACCGGATTTCACGTAGTAAAAACGCACGCGGGCTTTTAAATCCGGGTCACTGATCCAATGCATAAATACGCCACTTAGACGACTAAAAAAAGAAAGTCCCGGCAAAAACCGGGACTTTCTCGACAAAATATTGTGAAGCTTATGATTCAGTTTCAGTAGTGATCATGCGTTTTTCACGGATCCTTGCACTCTTACCACTACGCTTGCGCTGGTAGAACAGTTTGGCACGACGTACGTGACCTGTCTTGTTAACAACGATCGACTCGATGTTAGGAGAGCTGTAAGGGAATACCCTTTCAACGCCCACACCGTCAGAGATCTTACGCACTGTAAAGCTGGCAGTAAAGCCTGTGCCCTGGCGTTTGATCACGTCTCCCTTGAAGGATTGAATCCTTTCTTTGTTACCCTCAATGATCTTGTAGTTTACTGTGATATTATCACCGGGCTTAAAGTCGGGAAACTCTTTTTTGCCGCTCAACTGCTCATGTACATATGCTATAGCGTTCATGACTCTGATTTTTAATTCGGGAGGCAAAGGTAACCTTGAGAGACGAATTATCCAAATAAAATACGCTGCAAACGTTTTAGTGTACGATGTTAGGTGTACGATGTGCTACCGCCCGATAGTTGAAAAAGCTCAAATATAAGACTGTCGTACATCGTACACCTAACATCGTACATATCAAGATTCTATCTGGCTACGTTGACTGCTCTCTTCTCTCTAATCACCGTTACTTTAATTTGTCCCGGAAACGTCATTTCCGTCTGGATCTTCTGGGCGATCTCGAATGAAAGGCGCTCTGAGTCCTGGTCGGTTACTTTATCAGCTTCTACAATGACGCGAAGTTCACGGCCGGCCTGGATCGCATAAGCTTTTTCGACACCGGTATAGGTCATTGCCAGGTTTTCGAGGTCTTTGATCCGTTGCAGGTATTGCTGCATGATCTCCCTTCTTGCACCGGGGCGGGCGCCGCTGATGGCGTCACACGCCTGTACGATAGGAGAGATCACATATTGCATTTCCATTTCATCGTGGTGAGCTCCGATAGCGTTCACTACTGCCGGGTTTTCGCCATATTTTTCAGCCAGCTTGGCTCCAAGAAGAGCGTGGCTCAGTTCACTTTCTTCATCAGGCACTTTACCAATATCGTGAAGAAGACCTGCTCTCTTGGCAAGTTTGGGATTGAGTCCGAGTTCAGCGGCCATTGTTGCACAAAGGTTGGCAGTCTCACGGCTGTGCATCAAAAGATTTTGTCCATAAGAGGAGCGGAATCTCATACGGCCTACCATTCTCACCAGTTCTTTATGCAGACCATGTATGCCTAACTCGATAACTGTTCTCTCGCCAATTTCCATTACCTGCTCTTCGATCTGCTTGCGCGTTTTTTCAACGATCTCTTCGATACGGGCCGGGTGAATACGACCATCGGCCACAAGACGCTGAAGACTCAGGCGGGCTATCTCGCGGCGAAGAGGATCGAAGCTTGACAATAGGATCGCTTCAGGAGTGTCGTCCACTATCAGATCAACACCGGTAGCGGCTTCAATAGCGCGGATATTCCGGCCTTCACGACCGATGATCTGGCCTTTGATCTCATCGCTTTCGAGGTTGAATACAGTGATAGAATTTTCAATTGCTTGCTCAGCCGCAGTACGTTGTATAGTCTGGATGATGATCTTACGGGCTTCCTTATTCGCTTTTTGTTTTGCGTCGTCGATGATCTCTTGCTGCATGGCTACTGCCTGGGTCTGTGCTTCGTTCTTGAGGCTTTCTACCAATTGAGACTTTGCTTCTTCGGCAGAGAGGCCGGCAATTTTTTCGAGGCGGCGGATATGTTCTTCCTGGTGTTTTTCCAGTTCTGTACGTTTGATATTTACCAGGTCGATCTGGCGGTTGAGATTATCCTTGATAGCTTCATTTTCCCGGATCTGTTTGTCCAGGTTGCTTTCTTTCTGATTGACGGATTGTTCTTTCTGCCGGATACGATTTTCACTTTCACTGATCTTGCGGTTGCGTTCATTTACCTCTTTGTCGTGAGCGGATTTGAGTTGAACGAACTTCTCTTTTGCCTCCAGTTCTTTTTCTTTCCTGATTGTTTCGGCTCTTAATTCTGATTCTTTGATGATGGTTTGCGACTGGAGTTCGGCTTCTTCTATTTTCTTTCGGGTGTTGGGTGTAAAGATGAGCTTACCCACTACAATACCTACAATGAGGGCGGCTACACCAATAGATGCTATTATGATCGGGTCCATGCATTTGTTGTTTAATGTGTTCCATTATATGGTTTCTTCTGCAAATCACTGAGTTAAGCAGATGCCTATAAGCGGCAATGGGCGAAGATACAAAACGGTAACAATTGCTGAAAAATTGCTCGAACGTTTGTTGTGGGGAGTTTAAGCTTTAATGTTTAAAGTTTAAGGTTGGTCGCCTATTATTGAAGAAATCTTACTGAGCCGATCTTGCAGGAGGTAGGTTACTGCTGGTATGGTGGTGCTATAGTGCTGGTATAGGGGTGATATAGTGCTGACATCCTCTGGAAATGGTGTGTGCCAAACAAGCAGAATGGGTCAAATGGTGCCAGACCGGCCAAATTGAGCCAGGTAAAGTGGGTTGAAGTTTGATTCCGGGTAATGTTGCCGGAGGCAACAAAATAAAACTGCGAACCCGGAGGTTTCGCAGAGCAGATTCATACGTACAAAGCTCTGCCCGTTGCACGAAACCTTAAACCTTAAACTTGAAACCTTAAACTCTCAGCGAAGATGACTATCCAGCAACCTCTCCAAAGTGGTTAGTTTATCGGAAAGTTCCCCGTTGTCGGGTCCGGAGTTGCCTTTGGAGGCCTGCTCGGTAGCCAGCCAGATAAGTACCATGGCTATATAGTCCTGCATGTCTTTGCCGGCAAACTGGGTCTTGAACTCGACCACCTTATCATTAATGGTTTTTACTGTACGACGCACTGTTTCCTCGTCGGCCGGATCGATCTTGATCCGGTAGCTGCGGTCGCCGATGACGATGGTGGCTGCAATTAATTGATCCATAACTTGCAAGTTTCAAAAATTGTTTCTATTTTGATACTCTTCTTTTTTTAACGCCTGAGATCCTTCGTGGAATACCAACAATACCGATCCCCGAAAACGCTGTTGTGATAACCAAAACTAAGCAATCATGTTTGCGAAAATCAAGCCGTCAATTTTTATTGATGCTCTGCAACTTGAACTAACTGCCGTGCAAGGCAATTTCTTCAAAGGTGTATTGAAGGATGACAATGGAAGCGTATGCAGCGTCCTTGAAAAAAGTGTTTCCCAGGAAAAGGAAAATGTTACCTGGACCGGATTAAATGATCTGCCATATGGAAAATACACCCTTGAAATGTCGCAGGGAGAGGATGAGATGAAAATGAGTCTCGTAAAAAGGATCTGATCAACTACCCAGCATTGCAATACAACGATCGATCTCTTTCAGATAGGTATTGATCCTCTTTTCAAATTGTTTCTTCTCCGCATCGTCCATTTCTCCATTACTAAACTTCAGCACTTCTACCTGTTGTTTCAGCCGATCTATATTCTCATGATATTGATCAGACTGTTTTTTGGTAGTATCCAATTCTTCTTTCAACGATTTATTTTCTTTCAGTAATGCCTCATGCTGCTTCAATAATTGCTGAAGCTTTTCCTGGACAGACTTGATTTGTAATTCGACGCTCACCTTGTAGAATTTTGAAATTTTGGAATTTCGAAATGTCGAAATCTCTTCCAATAGCATTCTTACTACTGGCTTGTATTTAGCTGATCAATGAAACAGCTTCGATCTGAAAAGATTTCGAAATTTCCCTCCCGATAGTTATCGGGACAAAATTTCGAAATCCCTAAATCTCACGCTTTCGCTATTTCCTTATCTCTGCCTGCAAATCTTTCTCCAAAGTCGTCATTATGCTATTCATCCAGCCATCAATTTCTTTATCGGTCAGTGTTTTTTCTTCATCGAGGAAGGTAAAGTTCACTGCCATTGATTTTTTACCGGCACCCAGCTTCTCACTCTCAAAAATATCGAACAGCTTTATCTCCTGCAGCTTGCTGAGCCTGATTTTCCGGATAGTTTTTTCCACATCGGCATAAGGCAATTGCTGTGGTACGATCATCGCCAGGTCGCGCTGTACTACAGGGAATCTTGGAATTTCCCTGAAAGCGGGTTTATTATTCGCAGCGAGCTGAGACAAAAGGTCCCAATCCATGTCAGCAAAGAATACAGGTTGTTTGATATCGAAGCGACCCAATACTTTTGAAGGCACCATGCCAAGACTGATCGCGCTTTTACCATTGATAATACCCTCAAGACCTGCTTCAAATCTGGGATTGTTCAATGCATTCCACGAGTCAACCTTGATGCCTAACAATTGCAATACACGTGCTACGACACCTTTCCCCATAAAAAAATCGGCAGCATTTCCTTTTGCTCTCCAGTTGCTTTCAATGTATTGACCGGTGAGGTAAAGGCAGAGATGCTCCGGTTCACTGTATTGACCGGGTCCACTGGTATGATATGTCTTTCCGAATTCGAAGAATTGAAGATCATTATTCCTGCGGTTCAGGTTGTGTGCAATTACCTGCAATCCTGTTTCAAGCATGAATGGCCTCATCATATTGAGTTCGGCACTCAGGCTGTTGAGCATTTTTACAGATGATACCAATTCTTCCTCATTGAAAAAGGCAGAGTTGGTAATCGAATTGGTAAGTATCTCATAAAATCCGGCGCCGGCGAGATAGCCTGCAGCTTTTTCGCGATACATTTCCTTTCCATAATTATCTTCTACCGATGGTGTGATCATGATCGCTTCGGGGATCGCTACATTGTCGAGACCATCGATACGTAATATCTCTTCTACCAGGTCTGCAGGTAAACTGATATCAGGTTTGTGATAAGGGACCGCTACCCACAATTCATCGATGCCTTCTTTGATCACTTCAAAACCGAGACTCAGCAAAATATTTTTTACAGTATCCGGATGATAATTCTTGCCACTAAGTTTTTTCAGGTAATGATACTTGATCGCTACTTTGGCTTTTTCTCTTGGATCAGGATATACATCCGTGACAGGTGATGATATCTGGCCACCCGCTATTTCTTTTATAAGAGTAGCGGCATGCTTCAATACAGTTACCGTTGCAGATATATCTGTTCCCTTTTCAAATCTTGTAGCAGCATCCGTTCTCAATCCATGACGGAAAGAAGTTTTGCGAATGGTAATGGGATCGAAGCAGGCGCTTTCAAGGAAAATATTTTTCGTACCGGCGGTAACACCACTCTTTAATCCACCAAACACTCCGGCAATACACATGCCTTCACTTTCATTGCAGATCATCAGGTCTTCTGCTGATAATTTTCTTTCTTTTTCATCGAGCGTTACAAATTTGGTCCCTTCCGGCAGATTCTTTACAATGATCTTTTTGCCCTTTATCATATCTGCATCGAAGGCATGAAGCGGTTGACCTGTTTCATGCTGGATATAATTTGTAATGTCTACAATATTATTGATCGGTCGCAGACCGATTGATTTCAATTTCTGCTGCAGCCAGCGTGGCGATTCACCAATAGTTACATTGGTAATAGTAAGACCGGAATAACGTGGACATGCTTTTTCATTTTCGATCTTCACATCTATCACAAGTGAAGAGCCATCAATCTTGAAATTATTGTTGACCGGTAATTTTGGTCTTGTATCTTTTTTATCGTGATGAGAGAGATAGGCGCACACATCTCTTGCTACACCCCAATGGCTCATTGCATCCATGCGATTGGGTGTAAGGCCGATCTCGTAGATCCAATCCTCATATGGTTGAAAATAATCGGCGGCAGGCATACCTACTTTTGTATTGGCAGGCAATACCATGATACCCGCATGTGAAGTGCCCAGTCCTATTTCATCTTCAGCGCAGATCATACCCTGGCTTTCGGCCCCGCGGATCTTTGCTACTTTCATAGTGAGTGGTTCGCCTTCCACAGGATAAATGGTAGTTCCAACCGGGGCTACCACTACTTTCTGACCGGCGGCTACATTGGGGGCGCCGCACACGATCGAAAGAGGTTCGGCCTGGCCGATATTTACTTTTGTCAAAGTAAGCTTATCGGCATTGGGATGTTTCTCTGTACTCAGTACTTCACCTATCACCAATCCTTTGAGTCCGCCACGGGCTTCCTCATAGTGGTGCATGCTTTCTACTTCGAGACCGATCGATGTGAGTATCCTGCTCAGTCTCTCTGGTTCGATTGTTACGGGGAGATATTCACTCAGCCATTTGTAAGAGATCGTCATGTGTTCGCTTGCGTCTTTATTAACTGCGAAGATAAGGAAAGCGGGGGAGGCATTTTTAATGGACCATGCTGTCAATTGGAAATAGGCAATAGGCAATAAGCAATTGGCAATGAAGCCTTACTTAGTTCGCACATTTTTCCCGTCTACGCCAGCGTAGTGATAAGAAACGTTTCTGATATAGCACTGCTTATTTGCCTATTGCCTGTTGCTTATTGCCTATTGCTGTAGCTGTACATCGTATATCTGACATCGTACACCGAACCGGGTGAAAAAACGGTATAGACAATCGTTTTTACCTCATTTGAAAACCCATGGAATGCTTTACATTTATGTAATATAACATCACCATTAAACTATCTGCTATGAAAAAAGCGCTGCTGTTACTGGCAACGGTTGCCTTTATAATTATTCTTCCTGCATCTCTTCCGGCTCAGGATACTACTGCAATCAAACAAAAAGATTCTACTATTGCGGCACAAGGTCAGCAGATCCACAAGCTTGATTCCACGAATAAGGCCCTTTCCGATTCTTTAAAAAAAGTAACAACAGGCGAGGTATGCAAGACATGCTGTGCAAAAGCTGAGCTGGGCTGGCGACAATGGTTGCTTGTTTTCCTTCCCGTTCTTTTCACACTACTACTCGGAATTTATTTTATCCGGTGGATCAAGAAGGATGGTTTCAAACTCGCAGATGCGCTTTCCGCAACGCAGGGATCCACTAATACTGTTACTGAGCGGCGGACTGATGCGGCTAATCCTGCACAGCCGGCAGTAGAAACTACAACTACCACCGGGCAGGAGCCTGTAAGAAGCACCAGCCGTTTCATAGCGTTCATTACTGGTGTGGCTGCGATAATTATTGCGGTTTGCCTGGTGACCTATTATGCTTACTTCGCAATAGCGGGTTGTCCTGCGCCACCTAATTATGAAGATCTGTGGAAAATATTGGCAGGATTGGGTATAGGCGTAATACCTTATGGCGTGAATGTATGGAACAACAACAGCAAAGAAAATAATCCGACCAATAATAAATAATAGCCATGCTGGATACGATCAAACAGATAGTAGAAATGATCAGTTGGCCGGTAGTAGCGCTTATTATCTTTATTATTTTGCGCAAATCGCTTGCACAGTTTCTCGATAGGGCAACAAAAATATCGGCAGGCAAGGATGGTATCACGATAGAAGCCTTGAAGAAAGATCTCGATGAGACCAAGAAAACACTGGCCGGTACGGTAGCTACTGGTGTGCCACCCAAAAGCGAGTTTACAGGCTATAAAAAAGAAATGAAGGAACTACCAGCCGATGCACTGGAATCGGTTGGCAGAAGAAAACCTGTGCGGAAACAACTGGAAAGCGCAGCACCTGTGAACATACAGGAATTTGTACCGGAAGATCCGCAGAAGAATCAATGGGGCAAACTCAGTGAAAGAAATTACCGGAAGCTTACCGGAAGTGTTGAACAAATGCCTGGTAATGCTGAAATATATAAGGTCAAACTACAGGTTTTTTCTACCAATCCAATGTATCCGCTCACAGGCACAGTATGGTTCCATTTGCATCCAACCTTTGCGGATCCTAACCAGGAAGTGAAAGTAGCAGATGGAAAAGCAGAACTTTTCTTACTCTCATGGGGATCGTTTACAGTAGGAGTGGAAACTGACGGGGGAAATACAAGACTTGAACTGGACCTTGCGCTGTTGCCGGGAGTAACTCAGGAATTTAAGACAACATGATAGAGAGATGTTGGATGTTGAATGTTGAATGAGAGACGCATCCAACATTCAACATTCAAAATCTAACATTCATTAAGCCCTCATTTCGACTTTAAAAGCGAGACTGAAGTAAGAATAAAAATGACCTTTCTGGTTAAATGAATCTCCATTCCACTCATGGCCGAATGTAAAAGGGTGCTGGTTATCGCATGCTGCTTCGCCAAGCCCTATCATTGCATTGCTTGTGTGCACACGGAATCCGTAAGTGGATGCTTTTTGCATGTGTAAGGCAGGTAAACCAAATCGAATCCATTTCTGATCATCTGTCTTTTGAAGGTTCAGTGCCGATTCGCCAATAGCAGGTCCCCATGTCTTCGATGCACTATCGAATTCATGAAGCGTTAATCGGATCTGTCCCGGATAATGTACCGATGATGCATACAATTGTATGTTATCGAGCTGGCCTTCTGCGGGACAGGTAAAAGTTTGCCCGCCGAAGTGATCGGTTGGATCGTTTTGTAAATGACCGATCCATAGGGTGGTATTATTTTCAGCCTGGGTTAATACAGGCCGTGGGTGGCTGCCGGTTTTAAATGTTTCCATATCAGCGTGTTTAAATTGTTATGATAATGAAAATCGGGCAGCAGGGAGTTGGTTGGAAAAGAACTATGTCAATAACTCTCTATCAAATCGAATTATTGTGCCATTCATCATTTGGTGATATCTAAGGCGGAAAAAATTATCCACCAATGTGCTGTTTTTTAGCAAAAAGACTGGAATATTTTTAGTAAATTGAAAGACTGACCCAAAGGTGAAGAAAGAGGCTTGTGTGGATAACCTTGCAGACAACTGGTGAAAAAAGGTGAAGAAAGAAAAATTTTTTTCGGAACTGTTTTACATCTTATTTCGCTCCCGGACTGCTGGACACATTCCGATAACAAAGAAGTAACTTTTTCTTAAACTAAGCCTGGAATATTCGTCCTTCTGCTTTTTCAGGGAAGGAAAGCCCAACGGTCATTGGTGAATAACTAATGGTTTAAAATTTTTATCGCTATAACGGACATGGAATTGACCAATTTAAACAACAAGGACAGGAAACAGAGAAGAAAAGCCCAGGTTGATCTTAGCTCAATGGTATACGGCAAAGTGCCTCCCCAGGCAAAGGATTTGGAAGAAGCCGTACTGGGTGCCGTCATGATTGAAAAGAGTGCTTTCGATACAATCGTTGAGATCCTCAAACCAGAATGTTTTTATGTAGAAGCGCACCAGCGCATCTTCAAGGCTATGCAAAGCCTTGCGAATAAAAGTCAGCCTATCGATATTCTTACTGTTGCGGAAGAATTGCGCAGCAAAGAAGAATTGGAAATGGTAGGCGGGCCTTACTATGTTACACGTTTAACGAATGCTGTAGTATCTTCTGCTCACGTGGAAGCCCATTCACGTATCATATTGCAAAAATTCATTCAGCGCGAACTGATCCGTATCAGTGGCGAGATCATCGGCGATGCATATGAAGATACTACCGATGTATTTGACCTGCTGGATGAAGCTGAAAGCAAATTGTTCGAGATCACCAATAATCACCTCCGTAAGAATTTTGAGACGATCGATTCGGTATTGGTAAAGACCATTCAACGTATAGAGGACCTCAGGCATAAGAACGAAGATGTGACCGGTGTGCCCAGCGGATTTACTGCTCTTGACCGCGTTACTTATGGTTGGCAAAACACCGATCTTATCATTCTTGCAGCAAGACCTGCGGTTGGTAAAACGGCATTTGCGCTTAACCTTGCACGCAATGCAGCCATGCACCCTACTAAGTCAACTCCAGTGGCTTTGTTTTCACTGGAAATGAGTGCAGCGCAGTTGGTACAGCGTATTCTCTCTGCCGAAAGCGAAATATGGCTCGAAAAAATTTCCCGCGGTAAGATGGAAGAGCATGAGATGAAGCAACTGTATGCACGCGGTATTCAAAGACTTGCCCAGGCCCCATTATTTATCGATGATACTCCTGCATTGAACATTTTTGAATTGCGTGCTAAATGCCGTCGTTTAAAGAATAAACATAATATCGGACTGATCATTATCGACTATTTGCAACTTATGAGTGGTACTGCGGAAAATCGCAATGCCAATCGTGAACAGGAGATCAGTAATATCTCACGTAACCTGAAAGCACTTGCAAAAGAATTGAGCGTTCCTATCATAGCGCTTTCCCAGTTAAGTCGTGCGGTAGAACAACGTGGAGCAAAAGAAGGTAGCCGTGTACCACAACTGAGTGACCTTCGTGAATCTGGAGCGATCGAGCAGGATGCCGACATGGTAATGTTCCTTTATCGTCCTGAATACTACGATATCAATACAAGTGCAGAAGGAGAGAACATCAAAGGGTTGACAGAAGTAAAGATAGCGAAGCACCGTAACGGTTCTTTGGAAACGATCAAACTGAAAGCATTGCTGCATATTCAGAAATTTGCCAACTGGGATGAAGATCCGTATAGTGGTATTGGTTTGCCTGCAGGAGGCTGGAGACCGGTAGATGATGCAGGAGGAAGTGGTGGTGAAAAATTGTATATCCAGACCGGAAGCAAGATGAATGATATACAGGATGACGAAGATCCGTTTTAAAAAAATTAAACGCTTAATATCAGCCCTTACTCTTGTAAGGGCTTTTTTTATATCTAAATTTGAAAAAACTTATTGCTATGAAAATTAAAGAAGTCAGGCTTCGCCTGCACGAGGCGATAGAACAAATCGTCAACGAAGAGTTGTTGAAGGCAGTGCTCACAATTTTCAACCAGAGCTATCAACCCGAGAAGTATAGACTCAGCAAAGAGCAAATTCGATTATTAGAAAAAAGAGAAATTCAATATTTGACCGGACAAGACAAAGGAATAAGCTTTGAAGAGTTTAAGAAAAAAATGCGTGAGAGATATGGTCTATAGTATTGCCCGGCAATTATTTTGAACCACAAAAACACAAAGTGCACGAAGGAAGCACGAAGTTTGTGGTTGGCTGTTGACTTAGTGCCTGCTTGCTGCACTTTGTGTTTTTGTGGTTCAAAATTTTTTCTTTCAAAATGACTATTAAATACAGGAAATAATTGGAACTACCTTTTTTCTATATCAACGAGTATAACTCCGAAAGGATTATCACACTGGACGAAGACGCTTCGCGTCATGTAGTACAGGTATTACGGATGAAAAAGGATGCATTGCTGAATCTTACCGATGGTAAAGGCAATTTACTTACTGCTGCTATTAGTGATGATCACAAGAAGCATTGTACCGTTGCCATAAAAGAAATAAAATACTCAGAGCCGGTAACCCGCCGTGTTTCCATTGCTATATCCCTTCTGAAAAATGCCAGCCGCTTCGAGTGGTTTCTCGAAAAGGCAACTGAGATTGGAATAAATGAGATCATCCCACTGATCAGTAAGCGAACAGAAAAGCAGAAATTCCGCGAAGACAGGATGAAGAATATCATTGTCAGCGCTATGTTGCAATCACAACAGGTATGGTTGCCTGTATTACATGCTCCGATCGATTATGCTCTCTTGTTTCGCCAGGAGGAAATAGCTGGTAAGTCGCAGAAATTTATCGCTCATTGCATAGAGACTGATAAGAAACAGTTGAACGATCTTGTCGATAGATCATCCAATTCACCCATTATACTCATAGGTCCCGAAGGTGATTTCACTCCGGATGAGATTGAACATGCACTGCAAAATGATTTTACTCCGGTAACATTAGGAGAAACGAGACTGAGGACCGAGACGGCGGGGCTTGTAGCAGCAGCGATTTTAAGATAGGAGTATGAATTCAGTATCGCAAGGAACGCCATGAAGCGCAAAGGCCGCAAAGAATAGGAAATTCCTTGCGATCCTTGCGTAAACCTTGCGTTCCTTGCGATACTACCTCTGCAACCTAAATCAGCCGCAACTCTCTTACTACATTCAATAAAGCTGTTGTATTATGTACATTGAATTTCTGAAGCATATTCTTCCGGTGGGTGTCTACTGTATAATTGCTCAGAAATAATTTGCTTGCTATTTCATGACTGGTCAATCCATTAGCCAGTAATTCGAGTATTTCTTTTTCTCTTCTTGTCAGTGCGGGAATTCCATCTTTAGGCAGTTCATGTGCTTGTAATTGACGGATCACTTTTTCATTGGCAGCCTTACTTAGAAAGATTGTGCCATCCATTACCTGGTTGATGGCATCGATCAGTTCTTCACGCTCCATATTCTTCAGCAGATACCCGTTAGCTCCCTTCTTTATGAGTTGAGTAATGATGCCCGCTTCATTTATCTGGGTAAGTCCAAGGATCTTAACGGTCTTATTCCTGGCGCGGATCAGTTCGCATAATCGCAAACCATCCATGTCGGGCAGGTTGATATCCAGCAGTACAATATCTATTGCACTGTTATTTTCGAGGCATTCAAGGGCATCCTTTCCTGTCTTGGCAGTAGACTCGATATGAAAGTAGCATTCATCTCTCAACATCGTCCTGATGCCATCGATTACCAGAGGGTGGTCATCTACAATAAGGATTTTTATCATAGCGGGTTACGGACATAAAAGTAGTACTTGGGAGGGAAATAATGGTTACTACTTATAGGTAATTCTTGGGATAGTTTATGGTTTATGGTTTCGTGATACCAGACCGTCTCATTCTTATCAGAAACCACCTGCTGTCAGAACCATAAACTATAAGCCCCAAACCATAAACCAATCAATTCTCATTCAGCAACAAATCAATCATCACCGTAGTACCAATATCCTTCCGGGAATCGATGGTCAGTTTGCCATTCAGAAAATCTACCCTGCTCCTGATAGTGGCTATTCCCATGCTTCGTTTTCTCTCTGCTTCCTGGGTATCGAAGCCCCGGCCATTATCCTCGATGGTAAGATTCAATTCGTTGCCCTGCCTGTTGATCTGAATGATAGCTTCCGAAGCATAAGCATGTTTCATAATATTATTTGTCAGTTCCTGTGTGATCCGGAAAAGCATGATCTCGGTAGAACTGCTCAGCCGCTTTTCCATTCCGTAAGCCTGCAGCGAGATTTTCAGCAGCTTACCCGAACTGATATTATCACAAAAGTCTTTCAATGCCTCTACCAGGCCTACTTTCATCAACACCTCAGGCATCATATTATGAGCAACTTTTCTCAGCTCATCGGATGCATTGTTGATAAGGTCCAGCGTTTTTTTGTAAAGAGGGTTATCCTTTACCGTTGGAGTTTCCAGTTGAAGAGTGCTATAATGCATTTTCACCGTAGAAAAGAGCCCGCCCAATCCATCGTGAAGGTCTTTGGCAATTCTCGTTCTCTCTGTTTCCTGTCCATTGATCATCGATTGCAGGGAAGCTACCTGTTGTTGCTTCTCGAGTATCCTGATCTGTTCTTCTTTCAGGTTTTTTTCCTTCTCAACCAAACGCTGACGATTCTTATAATACCTGAAGACCACTGCCGATAAAATGGCCAGTAATACCACCAGGACAGATGCGCCGGCAATTGTCCAGTTCTTTTTTCGTATGATAAACTCTTTCGACTGGTTGTTTTTCTGAAGCGTAGCAATTTCCTTTTCCTTTTTTTCATGCTGGTATCTTGCTTCCAGGAAATTGAGTTGCGCCACTGCATTCTCCTGTACGATACTATCTTTCAATGTCATTGCTTCCTTTGAAAAGCGAAAGGCAATGGGTATGTTATTGAGTTTTTCATAGACCTCCGATAACATAGTAGCCGCTTTGAATGCCTGGTTTTTGAGGTCATTCTCTATCGCACGGTTATAGGCTTCAGTCAATGGTTTTACCGCTTCGTTATATTTCTCCAATTTGAACAGAGCCCATCCATAATTGTACGAAGCGGTCACCAGTTCAGGGTCTTTTCCGATCTGCTTGGCCATAGGCATTGCATTGGTAAAATATACCAGTGCATTGGAATAATTGCCCGAATGCTCCATTTCATATGTGCCATGTATCTTTTGTGAAAGAAGGCCAAAGTCCAGCTTTTGAAAATCGCTCAGGTCTGCGATCTGCAATGTGCTATCAAAACTCTTTAATACCTGCAGTGCTTTTTCATTTTCATTGGCATCAACAAGTATTTCATAATATTCAAAGTAATACTCCATTTTCAGGTCGTCCCGGATCTTTGGGAAAAACGGTGTCACTTTATTCATATACTCACGTGCTTTGGAAAATTCTTTGAGCTGTTTATAATCGCTCGCAGCATTGATGGTGGCAATTGCAATATCATTTGGGTTTGGTGGGTCCATGCTTTCGATGATCGCAACGGCCTTCAGCCTGTTTTCCAGCGAGCTGGCAAAATCACCATTGATGTTATAAATATTTCCAAGATTGTTGTAAGCGCCGCGAAGCAATTGCTTGCGTTTTGTTTCATTGGCTACCTGGTCCGCTATCCGTATGGCAGATTGGTACGATTCGATGCTTTGCGCCCAGTTGCTTTTCCTGTTATAATAATTACCCATTGTCAGCAAGGCCTGCCCAATCCCAGCAGGATTATTTATTTTCTCAGCCAGTTGTCTTCCCTGCGCTAGCATTGCCAGTCCCGCAGAATCCTGGGTCTTGTGTTTCAATAAATAATTCCCATACGTAAGCATCGCATTCATACGCGTGGTATCCTCCTTGGCTTCGCTGATCACTTTTTTGATGCTATCCTCATTCAATTTCTGTGAATGGATACGCAGCATCGTGAAGGGAAGCAATAAAACATTAAGTAGGAGGAATGTTCTCCGGCAGGTAATTGTGGAGGTAGCCATAATAAACAGTTGGATGAGGAAAGAGATCGTAACCCGGTTCAAATTGAGTCTACCGAAAATTAAACCTTTTACACTTCACAGCTACTACCTGAATTTAGGTATTTCTCATCCGCTTAATTCACTAATCACTGGTATTGACCTTGCTTGTATGCAAGGATAGCTTTGTTCAGTCTTGCAGTCAGCAGTCGGCAGTCAGTGTTTTACCACAGAAAGTGAACTATACGTTCAGACCAGTAGTCCACTTTCTGAAATAGTGAGCAATTGCCGGTTGTGGACTGCTGATTGCAAGACTGAACAAAAAACTCAGAGACATGAAACCGTTCACCAAAACTATCCTTTGCCTGGCATTGCTGCTTCCATGTTGCTTTTCTTATGCTCAGCAGGACGCTGGCCGGGTCAGCCCCAAAGAATTCAGCATCCCGGCGTCGCCGGTATTTGATCTTATGGGCGTTACGTCTTCGCAGATCAACCGCACATCCGATATCAAGGATTTTAAAGTGGATTGGTCGTTCAAATCATGGAAGCTGAATCCCAACCTGGCCATTCAATCTCAGCCGGTATGGGAACTGCTGTACAACCGCAAAGATTTGAATAAATACCAGGCCGCTTCGCGTTTCATGCGCAGGCTCGCTTCTTTGGATGTGTCGATCGGTTCAGTGCAGGATGAAAATAATGATCGCAGAATAGGGTTTGCTGCCAAACTCAATCTTCTCAAACAAAAGGACCCCTTAATGGCAAGGGAACTCTACGAGGGAATCAGCGAAAAATATACAACTGAAAAAGATGAACTGCTGCTGCAATTGAAAGAATTGCAACTGAAACTTGACACTACCAAAGATGTAATGGCCAAGCCTTCTATCAGGAGCCAGTTGAAATCTACTGAAGAGCAATTGCTCACTATCAATTCGCGACGCAACGATGAGATCAATAGCCGTGCAAAAGTATATGTGAGTGAGAACTGGAATGCTTCTTCACTCGATATCGCATTTGGAAAAGTTTATTCTTACAAAACTGATAGTGCAGGATCATTGAAAAGCCTTCGCCTTAATCGTAGTACAGGCTGGGGTGGTTGGATGAATGGAAGTGTAGGACTGGGCAAAAAATTCCTGCTATCCGGTTTGTTCCGGATGAGCTGGTACCAGGAAGAACTCGATTTCCAGATCCGAAATACCACTACCGGTGATGAGATAGCACAGAAAGCCATTGCCGATAATACACTTTACACATTGGGTATGAATCTCCGCTATGGTGGTTCTCTCTATACTTTCTTCGTTGAATTCCTGTATGAAAAAAAAGGATTGAAGACCCCGCTTGAGGCACTGAATGAAACCTTCAAACCGGGTAATGAGTTTGAAGTAGTGGGTTCCACCGTTAAATGGGACGTGGTGCATCCCAATACCATCAGCTTCGGTGGGGATTGGCGTATCAGCCGGAGTGTAATGCTCAACTATGGCATGCGCTGCATCTTCGACTCCAACTGGAAATTCACCTCTTTTATCCCCGTAGCTACAGTAGCCTGTATGATGAGATAACAATCAAGCTTTTTATAAAATCGGTCATTAACTATTTACCAATCACCTTAAACAAAAGAAAATGAAAAAGCTGTCAGCAATCCTTATGGTCCTGCTGTTGACGGGCAGCACGACAGTGTATGCGCAGTCGGGAAGAAACTGCTTCAATACGCAGTTCGACAACGACGCCACAACCTTAAACATGCGCAATGCCTATTTACTGAGCTATCTCTGTACGATGAGCTATGTGGACTATCTCAGGTTCATGTATAGCCCCGTACCCTCGGCTACCAGTAGCCTTATGAAACAGATCAGGGATGACGATGATAAATTCATCGATGAGTTCGAAGCCAAACTATCCTATTTCTTTACACCGGCACCCACAGTTAACACATCCAATCTCACCATCAATGACAAGTTAGTAACGAATCCAAACCTAACTACTGCCAAACCTATCACTACAGTTCTGGCAGGTGAGCCAGCGGTTACATTCAGGTTCATTCATAAATGCAATCCTGCGGGATATGATCCCGAGGCGATCGTTGTTTCTACTCCAACTACTGTCTTCGTGATATTCCGGGGCACAGACCGTGTGGCTTGTAACGTATCGCCAAACGGTTATAGCTGGGCCGAATGGATGGCAAGTGATTTCAAATTCCTGAAGAGAGATGCTTCGATGATGAATACCCAGGTGCAGGGACAGGTACATAGGGGAATGGTGGAAAGCCTGTTGTCGCAAAATGCGGGAGATAAACAAAATTTTGCGGATGAACTGGCTTCGACAGTTGCCTCGCTTCAAAAGAATAAAACAACCGGTGAAGCAAAAAAGGTATGGATCACTGGTCATAGCCTTGGTGGTGCGCATGCACAGTTGTTCGCAATGTTTCTTAAATTCAATTATAATATTCCTGTTCAGGGATTATACATTTATGAAGCACCGCATCCCGGCGATGCAAAGTTTGTGGCGCAGATAAACAGTGTTATCGGTAAGAATAAAATTCAACGTTTTGAATTCGGAGATGATCCTATTCCTACCTTGCCGCCGCAGTCTTTTTTCTTTGGAAGAGCAGGAGTAAGAAATTATTTTAAAGATTATACTAGTACAGTGCAGAGCGGACCTGAGCAGATCGCGGCAGTTGATGATCTTAAAATTTTATGTGCATTGGGAAATCTGCCGGCCGAGCAAATACCACAGGCAGCACATTTTGAATTTCCTCCTTATTGCCCCGGTTCTACCTGCTTTCACCATCCGACCTTCATATTGCAAGCCATCAGGCATCAATTGAATTCATCTTCACTTTCTACGTTGCCTGCTGTAGTGCCTTTGCCATTGGCAGGTGATAACTGCAACCAGGGCAATCTTACAAAGGCGGAGAACAATGACCTGATTAATAATACCGTGACAGCAATTGAAAACTCCATCGCTACCATTGCATGGCAGGCCGGCAATATGCTCGATAACCTGCTCGGTACAGGTATCCAGGAAGGTAAATACAAACTGGTATGCTACGCGTTTAAAAATAATTCAAAGAAATACCTCAAATGGGATGGTACCAACAATGGACAATTAGGCATTGCTACTTCTGGCAGCACATTCAACCTCGTACACAAACTGACTGGTGGTTACCAGCTTTACATTAATGATAATAACATGGCTGCCGATGTGAAGTTTGTGGCAGGATTGCCTTCAGGCGAAGAGCGCACGAATAACATAATCATGAAGCCAAAAGATGTTGTCATAGGTGATGAAGAGACCTGGTATTTCTTCAAGATCCAGAATACAACGAATACCTATGCATTGTTCAACTGGAATACCCAGAAATTACTGGATGCTCCTGATAATTGTCTCACTGCAACCAATAATTGCCCGGTGAACGAATTCAGTGCACAGAACAATGAGCCCACACAAGTATGGATCCTTGAAAAAGTTAACTGATAATATCTATGTGATCCTATGATCCTCCTATGTGCCTATGTGGTGAACCTACGCCAGCCCATGAGGGAAAGCTTCATAACAGTACATTCTCCCATATAGGCACATCGGAGTCATCAATTCTACAACCTAATCTTAAATAACGAAAACATGAAAAAGCTGATCACGACAGGGATGCTGTCATTCATCATATGTGCTTGTACAGAAAATGTACATGCACAAAAAGCCACCACCACACTCACACGCCTGCAGGCGGGCAACCTGAACTGGTATGTGACTGCTAAGCAAAATTTTTATAATGCACAAAAGACATCTACATCCAATACTGTAATGGCGCGTAAGAATCTGAATGGCGGGTTCCAGGAGCTTGGTACCGGCTTCAACGACGGAGATCCGATAGAACGCGAGAAAAGCAGTGTTGATGTGCAACAGGGAAAAGTAGTTTGCCGCAATGTGACAAAAGAGATCGATCTCAGTATCAAACCTGAGTTCAATATCCTGAAGTTTTCGTCGCAAAGCCAGATATTTCCAGGCGTCATCTCTACTGCTACTGCGATACTGGGAGAATCAGTAGTAACACCGACAGGGCTTCCGGCGCGTAAGCCAATGACCATTAGCATGAGTCTGCCCGGTGCGCCTGTATCATCATTTGTTCTCGACAATCCTGGCACCATTCAGCAAAACAAGGTAAATGATATCATTCGCCAGAATACAAATATTCCTATCCCTGCAATGGTCGGCATGAGCATTACTGAAGTGGACAGCAAGTTTGATTTTGCTGCGCAACTGGAAACAAGCAGCGGCGTATTCCTTCCACTGGAAGAGTTTGGTATTCCCGCCGAAGTAAATGCGGGCACTGCATTTTCAGGTAATATAGATGGCAGCTCGAAAAGAAAGACCTACCTGCTGAAGTTTATTCAGCCTATGTTCATCTTATCGCACAATGAATTCAACTCAGCTAATATTTTCCAGGATGCCAATGCTGCAGCATCGAAGACCGACCTGGTATTGATCAATTCGGTTACTTATGGCCGCATGGTCTTTATCCGTATTGTTTCCGAAGAAAATGAAATAACTGTAAAGTCAGCAGTAAAAGCAAAACTGGGAATCGAACTTACTGAAATAGGTATAAAAGCAGGTAATTCTATCGAGGGTTCCGGCAGTACATCATTCAGCACCGTAGCAAAGGAATTCAAAGCAGTAGTGATCGGTGGTAATGTAACAGCAGCGAGCCGCATCATTTCAGACCCTAATCAATTAAAAGCATATATCGATGATGCTTCTGCACGTACGCTTAGTGTAAATACAGGTGCAGTACCTATTTCATTTACCATGGTAAGATTATCGGATTATGCCGCACTGGGCATTCGTTCGGTTGCAAACTTCCAGGCTGTACAAGATTGCAAAGCGATAAATGGATATAGCATTTATATCAAAAATTTCGGGGTGAGCAAAGTAGTTGACAATCCATTGACAGGAAATAATGAAGATCTGTTTGGAAATATCAGCGTGCAGGCGTTTTACAAAAAGGCAGATGGTACAGAGGTAGAGATCAAAGATGAGTCAAGTCGTGCGGCGAATGTATGGTCGGAATCAAGTTCTACCCCGTTGCAGCTAAAAGAAAAGGAATCTTTCTATCTCTATAAAACAGATGGCTCGATTCAGGATGGGAAAAGAAGATTCATATTCACTCCCGAGCAGGAAGAAACAGGTTATGTGATCATCAAATTCAGGATCAAGGATAAGATCATGAATGATGGCGAACAGGTTGGCAACAGCAATAGCTCGGTGAAGTATGAAGAAAAAGATTTTAAATACATGCTAAAGGACTGGAAAGACATGAAAGACGAGTCCGGCTGTACCTACGAACTCAAAGAAGTTGGCGGCGATGCAAAGTTGTGTCTGAATTTTTCGAAATACAGGGATTAGTCTTGCAGTCTGCAGTCTGCAATCTGCAGTCGGCAGTCCGCTTACTAAAGCAGAAAGTGAACTACTCGTCAATACCAGTAGTTCACTTTCTATTATCAGACACCGACTGCTGACTGCCGACTGAATGACTGCCGACTGACTAGCTGGCCATATCCGACTGGTTCTCCTCATTCTCCGGCAGCCTGGGTTCGTTGAGTTTGACTACACGACGGGCTGCTCTTTTTCTCATTACCATATTCAATACCTCTACAGCAAAAGAGAATGCCATACCGAAGTAGATATAATTCTTGAGATGCAGATCATGCGCTTTTTCTGAATCCCATCCTTCGATGACCAGGCTAAGCCCGATCATGACGAGAAAAGAAAGAGCCAGCATCTTCAACGTAGGGTGTTTGTGAATGAAGCCAGAGATCTTCGGACTGAAAAGAAACATAATGGTCATGGCAATTACAACTGCGGCGATCATGATCTCCACATGGTCTGCAGTGCCTCCGGCAGTAATGATGCTATCGAATGAGAATACCGCATCGATAACGATGATCTGTAAAATAGCTTGCCCGAGTGTAAGCCCTTTGCTCTTCTTCAATTCTTCATTAGGGTCTTCGCCCTCCAGTTTGTGATGGATCTCCTTGACAGATTTATAAATAAGAAATAGACCTCCACATAACATAACGAGACTGGCGAGATCGAATCCTTTATTGCCGATTGAAAAAACTGCTTTTCCTTTTTGCGACAGTAACCAGCCAAGACCAAGTAACAATAAACTACGTGAAATGATACCAGTGATCATCCATATGCGCCTTGCCTTTTGCTGGTCTTTTACTTTTGGCAGACGGTTCATGATAATGCTCACGAAGATCACATTGTCGATACCAAGCACAACTTCGAGAATAACCAGAACAAAAAAACTGATGATACTTTCTGACGTAAACAAATGCTCCATTCCTATAGTGATTTACATATTTTTTTTACAATAGCCGGTCCTTCATAAATAAAGCCGGTCCATACCTGGACCAGCGATGCGCCGACATTTAGTTTTTCAATGGCATCGGCATCGGTGAAAATGCCTCCCGATGCAATGACGGGGATCTGTCCTTCTGTTTTTTCACAGATATACTTAACAATTTCCGTGCTTCTTTCTTTCAGCGGCTTGCCGCTTAATCCTCCCGCGCCGATTGTTTGTACCTGGTCGCCGGGTGTCTGCAGATGGTCGCGGCGGATGGTAGTATTGGTAGCAACGAGCCCATCCAGTTTGATCTCGAGTGAAAGATCGATCACATCATCTATCTGTTCGGGCGTGAGATCGGGTGCAATCTTCAGCAGGATCGGTTTGGATTGCGCCTTACCATTGTTGATCATCTGCAAATGCATCAGGATCTTGCGCAGCGATTCTTTTTCCTGTAATTCACGCAAACCAGGTGTATTGGGCGAGCTTACATTTACCACGAAATAATCTACATAGGGATGCAATTCCTTAAAACAGATCTCGTAGTCCTTCCATGCATCTTCATTTGGAGTGATCTTATTCTTGCCAATATTGCCACCTACCACCAGGCGCGGACGATCAGAGCTAAGTGGGGAATAGGAAGACTGCCAGCGTTTCAACCGCTGTGCAATTTTTTGTACGCCGTCATTATTGAAGCCCATCCGGTTGATCAGCGCGGAATCTTTAGGCAAACGAAATAATCTTGGCTTGTCATTGCCCGACTGGGGCAGGGGAGTAACGGTGCCGATCTCAACGAATCCAAAACCTAATGCTTCAAGCTCCCGTAAGTATTTAGCATTTTTATCAAAACCGGCCCCTAATCCAACGGGGTTTTTAAACTTTATTCCATACGCTTCTTTCAAAAGGCTCGTGGCCCGCGGCTCAAAGCTCACAGCTAATAACTTCCTCAACCCAATAGCACTCAGCAACTTTAGTGAGTTCATCGAGAAATAATGGACCCATTCCGGTGGAAAATTGAATAAAATACGCCGGATGTGTTTATACATAGTGGCGCGAAGATAAGAAGGACTTTAATCTGGAGGAATTTCACGCAAAGACGCAAAGAAGCGAAGGGCGCAAAGTAATGTCAATAAAAGCCTTAGCGCTCTTGGCTTCTTTGCGCCTTTGCGTGATACCAGAGCATGGAATTGCCAGAAATGTTCGGGTTTGGAGAATCAATACCGTATTATTAAATTTGACATAGAAAGTTGCATAAACAACTATGCCCGGTATTTTGTTATAATACCATACGTTGAATCAAATAGCCTAATTTAAAAACTTACATATGCAAGAAGCTTTTATAGTTGCCGGTTTCAGGTCTGCAGTAGGAAAAGCAAAACGTGGTGGATTCCGGTTTTACCGTCCTGACGATCTTGCCGTAGATGTGATCAAGGGCCTGCTTGCCTCGGTACCACAACTGGAGGCAAAACGGGTAGACGATGTGATTGTTGGTAATGCCGTTCCCGAAGCCGAGCAGGGTTTGCAGGTAGGAAGGATCATTGCAGCACGTGCACTGGGCTTCGATGTGCCGGGCATGACGGTGAATCGTTATTGCGCATCGGGACTCGAAACCATTGCCATTGCTACCGCCAAGATCAGGATGGGTATGGCTGATTGTATTGTTGCCGGCGGTACCGAAAGCATGAGCCTGGTGCCTACCGCAGGATGGAAGACCGTTCCGGCCTATTCGATCGCCAAAGAAGAGCCCGATTATTACCTGAGTATGGGCCTTACTGCAGAAGCAGTGGCGAAAGAATACAAGGTGAGCCGTGAGGACCAGGACAATTTTTCTTATCAATCTCATCAGAAGGCGATCAATGCAATCCAGAGTGGATATTTTAAATCAGGCATACTTCCTATCAATGTTGATGAAATATATCTTGATGCAAAAGGCAAGAAACAAAAACGCAGCTATACAGTAGATACCGATGAAGGTCCAAGGGCCGATACATCAATGGAAGCATTGGCAAAATTGAAACCTGCATTTGCTGCGGGTGGTTGTGTTACTGCCGGTAATTCTTCTCAGACTTCGGATGGAGCCGCATTCGTGATAGTGATGAGTGAGAAAATGGTAAAGGAACTCGGACTTAAACCGATTGGTCGCCTTGTTGGTTGTACATCGGCTGGTGTACACCCACGTATTATGGGTATCGGGCCGGTTGCAGCAATTCCAAAAACATTGAAGCAGATAGGAATGAAACTCGGTGATATCGACCTCGTGGAATTGAATGAAGCATTTGCTTCGCAGGCTATCGCTGTGATCCGCGAAGCTGGTCTCGATCCTGCCAAAGTAAATATCAATGGAGGTGCTATTGCATTGGGCCATCCGTTGGGTTGTACAGGTGCGAAGCTGACCATACAAATACTGAATGATATGAAGCGATTGGGAAAAAAGTATGGAATGGTGACGGCTTGTGTTGGCGGCGGCCAGGGAATTGCAGGAGTGATCGAGAATATTAATTAAGATAATACCGCTATTTAAAAGTTATAAGAATGCTTCCTGTTATTAATGTTCTGCATTAACAACAGGAAGCATTTCTTTTTTCTCTGCATTTAATTCATTCAATCGAACAGGTGTATTCTCGCTTACGATAAAACTTTTTTGCCCCTTTCTTTTTCTCAACCATTTGATTTTTTTGCTGATGCGTTCAGGCAAAAGAGGATGAAGCAGTTGACCAAGGTAATTTTTAGGAAACGATTCGTGTATGCCAAATGTTTCAGGTTCCTTATCTGGACAGGTATAGGTGCCAAAAATAATATCCATCAAAGGCGAAATGTTTGCATAATTGCCTGCATCACGGTCTTTGTCATGGTGCCAGTGATGGAGTTCCGGTGCTCCGATCAGTTTGCGCAAAGGTCCTAATGGTAAGCGCACATTGGAGTGAATATAAATAGCCCAGATACCTCTGAACGCGATGAAACCAGAAAGGGTTTCCAATGGAAACCCTAAGATAAACGCGGGGAGATTGATCAGTCCTACGGTATAGATTGAATCCAATGGGTGTTCACGATGAGCCGCGAGCCAATCCATGTGTTCGGAACTATGATGAACTTTGTGAAAGCGCCAGAGAAATCCGACTTTGTGTTGCAACCGGTGTCCCCAGTAAATGATAAAGTCACTTAATATTATTACTTCAATTGCCTGCAGCCACCATGGCTGTGCTGCCACCTTACTTCGAAAGCCGGCCGGTACAATATCATCGAGCCAGAAACTGAAATAATTTAATGCGACCAATAGGAGTGCACCCCATAAAAAGTATTGCCCGAGAAAATAACAGAGATCCAACCACCAGGAAGGGCGGAAAAACTTTTGCCGCGCTTTCGCCGGAAAAACTTTTTCCATTGGTACGAAGACCAATATCAATACGAAGAAACTTATGCCTGTAGCGATTGCTGCCTGGTATAAATTCATGACCGGTGATTTTAAGACTACTATTTAATGATTGTGTCCCGTGCGATAGTTTTGAGCTGAGTCGCCTTTGTATTTTTCCGATTTCTTTTAATCTCTTTTTGCAACCATCTCTCGAATCGTGCCGGGTCCACTATAGGACCTGATTTTGAACTGTACATATAGGCTTTAGTGGCCGAATCAAGCCTGATCGTTACACTGTCTCTCCTGGTAGTGTCTTTAACAGCAACATTTGACAGTTCTTTTTTACCACCTGCGGGTTCGGAAGGAAGCGCAATGAATTTGCTGCTCGACATTATTCTTTTCTGTGCAGGAGGTGGCGAATCTGTTTCAGCCGGCCGAATGCTGTTTGCAGCAAGTGGCGGGCTGCTATTGGTATCGGTAGTCTCTTCCACATCGTCAGGGATCAATGTATCGAAAAGGCCTGACCGATAGGCTACAAACGAACCGATCGATAAAATAAAAGATGATAAAACCAGGAACCTGGTTACAGGTGAGGAACGTTTCATGCCATTGCGTTTTGGTTAGTGATCTCGATTGGAAACAGGGTAAGATGCAGTTTCTCCGGAATTACATACCCTTCTAAAATACAAATGTTCAGATGTCGAACCATTCTTAAACATATAGAATTCCGGACTTTGGCTATTTTTTATATCTTTTGCACTGCCGGATAAATTCATCAAGCAAGCAACTCCATGTTGCTGATTCCCGATTGATACTGGTCAAAATCAACCAACTGCTGCTAATGAAGAAGGTCATTTTTTGGATAGCCTGCTTACTGGTTGTCGTGATCATTTTCCAGCTATGCTATGGACTGAAGATCATTCTGCCTTCCAATGTAAGCTGGTTGATGACGGCCATGCACGATTGGGGCGCACATTATCTTGGTTGGCTATTCTACCGGCAGGAACCGTGGCATTTCCCGATAGGCGATGTGCATGGTTATTTCTACCCGATCGGCACCAATGTAGGATATACTGATTCCATTCCACTGCTGGCTATTTTTTTCAAACTATTGAAAGGAATTCTTCCGGGCGACTTCCAGTATTTCGGCATCTGGCTTTTTGCGTGTCACCTGCTGGCAGCTTATTATACTGTGTTATTATGCCGGCTGTTCAAGGTCAATTATCTTCTTAGTTTCATTGCAGTTATTTTCATTGTGGCAAATCCTGTACTTATTTACCGGGGAATGCATCCGGCCCTTTGTGCGCATTGGTTACTGATCGCATCTGTTTACCTGTATTTTTTGCATCCAACCCAGGTGAAGCCATCTAAAATTCTATTGCGTCAATTTATACTGTTGCTGATCTCGGCATTGGTAAATCCCTATCTCTGTTTCATGGTGCTGGGTTTCAGCATTATCATCGTTATCAAGCTGTGTTATATTCAAAAGGCGATCTCCCGCAAACATTTCTTTGCATACCTGGGAGGCTCACTCGTTTCTTTGTTGCTATGCTGGTGGTTGATCGGGTTGATCAGCTTCAATAAGAAAGAAGACATGGGCGTGCAGGGTGGTTATGGATTGTATGGGTTAAACCTGAATTCGTTGCACAACCCTTTTGGATTCTCTTCCGTATTGCCATCGATGAAGCATGTTACCGCGCACCAGTATGAGGGATTCATGTACCTGGGGCTTGGTATCATTCTTTTGCTTGCCATATTGATAGGGTATCTCGTTTATCGCAGGATGGATAAGAAAAAAGATGGTAATGAAATGACGAAGCGTCGCCTTGTCTTCAACAACACCAATCCATGGCCATTGCTGATACTCGTAATTGTATACACGCTTTTTTCCGTCACGCATGTAGTTACCTTCAATGATCACGTACTTTTTAAATTGCCCATCCCATCGTTCATTGTGAAGTTGGGTGAGATATTTCGTGCCAGTGCGCGTTTCTTTTGGCCGGTCTATTACCTCATTCTGTTCTTTATATTGATCGGTATTGCCAAATCGCGGATGAGCATGGTGCTAAAACGATTGATACTTGCTGTGACGATCATCGTTCAGTTGTATGATACCAAACTCGTGTTGACATACCGGCATCTAAGTTATGGAGCTTATACGCCACCGATCGATAACCCGCACTGGAATCAATTGATCAGCCAGTTTGATGAAATAGTTTTTTATCCGCCATTCGAAGCCACGAATCTTACTTATCTCGATTATCAATACTTCTGTTACCTGGCAGGAAAGGCTGGGAAAAAGATCAATACCGGCTATGTGGCACGATTGGATAATAAAGCCATGCAACGTGTCAGGGACAGCCTGGTCAATTGCCTTGCAGATGGTAAACTGTCGCCGCGCACTTTGTATATCACAACGCCGGCCAATCTTGATCATTTTTCCTATCCCTTGCAAACTGACTCCTGCACACTTAACTATCTGGATGGATATTATTATCTCTATAGTAAGCGTAGAACTGATCATAGCTTAATGACGCTGAGCCAGCAATTGAATGATGCAAATAAAGAAAAGATTGAAGCCGGACTCACAGTGTTGGGCAGAAAAATAGTATTTGTGCCCGTTGATGACACGTTACGCATGAAGCAGGGAAAGATCAATCATTTTATTGAGCATTCTTCTGAGAAAGGAACATGGATATCGCTTGATGGATGGGCATTTAATGATACGGCTAACAGCAATAAGACCGACTCGGTATTTATTGTATTGAAAAATGACAATCAATATTATGCTGCGAGAACTACTATGCAACCGCGACCCGATGTAACAGCTCATTTCAAAAAACCTTATCTCGATAATGCAGGGTTCTATGCGCTTATATTTAAAGATAATCTGCGAAAAGGTATTTATGAGCTTGCGATTGCAGTAAAGGATATCAATGGAAACATTACATATACGCCTACAGGCAGGATAGTGAAGTATGGCATGAGTGAATATGCGACTGTAGAAAATATAAGAGTGATCAATACGACCGATGATATTACTTTTAATGCGGAGACAGTAGAGACGGATCAGCGATCAATTTCTATCAGTGGCTGGGCATTTATTAATAAGATGGGGATGGAGAAAGCGGAGACAGGGGTAGTGCTTCGAAATGATAGTGGTGCTTATCTCGGTTGGGGAGAGACAGTACAACGACCGGATGTAACATCACATTTTAAAAATGGATACAACCTGGACAATTCAGGTTTTAAAATAAAGCTGCAGAAGGAATCAATTCCTAAAGGGAAATACCAGTTGCTTATTATTATCAGGAATAAGAATGATAACAAACAGTCTGCTATCTATACGGGGAAGGATATAAATACTCAATAATTTTTTGAACCACTAAGACCCGAAGAACACAAAGATTGCACTGAGTAAGATTGCAACGACTTTACTTAGTGCAATCTTTGTGTTCTTTGCGCCTTTGTGGTTCACTCATTCAGCTAATAAGGCCAATTGACTTCCTGAATTTCATAGATAACTTTGAAGCGACTAATTCATAAGCTTGTTTTGCATAATTCTGCCATTCCTTTTTACTAAGCCGGTTGATATTATCTACAAACACCCATTTATGTTTGGCCATGTAAGGTGCGGGAATAAAACCATCACGTTCGGTAAGTTCATTGAAGTCTTCATCAGATGCTTTGAATGAAGCAGTAATGGGCAATCGGTCCGGTGCAGTTACAAGGAACATTTTGTCACCAATATTGAAGCAGAGATGATTTTCCCATTTGATGTCTTCAGTAACTCCTTTGAACTTGCTGCAGATTGATTGAAGGTCTTCGATGGTCATGATGATGGTTTAAGGTTTCAAAGCTAAAAGATTTTTTACCACACAATAGAATTGCACGAGCAAATAAGACTTCCTGTTCATTACGCGATGCAAATCCAAATTATAGGAAATGTTCCGACTGCTGACTGCCGACTGCCAACTGGCCATCGGAGTATTACTATACGCAGCATGAATTTTCCCTTTATATGTAATTAAGGCTTGATATTTGTTACGATGCCGTGACAGTCTAAATTCCAATCAGAAAAACGCTGTAAACCAAAACAATACCTATGGACAGACGCGATTTTCTCACCGCGAAAAGAAAGAAAACGCCTGTTGTAAACTCACCTCAGCAGACGTTCCGTACGCAGTCAGGTCTCAATACCTATACCGGTCCATGGACCCGCAATGAAGTGCAGCACCTGCTCAAGCGCACGATGTTTGGCAGTACCAAAGCCGATATCGATTATTTTGCCGGCCGCACAATGGACCAGGCAGTGAATGAATTGCTGAACCCTGTTGCGCCATTGCCAGCGCCTCCGCTCAATGATTACAATGCAGATACACCGGACCCTGTTGTAGCAGCAGGTACTACCTGGATCAATAATCCTATTACCGATCCCGATCTTAATAATGCACGCCGTGCTTCTTTCAAAAGATGGTGGATGGGCGTATTGCTTGGCCAGGATAGAAGCATTCGTGAAAAGATCACATTGTTCTGGGCCGATCATTTCGGTACGGAGACCAATACCATTGCACTCTCTCATTTTGTATATAAACATAATGACCTGCTGCGCAAAGGCTGTCTTGGTAATTTCAAGACACTGGTAAAGGATGTAACGGTCGATCCGGGCATGCTCATCTACCTCAATGGTTATCTTAATTCAGCTTCTGCTCCGGATGAGAACTATGCACGTGAGTTGCTCGAGTTGTTTACACTCGGTAAAGGGCCGACAGTTGCCTACACCGAAGATGATGTACGCAAGGCAGCACGTATATTGACCGGATGGAGGATCAACCCGACTACAGCGTTGACCGTTTTCAATCCCGCACAGCATGATACAGGCAATAAACAATTTTCTAATTATTTCAGCGGCACAACCATCAATGGCCAGGCTGCAGCTAATGGAGCATTGGAGACAGATGACCTGATCAATATGATCTTCAATAAAGATGAAGTATCAAAATATATCTGCCGTTCTATCTATCGCTGGTTTATTTACTATACCATCGACGCTGCGGCAGAAACAAATGTGATCGAACCACTGGCAACTATTTTCCGTTCCAGCAACTATGATATCAAGGCTGTGTTATCTGCTTTATTTAAAAGCGAACACTTCTACGATGTGCTGAACCAGGGATGCATGATCAAGAGTCCCGTCGATCATACTATTGGTTGCATGCGCGAATTCCGCGTGTCATTCCCCCCGGTAATTACTGAGTATGCCGATTCATATAATATGTGGAATTATGTTTTCAACTGGACTACCGTGATGGGACAGAATGTAGGCGATCCACCAAATGTATCCGGATGGCCTGCTTATTACCAGGAACCCGCATTTCATGAGATATGGATCAATCACGATACATTACCGAAACGCAACCAGTTTACCGATATTATGGTAAGCAATGGATACATGCGCAATGGTAAGAAGATCATTATCGATACGATAGCATTTACGCAAACGCTGTCCAATCCCGGTGATCCGAATATCCTGTTGAATGATGCACTGGCAATTCTCTATCGTGTGCCATTGTCTGATACAGTGAAGCAAAGTATCAAGCAATCTATTTTGCTGAGTAACCAAACGCAGGATTATTACTGGACCAATGCATGGAATGCTTACGTGGTCGATCCGACCAATATGTCGGTGACAGCTATTATAGCGAATCGTCTGAAATCATTATACCAGTATTTAATGAACCTGTCAGAATACCAATTATCCTAAAAACCGGTAATGGACAATTTTAAACTAAACCGCACGCAGAGATCACTAAGTACACAGAGAATAAACTCTGCGTACTCAGCGTACCCTGCGTGAGGCCAAATCAGATAGCTATCGGATTGACCATTAATTAAAAACCCGCTTATGCGCAGAAGATCCTTCTTACGAAATACAATACCCGCAGCGGCTGTACTACCTGCACTGGTAGATGGCTATACGGTAAAAGCATTTCATGCTAATTCGCCTCTGCTGCAGGCGCTGATGAACCCTACTATCGATACGGACCACGTATTGGTGATCGTGCAATTGAGTGGAGGTAATGATGGTCTCAACATGGTGATCCCGATATCGACTTATAGTGACTACTATAATGCGCGAAGCAATGTAGCTATTGCGCAAAACAAGATATTGCCATTGACTGGTTATGCACAAACGGGTTTGCACCCTGCGATGACGGGTATGCAATCGTTGTACAACAATGGTAAATTGAACATCGTTCAATCAGTAGGATATCCTTCGCCTAACTTCTCTCACTTCAGGGCCACGGATATCTGGATGAGTGGATCATCGAGTGATGAAGTCATTAATACAGGATGGGCCGGACGTTACCTGAATACAGAGTATCCTAATTTCCCTGAAGGTTATCCTAATAGTACCATGCCTGATCCGCTTGCTATACAGATAGGATCTGTTGCATCGTTGACCTTACAGGGTCCTGCGATCAATATGGGAATGAGTATTACCAACCCAACGAGTTTTTATAATCTTATCAATAATGTACTGGACCCGGCACCGAATAATCCGATGGGTCATGAGCTGACCTATATCCGGACAATTGCCAACCAGACCAATGCATTTGCCCAACGAATTGTTTCTGCAGCGATGCAGGTACCACAGCAAGGTGCTTACCCCGCAAACAATTCCCTGGGGGATCAATTGAGAATTGTTGCCCGCCTCGTGAAAGGTGGATTGAAAACAAGAATATACATGGTGGGTATGGGAGGTTTCGATACTCACTCTTCGCAGGCAGAAGCTGCAGATACTTCAACAGGTTCGCATGCAGCATTGCTGAAAGAATTATCCGATGCTATCAAGGCCTTCGTCGACGATTGCCAGTTCCTCGGTGTGCAGGATAGAGTAATGGGATTGACATTCTCCGAATTCGGTCGTCGTATCAAATCTAATTCGAGTATGGGTACTGACCACGGAGCGGCCGCACCAATGTTTATATTCGGAAACCAGGCCGTGTCGGGTGTCACGGGTACCAATCCTTCTATCCCTGGTGGTGCATCGGTAAATGATAATATTCCTCACCAATACGATTTCCGTAGTGTATATGCATCGATATTGGAAAAATGGTTCTGTGTGCCGCCGGCTACGCTGCAAACCATCCTCTTCCAGAATTTCCAAAGCCTGAATATTGTAAAAGATACGGCCTGTCGTACCACAGCCGTAGACGATCCGAATCAATCGGCAGGTGAACAATTGATCATTAACTATCCTAATCCATTTACTGAGACTACAACCATCCGGTATAAGACAAAGGGTGGCCATACACTGGTGCAGATCATAGATATGCTGGGCCGTGTGATCAAGACGCCTGTTGACAGAGATATCAGACCGGGTGGTGAGTTTACGGTCACATTCGACAGCGGTGGATTGCCTTGCGGCGTGTATTATGCACGTTTGCAGAATGGACCTACGCAACAGGTGAGGCCGATGCTGAAAGTTCGATAGTTCCCTTAGGTTGTAATTGGTAATCGGCAATATACAATGGGCAAATGTGCATCATTTAGTTGGTTGCGTTACTTCGAAGACCTGATAGGTAGCAGCCCACGGTTTTAACCGTGGATGTGAGTGAATTGCGATGGAAGCCTTGCCGTGTCTACCCATGGCTAAAGCCATGGGGCTACTACTTTTTTCTGACGTTTCGAACACTTATATCCGGCGGCCCTGCGTACGGTCTTAACTCTTCCAGTACGCAGGATAGTAGCTAGACCGAGACTGGCCAGTTGCCTATTGTCCATTGCTTATTGCCAATTGAACAAATGACACCTGTAATAAAAAATGAACCAACGTTGCAAATTTCACTATCTTGCGTCTTCGAATGAGATCCCGTTCATTCATATTACGCTTTGCAGCGTTTCTGGTAATACTGGTTTTTTCACAAAAGGCCGGGACGGGTTTATTGCTTCACAACCTGTTTCATACCAGCCAGGCAGCTAATGATACCGATAAAAAGAATGGCAGCACCGAGATCAGTTACGCCTGTAACTGTATCGACGATTTCCTGATGCCATTTACTGGTGAAGAAGAGATCGTCTTATCACCAATAGCAACTATGTATGCTGCTACTCCGGATTATTCACCGGTAAGCATTCCTCAACGCACAGCTTCGTTCACATCTCTTCGCGGACCTCCATCTTATATACTGTAATTGATCCGTACCTGAACTAGTCAGTTCAGTTATTCATTCGTTTATTTTATTCTCACTATTCAAGGCATTGCCTTTTAATTCACTTTTATGAAATCGAAGTTTATATTTCTATTTGGAGGATTGTTCATTTTTATCAATACATGGGCCCAAACCAATAATACATTAACCGGTAAGATAACCGATGCAAAGACGGGCCAGCCATTGGCCGGTGCTACTATTTATTTTCCGGATCTAAGAACTGGTGGAGCTACCAATAATGAAGGTGTTTATACCATATCATCGATTGCGGGTGGCAAGCATGTTGCCGAGATCAGCCATCTTGGATATGCTTCCATTGTTGAAACCATTGATCCGGCTGTTAGTGGCCAAAAAGATTTTGCACTCGAGCCTTCTGTTATCGAGAATGAAGGCGTGACAGTTACCGGTGTTTCTACTGCTACTTCTACAAAGAGGACTCCAGTGCCGGTCAATATCATTCGCAAAGAAGATCTTTTCAATAATACTTCAACCAATCTCATCGATAATATTGCAAAGACACCTGGTGTGTCGCAGGTGTCTACAGGACCTGCTATATCCAAACCATTCATTCGCGGGCTAGGTTACAATCGTGTGCTTGTAGTGAATGATGGTGTAAGGCAGGAAGGTCAGCAATGGGGCGATGAACATGGAATAGAAATTGACGAGCAGAATGTAAGCAAGATCGAAGTACTCAAAGGTCCCGCATCACTAATGTATGGAAGCGATGCACTGGCGGGTGTGGTCAATGTGATGTCGATCCTGCCGCCGCCTGATGGAAGCATACGCGGCACTATTTCAGGTGCCTATCTGACCAACAACCGCCAGCGCAACCTGCATGCAGATATTAATGGCAGCAACCATGGCTTTATCTGGGGATTGTATGGTTCGTATAAAGGTGCAGCCGATTATAAAAATAAGTATGACGGATATGTATTCAATTCCAAATTCAATGAGAAAGACTTTGGTGGTTATATAGGGTTGAATAAAAAATGGGGATTCTCACATCTTTATCTCAGCAGGTTCGATCAGCATGTGGGATTGGTAGAAGGCGACAGGGACGATGCCACAGGTAAATTTTTGAAACTGGTAAACGATGGTGGAGTGGAACATGAGACGATTGCGACGAATGATGATTTTAGATCCATCGATCCATCTATTCCGCGTCAGCACATAGGGCATTTCAAGATTGCTGCGGATAATAGTTTCCGGATCGGCCAGGATAGGCTGACTCTTGTGCTGGCCTATCAGCGCAATCAGCGCCAGGAGTTCGGCAATGTGCTTGATCCCGAAGAAAAAGAATTATACTTTGATCTCGGCACCGTCAACTACAATTTGCAATATCACTTCGCGGAGAAAAATAACTGGAAAACTTCGATTGGTATCAACGGTATGCAGCAGGCCAATGAAAACAAAGGAGTGGAGCAACTGATACCGGAATATTCTTTGTTTGATATTGGCGGATTTGTGTTTACTCAAAAGAAATTTAATAAGATTACTTACAGCGGCGGCCTTCGTTTTGATAATCGTTCACTCGACTCAAAACAATTGATGGAAGGACCTGATCTGAAATTTGCAGGATTCAAAAAAGATTTTTCCAACTTCTCAGGCAGCCTTGGCCTTGCCTATGAAGCAAGTAAGATGGTGACATTGAAATTTAATCTTGCACGTGGATTCCGTGCGCCCAGCATTCCTGAATTGGCCAGCAATGGTGCGCATGAAGGGACCAATCGGTTCGAGTATGGACAACAAAGCCTGAAGTCCGAAGTGAGTACGCAGGCAGACGCAGGCATTGAATTAAACAGCGAACACGTTTCGTTCAATACAAATATCTTTTTCAATGCCGTCAACAATTTTATTTATTACCGGAAATTATCATCAACAGGCGGTGGCGATTCGTTGATAGTGGATGGCAACGATCAGTTCTTTGCTTTCCAGTTTGTTCAGGGCAATGCGACCTTGTATGGTATCGAATCCAATCTTGACATACACCCGCATCCGCTTGATTGGTTGCACATAGAGAACACCTTCTCCTGGGTAAAAGGCCAGTTGAGCCGTGAGCAGGATGGCAGCAAAAACCTTCCTTTCATTCCTGCTGCAAGACTGATCAACGAAGTGAAAGTAGACCTCTTGAAGAAAGGAAAAGTGTTGCGGAATGTGTATGTGAAAGCTGAGCTTGATAATACGTTTGTGCAGAACCATCCTTTCACTGGGTATAACACTGAGACTTCAACGCCGGGCTATAGTCTCGTCAATGCCGGTGTGGGTGGTGAAGTAAAGGGCAAATCGAAAACATTGTTCAGCGTATTCATCGGTGCTAACAATATCGGCGACGTAGCTTATCAGAATCATCTGAGCCGCTTGAAATATGCGCCGGAGAATCTTGTTACGGGTAGAACGGGGGTTTATAATATGGGACGTAATTTTTCGCTGAAGCTGAATGTGCCGTTGAATTTTTCAAAGGAGTAAGAGGTTCACGCAAAGGGGACCTCACGCAGAGAGCGCGGAAAAATTATCTCAGCGTACTCTGCGATCTTTGCGTGAGGTTATTTCAATATTATTACATTTGGTAATGGAAATTACCTTCAACACGCCTGCGCTTCTATTTCCCGCGATCAGTTTACTGTTACTCGCTTATACCAATCGCTACCTGGCACTTGCAAACCTGATACGCAAGTTGCACGACGAATATATGCGTGGTGAGAAGAATCATCTATTGCTCAAGCAGATCAAAATATTGAGGGTGCGTATCAACTTAGTGAGATCGATGCAGGCAATGGGCGTGCTGAGTTTCCTGTGTTGCGTAGTAACTATGTATGGTGTGTATCAGCAATGGGCCATGGTGGTCAAATTTGTGTTTGCAGTGAGCCTGCTGAGTCTCCTCGCCTCACTTGTTGTTTCATTGATCGAAATATCACAAAGCACCAAAGCACTGGAATGGGAACTAAGCGATATGGAAGAATTGGAGAATTCGAATTTCTTCAAAGACCTGTGGCAGAATAAAGCGGATAGGAAGAAAGAAGAATGAGAGAATTTTGAAATTTTGGAATTTCGAAATGTCGAAATCTCCACCAGCAGGATTCTTACTACTAGTCAGCATGACTCATACAATTGAAACAGCTTCGACCTAAGAAGATTTCGAAATTTCCCAATTGCACTTTTCGAAATTCTCCCCTATAGTGAATTAACTAACTTCAACACTCTCTCCCAACTCCCTCCATTATACACTGCTTTCAATCCATGTTCCTGCAGAATGCGGGTGGCAACGGTGCTTTCAGAACCGTTGCCGCAAAGAATAATAGGTTTGTTTTGCCGTTTGAGGTAACTGGCATTATTCGCGATCTGTTCTACGGGAATATTTAATGAGCCGCGGATCTTTCCCTGGTCATATTGATAAGGAGGTCTTACATCTATGACCAGGCCACCTTCTTTTATCATTGTTTTGAGAAGAGGCTTGTCAGAACCGAATAGCCTTGAAAGAAAGCTCACTGAAGTGAATTTGAGTTTGGTGGATTGGAGTTCCCTGATCCGATAGCTGTCGGATCCAAATTACAAATTCCTGATTTAAACTGCCACCACTTTATTTTTTCTTTCACCTATCTGCTGACGCCACATGGCATAATAGAGACCTTTTTCTTCGAGTAGCTTATCATGATTACCTGTTTCTACCACATCGCCTTTTTCCAATACATAGATACGATCAGCATGCATTACGGTAGAAAGACGGTGAGCGATCAGGATCGTGATCTGGTTGCCTTCGAGAGAAATAGAGCGAATGGTATCTGTGATCTCTTCCTCGGTGAGTGAGTCAAGAGCAGAAGTAGCCTCATCAAACAGGAGCAATTTAGGTCTGCGAATTAAAGCCCTTGCTATGGATAGACGTTGTTTTTCTCCACCCGATAATTTAAGCCCTCCCTCGCCGATCGTAGTATCCAGACCTTTCTCGGCCCGTGCAAGAAGATTCTGGCAAGCAGCTTTGTCCAATACATCATTCAGATCTTCTTCGGTGGCCTGGGGATTTACAAACATGAGATTTTCCCGAATGGTGCCTGAGAATAATTGTGTGTCTTGCGTAACGAAGCCAATTTGCCTGCGCAGGTCATCGAAATGAATGTTCTGTTCGTCGAGACCATTGTACAATATCTTTCCTTTTTGCGGACGGTAGAGTCCCACCAATAATTTCATCAGTGTTGTCTTTCCCGAACCCGAAGGGCCAACGAAAGCGATGGTCTCTCCTTTATTTACTTCGAAACTGATATCATTGATTGCACTTTGCTGGGCTGTGCGATGTTTGAATCCAACATGGTCGAAATGAAGGTTGGCAATGTCTCCAAGATGTTTAGGGTGTGCTGCGTGTGGCTCAGGTTGTTTTTTCATCAGGGTCTCGAAATTTTCCAGCGAGGCCTGTGCCTCACGATAGGAGAGAATGATATTGCCGATCTCCTGCAATGGACCGAATACGAAGAAGGAGAATATCTGCATCGTCACGATCTCTCCAGGCTGGAGGCGTCCGTCGAAGACAAGCATCATCAGCATAAATAGAATTACCTGTCTTAATGTATTGACGAAAGTACCCTGAACAAAACTCACGAGCCTCATGCGTTTCACTTTGGTAAGTTCAAGTCCGAGTATCCTGAATGTATTCTTATTGAGGCGGGTCACTTCCTGCTGCGTCAAGCCAAGACTTTTTACCAGCTCTATATTCCGGAGTGATTCCGTTGTTGCGCCAGCCAATGAAGCCGTTTGAGTAAAAATGTTCTTTTGTATGGTCTTCACCTTTTTGCTTAACAGGTTTGATACCCATGTCAGTAAAAATATTCCTCCGAAATAAACGATAGGCAATCTCCAGTCTATTTTTACGGCATAGACTGCCACAAAAATGATCCCAACGATGACGGGGAATAGCACATTGATGAATGTGGCAATGAATTTTTCAGTATCCGTTCTCACTTTTTGCAGGATGCCCAATGTCTCACCACTGCGCTGGTCTTCAAATTCGTGATAGGGAAGTTTCATCGCATGCTGCAAACCATCTGTGAAGACTTTCGCACCAAATTTTTGCGTAATGAGCGTAAGGAAATAATCCTGGAAAGCTTTAGCGATCCGGCTGATCATCGCAACGGATACCGAGGCGAGTAGTAGCCATACGACACCATAATGCGTGATGTCTTGCCCTTTTCCCCTGATGATAGTATGTTCTGTGGTGTGAAGGAAAAGAAACTGGTCCCACTTGAGGCCGTCCTTTATTTTAAACAAATGATAGTTGCCGAGATCAACGAGCTTACCAAATATGATAGGGTCTACCAGGGAAAATCCGATGTTGATACCCGCAAGGATGAGGGTAAAAAAGATCAGCCATTTATTTGGTTTGAGGTATTGCCAGAGAATTTTCATACAATTATTTCAAGATCAAATTAAGCAGTTTCCGCCTATTTCCTGCAAACTAACAACTGCAAGAGGGAAAGGTTCATGCCTGCCTCTGTTAATAAAGGAATTGAGAATTAGATTTTGGAATCAGGTCGAGCTTTTATCAGGCTGCTCAGTCAAGTACAACATCCCGATCCTCAAAACTTAAAACCTAACACCTAAAATTCAACACTTAACACCGAATAGTCCCCAAATTTACTCACCGCAGGCCAAAAAAGACTGCTTACATTTGCGACCATTCTAAACGGCTGATTGCATGGCAGAGAATCCTCCTTTTATATCCGTTTGCATTCCTACATATAAAAATCCGGCTTATGTGGAGCGGTTGCTTCAATCTATTTTGACCCAGACCTACCGGGATTTTGAAATTGTGATGACCGACAACAGCCCGGATGACAGCATTGCGCATTTAGTACATCAATTCAGCGACCGGCTTCCGATCTTATATCACAAAAACGATCCCCCAACTGAAATGGCGGAAAATTTCAACAGGGGTATGGGAAAAGCCAGCGGCAGATGGATCAAGATGATGCACGATGATGATTGGTTCAATACTCCCGATGCACTCGCGAAGTTTGCGGAAGCGGCACATCGTACGAAGTCGAAATTTATTTTCTCTGCCTGCCAGGAAGTTTTTTCCATATCGGGTGAAAAAAAGGAACATACACTCACGGGTTGGAGAAAGGAAATGCTGGAACAGGACCCGCTCAATCTTTTTTTCCTGAATGTGATCGGGCATCCGAGTGTAGTGATGCATATCAATGAACCGGAGATTTTATATGACACACAATTCCGCTGGGTAGTAGACGTGGATTTCTATATCAGGTTTCTCAATAAATATCCCGGCTTCGAATACATTCCCGATCTGTTGGTGAATATCGGTATTGACGAAGCGCAGATGTCGAATAAATATTATAAAAATCCACGGGTAGAGATCCCGGAATATCTTTCGATGCTGGCAAAATTTCCACCGGGCCTTGCATTGAACAATGAATATGTTTTTCATATGTTATGGAACCTGGTGAAGAAATTCAAATTGAGAAATATTGAACAGGTAAGGGAAGCAGGATACCAGGGGCCGGTACCAGTGAATGAATTGGAAGCGATCATAAAGTATCAGCGGCCTATCCCGCGCATCATCCTGAAACAAACGCCATGGTCGAAGGCGCTTATGAGGAGATGTTATAATAAAATGAGAAGATAAAGCATAAGATGTACGATGTCAGATGTACGATGTACGCCAGTCTTAATTAGCAACCTGACCCTAAAATAGGAAAGTCGTACATCGTACATCTGACATCGTACATAGGACCCGTGTTCCTTTTTTCAGAAAAAATTTTCTTCCTTGTCCGATTCAGGGTTTATCATTCGTCATATAGGCGAAATAAGTTCTAATCATCTCAAAAACAACTATTATGGAAAAATTCATGTTTATTTTTCACGGGGCACAGATGGATGGAATGAGTCCCGAGCAAGCCAAGGCACATACGGGTAAATGGTATGCGTGGGTCGAAAAACTCAACAAGACTCAGCAATATGTAGCGGGTGAACCACTGCTTCCCGGCGGTAAACTGATCAGCGGCAAGGGTGGCAAGTCAGTTACCGACGGACCATATACAGAAGGCAAGGAAGTAGTGGGCGGCTTTTTTGTCATCAATGCCAAAGACATAAACGAAGCCGTAGAGATTTCAAAAGACTGCCCGGACTTTGAATACAATGGCAGCGTACAGGTAAGGCAGGTAATGAACCTTAACATGTAATTTTTCCCGACGATGTCTCCCCGCTAATATCAGGCATTACTTTTAAGATGACCGGGGAACTCTTCGGCACGTAAATTTCAAATCAATTAACTTAAAGACAATGGAAAAATTTCTTTTAATATTTCAGGGAGGAAAAGCGAGAGAATTAGGAGCAGACGCAATGCAATCGCATATGGGAAATTGGATGGCCTGGCGACAAAAGGTTGTCAGTGATGGTCATTTTATTGCCGGTGATCGGTTACAGCCCGGAGGCAAGTTGCTAAGTGGTAAAAATAAAAGCGTGACCGACGGTCCTTTTACAGAAGGTAAAGAGATAGTTGGGGGCTATTTCCTGATCAATGCCAAAGATATGGATGAAGCCATCGCTATTGCCCAGGGCTGCCCGATCTATGATGTGGAAGGCAGTGTACAGGTCAGGCAGGTAATGAAACATGATATGTAGGGGTTTCAAATTTGTTATTTCGAAATTTTGTCCCGCCAACGGCGGGAGAAAATTTCGAAATAACAACTATCATAATCTTCAATAATGAATCAACCCGGCATCAATCAACTCGTAGATCATCTCTTCCGGCACGAGTCGGGTAAGATGGTTTCTGTATTGTCGCGTCTGCTGGGACTTCAGAATATCGAAGCCGCGCAGGACATTGTACAGGACACGTTGCTGCAGGCAATGAATACCTGGAGCTTTAGCGAGATACCCGACAACCCTTCCGCATGGTTGTACCGCGTAGCAAGGAACAAGGCCATTGATTTTCTAAGAAGAGAAAAAAGATTCAGGGACCTTAGCCCGCAGTACGCTTACTTGCTTCAATCCGAATACACCCTTAGCCCTACTGTCAATACGTTGTTCTTAGAAAACGAGATCCAGGATAGCCAGCTTCGCATGATCTTCGCCTGCTGTCATCCTTCTATACCCGAAGATTCGCAGATCGCATTTGCATTGAAGACCCTGTGCGGATTGAGTGTAACAGAAATTGCGAAAGCCTATCTTACTACCGACGATACAGTGGCCAAACGTATCTATCGTGCCAAGGAAAAGATAAGGTCTGAGAATATTGAACTCGAAGTGCCGGGTAGCGAAGAGTTGCCCACGCGGCTCGATGCTGTTTTGAAATCACTGTATCTTTTATTCAACGAAGGATATAATTCTTCCAATCCGGATTCACTGATCCGCGACGATCTCTGCGCAGAGGCATTACGCCTTTGTTATATCTTATCTGAGCATCCTCTTACTAATAGTTCCCGCACCAGGGCGTTAATGGCATTACTTTGTTTTCAATCCTCGCGATTGAATGCAAGACTGGATGAACAGGGCAATATCATTTTGCTGAAAGACCAGGACCGCACAAAGTGGAACCGGGAGCTTATCCAGCGCGGGTTTTATTATATCGAACTGGCCACGGCCGGCAGTGAATTTTCCAAATACCATTTCGAATCGGCGATTGCTTCGATCCATGCGGCAGCTAATTCATTTGACAATACCGACTGGAAATCGATTTACCACCTGTATGATGCATTGTATCACATCGAACCCAGTCCGATCATCGCATTGAATAAAGCCATTGCTTCCGCCTATGCCATTAGCCGCGAGAATGCGCTTAACGAGTTATTAAAAATAAAAGGACTCGAAAAATACTACCTCTATTATGCCTCAGCCGGTGAGATGTGTTTCGATCTCGATCGCAAACAGGAGGCAAAGACGTGGTTCGAGAAAGCATTAAGCCTCACCGACGCCCCGAGCGAGCAGCAGTTGCTGCTGGAAAAGATCAGCCGCTGCAACTAGTCAGTCGGCAGTCTGCAGTCCATCAGTCGGCAGTCAGCTCGCTATAACAGAATTCGAACTACTCGTCAATACCTGTAGTTCTGATTCAATAACAGGACACTGACTGCCGACTGCTAGATTGCCGACTGAGCAAACTGCCGATTGCCGACTGCCAAACTGGTCCAGACTGGCAAGCCTTTTGCAAAATTCACAGCATGAGATTGATAATTAGCGCCATCATTGGCATTCTTGTACTCTCCTGCAATAATGATAGTCAAAGCCAGGATTCCCAAAATGCGGAAAGTGCGGAAAAAGAGAAAAAAATTACCGCCCGCGATTATAGCGTCACAGCGGCCAATTCGTATAGCAATCTGTTTCTCGACAGCGCAGCTATGGAAAAGTATATCACCGATAAAAACCTGGGTGACACCATCGGCCGGCGGATGAGAAGTTTTTACAACGCACGCAACTACCAGTGGGCATGGTTCAGTTCTGATGGATTGACCGAACAGGCATTGCTGTTCTGGAACCAGCACGATTATGCAGTGAACTACGGCAATGATTCTACCCTGCGTGATAAACCATTGCAGAAAAAAATGGACCAGCTCATTGCAGAAGATCAGTTAAGCGTCAACAAAAATGATAAAGGTTTTATACAGACCGAGCTTAACCTGACGGAGCAATTTATCCGGTATATTTTTAGCACCTACGAGAAGGGTTATGTGAAAAGAAAGGAGCAGGAACGTTTTATACCCATCAAAAAAGCTGACCCGTTATACCTCGCGGATTCATTATTGAATAAAAAACATAAGGACGATAAGTATTATGAAGATGTAAATGAATCTTATGGTTTATTGAAAGATCAATTACGGACTTATTACGAAGTGGCTAAACAAGGTGGCTGGCCTGCGATCACTACCAGTAAAAAGCAATTAAAGAAAGGGGTCTCCGATCCCGCGATCCCGCTGATCAAAAAAAGATTACAATTGACAAAGGATATGCCTGCTGGTGATACAAGCAGCACATTTAATGATTCATTAGAGACTGCCGTGAAAACGTTCCAGGCAAGGCATGGATATACTCCGGATGGAACAATCAATGCAGAACTGATCAAACAGATGAATGTGCCGGCAAAAGAGCGGCTGGAACAAATACTCATTAATATGGACCGGATGAGATGGATGCCGCAGAAACCTACTGGTGAATTGATCACAGTGAATATTCCAGAGTTTGTATTGCATATAACAAATGGTAAGGAAAAAGTGCATGATATGAATGTAGTGGTGGGTAAAGAAGGCACGACTACCATGATGTTTAACGGTGACCTGAACCAGGTCGTGTTCAGTCCTTACTGGAATGTGCCTCCGAGCATCGTCCGCAAGGAGATACTGCCTGCAATGGAAAAAAATCCCGGGTATCTAGCGGCAAAGAATATGGAAACAACGGGTGAAGAAGGCGGGCTTCCGGTAGTACGTCAAAAACCCGGAGGTAGTAATGCGCTTGGTCGCGTTAAATTCCTTTTCCCGAATAGTTTCAATATTTATTTTCATGATACTCCTGAAAAAAGCCTGTTCGAAAAAGATAAACGTGCCTATAGTCATGGTTGTATCCGCTTAAGCGACCCTGTGTGGATGGCTAACTGGTTACTGCGCGATGATCCGCAATGGACCCCTGAAAAGATCGATGCGGCAATGAACAGTGGCGATGAAAAATTTGTGAAATTGAAAAAACCTGTGCCCGTTATCATCATGTATTATACTGCGTGGGTAGACCAGAATGGACAGCTCAATTTCAGGGATGATATTTACAAGCACGATGAGACGCTTAGTAAGAAGATGTTCCTGTGAGTGAATGAGGAATAAGGAATCAGAAATAAGAAATTAGAAAGTCACGGGCAGCGTTATGCTCGTGACTTCTCATTTATATGTAAAGCAAGGTTCAACTATCGGAATTCCCGCCTTTCTTATTCCTTATTCCTGATTTCTTATTCCTTATTATCTTGCGTTCCAATCCAGGGAAAATGCAGCTAATTCAGGTTAACGACGACGCCACTGCCAAAGACTTTATACGGGCAAATGTGGAGATCAATAAGAAGGACCCCAATTATATACATCCGCTTGAAAAAGATGTTAAGGACGTATTTGATCCTAAGAAGAATAAAACATTCAGGCATGGGGAAGCGGCCCGCTGGATATTGAAAGATGAGAATGGTCGTCTTATCGGGCGCATTGCTGCTTTTGTCAATAAAAAATATAAGAATAAGGGTGACGATGTACCTGTTGGAGGCATTGGTTTCTTTGATTGCATCAATGATCAATCGGCCGCCGACATGCTCTTCGATGTTGCCAAACATTGGCTTATCCAACGTGGTATGCAGGCAATGGATGGCCCTATCAATTTCGGGGAACGTGATCGCTGGTGGGGATTGATCGTAAACGGATTTGAACCACCGCTCTATTGCATGAATTATAATCAACCCTATTACCAGCAATTATTCGAGCATTATGGATTCCGCAATTATTTCAACCAGATCTGTTTTGCACTAAAGGCAGAGGACCGCTTAACCCAGAAGTTTTATGACCGTCATGCAGAATGTGCGAAGGACCCGAATTACAGTTCTGCCCATATCAAAAAAGATCAGCTCGATAAGTTTGCAAAGGATTTCACCATCGTATACAACAAAGCCTGGGCTGGTCATGGTGGTATGAAACAACTGGAAGAAAAAGTAGTGCGCAAGATGTTTCACTCCATGAAGCCTGTGATGGATGAACGCATCAGTTGGTTTGTGTATTACAAAGGCGAGCCTATCGGTATCTGGATCAACCTGCCCGACCTGAACCAATGGTTCAAATACCTGAAAGGCAAATTCAGCTTGTTACATAAATTAAAATTCCTCTGGATCAAATCCACTGTTAAGAACAAAAAATTCACCGGCCTGGTATTCGGAGTAGTGCCGGAATTCCATGGAAAAGGGGTAGATAGTTACATGATCGTGGAAGGCTGTCGCGTCATACAGAATCTTACAATAGAAAATGGCGAATACAAGATAAACAAGCCGATCTATGATAAATATGAGATGCAATGGATCGGCGAGTTTAATCCGAAAATGATCAATGTGGCGGAAAACCTTGGGACTTATCGAAGCCGCACATTGACAACCTACCGATATCTGTTTGATAGGTCGAAGGAATTTAAACCACATCCGATTCTGCTATAGTAGCAGAACATTTTAACCTTTACAGCTACGTATAATTTATTAGAAAAGCGTTCAAATGTCTCTCCTTACTCTGAAACTGCAGGTAAACGTACTGACAACATTAGTAGCGGTGTTTCTTACCGAGCCGCTGTAAGTTCCGCCTTCATATTGACCAAGATTTGTTGGATATTCGGTAATCGTCACGACAGGAACTCCCGTTAATTTGAACTGGGTAATGTTGGAATTTCCCGGAAAACGTTTGTTTAAAGTGAATCTCGTAGAATCAAGCGGGTAAGACCCAGCACCTGTAGTGGAAGTTAATTGCATACCTGTAACCTGGCGAGTTGGGTTGTTAAGAGAATCAGGGCCAGCCGTCCATGCATTATAAGTCATAATCCCGTTAGTCAGGCCGGCTATCAGAGAATCTTGCCCGGGAACAAAATAAAAATCCGGATATCCATCAATCACATAATGAATATATTCTTGTAAAGGAGTGCCACAAGCTATAAGAATTGCTGAATAGTTGCCGATTGTTACATTGAGTGTATCTGGAGTGCCTTGCTGATTCGTTTGCAGATCTGTCGCTATCATAATCAACTGGGCCGGAGTATTTGTACATCTATTAATGACCGTGGAAAAATTGCCATTAGTCAATATTACCTTTTTATAAACGCCATCCATCCAGATGTCTACAAAGCCATTGGTTACAGAATTAAAATTGCAATTTTTCACACTAGCAGTGATATTTACAGTTCCTATGGTTGGTCCGTTGAGGGTCATTGTTCCAAGGTCGGTACTTGAAGAAAACGGCCCTATCGTTTGGGTAGATATTATAGTGCCGCAAGGATTATAAACTTTCATTTCCATTGCTGTGCCAATTGGCACAGCACCGTTTGCGGTACCAGTCGCATCAGTGAATCCATATACAGTTCCTTTATCAACTGAGCTCAGTTGCACTTTGAAGCCCACAAGTGCATTGCCAGTCTGATCTTTTAGGGCCATTTTCAGATTTATCATTTCGAAAGGAACATCATAATTCCAGAAGGTGAAATGTGAAACCATTCCAACATAGTTAGATCCCTGTTTCGAAGCAATCCCTTCTTCTTTCCACAATCCTTTTGATTCATCAAAGAACCACATGGGAATTGTGCTTGGTGCTGAATTCTGCAAAGATGCCGGTATGGGCACGGTAAGAGTAGCACTTTTGCCGCCTGCGATATTGAGCTTTTGACCATTTGACCCTTCAAGTTCAACCGCTATCATTCCAAAAGTTTGTAATATTCGTTGTTCATTATTTGTATTTAATCCCGTAAGGTTTCCGGGCATAATGGCAGAAAGAATCGGATCGGTAGGGTCAAGGTAGGAGCCGATAACATTCACTGTATTTTGATAGGAAGAGTTTGTAGATGGGTTGATAATGGCCCCAGCAGGAAAACTCACACTGCTTCCATTTCCAATGATGACTGTACCTCCGGCACTTGCAACGAAGTTGCCTTTTGTTACTTTGGGAATCAATTGTATCTCTACATAGTTTGCAACACCGGCATTAGCAAAAATAGTGCGGCTTCCTTTCAGATAACCATCTTTCTCAACAAGCACAAAACCGGCATTTTTGGGGAGTTGAATGTTATTAAAATAAAAAATACCCTCATTATCGGTTGTTGTGATATAAGACCCGGCCTTTATCAGCGCATTGCTGACAGGCTGTTTGTTTTCATCCAGAACAAGTCCTTTAATAGAAGCAATTATTTTTTCCGTCAATGGATCAACAGGTGCAGGTATCTGATTCTGTTGATCGGAGGTTCTTTGGCAATTGATGTTTGAAATTAATGCAAGGGCAAGCAGTCCATAAAAGAGGGTACGAGTTATATTTCTCATGAAATGTTGTTTTATCATTTATTTAGTCCAATCGAGCTAATCTTCTAGAACTGAAAAAACTTTCTTCAACCTGTCAAGAAAACCTACCCTGCAATCCCAATCGGTAAATGTCTTTGACTTGTTTCCGATTGTTACCGTATATCCTGTCATATTTAAACAATCCGAACTGCCACTTATGACGCCGTGGTTGGCATAGATCAGTGCAAGACTTACCGACAATTGCTGTTCGAATGCACGCAATGAATCGATCCCGGCCGCTGATAATTTCTTCCTGATCGCCTTTATATTCCTGTCTTCACCATGAATTCCTTCTGTAATGCTTTTTATCACAGCGTCGTAGTTCCTTCCTTGCTTGTATATGCTTATATCAAGCGAATGTTTTCGAAAGCATTCTTCGGACCAAATATTTATCCTGTATGATGGCTCCTGGTCCAACTGGTTAATAAAAACACTATGCAATACTAAAGAGTCGTTCACTTCGTCCTGCGCACATGCTTTGGAAGCCAGCATTATCGTCAGCGAAAAAAATATGGTATGAAGTAAACTTTTCATGGTATGTATTATGAAAAGCAAATCCAATTATATCGATGCGGGTTTTAAATCCCGATACCTATCTGTACCATCAGGTATCTTACGGGTGCTTCACCTACGTAATAAACCAATCCACCGCTGCCCGGATCGTATTCCAGTGAGTTGCGGATCACATATTTTATTTTATTGCCCCAGTTGTATGACAATCTCATTGTAAATCTTGCTTCATCTGCCGAAGGCCGGCCAAAACTGCATCCGACGGCTAGTCCTTTGTTGAAGCTGGCACTGGAATAACCACCGAAGTCAAAAGAAGGAATACCCAGGCTCGATTCAATTGCATTCAGGTTTTCTTTGGTGGTAGAGAGATAAAAAATGCCACCGGCAAAGACTTCAAGGAAAGGACTTACTTTCTCGGGTTGCGTTGGCCGTAGCTGAATGATACCGTTGGCTTGTACAATACCATAACTGGTCTTGTAATCACCCTTAGTGCCATTGATATTTACGTCTGAAAGAAAACGGCCATAATATGTGTATCCCAATTCCCCGCCGATGCGCAGGGGACTATTTCTCTTATTGTGACCCCAGGCAAAAGGATTAGTGAGTGCTGTAAAGCCGAGACCAAAACCAAGATTGCCCATATTATTTTTTATTGCCTCCTGCATGGCTTTGGAAGGAATGCCTACCTGCAGACCTATCAGTCCGTTTGCCTTTTCTATATAGGGAACATGCCTATTGAATTGCGAGTGAGCTGAGGAGGAAATGAATATCAATACCACAGAGAGCACCAGGAAACTGATAAGGTTACGCATCATAATCGGTTGTTTTGGCTTTACGCGTTCAATTTACTCATAATATTCGTTTCCGTCGGGAACGTTAGACAGGTACCTGTATCAATTAACAATTTTATATAACCTGTTGAGTAAAATTGTTGTCCGGAGGCTTTAGACTCCGAGCCAAAATTACTCTAAAGTCCTGATCCTGCGAGAGAAGTTTCGATAGTATCCCGGTTTGAAAATAATAGCCGCGGATCCTCCTACGGCGGACACTACCCAAGTTTCCTCATTACTGCTCGCAGCGCACAGCCTGCAACAGGTTATACACATCGTGATCCGGATCGAATTGAGTATTGCTGATTATTGGCTAATTTAGCCGCTCGTGGTTATGGATAAATTCATCGTTTCAGCCAGAAAATACAGGCCCCAGACCTTTGATACTGTTGTTGGCCAATCGCACATCACTACTACTTTGAAGAATGCGATCCGTCACAACCAGTTAGCTCATGCATTCCTGTTTTGCGGTCCGCGTGGTGTGGGCAAGACTACCTGTGCCCGGATATTGGCCAAGACCATCAATTGCGAGAACCAGACCAAGGACGGGGAAGCATGTAATAAATGTCATTCCTGCGTATCATTCAACGAAGGCACATCACTGAATATTCATGAGCTGGATGCGGCGAGCAACAACTCTGTGGATGATATCAGAACGCTTGTAGAGCAGGTAAGGTTTGCGCCCCAGGCCGGCCAATACAAAGTATATATCATAGATGAGGTGCACATGCTTAGCTCTTCGGCTTTCAATGCCTTTTTGAAAACACTGGAAGAGCCGCCTCCTTATGCGATCTTTATTTTGGCCACTACCGAGAAGCATAAGATATTACCTACCATTCTCAGCCGATGCCAGATATTCGATTTCAAACGCATCACGATCAACGATACTGTAGAGCATCTGCAGGATATCTGCGATAAAGAAGGAGTACAGGCAGAGAAAGCGGCCCTGCAGGTGATTGCTCAGAAAAGTGAAGGATGTATGCGTGATGCGCTCAGCATCATGGACAAGATCGTGAGCTTTACCGGTGGTGAACTCACATATGCGAATACACTCGAGCATCTGAACATCCTCGACGCAGATTATTATTTCCGGTTGCTCGATTGCATGATGCAGCAAGACCTTGCCGGTGCTATGCTGCTGTATGACGATATCAATCGCAAAGGTTTTGAAGGCGACCTTGTATTGAATGGTTTTGCGGAATTTATCCGCAACCTGCTGGTGTGTAAAGACCCGAAAGCTGCCAGCCTGCTGGAAGTGGTTGAAAGCTTTAAAGACAAATACGTCGAAACGGCACGAAGTGTCTCAGCATCTGTATTGATCAGCGCATTGAATATACTCAATGAAGCAGAGATCAATTTCAAAGCGGCACGCAATAAACGATTGCACGTAGAATTGGTACTCATCAAGCTTTGTTACCTGCAACAGGCTATCGGGATTGCTGCTGAAGGAAGCGGTATCAGTAAAAAAAAACTAGTTGAGTCAGCAAAACCGGTAGCATTCAGGAATATTGAGCCGATACGACCAGTTTCAGTTCACAGTTCACAGTTCACAGTTTACCGTTCGCAATCAGTAACGGGTAATCAGTCAGAGGCAAAACTTGTAATCGAAACTCAGCCAAAGAAGAAAGTCGTTGCTGATCCTCAGCCTGTATCGGTTAGCGACAAAGTTCAAACTTCCCAGGCTTCGCAACGTGTAGCGGGTAATAAACCTGCTACCGGAACAAAGCTCACCCTTGATAAACTTCGCAGTCAATTTAAAGACAATGGCAATGCCGATGAACAGGTTAATGTGCCATTGGAACAAACAGAACTCGCCAGGGTGTGGGCAGACTATGTACAGCGATTGAAGGATGCTAAAAACCCTGCTGCCCAGCCATTCGAAATGGCGATACTGGAGATAAAAGACGACAACTCATTCGAAGTTGTAACCTCTAATAATATTGAACAAAAATTCATTGAGCAGGAGCGCAATGCCTTGTTTGCTTACCTGCAAAAGCAATTAAAGAACCGCTTGCTTCAATTCACGGTGATCGTGCGGGATAATCCCGATCAGCCGAAGATCCAGATCGAAGCACCACTGTCTTCGAAACAGCAATTCCTCAAAATGTCTGAACAATATCCACTTGTAAAGGAATTGAAGGACAGGCTGAGGCTGGAACTTGATTATTGATGTCTTGCGTGATCAGTCTTGCAGTCGGCAGTCGGCAGTCAGTTCACTACGTCAGAGTCTGAACTACTGGTCGGCATCTGTGATTCTGTTCCAATAATAGTACACTGACTGCCGACTGCAAGACTGGACAGCCGATGCAACATTTTGCCGGACAGGGTTGTCACAACAAAAAAAATCATTATGGTCAACCGTAAATCATATTTCTTTCTTGCTGGTGTATTTGCTGCGATTGTTTTCCTCTCATGCACAAAGGAAGAGAGCGATAAGGATATCTTTTATGGGCACTGGAAGACCAGCTATGGCGATACGATAAGTTTCTATAATCAAAACGGGACCGACATTCTTGAATATGAAATAGATGCTTTCAGTCCCGGGCCTCCCGCCAACGATCCGATACATGAATATTTATACAAGAACAATAAATTAAGCATCAGGGACAATGTGGGCGCGTCATCTTCGGAGCCCTTCAGAGAATTGACATCTTTCAAATGGGCCAATAAGGGGATTGAATTTAAAGTACAGGGTGTACAATGGTTTCCCTTCATGTCTTCTACGGTAACCACATTTACATTTACAAAGATCCAGTAGCTTATCTTTCTAATTCCTTATTCCTGGTTTCTTATTCCTTATTCTAAAGTGTTAACTGGTATTCCAGTATCTCTTTGAACTTTACAAACAGGAATTTATTTACATCATCCCAGCTTTGATGACATATCTTGCTTAATTCTTTTAATTCCGTTTCTACGAATATAGTGCCACCGAAGTATGTATAATTGCCTGCAACGAATGTGTCAAATTGCTCTCTGCCCGTATTCGAATGATCGAACACTCCTAATGCCAGCCATTTTTTCAGCCAGCCTTTTAATTTTATTTCATGTGAATTTTTAAGATCGCCGATAATATTATTGATCTGCTCGATAGGAATGCTTTGGCCGGCATAGATCGGTGCCATCTGTTCCAGCATTTCATTCATTTGTTTCAAATATTCATCGGCATCGCGGCGCCATCCAAAGTAATTAACATACATCGTCTTCAATTCATTTTCTTTTCCTGCCTGTCTCGCTTTTAAAAGAAAATAATGAATGGCTCTTTTATCGAGCTCTTCCAGTTTCTTCTCAGTTTCTTTTTGTTCAGTCTCCAATTTTGAGATCACTGTCTGAGCGTCGTACCGGTCGTACTTGATACCATCGAAGTCGAACGATTTGGTATCGACATTTCCCGCAGCTATTGCCTTCAGCACGTTCATATCATTGCTCATAGCATTGATCTGCTTGTGCAGCACGCCATTTTCCTGTGAAAAAATATTATTGATCTCATCAGAAATTGCAGAGCTGTCAGCCGTCAATTGCTGATCATCCAGTATAGTCACGTGACGTTCGTCGTAAAACCCATTGTATTGCTTTGGCAACACATAACTTTTTACGTCATCATAGTATGTTTTTTCGAATTCATGTCCATCTATTAATGTCATTTCCTGGTCACCAAGTGCATGTTCATATAATTTAATAGTAAGCTGCGATTGCAATTCATCTGTATTCTCAAACAATACCCAGGCTGATTCAGGCATGATCTCGGCATTTACAGCCAAACCATCCAGGTGTTTTTCTCTGTCATCGGTAGAAGGGTGAGACGCCCATTGATCTTTGAAATTGACCCTTGAAAAATTATTACCCGCAATGAAAGTACTGCTGATCACCGGCATTTCATGCTGCACTTCCAGGTTGAATTTATCAGCCAGTTGTTTCAACACGATCCGCTGATTGTGATAAATATTGCCGCTGATCTTCTTTTTCCTGAACAGGTCATCACATCTTTGCAATACAATATTGTAGCCTGCATCTGCCAATTCAATCCTTCGGAGGGCAGTCACCAGGCTCTTACTACCACTTACACTTGCGGCTACTGCGTCTGCATGAAATTCCATTTCTCTCGACAGGCGCATATAGCTTTTATTGATCACTCCATACATTTGCCGCAGCACCCATTGAATGCTTCGTGCAATACCTGCGGTAATGCTGGCGAAGATGGCTGAGACGTTGCCGGTATTGGCCCAGCCCTGGAGGAAGTTGCTGTAGCTGTTGTTTTGAAACAGCATATTATAAATGATCCGGTTTACATTGTACACAAAGCTTCCCACTTTCATGCTTCGTTGGGAAAAGTGTCCAAACTCATGCGCCATCACTGCCTTGAATTCGCTGATGTTAACTGAATTCACTAATCCAAGCCCGATCTGCAGGTTCTTACGTATCGGGAAGAACATGCTCCAGAAACTTGAGTTGTAAAAAACACAGGCATTGACATCAGGTGACAAGTATATCTTTTTGGGAAAAGGGGTCTGCGTATCCTTTGTGAGTTGCCGGATAAACGCGTATAATCTTGGTTGTTCATGTTCGGTGATCTCGATAATACCCGAACGATCGTACCGGGTTACGGCAAACATGAATTTAATGAGGAATACGAATACCATTATCCCGAGACCCATTAATCCAAGACCAATAACGATGGTAATAGCCCTGGGAACATTTATGATGAGCATGGCCCCCGCATATAAACAACCTATCACTAATGCGATAGACAGTGCAAACATGATAAGGTATACTATCAGGAACAGGAATATAGAACCTGCTGCGGTGGTCACTTCTTTTTTGAATGCGGCAGAAGGCTGGGTAATGCTGGCAGGCACTCCGGTAGGGGTGGGAGGGTATGGGAATTGTGGTTGCATAAAATGGTGGTAGCCGAAAGATAATAGCTATTTTGAAATTTTGGAATTTCGAAATGTCGAAATCTCCACTATCTGCACTTTTACTACTGGTTTGTAAACCTCTGATAAAGGAGGCACTCCCGGCCTAAGAAAATTTCGAAATTTCCCAATTTCAAAATTTCTCAATGCCTAACTCGGGCAGTGTCAATCTGCAAGGTTATTCGTCTTTTTATCTTAATTTCGGCCAAAATTTAAAAGCACAATGGCTGAAGTGATTTTGATGCCCCGTCTGAGCGATACCATGACTGAAGGTGTGATCGCTGCATGGCACAAGAAAGTGGGGGATTCTGTAAAAAAAGGTGACTTACTGGCTGAAGTTGAAACAGATAAGGCCACCATGGAACTCGAAAGCTATAAAGATGGTACACTTCTCCATATTGGCACTGAAAAGGGTGGCAAACTACAGGTAAATGACCTTCTCGCTATTATCGGTAATAAAGGCGAAGATATTTCAGGTCTCCTGAAAGGTGGTGGAAGCAACCAGGCCAAGACCCCGGAGAAAAAAGCAGAACCAAAGAAAGAAGAAAAGAAGCAGGAAGCAGCGCCGGCCGAAAAGAAACCTGCTGGTAAGAGCATCGATATTTCCAAAATGGAGGAAGTGGTGTTGATGCCCCGCCTTAGCGATACTATGACGGAGGGCGTGATCGCTGGTTGGAATAAAAATGTAGGCGATACCGTGAAGAAAGGCGATGTGCTTGCCGAGATCGAAACGGATAAGGCTACCATGGAACTCGAAAGCTACAAGAACGGTACATTATTATATGCAGGAGCAAAGAAGGGTGAGAAGATCGCTGTAAATGACCTGCTCGCTATTATTGGTGAAAAAGGAAAAGTGGATGTGGATGCAATAGTTGCCGCAGCCAAATCTGGCGGTGGTCAGGCGGCCAAAGCCGAAGCTCCGAAAGAAGAACCTGCTGCACAGGAGTCGGGTAGTGCACAACTTGAAATTGCCGGCGTACAGGAACATGCTTCTTCCAATGGCAGGATCAAGGCTTCTCCTCTTGCGAAGAAACTGGCTGAAGAGAAAGGCATTGACCTGAAAGCCGTGCAAGGCAGCGGTGATGGAGGAAGAATAGTAAAACAGGATATTGATAATTATAAACCGGCTGCTAAGACTGGTGGCGGCAGTGAAGCTCCACGCGGAGTAGCTGCTCCAACGGCTCCTGCCGGACAGGTGAGTTTTGAAGAAGTGCCGGTATCGCAGATGCGTAAGGCCATTGCAAGAAGGCTTGCGGAAAGCAAATTCACTGCTCCGCATTTCTATCTTACCATGGTAATCGACATGGATAAGGCAGTAGAGAGCCGTACTAAATTGAATGAAACAAGTAAGGTAAAGATATCTTTCAATGACCTGGTATTGAAAGCATGTGCAGTGGCATTGAAACAGCACCCTGCTGTAAACAGCAGTTGGTTGGGCGATAAGATTAGGATCAATCATCACGTGAGTATTGGTGTGGCAGTAGCTGTGGATGAAGGCTTGCTGGTACCGGTAGTAAGATTTGCCGATACAAAATCATTGTCGCAGATCGCCGGTGAAGTAAAGACACTTGCTCAGAAAGCAAAAGATAAAAAACTGCAGCCATCCGAATGGGAGGGCAGCACATTTACCATTTCCAATCTCGGTATGTTTGGCATCGATGAGTTTACCGCTATCATCAATCCGCCCGATTCGTGTATCCTGGCTGTAGGTGGTATCAGCCAGGTGCCTGTTGTTAAGAATGGTGCCGTTGTTCCGGGGAACATTATGAAAGTGACCTTGAGCTGCGATCACCGTGTTGTTGATGGTGCTACCGGTTCTGCATTCCTTCAAACGTTGAAGAGTTTGCTGGAAGAGCCACTGAGGATGCTGGTATAGGGGAGAAAAGCTGCTAGCTATTAGCTGTTAGCGTTTAGACTTAAAGATGAAATTGTCTCATAAAATAGAAAAGGCTTCAAGATTGAAGCCTTTTTTATTTTATATAATTACGTCAATAGGAAAGCGCGGGTGAGTGATGTATGCTCGAATCACAGTCTAATAGCTAACAGCTAAAAGCTAATAGCTCATCTGTCAGACAGTAACTACTCAAAGAACTTCTCCTCTCTCGTCAACTTCCCATCTGCATTCAATCCTTCAATCACTACGCGGTATCTTTTGCAATTATCGTTGTTATAAAAAGGTATCGATACGCGGCGGGTACTTTTGTCGAATAGCAGGAAGGGATTCCAGTAAAGGGTTGTTCTGTAATCATTCTTATTTACATCTGCAGTAGCGCTACCGTAATCAGGAGAATAAAATTCTTTCAACGGAGTATAACCTGCTATCGATATAAAGTCGAGCCCTTTTACTGAGCTATTTGCCGATGATCCTTTCTTGGTATATACGGCAATGGCGCCACCCGAACCGCCACCCGGTGCTCCGAAGAAAGGAGGGCGGAATACTTTGATCATCGCTACATCACTCATCGGAAGCGATTGGATCATCGATGCATCGCTGGTCATTTCATTGAGGAACAAAGAGGGTGTTCCTCCCCTCCAGGAAAGTTCTCCTCCATCAGGACCTGTTCCGGATATTTGCAAACCAGCCACACGTCCGCGGAGATAATCCAGCACAGACATAGAAGAACTGGCAATTGCATCGCCTTCTACTATAAAAGTATAATCATCACCTCCTCTGAAGAAACCGGATGTATATTCATCATCCATTTTCTCCTTCGGCGATTTTTGACGGGCAGTTACTTCCACCGCTCCCAGTTCTTTTACTGTTTTTCCTTCAACAAATTCATCTCTTGTCAGCTTTGCCACCCGTTGATTTTTGCGCAATACTGCTGTATCGGGCACCACTGGTTTGTATAGCGGCTGCAGGTTGGTAAGTCGTTTATCGGGCAATTGAATGAAGCTGTTGCGGAAATCAAAACTTGCTGTTGAAGTCAGCTTCTTGTTCTTATCGTTATTGAATTGATAGTACAGTTTGGCCGTATCATAGAATATCATATCGGTGAGACCAAATTGACCTTTATTATCAACCGGCACCATGAAGAACTGGCTTCCGCCTTTTTTGGTTTGCAGGATCATCGACAGCTCCTTGCCATTTGCAAGATCGCTTTGCAGCAGGCCAAGCACTCTACCTTTCACAGTAACATATGATTCGGGAATATTTTTTATTGTAGGCCATTTCCCCGCGATCACATCTGTCCATTTGAATCTTCTCCATCCATTGGTCATCATCACAAGGTCCAGGTGCGTTTGTAATGAATCGTCGCTGCCGGAGAAATAATAGGCCGGGTTATGAACGTATCCTTTGATATCGCTGCTCAGTAATACATTGGAAAAGATATTCTCTTCGTCTTTGGAAGGTGGAGTTGTCCCCGCATCTGTCACCGAAATAGACAGGTTACTCACTAATGTATCGCCCACGTCTATCTGCAATATGTTCTTTCCTTTCTTCGTGAGATTTTTTTCCTGTGTATGTATATCGGTTATGAAGTAATAGGTATGATGATTCACAAATACGATCCTTTCAGCAAGTGGTTGTCTTGCTTCTGTGAATAGTGTTACCTGTACAATACCATCCGGAAGCTCGGCAGCAGGGATTGGCGCCGTTACCGTGGTCTTGGAAGTCATATTGATCTTGGCCATGTAGATCGTTTGCTGCTGCATCTGCGCCACTACATGATAGACCCGCATATCGGCCGGTGCATCTTCCGTTCTCGAAATAGTGAAGGCAATATTGGTATTGTCATTATTTACGCTCAGAATTACTCCTGATGGTTTGGCTGCGGGCAGGTCATTTTCATGCGCCACTCCTTTACTGTCTTTCCATACGGCTTTATATGTTTCTCCGGCTGCGGGGCGCAGGAAAAAATATCCCATTCCATCGTGCACAGTATTGAATGAAGCGATCTTTTGCTTCTTGCTGTCTACAATATCTCCTTTGACCGTAATGGGAAAACCGGCATCATCGGTAGCCTTGAAGGCAACCCTGGATTCAAGTCCTTGTACAAGGTCGCCACCCTCGGGGAAGAATTGCAATGAATACAGAGGTTCTTTCTTCATTTTATCTGCAGCCGCAGTAGTGATAATGCGGATCGGTTTCAGGTAAAGGAATGATGAATCAAAATTCAGCATCCATGGGGTATAGGCACGTACGTAAACAAGTTGGGAAGAAATGTTATCAGGCAGGGTAAACTCACCTGCGGCACCTGCTCCAAACATAGCCAGGGTTTTTCGCTGTAATACATTTCCCTTCTCATCGATCAGTTCGGCATACATGGTCTTACTGATCAGTGACGGCATATTGGCGCTAAATGCATAGGCCTTGAACCAGATCGTTTCCCCGGGATTGTAATAGGGGCGGTCATACTGGAGATATAATTTTTCCTGCGGAAAATTGGTTTCCAGTATCGCCAGCAGCGAATCGAATTTCTGGGCTGGCAACTGGCGAACAAGGCCAAGAACAAGGACGAGGGCGATGGTAGCAGATCTGAAAAATGTCAATTTCTTCATAAGAAGCAAATTTCACCTTTTGCGTTTGTATTAAGCCTTCAAGTTAAAGAGCTTTTGCTAATATTTTGTTAAGGCGACCAGGGTTTTGCATATCAGTACGATAAGCCTTTAATATGGCAACTACTCCGCGATTATTCTAATAATTTCTAAAGTCAGCTAAGTTTTCAAAAAGTTTTGAAAATTCAATAATAGGCTGTAATTTCGGATCATGAAATTGACAGAAGCCAGGCAGCAATTCATCAGTAGCTGGGGTGCATTCGGCACGCATTGGGGCATCAACCGCACCATGGCACAGATACATGCATTGTTGCTCGTGAGCCCGGACCCATTGACGCAGGACGATCTCATGGAGGAACTCAATATCAGCCGCGGCAATGCCAATATGAATATCCGTGAGCTGATCAACTGGGGTCTTGTGGAAAGAGTGATCCTGCCCGGGGAACGTAAGGAATATTTCCTGGCGGAAAAAGATATATGGAAAGTAGTGCGCCAGATCGTGAAGGAAAGAAAGAAGAGGGAACTGGAGCCATTATTGAAATTGTTGAACCAACTGGAAGAGGTAGAAGGCGATAAAAAAGACAAGAAGGTGAAAGCCTTTGTAGATACTGTGAGTGGGATCAAGAAGCTGGGTACACAGGCCGATAAAACACTGGATACACTGGTAAAGGCAGAGGAGAATTGGTTTGTAGGTAACCTGATCAAGCTCTTTAAATAAATTCTTTCGGAATAATGTAAGCCGGTCATTCCGGCTTTTATTTAAAAATATACTTTCATTTTTTTCTGAAACTTTAAAATATACTATATGTTATTGTTTAAGAAAATCGATCTTGCCGGGCAGGTCTGTTTGATCGTGTATGGAATAGTGAAGGCATTGGTCATAAGAGATTTCATCTCGATCATTGATGCATATTTCCTGGTGGGTGGTTGGCAGGTGCTTAGCTTTTTCACTCATGTTTTTCTCAGTAAGCATTATTATCCGTTAAAACAGAGAGATTACTATGGTTATACGCTTCTTTGTCTTTTAATATTCGGCATTATCATTTCAATAATTGGTGGAATATTTGTCTTCCTGGTAATGTTATTATTCATTTCCCCAATACTCGCAATATGGTACGCGACTATCTGTGACCTTGAGATAAAGAGATTGCGTAATAAAGCACTTATTCATTTAAAATAGCTGTTATGAAAAGCAAGAAAATTGTAATTACAGGAGGCACAGGTTTTATAGGCCAGGAATTGACTAAATGGTTTGGAAAAGAAAATGAGATCGTGATACTAGGCCGTCAATCCGGTGATACACATAAAAATTCCTACAATCAGAATTTGCTGAGTGCGGCAGATGGACATAATGTGAAATACGTAAAATGGAATGGTAAAGACCTGGAAGAGAGTTGGAGCAATGAGATAGATGGTGCTGATATTGTGATCAATCTTGCAGGTAAATCAGTGAACTGCCGCTACCATGGACATCAAAAAAAAGAAATTACCGATAGCCGCGTCAATGCTACGAAAGTGATCGGTAAAGCCATTCGCGCTGCAAGTAAACCTCCTGCATTATGGATCAATGGAGCATCAACTACAATTTACCGCCATTCATCCGATAGGCCCAACGATGAATTTACCGGTGTGATAAGTGAAAGTAAGAGAGATAATATGCCTTATAATATCATCGACGGATTGCGATACTTTAAAAATAAATTGTTGCACTCCAAAAATTCCCAGGCATACAAAGAGCTTGACCTTGATTTCTCGGTACAGGTATGCAGGAAATGGGAAGCAGCGTTTGAAGCAGAGCAAACTCCCGGCACACGTAAGATAACATTAAGAACTGCTATTGTATTGGGTCGCGGTGGAGTGATCACTCCTTATCTCAATCTTTGCAAATTCGGCGTGGGTGGAAAGCATGGCAACGGTCGGCAATTCTTCAGTTGGGTGCATATTGAAGATCTTGCACGAATGATCGATTGGCTATATGAAAGTAAAAAAGAAGGCGTTTATAATTGCGCAGCACCAAATGCGATCACCAATTATAGTTTTATGAAAACACTGCGGCAGGTAACAGGGCACAAGTTTGGCATGCCTGCTCATACCCTGATGCTGGAAGCCGGAGCTTTTTTAATTGGCACGGAAACTGAATTGATGTTGAAGAGCCGTTGGGTGGTTCCTGCAAGAGCATTAAAAGAAGGTTTTGTATTTAATTACTCATTATTGAAGGATGCACTGGCAGAAATAGTGGGCGGACTTCCACGGAAAAAGTATCATCTATTTTAACGTAATAAACAGAACAAATCATGACCAAAACTTGTAATATTTATTTACGTTAGTTTTGTATCGTCTATGTCAAAAAAGAAAACATTGGTACTTGGGGCTTCTGCTAATCCGTCGCGATATAGCAACCTTGCCATACGCCGCTTACGGCAATTGGGACACCCGGTGGTAGGTGTTGGCCTGAGGCAAAAGATGGTTGACGATGTAGCGATCAATACGGATAAGGTCCCGATCCCCGACCTCGATACTATTACACTTTATTTGAATGCGAAGAACCAGCAACAGTATTACGATTATATTTTATCTCTCAAACCTAAGCGCATTATCTTCAATCCCGGCGCTGAAAATGAAGAATTAGAAGGACTTGCACGCGCCAATAATATTGAGCCCATGGAAGCCTGTACACTGGTACTATTGAGTACGGGCCAGTATTGATATACACTTAGCCGCTCGCAGATTTACGATTTGCCTCAGCGTAGTAGCCCTTAATTTGCCTATTAAGTTGCCTGGATATTTCATCTTTTGCAGGATTTTTATAAATCTTTGATCTCCGTCCCCTCTATGAACTACAGATGATCAACCGTCATCTGTTAGAATCCAATTTTTTGTAAAATCCATCCAAATGAAGAACTTGAAATTCTTAGGCCTGTGCCTTGCCTGTTTTATCGTGTGTGCAAGAGTTTCTGCACAAAATAAAGTCCCCATCAACGAACCGGATCTAAAAAAACCGAGGCTGTTCGCCGAACTGCCCGACCGGATAGCATTAGACATATCAGAAATAAAAGGATTATTTGCCGGCACTACCGAGTCTGGCAAACAAGTGCATGTGGGCTTTGGTGAAAAACAACCACTCGGCCTGAACGGCACTATCATTTCCGACGATAGCAAATACAATAACACAATCCGTACACTGATCATACGTTCCAGCAATTTCAGCGGAGCCACGCTGACGTTATCCTCATTCACCCAACCTGATGGTACGGTCGTATATTCCGGCCGTATCATCAGTTTTAAGCATGCAGACCTGTATGAACTGGAAAAACAGAATGATCAATACGTACTCGTAAAGAAAAACTTTTATGATCTCGTCAATGAATAAATAACCAAAACTAACTGCCCGTTTTTATCCGTACCGTCCTTTGAAAAATTAAATCCAATTACCTGTTATGAAAAACCTGTTCCGATCATTGTGCCTGTTGCTTTTCGTGAGCCATTACGGTGTGAGCCGTGCACAGGTACCCGTTTTAAGCAGCTATCCTTCCTGTGATAGCGTTGTTATCTTCCTCGATTTTGATGGCCATACCGTAAAAGGAACCAGTTGGAATTATGCTGGTCCAATTGAATGCGGCCCGTCAGGTTTGAATGCTACGCAGATCACTGAGATCTTTAATCGCGTAGCGGAAGACTATCGTCCCTTCAATATTAATATCACTACTGATTCCACAAAATTCCTTGCTGCAAAGCCTGGTAAAAGAATGCGGGTAGTGATAACAATTTCGTCCAGTTGGTATGGATCGGCTGGTGGTGTAGGCTTCACCGGTTCGTTCAAATGGATGGATGACAGCCCCTGTTTTGTATTCTCTGCATTGCTTACTTATAATATTAAGTTTATTGCAGAAGCTGCAGCGCATGAAGCGGGACATACATTGGGTTTGTATCACCAGGCTTACTATGATTCCACTTGCGCTAAGGTCACCGATTATTATGGTGGCACAGGTACAGGTGAGATCGGATGGGCCCCCATCATGGGTGTAGGATACTATAAGAACTTTACGCTCTGGAATAATGGCCCCAATTCATATGGCTGTACCAATTATCAAAGCGATCTCGAGATCATTACCTCAGCCGCCAATGGTTTCGGTTATCGCAAAGACGATCATAAGAACACTGCTGACTCTGCTACTGTTTTCAATTTCACCAACAACCAGTTCAATGTAAATGGTGTAATAGAAAAAAATACCGACCAGGACCTGTTCCGTTTCATCATGCCTTATAACGGACGTTTCGAACTGGATGCTGTACCTTATAATGTAGGAACAGGCAATGCAGGCTCAGACCTCGATATGCAGGTAACCCTGCTGGATGGAGCTCAAAATGTATTGAACGTATACAATCCCGGTACACTTCTCAGTTCAATCGTTGATACCTCACTCAATTCAGGGACCTATTATGTAAGAGTAGAAGGTAAAGGCAATTTGTATGCTCCTAACTATGCGAGTCTCGGGTCGTATTCATTGCTCGGGCAATTGAATGGTGGCAGCGGGAATACACTTCCATTGCGCCGGCTTGAATTGCATGGTGCACAGAATGGCGACAAGCATCAGCTTAGCTGGATGATCGATGCAGACGAAGCCATTGCTCAGCAAACACTCGAGATATCGACCGATGGTAGAAATTTTGTTTCGCTGACTGAACCGGCCAATGATGCACGTTCCTATATCTATCGTCCCTCATCCGCGGCCACAGTTCTATACAGGCTGAATGTGATGTTTGAAAATGGACGCAGGAATTATTCCAATATTATTACAGTCCGCGAAAATGATGCATCGCCACGTCCTAAACTCGTAAGCAACCTTATCACCACTAATACCATCCATGTAAGTAGCCCTGGTAATTTCAATTATACACTGATCGATTTCAGTGGCAAGACGATTGCCGCCGGTCAATTGGTGAATGGGATTAATGTGATCGATGCTGGTCAATTGACACGCGGTATGTATGTAGTGCGTTTTTACGGAAATAACCAGCAATGGACTGATAAATTACTACGTCAATAACATATTCCCGTTCTGTTAACAGAACAATAATCCGTTCCTCTTTTGCCAAACCGGAGGTTTTTCTTTAACTTAGAAAAACCTCTTTTTTTATGCGCTGGAGAAAATTTAATGGCGACCCGATTGAAATGCCCATTTTGAAAGCCGTAGAAAATGCTATCAAAAGGGAAACGCAAGCCGGCTTCCGGCTTAAAGTCTGCATCGGGACCGATTCACAGGTAAAAGGAAAAGAAACAGAATTTGCTACCGTCATTGTCTTCCTGAGAGAAGGACACGGAGGATTTATGTTCATCCACAATGAAAAGACCCGTCAGCAATTCACTATCAAAGAAAGAATGCTGATGGAAGTAGCAAAGAGTATCGAAATTGCCTATGAATTGTGCAACCTGTTTACTGTTTATAATGTAGACATGGAAGTGCATGCAGACATCAACACTAACCCGCACTTCAAGAGCAATGATGCATTGAAGGAAGCAATGGGTTATATACTGGGAATGGGCTTTGCTTTCAAGGCCAAACCAGAGGCCTTTGCGAGCAGCAGCTGTGCCAATAAGGTGGTGAATTAATGAACGACTGAAGTTTTTTTATTTAGTCTTTGTACCACTTTGATTATTGCTCTCTTACGGGGAGTCGGGGCTTTATCCTCTCAATTTTTTCGTATTCTTTCTTCTCATCAATCCCACCATCAATACTACCAGGAACAATGCACCCAATGCAATGCGCAGCATGGCCTGGCTTTTTTCTTTCACTTTCCTTTCTTTTTGCGATAGAAGCGCAGCGATCAATGTGCTCTGTGCTTCACGGGCCGCTTCAGCAGAATCCGAGCTTACCGTTATTTCGTGAACAACGCTTTTTTGTTTGTGTACCTGTGAGTCGTGTGCTGGATTGTTGACATCCTGGGAAATGGAACAAATTGTCAGCAACATAAAACTCATGAACAGGAAATGACGCATATTTTTAATGAAAGCTATTTCATTCAAATGCGGGGAGAATACCGTGAGATACGGATTTTGAGCAGACGAACAAATGCAAGCTTAAGAGTATAAATAGCGGATTCGCAAAGCTGCAGGTGCGGCGGTTTTGCTGATTGATATGTATGCGGGCCGGGTATACTGCTTGTATGTATGCAGTAAAATATGAAGTTATATGGGAGTTGGGTAGAAGTAAAAACAGGGTAGGTACGGGCTGGGTCCTCTATAACTCCTCTATAAGTCCTCTATAACTCCTCTATAACTCGCCTATAACTACCATACCTCCTGCGAATGCAATAATGAGTTATAAGAAAGATTCAGAGCCCGGCCTGACTAGCTGAATCAAACCAGTAAATATTAAACAGGAACTACTAACGGGAGATGGTGACGGGAATAGGTTCGGTACCAATTTTATCGGCTGCAGGTTTTTCCGACGATGGGGCAACGGAGACCGCGCTATCGGGGCTCATATATTTCTTTTCAATCTTTTTTGCATCCTGTTGTGCCATTACAAAAACTCCCAGTGCTATTACAAACAAAAGAACAACAAAATTACGTTCGGATAAGAGTCGTCTCATAGTTAATGCCAGATTCGGTGCAAAAATAGGCCATCGGACAAATGTAAACAAGCGAAATTCATGCCGTGGGCCTTCGAATTAGTTCGGGTCATAGTCTCGTATAACTGCGATTCAATCCGTCGATATAGTCCAGTATTTCTTCACGTCCTTCTTTGCTGAGGGCTGAGGTTACAAAGAAAGGTGGTGGCTGCTCCCAATGCCGCATCATGGCTGCCAGGAAAAGATTCACATTGCGGTGTGTGGCGCCTGGTTTATTCTTATCACTTTTGGTAAACACGAGTACGAAAGGTATTTCCCATTTCCCCAATTGATCCAGGAATTCAAGATCGATCTTCTGTGGTTCGTGACGGCTGTCGATGAGTACAAACAAGCAGACCAGGTTGTCTCTTTTCCGGATATACTCTTCGATCATTTGTTCCCAGCGGCGGCGGCTGCTCTGCGATGTTTTGGCGTAGCCATAGCCTGGAAGGTCCACGAGGAACCATTTGCGTTTATCATCGGAAATGATCTCGAAATGGTTGATCAGTTGTGTCTTTCCCGGCGATGAAGAGGTCTTGGCCAGTGCCTTTTTATTCGTGAGCATATTGAGCAGCGATGATTTGCCCACATTGCTGCGTCCGATAAAAGCATATTCGGGCCTGTCCGGAGCCGGGCATTGCTTGTAGCTGGCATTACTGATCAGGTAGCTGGCGTCTTTTATTTCCATCGGGCTGCAAGATAAAGTAGTTTGAGGTTTGAAGTTTGAAGTTTAAGGTTTCGTGCTATTCGAAAGGGTTTACAATCCAGTCTTATTTCTGCTGTAGGCGGCTATCCTTTTCATCCATTCAATCCGTGTCATCCGTGTTCCCATTTACGCACTTTGATTAGCAGGCTGACTCCAATCAGTAGGATATTTCGCATATCTCGAAACCATAAACCATAAACTATAAACCCCAAACCATCTTACCTTTGCATTCCAATGCCAGATACACTTCCCCACGATCATATTATTCCGTATAAAGAGTCGGAAAAGACCAAGAAAGAGCAGGTAGCCGAGATGTTTGACAGTATTGCCGGCAAGTATGATTTTATGAACCGGTTTTTGTCGGCCAGAACGGATATTGGCTGGCGCAAAAAAGCTATCAGGTTGCTCAAAAAAGACAATCCACGGCAGGTATTGGACATGGCAACCGGCACAGCGGATATGGCTATTATGGCCTGCCGCATTCTTGAGCCTGAGCTGGTGACCGGTATCGACCTTTCAGCTCAAATGCTGGAAATTGGCAAGAAGAAGATTGAAAAAGAGGGTCTTACAGCCAAAATCCAGTTACAGCAGGGGGATTCCGAGACAATAAATTATAGGGAAAATACGTTTGATGCCGGAATGGTCGCATTTGGTGTGAGAAACTTTGAAAACCTGGAAAAAGGGCTGGCCGAAATATTGCGTGTACTGAAGCCTGGTGCGCAATTGGTCGTTCTTGAATTTTCAAAACCAAAACAACCCGTACGCAGCTTTTACAATTTGTATATGGGTATTGTTGCACCTCAGATGGCCAGGTGGTTCAGGCAAAATAAGCAGGCTTACCAGTATTTGAAGGAGTCTGCCAATGCTTTTCCTGATCGCCAGCATTTTATCGATATTTTAAACAAAGTTGGTTATTCCGATACCCGCTATAAATCGCTAAGCTTAGGAATATGTTGCATCTACACCGGCAGAAAACCCGTACCGTGAGACCTGGAAGCTATTTACTTTTTGGTTTTCTGATTTTGCTTGCTCATACCGCAACGGCTCAGCGCGAACGTGAGCTCTATCTCTACGATCACGATACAAAGCCTTATTATTTTGGTATCACACTCGGCGTGAATACGGCCCGGTTTCATCCGCAGATGAGTTCCCGGTTTCTTCAGTATGATTCGGTGATGACGGCAGAGCCAACAAATTCGGGAGGTTTCGCTTTGGGCTTATTGGCAACAGGTCGTTTGTCCGATCGGTTCCAGGTGCGATTCAATCCGCAACTTCTTTTTTTCTCGCGCAGCATTGCTTATAAACTTAAGCACCCGCCAACATTAGGTGAAAAGGAAGCCACGAAAATTGTCGAATCTGTTTCGGTCACGTTTCCTTTCCAGGTGAAATTCCAATCAGACCGCATTGGTAATTTTCGTGTGTATATGCTGGGTGGTTTCAAGGCTGATATCGACCTTGCAAGTAATGCCAGGGCGAAAAAAGCTGATGATCTCATTAAGATCAAAAAGTTTGATTATGGCCCGGAGCTTGGACTTGGGTTCAACTTCTTCTTCCAGAGCTTTATCTTATCTCCTGAGATAAAAGTGAGCAATGGTATTCCTAATATTCATAGCCGCGACAAGAACCTGATCTATTCGAATGTATTCGATAAGATACAATCGAGAATGGTTGTGTTCAGCATTCATATCGAGGGGTAAAAAACATTTTTTAGCGAGGAAAACACGTTGGATTTGCTCCATCAGCATTGTAGATTTGGTGAAAACCTAATTCTATGCCGCTGATATATGCAGATATTGAATTGATCAATCCTGGCGATTTCTATACTTCCTTAAGAAATGAGATTGATCAGAAAGATATAAGAAAAATAACAGTCAATTTTCTTGTTAAACCCAGCGCGACCCCTCTAGCAATCAATGAAAATATCCAGGAACAGTTGCAACTTACCATAAGGGATAAGGTAAATGTGCGATTGGATAATAATGAAATTTTACAAGGTCTTTCAACCGGGCCCGTTGAAGTTAGATTTAAGAACAATGGAACCATGTGTACGGCTGTGATATTGCCGCGGGATTTCCAGCCTATATTAGGTATTATCCCTTTGCAGGGACTACATATGGTGATTGATCCTGTGCGCGGAGAGTTGATTGAGAATCCGAAGCCAATTCATTTGGTTGGCATAAGATGATAAAGGTGAAAGATTCTCTCAGAATTTCATTCCAATACAATCATCGTAAAGTTATCCGATCAGAAATCATACTCTCTCCGATGCATATTCCACCTCACACCAAACGAAACAACTGTTGTATTCATTGAAGTAATTGGCGGTGTCTTTGTCTCCTGCTTGCGGTACACTCCAAACAATTCCAGGAAAAGATTTTGCTTTAATTCATACGACACCAGTAGCGAAGCATAGAATACATTCGTCTTCCAGCCCGACCCGATATCGAACCCATAATCTTTCTGACGATAAGGTGCTACGCTAGGCAGGAAGATATTGCTGCCAAAACTTTCTGCACTCGAATCGCGGCCCTGGGTGTAATAGATCAGTTTACCCTGCAATAGCCATTTGGGAGCAGGCTGATAACGGGCAATACCTATTACTTCCTGGAAATTGGCCATCAGCGGATGTGCCAGTGGCTGATTGTAATGAGTATAATTTGCCACCGAATCACGATGCGAATAAGTGAACGGGCGAACACGGTTATGTTCTATCTGAAGATCCAGATTGGGTATGCCGAATGCATCGATATATTTAGCGCCGATCTGCATGCCGTATTTATTACCCCACCATCCATCTCCGGCTTTTATCTCCGATAATTTAAATTCATCAAGCAACAACTGCCCATAGAACTGGAATTTCTTCGCCACGTTTGCTTTAAAGTCAAGCCCTGCTACAGAGTTGTCGAAGCTTCCGTTTTGCTGCTCGATAGAACGATAGAAGATAATTGGATTGAGGTATCCGAAATCAAAACGATTCTGCCTGCCAAAGACCACTCCTTCAAACAATCCTATATTCAGCCAGCGCGTCACATTCACATCTAAGTGGTGCATTGCCGCATACTTCTTGCCGATCAGTTTATCACCAAACCGGTTATCGGCATTGTGCAATTCCATGAAAAGATTCTGGTAATTGATCTTCCAGATACGTGTATTCAGTTTCAGGAAAAGATTGCTGTTGCCAAAATCACTAAGGAACAAACTGCGATAACCACTACCGATAAAATTCTTATCATATCCAAATGCCACATCGATATACTTGGTCACATTGAACGTAAAATGTCCGCGTGCATCGAAGTAATCCACGCCACCGGGATCTTTGAAATCTTTATAAAATCCTGCACCGGGCACTGCGTGCCTGTCTGTGATCCATTGCTGCACCCAGGAAGGATCACGTTCCTGGTTATCGGTAAGATAAGCCGAGAAGCCGATCTTGTTCGCAATCTTGCCGCGAAGTGTAAGACCTCTTGTATTTAAGAACAGGTTCTGATCGTTATTTTTTTCTTTTGAAATGACATACTGCACCACCGGGTTGATGATGAGATCGAAGTCGGTTATATGTACTTCGTAAAGATTGGCGGGAGTTTTATAGAAGCTCTTAAGGATTGGCTTTTTACTTTTATACTGTTCTCTTTCTTCGGTCGACAGCCACTCCATATTGTTGAGGTAAATGCTTCTCAGGTTATATTCATCCACTTTTGAAAGCTTCCGGGCTTTGGCATTGCGGATCGCTTTATCTTCCTGGTGCAAGCCATATGTCCCTGCTGAATCGGCGAGAAAACTTTTTACCCCATTCATTACATACTTCCGACTGAATGGTTTTGTTTTGGAGAAATTCAGTACTGAATCATTCTGCGCTTTGATCTCCAACCGTTCCAGTAAGATATTTTGTTTATCGCCCTGGGGCAAATAGGTTGTCTGCGAGAAGGCTGCAAATGGAAAAAGAAATACGAGCAGTCTTAACAGGGTTTTTTTAAATTGCATGGGTCCTTTTTAGGATAATAGTCAATAAATTATGCAAATATATCTTATTAAGAACATTCAGGTAGTCAACGAAGGAGAAATCAAAGCAGCGGACGTATTGATCAGCAAAGGACGGATCGAAAAAATAGCCCCCCGGATAGATGCCCCCGCGGGTGCCACGGAGTTAAATGGCGAAGGCAAATACCTGCTGCCGGGTGCCATCGATGACCAGGTGCATTTCCGCGAACCGGGCCTTACTCATAAAGCCAGCATTTATACAGAAGCGAAAGCCGCTGTGGCCGGTGGTGTTACCAGCTTTATGGAAATGCCCAATACTGTGCCTCCCGCATTTACACTCGACCTGCTGGAACAGAAATATGAGATTGCCCGGAATAACTCACTGGCCAATTATTCTTTTTATATCGGCACTTCCAATGAAAATGCAGGAGAAGCTTTGCGTGTAAATGAGCATAAGAGAAATATCTGCGGTATCAAAATATTCATGGGTTCCTCTACCGGCAACCTGTTGGTTGATAACCCGCTTACTTTGGAAAAAGTGTTCAGTGAAAGCGAAGTGCTGATCGCTACTCACTGCGAGAACGAACGGATCATCAAAGAAAACCTGGCAAAAGCAAGGGCATCCGGTAAACCATTGACCGCTGCCGATCATCCGCTGATCAGGAATGAAGAAGCCTGTTTCGAATCTTCGTTCTATGCCGTTCAACTCGCCAAAAAATATGACACGCGCCTTCATATTCTGCATATAAGTACGGAAAAAGAATTGCAGTTGTTTTCCAACTTGCTGCCCCGTACCGAAAAGCGGATCACGGCGGAAGTATGCGTACATCACCTGCACTTTACCAGCGATGATTATGAGCGACTGGGCAACCAGATCAAATGCAATCCTGCCATTAAAGCTCCTCGTAATAAAGAAGCCCTGTGGAAAGCCCTGCTTGATGATCGCCTGGACCTGATAGCTACCGATCATGCCCCTCATACGTGGGAAGAGAAAAATGAACCGTATGAAAAAGCGCATGCTGGTTTGCCGCTGGTGCAGCATTCTTTATTGCTGATGCTATACTATTATAAGCAGGGAAAAATTTCTCTGGAAAAAATAGTAGACAAGATGAGCCATGCTGTGGCCGATTGCTTCCGGGTAAGCGAGCGTGGGTATATCCGCGAAGGATATCATGCTGATCTGGTGATCGTGGATATGAATGCCCAAACGACCGTGACGAAAGAAAATATACTATATAAATGCGGCTGGAGTCCATTGGAACAATTTCAATTCCCTGCTGCTATCACCCATACGTTCGTGAATGGGTGCCTGGTTTATGGAAACAATCAATGGGATGAATCTCAGATGGGACAACGACTGGAATTTGACCGTACATGAAAAAGTAAAATAAAATGTACGATGTCAGATGTACGTGTACGCCAATCTTATAATAGTAAACGTTTTCTGACTTAGGAGGGTCGTACATCGTACATCTAACACCGTACATCATTTATCAACTATGCAGATTGACAATATTTCCTTCAACGACATTTCAATCTTTCACCAGGAAGAAGAGTTTTCTATTTTTCATAAACTCGATTTTACCCGTACAACCGGTGGCAAGGAATGGCTGCGCAAGTTTTTCACCGAGCCACACGACGATCTGAATAAAATCCTGGGTACGCAGCGCGTGATCCGTACCTTGATGGAGCATGTGAAGGATTGGCCTAACGATATCACGAATGGTACGGTATTGATGATGGATAAATTCCTCGACTATTCATTGGACCCGATCAGTGAAAACCCTACTAACTACAAGAGTTTTATGTACAGGTGGTTGCATAGTGCCGATTATTCGATGGTGAAATTCTCGGTTACTCACTTCGCCGATTTTTTCAGGGGGTTAAAGAATATTTCATCATTGCTCGAGAATGTAGATCTGCCACCGGCGATCAGGATCTATATCGATCGCATGAGCCAGATGCTGAGACATGCACCCTTGCAACAATTAGCCGATGTGCAGAAGGGACAGAAACTGACCATGCGGCAGAATCTTTATTTCGCCTATCATCTTCGCGGCAGGTATAAATCAAATACGCTGGAGCTCATCGATATCTTCAGCAGGTTGGATGCATGGTATTCGATGGCTGTTGCGGTAAAGACGTTTAATCTTTCATTCCCCGAATTTATCGAGCAGCAATCACCATTGGTAGAAGCAAAAGGGCTATATCACATTCTAATCCCCAAGCCAATCCCATATGATATGCTGATGAATCCGGAACATCATTTTCTTTTTCTTACGGGCGCTAACATGGCGGGGAAAAGCACATTGATCAAATCGGTAGGCTCTGCTGTTTTCCTGGCGCATATCGGAATGGGTGTGCCTGCCACGTCAATGAGGCTGACCTTATTTGATGGGTTGTTAAGCAATATCAATGTAACCGATAATATTGCCAAAGGAGAAAGCTTCTTCTTCAATGAAGTGCAGCGTATCAAGAATACAATTGAGAAAATCAACAACGGCCGCAAATGGCTGGTGCTGATCGATGAGCTGTTCAAAGGCACCAATGTGCAGGATGCCATGAAATGTTCTTTGACTGTTATCAAAGGGCTGATCAGGATCAAAAATTCTTTATTCATTCTTTCAACCCACCTTTACGAGATAGGCGAGGAATTGAAATCATATCCTAATATATCATTCCGCTATTTTGAAACAAAGGTTCATAACGACCAGTTGGAATTCAGTTACCAGTTGAAGGAAGGGATCAGCAACGATCGTATCGGTTATGTGATCCTCAAGCGGGAAAAAGTGGTGGAAATGCTGGAGAAACTATAAAATATATGGATGGTTCTGCTTGCAAGCTTCTGTTCGTTATCTTCATCGAATAATTTTCACTATGCGATTGTTGAAATACCTGATGTTTATTGCCATTCTGGCTGGATCGGTACAAGCTAATGCACAAAGTATAGTGCCGATCGACGTCTTGAATTACCAGTTCATGATTAAGCTTTCAGATAAGACAGACTTCATACAGGCACAGGCAGAAATTTATTTTATTGCACTTGACACAGGACGCAAGATTAGCCTTGACCTGGCATGCGTGAATGGCGAAAGAAAAGGAATGCATGTACAGGATATATTTCAGGATTTTCATTACGTAATTCATATACGTCCCGGGAATGAATTAATCTTTGAACATTTGAATGATAAACTCGTGATTAACTTAGACAGGGTTCTTAAAAAAGGCGATACATCTTCTGTACAGATCACATACGGTGGTGTGCCTGCAGATGGCCTCATCATTTCAAAGAATAAATTCGGTCATCGCACTTTTTTTTCCGACAACTGGCCCAATCGAGCACACCAGTGGATTCCCTGCAAAGACGATCCTTCAGATAAGGCAAGTGTTACTTTCATAGTTGCAGCACCTTCACATTACGAAGTTGTAGCGAATGGCATTGAAATAAAGACACGGGCAACAGCAGAAAAGGATACTTTAAAAACTACTCATTGGCGCGAAAGCATACCTCTTCCCACAAAAGTGATGGTGATTGGCGTTGCTGATTTTACCGTTAGTCCGGCCGATACTGTTAAAGGCATACCGGTTACCACCTGGGTATTTCCTGAAAATAAAAAGGAAGGATTCAATGATTATGCTCCGGCTTCACCCATTCTGTCATTCTTCATTGATTATATTGGTCCTTATCCCTACAAAAAGCTCGCGAATGTGCAATCCAAGACCATATTCGGCGGTATGGAAAATGCCAGCGCCATCTTTTATTTTGAAAATTCAGTAAATGGTAAACAGGACCAGCAATCATTGATCGCACACGAGATCGCCCACCAGTGGTTTGGTGATATGGCTACGGAGAAAAGTTTTGCTCATCTCTGGTTGAGCGAAGGATTCGCTACTTATATGGCAATTTTGTATGCAGAAAAATCCTTGGGAGCAGATAAGGCAAAGGCTATGCGGGAAGAAGACCGTCAGCAGGTGATCAGTTTTCTCAAACGCTGGGACAGGCCCGTTGTAGATACTGAATCTCCGTATATGGAACTCCTCAATGCAAATAGTTACCAGAAAGGTGGATGGATATTGCATATGCTACGCAGGCAATTGGGCGATTCGGTGTTTCATCAATGCATACGTGCCTATTATGCAGCCTATGCCGGAAAAAATGCAGATACACGAGATCTGCAACTGGTATTTCAAAAAGTATCAGGACAAGGTCTGGAAGAATTTTTCAATCAATGGCTGTACACACCAGGGATACCTAAACTCGACATCAAATGGCAATACAACGCCGGTGAACAAAAACTGTCTATCTCCGTTACACAACTGCAAAAGAAAACGCCCTTCAGATTTCCCCTGGAACTATCTATTGAATCGTCATCTGGTACTAAGAAGGAAACTATACAGGTTAGTGAAACCAATCAAACCTTCTCCATTGTGGTGAATGCAAAACCAAAAGAGGTTAAAGTTGATCCGGAAGTAAATCTGTTATTCGAGGGAAAGGTGAGTGAAGTGAAATGATTTGCTGCTCTCTTAAGTTAGTTTTTTACCACGCCGTGCCCGCCGGCAGGCGAGGCAGGCACATAGGAAGGTCATAGGTGCGTAGAGTTTTCAATAGAAGTAAACCCTATGTGAATCTTTGTGTTTCTATGTGCCATATGTGGTGACCTACGCCAGTCAATCCGGTGTTTATACATTTTAATAAGATGAATTCACCAATAATTACTGGTGATAAAACATTTTTAAATGTTGTTTTCACGTTGGCCATGCTTCACAATTCAGTTAGCTTTTGCCTCATTTCTATATTATGCTGATAAAGACATTTGGGAGTGCGGTGCACGGAGTGGAAGCTATTACGATCACCATCGAAGCCAACTGGATAAAATCATCCGGCAAAGACAGCACATTGGTTGGCTTGCCCGATAGTGCCGTAAAAGAAAGTCTTCAAAGAATTGAAAGTACGTTCAAGACCATTGGATACAAGATGCCGCGAAATAAGGTTGTGATCAATATGGCTCCGGCTGATATACGAAAGAGCGGGACTGCCTTCGACCTGCCGATAGCATTAGGAATAATCGGTGCTTCAGAGCAAATAAAAAACATGG
>JADMIO011246843.1_pt1 | contig 80013 bp, 58 predicted proteins | sample 8958161 | NCBI WGS metagenome assembly JADMIO01 (sample SAMN16585339, study PRJNA669376) | soil metagenome | isolation source: Crop rotation soil | place: USA: Cullars Rotation, Alabama | collected 2011 | reverse complement strand
ATCCGGTTGATCTCACTGCGATTCGCATACCCGCCAAGTTGTTGTTGTCATCACTCAGTGAAACCGACATTGCTCCTGACGTTGTTTGGGTCAGCGCCGGTCCAGACCAGCAGGCGCTGATTCTTGCGCGCGAGGATGCAAAGGGACAGTTGAGCTTTTGTTATGTGCCGATTAAAAACCTGACTGAGGATGAACACGGACAAATACACTTCGAGCGTACGTCCTGGCACCCAGGATTGCCGCTACAAATCTTCGAAGATCCACAACTGGAAATCCCTGGTTCAAATCGCATTGAGTGGCTTAGTGAGTGGCATACGGATCTGGAGTGGCTCCGCGCGCTGCACAAGACCAGATACTCTAATGGCCTGATCGGTCTTCAGGAACAACTTGGACGTCACGCCGTTGGCAGGCTGAATGTGGATGAGCCGGGAATTTCTGCGGATGAAAAGCTGCTGCGGAAGTTGTTGGTGAAACAACGCGAAAACATTGAAGCCGATTTGCTGGTGGTCGCTAACGATCATTGGAACTTCGATGTGCGCGGCTTCAACCCCGGCGGAAACCACGGCTCGTTCCTCCGTATCTCCACGCACTCGACTTTCATGTTGGCCGGCGGCGATAAAACGAGCATCCCACGTGGCGCGGTGGTCGACGAACCTTACGACAGTCTCAGTTATGTTCCTACCGTGCTGGCGCTAACCGGAAATTTACGCGATGATAACAACCCGATTCCAGTATTATGGGACAAAGGTTTTCGACGCTTTCCGGGCCGTTTGGTTAAAGAAGTACTAGCTCAACCAGGACACCAAACGTTTGCCGCTAGTGGAGCAACTGCAGCGCCTTGACGACTTCTGAAGAAAATTTTCCCGAACAGTGGCGCGAAGAAGATTTGCGCGAACTGGACGAACTCGTCGACGAAGGCGAGCCTCAAACTCCGGATAATTCGCGGCGCTCCTTCATCTGGCTGCAGGCGATAGCCTTCCTGCTCGGACTGGGCCTGCTGATTTACGTCATCAATCGTGTTGGTCTGCAACCGATTTTTGACGCACTGCTGCGCATCGGTTTCTTTGGCTTTGTCGTGTTGCTTTGCATCAGCGGTTCGCGACACGTGCTGCGTACGATCGCGATGTCTGCGGCGGTCCCCAAGGAACACCGGCACTTTAATTTCTTTCAGGCGTTTGCCGCGCGACTCGGCGGCGAGACGATCAGTTTCCTTACCTTCACCGGGCCGTTGCTCGGCGAAGCGACGAAGGTTGCCCTCCTGCGAAAGCGAGTGCCGCTGACTTACGGCGTGCCTGCGCTCGTCGTCGATAATCTTCTCTATAATCTGTCCGTAGTCTTTTTCATTCTCAGCGGCGCGTGCGTGATGTTGTTTACTTACAACCTGCCGCCGCTGGTTTACTACGCGCTGGTCGCCATCGCGGTTATTGCAGCGCTGGGAATTGCTGCCGCCGGGCTGGCTGCGAAGCGCCGCATCATGGTGCTGACCTGGGTGCTCGATCAGATGGCGCGACTGCGTTTGAGCCCGCGCGTAATCCTCAAAAGACGTCAGCACATTTACCATCTCGAGTCGAAGGTCTACGATTTTTACAAACACCATCCGGGCGTGTTCTTTGGAATGATCGCGTGCAATCTGCTGGCGCACGTGTCGAGCGTCGCGGAAGTTTATGTAACACTTCGCATGCTCGGCTATCAGCCCAGCCTGGCCGCTGCCTACATCATCGAATCGCTCACCAAGGTAATTAATTTTCTGTTTGCTTTTGTTCCCGGCACGATCGGCGTGTACGAAGGTGGAACCGAAGTGGTGCTGCAAACACTCGGGTTTGCGGCAGCCACCGGTGTGGCCCTGGCGCTCGTGCGCAAGGCCGGCACTATCTTTTGGACAGCGATCGGTTTACTAATCCTAACCTGGCGAACTCTACCAAACGCCTGGCGGCGACTGCTCGATCGCACGCCACGCCTGCAAAGACTTATGGACAGCCTAGTACTTTCAAATATTGCACATCGACCTGCGCGCACGGCAGTCAGCATCATGGGAACGGCGATTGGCGTGCTGCTCATCGTCTTCACTGTCGGCCTGGCCCACGGCGTACTGCGCGAACGCGGCCGGCGCGAGTCAAACATTGGCGCCGAAATCATGGTTCGACCGGCGGGTTCGATTAATTTCACCGGTACTAGTCCAATGCAGCTTCCCTATTCGCGTGCGAAAGAGATCGCCGGCATTCCGGGCGTTCGCGCCGCAACGGCGATTGGTCAAACACTCGATCGTAGTGATGGCGGGTTTGGTTCGCGTTTGATCGACGGGATCGATTTTGACGACTACGCGAGGGTCACTGGTATTTCGATCAGGGAAGGAAGAAAAGTAGCGAGTGGTGATGAGGCCATCGTCGATCCCGTCTGGCAACAACAACGACATGCCGCGATCGGTTCGACAGTTCAACTCTTTGAACGGCCGTTTAAGATTGTCGGAATCTACGAACCTCCGGGCGGCGGCCGCGTAAAGATTCCGCTTGCAACTCTTCAGGACCAGGAAGGCGCGGAAGGCAAAGTCTCCGCAATTCTCGTTGCTGTAACAGATCCTGCGAAACAGGATGATATCGCCCAACTTATTCGCGAACGCTTCCCTGACGATCAGATTATCTTCACGCGCGACTTGCCGGAACTGTACGCGTCAGGCGTGCCGGCGCTAAACGTGTTCATTAAGGTCGTAGTTGGTGTCGCCAGTGCGATCAGCATGCTCGTGATTCTGCTCGCGATGTACACGACAGTTACCGAGCGCACGCGTCAGATCGGAATTCTGAAAGCGCTCGGCATGTCGAAAACAAACATCGCCTGGGTAATTGAACAGGAAGCGATTCTCGTCAGTCTACTTGGTGTGACTGCGGGCGTTGCTCTCACCTTCGCCGCGCGGCTCGGCGTAATGCGGATGACAACCCTTGTCGTCGAAGTTGAACCGCGCTGGATTCTGGTTGCGCTGATGGTCGGTCTCGTTGGCGGTAGTATCGGCGCGCTTTACCCTGCCCTGCGCGCGGCTCGTCAGGACGCTGTCGATGCGTTGAGTTATGAATAGCGGATCGGAAAGCAAATCGCGCAAAGTTTCAAATCGCTCCATCGGCACGGCCTTATCACGCGCACTTCGATTGCGCTGTCCAGCCTGCGGTCAATCCTCAATAGCCGGCAAAGTTTTTCGCATCAGACATCACTGTCCCAACTGCCTGGCGATCTTCAAACGCGAAGAAGGTTTTTTCGTCGGCGCCATACTGGCGAACGTCCTTACCACTGAGGCTTTGATTCTAGTCGTTTGCTTTTTCTGCCTGATGGTGATTGGCGCGAGCTATGAAAAAGTCCTGGTGGGATTGTTCGTCGTCGGCTTGCTGTTTCCGGTTTTGTTTTACCATCACAGTTGGAGCTTGTGGCTTGCCTTTGACTATCTGGTGGAAGGACTGCCCAAGTTCGAAAAGGTGAAATAACGCGCGGCTTCAAACAGACTCAAACTTAATCCGCGCAAGCAAAGGCAAATGATCAGAAGCCTTTCTTGTTTCACTTGACAGTTGAACGACCTCGCATTCCAACAACCGATCAGCGAAACCACCCGGCAGGAAAACGTAATCAAGTCTCAGGTGCGGGTCCCAGACTGGAAACGTGTAGCCTTTGTCCGTCGGGTTAAGCGAGCGGTAGCCATCAACATAATTGGCAGTGGTCAAACACTGAACGGTTTGGCGTTGTATGTCACGGCCGCTCAACCAAATCAAGCCGCGAATCCAGGCGGGCATGCGCCGGACATCGAGCACCTCGCCCACCGCCAGAGTATTAAAGTCTCCCACTAAAACATGAAAGCCTGCCTGGTATCGCTCAATACTTTTCAGCAGCGCCTGAATCTCTTTAAGTCGTCGACGCTCTCCCCACTTTGAGAACATCGAACTCAAATGAAGACCGAAAATTCGATCGCCACTTCCCTCCAGCGCAATTTCGAGAAACGAATGCTTTGCGCCCGCCGGGTAGTGCCACTCGTGATGGCTGACCGGCAACTTACTGATGTAGCCGATCGAATGCTGGCGACGAGCCGCCCAGAACGGCAACCCGGTCGCCGCAGATAAATCGCTTATCACTTCCGGATGAGTCGCTTCCTGAAACACAACTACGTCGGGCGCGACGGAACGAATGACTTCCGCCAGCTCCCGTTCTCGTTTGCGCCCGCCAAAGCTGATGTTGTAACTGAGCAACCTGACGATCACGAAGTCTTCTGCTCCTCTACAACCATGTAGTAAGGCTCATCAAACAGAACGTCTCGGGCAAAGAGAATGACGTTTGCCGTCGCTTGAAAGTTCACTGGTCTGCCGGCAATTTTTTGTAGCTGTTCTCGAAGTGGATTAAGCGCGGGTGCGATGCCGGGATCATCATCGCATAGCGGCTTTGTGTGAAGCGCAGGTATATAGAACGCGGCGTCATTCCAAAATTCCATTACCTTAGCGCCGACGAGTGTAACGTCGAGGTCGCTGGTGCCACGTCCTTCAGTGTCGAAGGGTTTACCGTCAGCCCAACGCTTGCCTGTGACCACACTACCTCGCAGAGCGATGCCAGTTCCTTCCGGCAGACCCGATTTCAACTTCGCTAAAAATTCGCGATATCGTAACAGGTCGCCGTCAAACGCGAGCTGAACGACTCGCTGTTCCAATTCCTCCGCGCTCATTTGCTGAGCATCTTTTGGATCAGTCATATTTGGTCCACCCTTTAGTTCGCTGGCTCGATCTTGCGGCTCTTTTGCTTCAGTCTTATTTTATACCGCTCGCTTGAGTTCTTAGTCGAGTCGGTTGCGCGCACAAACGAGAAACATGACTCCGGAAATACGACCAGCAACACTCACAGACGTTCCCGACTTGGAGCAACTTATCCATGAATCGGTTGCGCACCTGAGTGGCGACTACTATTCAGCTGAACAAATTGCCAGCGCGCTTCGCCACGTCTTTGGCGTCGATACGCAACTGATTCTCGACGGGACGTATTTTGTTGTTGAGGTTGAAGCGCAAATCGTCGGCAGTGGAGGCTGGAGCAAACGAAAAACTTTGTTCGGCGGCGATCAGATGAAAACCAGCGACTCGGGATCGAACGCTACTGATGCATTGCTGAACCCCGCAATTGAAGCGGCCCGGATTCGCGCTTTTTATGTTCACCCAAGCTGGGCGCGACGCGGGATTGGCAGCCTGATACTGACAACTTGCGAAGCAGCCGCTCAAGCCGCCGGCTTTAGCAGGATTGAGTTAGTCGCGACACTTCCTGGCGAGCCTCTCTATCGCTCGCGCGGCTACGAGAAGCTCGAGCCGATGCAGTTGGAAACTCCGGATGGCGAATCGCTACCTGCATTTCGGATGATGAAAGCGTTTTAGCAGGTGTACGAAAATCAACCGAACGGCTGCAGTAGCTGGATACCTCAGTTAAATCAGTGCAAGGATTAGGGTTGTGACCGGCTGCGCAGGATGGACGCCTCCAACTTCGAGGTGGAGACCTGCAACGATGGAGGTCTCCACCCGGAACGATGGAGGTCTCTACCTGCAACTGTGCAGTTCGGAACCTCAACGTTCCACCTTTTTGCTGGAACGATGGAGGTCAGACCTGCAACTTTGCGCCTCAGAACCTCAACGTTACACCTTTTTGCTGCAACGATGGAGGTCTGGACCTGCACCTTTCCGCCTCAGAACCTCAACGTTCCACCTCGTCGCTGGAACGACGGAGGTCAGACCTGCAACTTTGCACTTCGGAACCTCAACGCTGGACCTCTTCGCTGGAACGATACAGTTCTCGACCTGTCAGAACTGGAGTCTCGGGTTACCGCTCAGTTCTTCACCGCAACCGCCAGCGAGCGCCATGACGCGTGCAACAGTTCATCGATCTTCGCCCAGTCAGCTTCAGTCACACCGCCCGCGTCGGCCTTCGTATCCCGAATCGTCATTGCCTCCGCGCGCAAACGGCCGTGTTCCATCAGACGCTCTACCGGAATCTTGTAAATCTCGGACTGCAGTTCCGCCAGCGCTCGATCGAGATCGCCGGGTGCATGCATCGCGCGCTGGCGGTGAATTATCCACCACTCCAATTCCAACCGCGCCGCGCGTTCGGGATCGAAAGGAATATCGCTGAGCTTGCGTATTGCCTGATAAAACTTCACCAGCTCCGGCAAAGCTTTTTCGTAGTCAGCCCGCTCCTTTCCTTTTTTGAAAACGAACGCAGCGTCGGCGGCGTAGTAGGCAACTTGATTCGACCGCACCAGCGGCATGTTGTATTGCGTGCGCAGCAACTCCGACAGTTGATTGAACAAACGCAGACGTTGTTTCTCATAGTATGAGCGCCACATCGCCGTTTCGAGCCGGGCCACTTCATCAGGATCAAATTCTCGCAAGTGCGCAGTTCGCGGCGCGTATAGGTCGTAAGCGATCCAGCCGCCGACTGCGATTATCAAGAGGGCCAGGACCTTCACCACAGGCCTGCCCCAAAATCTACGCTTGGCTTCCATAATCGAAGACTCTCCGACTTGCAGATTCGCATCCAGGGTGCGCTATTATATCGATCCTCGTATTAACAATTCATTCGGTTCCGGGCATGTCAGACGAGTTTGACTCAAAAATCATGGATCGTTTCAGCCTCGGCTGGTGCCGTCGCCACGCGAGCTGAGGAGGTTTTCGGGCAATATCATGTCAGATTATTTGAATGAGTTTCGTCAGACAATCGCGAGCGCTTCAAACCAGTTGCTGCAAATCACGCCCGAACAGAGCGGCGTTCCGCGAGCCGCCGGCAAATGGTCGCCGCGAGAAATCATCGGCCACTTGATCGACTCCGCTTCGAATAATCACCAGCGCTTTGTGCGTGCACAGTTTACCGACGATCTGGTTTTTGCCGGGTACGAGCAGGAAGGTTGGGTTCGGGTTCAGGATTACCAGGGAGAAAACTGGCCGGAACTAGTGCAACTCTGGAAACTCTACAATCAACACCTGCTGCATCTGATGTCGCGCATTCCCGAAGAGACACGGATGAAACTGCGCTACAAACACAACCTCCATCAGATCGCGTCGGACAGTCTTGCCGAAACCGATCCGGTTACGCTTGACTGGTTTATGAGCGACTACGTTGAGCACATGAAAAAACATCTAAGCCAGATACTTGGCCCGGCGGCTTGAGATTGACACGACATTCCAGGGAGCATTGATTACACGATGGATTACACCTACGAACAACTACGACACAAAACCGTAGCCGAGCTTCGTGAAATCGCCAAAGACAATGAACACGAAGCGCTGCAAGGCTACACGCAGTTAAACAAAGAGCACTTGTTGGTCGCGCTTTCCAAGGCGCTTGGCATTAAGCACGAGCACCATGAAGTAGTGGGCGTTGACAAAGCGTCGATCAAAGCGCGCATTCGCGAGATGAAGAAACAACGCGACGAAGCGTTGGCCGCTCACGATGCGGCTAAACTAAAAGTGGCTCGCCGGACAATTCATCGTCTCAAACGCCAGATACACAAAGCCACTGTTTGAAGACGCACGGCTTTCCGTTAGCGCAGGGCCTTTTTCTGAAAACACAATAAGGAAGTGAGGTAGCTATGAAACGAGCTATCAGCGTTAGTGTCAATGGCGTCAGTCATGAGCACGAGGTCGAGCCGCGCCTGTTACTAGTTCACTATCTGCGCGACGTCATCGGACTGACCGGCACACACATTGGCTGCGAGACTTCGCTGTGCGGCGCCTGCACGATTTTCGTCGACGGTCAGGCCGTCAAGTCGTGCACGATGCTCGCGGTACAAGCAGACGGCAGCAAGATCACCACGATCGAAGGTCTGGTGAAAGACGGCGAGCTTCATCCGATGCAACAAGGATTTTGGGAATGCCACGGTCTCCAATGTGGCTACTGCACGCCCGGCATGATTATGGCCGCGACGCAGATTATCGATCGCAACAGCGACCCTTCACGTGATGAGATTCGCCACGGTCTTGAAGGAAATCTCTGTCGCTGCACCGGTTATCAACACATCGTTGAGGCGGTCGAGTTTGCCGCCAAAAAGTCTGGAGTCTGAGGTCTGGAGTCTCAAGTCAGCATGCCCACCTTCAGGAGAATTGAAGATATTCAAGCCTGGCAGAAAGCGCGCCAGACTACTCGAATGATTTATCGGTTAACTGGCAATGGAAAGTTTGCAAAGGACTTCGGTCTTCGAGATCAGATCCAGAGAGCGAGTGTCTCCGTTATGGCAAATATCGCCGAGGGCTTTGGACGGCGATCAGATAAAGAATTTGCGAACTTCCTAAACATGGCGCATGGATCAGCTTCAGAGACTCAGTCTCACTTGTATGTAGCCTTAGATCTCGGTTACCTAGATCAAACCTCGTTCGACGAGGTCTACACCTTATTGGATGAAGTTTCGCGCATGACCCTTGTGTTAGCTCAACACCTACGAGGTTCACAACTATGAACGAGAATGACGGACTTCAGACTTCAGACTCCAGACTCGAGACTTCCCGCAACTACGTCGGACAGCGAGTTAAGCGAACTGAAGACCCGCGGCTGATCAAAGGCCTGGCACATTACGTCGACGACATTCGGCTGCCAGACACGCTGCACGTTGCCTTTGTTCGCTCCGTGTACGCGCACGCGCGCATCACCAGCATTGATGCGAGTGAAGCTTTGAAACTGCCCGGGGTAGTTGCGGTTTACACGGGTAAAGACGCCGCGAAAATTGGTCCGGTGCCCTGTGCGAGCGCGTTGCCCGGGTTGAAAGTTCCCGACTATCGCGTTCTCGCTCAGGACAAAGTCTATTTTGTCGGACAACCAGTCGCTGCGGTTGTGGCTCGCGACGCTTACATCGCTCGCGACGCGCTCGATCTCGTAATGGTTGATTACGACGATCTGCCGGCTGTCGTCGACGTCGAAGAGGCGGCGAAGGGTGGGACAGTCATCCATGAAGCGTTCGGCGACAACATCGCGTACAAACTGACCGCCGGCGAGGGCGACATCGATGCGGCGCTTGCCGTTTCCGATCATCGACTCAAACAGCGCATTGTTCATCAACGGTTGGCGCCGATCGCCATGGAAGGTCGCGGCGTGCTGGCGCGATATTTTCCCGGCGAAGAAGAGTTGACGATTTGGTCATCAACGCAGATTCCTCATTTGCTGCGCACGCAGCTCGCATTGATGATTGGTATTCCGGAAAACAAGTTGCGCGTGATCACACCCGAGGTGGGTGGCGGCTTTGGTTCCAAGTTAAACGTCTACGCCGAAGAAGCGTTGCTTGGTTGGATCTCGATGCAGTTGGGCAAACCGGTCAAATGGATCGAGAAGCGACGGGAGAACATTCAAAGCACGATTCACGGCCGCGGACAGGTCGGCTACGTCGAAATCGGTTGCAAACAGGACGGCACAATCACGGGTTTGAAGTATGACGTCTTCGCTGACCTTGGCGCTTATCACCAGCTGCTCACGCCGGCGATTCCTACGTTAACCGGGCTGATGCTTTCCGGTTCCTACAAAATTCCGGCGATTCAAATCAACGTTACCGGTTGCTTCACAAACAAGATGTCGACCGATGCCTATCGCGGCGCCGGCAGGCCTGAAGCGACGTACGTGGTTGAGCGCGCTATGGATCTCGTTGCCGCGGAACTCGGAATTGACCCCGCGGAAGTTCGGCGCAAAAACTTTCCCGGCGCTGATGAGTTCCCTTTTCACACCGCAACCGGTCTCGACTACGACAGCGGCAACTACGAAGCGGCGCTCGACAAGGCACAATCGCTGATTGACTACGCCGGCTTGCGTGAAGAGCAGAAGCGAGCCCGAGCTGAAGGACGATTATTGGGCATCGGGCTGTCAACCTACGTCGAGATTTGCGCGCTTGGTCCTTCACAAGCGATGCCCGCCGGTGGCTGGGAGAGTGCGACCGTACGTATCGAACCTACCGGGAAAGTTACTGTCTTGACCGGCGCTTCGCCGCACGGGCAAGGTCAGGAGACTTCATTTGCGCAAATCGCCGCAGACGAACTGGGCGTCGATCTCAACGACGTTACGGTCATTCACGGCGACACGGGAATTGTTCAGTATGGCATCGGCACGTTTGGCAGCCGCGCCACCGCGGTCGGCGGCACCGCAGTTTATATCGCCATTCAAAAACTGAAAGAGAAGGCCAACAAGATCGCGGCGCACATACTGCAGGGCGATCCGGCGAACATGGTTTTTGCAGGCGGCGTCTACTCGCGTGGCGCCGCTGCTGTTGCGCCCGCGTCTGAGCCCGTTGTGCCCGTGGGTGAAGCGCCCGCCGGAGCCATTCCCGAACCGCAAACCGAAGGACGTTCAAGTCTCACGATTCAGGAGATCGCACTCGCTGCGCACATTGCGCGAGAGCTTCCACCCGAAACCGAACCCGGACTTTCTGCGACCTATTTTTTCGAACCGAAGAATTTCACATTCCCTTTCGGTACTCACATCGTCGTAGTTGAAATCGATCGCGAAACCGGCGACATAAAGATTGTTCGTTACGTTGCCGTTGACGATTGCGGCAAAGTCATCAATCCCCTGCTCGTGGATGGTCAAGTCCACGGCGGAATAGTGCAATCGATCGGGCAAGCTCTTTTCGAAGAAGTTGTGTACGACGATCAGGGACAGTTGATCACCGGAACCCTGATGGACTACGCAGTGCCGCGTGCCACCCAGATTCCCTGGATGGAGTTGGAACGAACCGAGACTCCGTCACCGGTAAACCCGTTAGGTGTGAAGGGCGTTGGCGAAGCCGGCACGATTGGCGCGACGCCGGCGATTGTGAACGCGATCGTCGATGCGCTGGCGCCGTTTGGCGTCAAGCATCTCGATATGCCGGTTAAGCCAGAAACGGTGTGGAAAATAATTAACCAGTAGATTGGCATTCCGGCCTGTCCTGGTTTGGGTCCACGTTCGGCGATATTCAGTCAGATGACAAATGAGAAATGAAAAATGAGATACGGAAAATTCGTGTTGCAGTCTGCACTGGTGGACTGCCAGAAGAAGGACAGACAGGAATGTCTGTTCTACTGAGGAGCGAAGATGATTCCAGCACAGTTTGATTACCAGATTCCGACAACGCTCGAAGAAGCAGTCAAGCTGCTGTCCGCGAATCCTGACGAGGCAAAAATTCTCGCGGGTGGACACAGCCTGATTCCCGCGATGAAGCTGCGGTTGGCGCAGCCTGGCCTGCTCGTCGATATCGGGCGGCTGAAAGACCTCGTGTACATTCGCGAGGAGGGCGATCAGATTTGCATCGGCGCGATGACTACGCACTATCAAGTCGAGTCATCAGAACTGTTGCAGAAAATTTGTCCGCTGCTGCCCGACTGCGCGGCGCAGATTGGCGACGTGCAAGTCAGAAACAAGGGCACGATCGGCGGCAGTGTCGCGCATTCAGATCCAGCTGGCGATTGGCCCGCGGCTATCATCGCGCTAAACGCTCAAATCATCGTCGTCGGTGCGAATGGCGAGCGAACGATCGCCGCTGACGATTTCTTTGTAGATCTACTAACGACGGCGTTGGAGCCGGGTGAAATCCTTCGCGAGATTCGAATTCCCAAGCCGGGCGGACGTTTCGGTCATTCTTATCAGAAGGTCCGGCATCCAGCTTCGGGTTTTGCGGTTGTCGGAGTTGCCGTCGCACTGCAGCTCGACAGCGGCGGCAATTGCGAATCCGCGAGCGTCGGGATAACCGGAGTGGCCTCGAAGGCTTATCGTGCGGCCGCCGTTGAAGCGGCGCTCAAGGGCAAGCCTTTCGATCAGCAAACAGTTGAAGCAGCTGCCGGACATGCAACCGACGGTGTCGACTTGAACTCCGACCTCTATGCCTCGGAAGATTATCGTCAGCATCTGGCACAGGTGTACACAAAGCGAGCGATACAGACGGCACTGAAGAATGCAAGGTGAATGGCTCGGCTCCAGCGGGGGCAAGCCGCCCTTCCCAACCTCGAGGTAATTAGACTCGAGTATGGCTTTCTTGATTGAAGGGCTTTCAAGTTTCAAATTACCGATCGACTGGATCAACCTCGAGGTGAGGAAGGTGGGCTTGCCCCCGCTGCTTCCCTGACAATCATGCAGCAGCTATGAAACTCGAAGGCATACATCAGCTAAGCGCGCCTCGCGAACGGGTTTACGAATTACTTGTCGACCCGGAAGTCTTACAGCGTTGTATTCCCGGCTGCGAGCGACTTGAGAAAACAGCAGACGACACTTACGCGGCGACGATTCGTGCGGGCGTGGGCGCCATCAAAGGAGTCTTCACTGGAACTGTTCGTCTCGAGGACATGCAGCCTCCCGCGCATTACCGGATCGTCGTTGAAGGTAAGGGTGCGCCAGGGTTCTTGAAGGGCTCAGGAAATCTGGATTTGGAAACCGAGGGCGATGGAACGTTGGTGAAATATACGGGCGACTTGCAACTCGGTGGCACGATCGCGGGCGTTGGTCAACGGATGATTCAGGGCACTGCCAAGATGATGGCGGGGCAGTTTTTTACGGCTCTGGAAGCGGAAGTGAAAACTAAAGCGGGTGACGCTCCGCCGAAGCATGGCTTTTTTCGCACCACCCTGAGATGGCTCTCAGGGTGGCTACGAAGCATGTTCAAAAAGAGCGTTTAGCGAAGTCAGCGGTGAAGCCTTGCGCGAGTTCTGAACCACGTGCTCCGCAGCTCTCGATAGTCTCGAGAGCTTTCATCCAGCTTCCTGGTACGAGAGCAAAGCCCTGCGTCGGTGAGGCCTTCCGGCTTGCGATCCGCGTAGATCAGAAAGCTTTCGCCGACGTTGAAAATCATTCCTGCACAGGGGCTGTCACTCTCATAGGCAACTAAGTCAACGGTCTTTCCACTAACGCCCTTAAAGCCTCGTTCGAGTTCGAAGCGGATGATATATCGTTTCGTTGAATCGATTCGGCTCTGAAGATTCGGCGACACATTGAGCTTAGGCGGCACATAAGACCGATCCTCAACTTTAGAAATAACGCGGCCGGAGAAAACGGCGTCTACCTGACGAAACTCTTTTCGATGGCTTATTTGTAAGCAGGTACACGAGTACGCAATGTTGCCGCACAGGCTAAGCAAGAAGCCGAGGCTTACTAGTCGAATAACAATTCGCAAGTTCACTTTTCTTACAAGGCACGCCAAAGCAGAATTTAATCAAGCCTGACGCTGCTCACCTGCCCGATTCACGACGGCCGCGCGCGATAAAATCCTCGATCTCCGAAATCTTCCGCGGTAGTGCCTCCGTCATCCAGCGCACTCCAGTCGGCGTAATCGCCAAGTCGTCTTCGATGCGCACGCCGATGCCTTTGTATTTCTCGAATGCCGGTCGAACGGCGGCGATGAATTTTTCGTTCTCCGGCGTCTTCGGTAAGTTATCAAGCGCATCCGGCCTGATATAAATCCCCGGCTCGTTCGTGAAAACCATGCCCGGCTCGAGTTTCGATCCGTAGTCACCAACATCATGCACGTTCATTCCCAACCAGTGAGACGTGCCATGCATGAACCACGTGCGATATTGACGCTCAGAATTTCGGTCAGTTATCAGACCGAGCTTGAACAAGCCGTCCTTGATTACCTGCAACGAGGCGCGGTGAACATCCGAAATCAATGCGCCAGGACGAGCGGCCTGAGCCGCAGCTTCCTGTGCGTCGTACACAATCTGATAAATCTCGGCTTGCGCAGGCGAAAACTTTCCGTTGACTGGAAACGTTCGGGTCACGTCGGCAGAGTAGTGATCGTATTCGGCGCCGACATCCATCAAAAGCAACTCGCCCGGCTTCACCAATCCCTGCGACTCTTCATAGTGAAGCGTGGTCGCGTTTGGGCCACAACCGACAATCGACGGATAACCCCAATGATCGGCGTTACGAAGCTTGAACGTGTAGGCGACCTGCGCGTCCACTTCATACTCCCACTTGGCTTCGCCCGCAGCGACCCAGGCGCGCTCGTGTGCTTCCGTAGTAATATCGATCGCGTGTTGCATCAAGTCGAGTTCAAACGGCGACTTTCGTAATCGCATCTCAGCGAAAATCGGCGTTGCGTTTCGAATGCTGTATCCGGATGCCGACTTCGACCAGTCAGAAGCAAATCGTTGCTCCTGCCGATATTCCAAACTATCGTTCCCGCTTGGCACCAGCAAATAGATCTCGCCCTCGTTCTTCGATGCCGCCGCAAACAACTTTTCAAAACCGGTAGAGGCGGCCGTGACTGTGCTGCCTTCAGCTGGTGTCGCATTAGCGGATAAGAAAATCTTCTCGGGCTTTGGCCGGTAAGGCTGGCGATTGCGCAGCGCTTTCATGAACGGTTCAAACTCCCCGGCGTCCCAAATTTCTTTGATACCGGAGATCTGGCTGGCTTCCTCGGCGCTGTACATGTGTCCGGTCCAGGTTTCCGCCCGCGCGTCGCGCCGCGGCAGAAAAAGAATCGCCGGTAGTGCTTCATTGCCTGAGGTCAGCACCAGCGTCGCGCCTTTTTGTTTCAGATTTGTAAGGTAGTAGAGATTGTTTTCCTGACGGTATTCGTAGTCGACGTCGTTTGTGTAGACGCGTGGCTCGGTGCTGAAAAGAATCAGAATCGACTTTTCGCCTATCGAACTACTTACGCGAGTGCGACGACTGGCAAGTTCAGCCAGACGCGCTTTTTCGTCAAACACCGGCGCTGGCGGCGTTACTCTAATCACCGAACTCTTCGAAACATCCGGCGTGACTTCACCAGCGATTAGAGGGAGCGCATTGCTGAGCAGCACGCCAACAACAAGACTCACGATCACAAGTTTTCGATTCATTGATTTCATAAACGCTCCGGAATGAGTTGGGATTGCGACCAACAAGAAAGCGTAGGCAGGACAAAATCAAATAGCAACAACCAACGAACGGCGCGTCGGCCAGCTCAGTTGCCGGGCCTTCGCCGAAAGGGCCTCGGATTGACCGGAATCACGCGCCTCTTACCTTTGGGCCCTGTGACTATGCGCGTCCCATCGGAGAGCACTGTCACGACGGTGCCATCCGGGTACGTATCAGTCTTTACCCTGACTGGCTTCTCGTTTCGCGGCACATTGGGGATGAACACCTCTGGCGCTTCCGGTGTTACAGGAAAATTTCGCCGGTTCGTTTGAGAACGATCGTCGACACGCGGCATTTCTTCATCGTCTGAGTCATCAGAATTCCTGTTCTTGTCGATCTTCTTCGCCGGCTTCTCGGTCTTCTTTGCGACTTGATTAGTAGCAACCGGCGGATTGCTCGTCGACTTCTTTTCCTCGTTTACAGTACCCGACGCGGGTTCCGTTCCATGTTCGGGCGACGGCGAGGGTTCGACCTTTACCGAGTTGACTGGATCCGTCGTGTTGGCAGGCACGACCGCCGTGTTTGACTTGCGTTGTTGATACGCATAAAAGCCAACACACAAAACTCCGATCAAGGCAACCGCTGCAACTGCGATAGCCCACGGCGCCACGCGCCGTTGCTGAGCTGGCGGACGCTGCTGCACGACCGTCGTTTCACCAGTCTTTAACATCGTGGGAACCGCATCGGCAGCTTGCGTATTAGCCAGCGTACCGGCTGAAGGCGATTGTAAGACTGTCGCAGCCTCGCCGCGGCTGATCAGCGTTGCGGCTTCTTCAGTTCCCTTCAACGCTGCGCGCATTCCAGCTGCGGTCGCGTAACGCTGTTCACGATTCTGGCTCATGCCACGATTCAACACCGCTGCGACTTCCGGACCGATGATGCTGGAAATGTCGTTAGCCGGCACTAACGGATCAGGCTGGCCATTTACGAGCGCGGCAGCTCGTGTCAGCGCGTCGGGCGGCTTCACTGCCGTGATGAGGTGATACAGCGTCGCGCTCAACGCGTAGATGTCGCTGCGCGCATCAGTGCCGAGTCCCTGGATCTGTTCGAGCGGCGCATAGTTTGGCGTGTAGCCATAAATGCTCGCTGAAGTTGTAACTACCGAGACGCCGGCTGACTGTCCTTTCGCCAGGCCAAAGTCCAACAGAATAATTTGTCCACGACCAGTCAGCTTCAGATTCTGCGGCTTGATGTCGCGATGGATGATCGGCGGGTTTTGCGTGTGCAAATAATCGAGCGCGTCCAGCAGTTGATCGCCCCAGGTCAAAACCTGATCAGGCGGAAACGGCCCCTGTTTACGCGCCGTCATTTGCGCCAGGTCTTCGCCAGGAATGAACTGCATTACGAGAAACTGCCCCTCGCCCTCAGCGAAGTGGTCGCTCACGCGCGGCAGTGCCGGATGATGCATGCCGGCAAGCAGTTTCGCTTCACGTTCAAACTGTTTTCGGAGTCGTTCGTCAGCGAAAAGCGTCTCCTTGAGCGCTACGGTCGTGTCGAGCCTTTGATCGATGGCCTCGTAAACTGCGCCCATCCCGCCTTGTCCCAGCAGGCGAACAATCCGGTACCGACCTTGTAGAATTGTTTCCGGAGCGAGCATCAGATATTTCTCAGCTTAACGAAAAACGGGGAGCGGCGACTATTATACACAGCCGCTGGCTCACGAGAAATCGATTCCAAAGTCCAATGCGCATGGCTTACGTAACACAAGCTGTTAATTTACGGCAGCTTTGCATGCCAACTAGTCATGGCAAACTAACACCACGCTGCATAGATGAGGACCAAGAGACTTTGGACTTTACTCTTTCGAAGCGTATGCTAGGCCCCCGTGAGTCAAACAGATCTTGATCGTGATCATGAAGTGATAGATGTCGGGCCAACCCGGCGTCGGCGCTTGCGTTGGTGGTGGATTGTCGCAGCGTTAGTCGTCTTGTTTGTTCTGTCTCGCAGTCTCTCGATCTTTCTTTCGGCAGCCTGGTTTAATTCGCTCGGTTTCTCGGCCGTCTACTGGTACATCTTTAAGCTCAAGGTCGGACTCTTCCTCGCATTCCTGCTCATAACGGCTGGCATTTTGCGGGCAGCGTTCTGGATGCTGGAGCGAACATTTTCCGTGCAGACGATGGAGAAGCGCACCATCGTTGTCAATAATCAGCCGATTCAGTTTGCGCCCGGACGATTTATCAAACCGATCGGCTGGATTGTCGCCGCGCTGTTCGGAGTTTTTAACGGCTTTGCGATGAAGGCCGATTGGCAGGTGTTCGCGCTTTATTTCAATCAGGTTCCGGCAGCAACTGTCGATCCAATTTTCAACAAGCCGCTGAGCTTCTACCTTTTCTCGCTGCCGTTTTACGATTTGATCAGCGGCTGGGGAGTGACGCTCGCCTTCGTCATCCTCGCGGCCACGATCGTCTATTCGCTTTTGGCGGCGCCGTCGCAGCTCTCCAAAACACGTAGTAAAGATTTTGGCAAAGCGCCCTGGGCCGCGGTGTCGTTGGCTCTCGCAGTGTTCCTCATTTTTCTGGCATGGCGCGTTTATCTGGGACGCTTTCCTTACCTCTGGGAAGATCATCAGACGTTCACGGGCGTTACATTCACCGAAGCGAACTATTTGCTCAAGGCGCTTTCTTTCGTCGCGTTCGCGCTGTTGCTTGCGGCTTTGATCGCTGTTGTAAACGCCTTCTCGTTACGTAGCCTGCGCGTTGTGCTCCTCGGTCTCGCACTGCCGGCGCTCGTTTACGTCGTCGGCGTCTACCTCGTGCCCGCGTACGTCACCAGCTTCATCGTTAAACCAAATGAGCTCGGCCGCGAGACTCCTTACATTGAGCAAAACATCGCCTGGACGCGGCGCGCGTTTGGCCTGGAGCAAGTAGAGTTAAGAGACTTCGAGGCCGACAGTTCCGTGGAGGCTCTCGACCTTAACGCCAATCACGCAACGCTGGACAACATTCGCTTGTGGGATTGGCATGCGCTGCAAGACACGCTGAAACAGATTCAGGCAATCAGAACCTACTACGATTTTCCCGATGTCGATGTTGATCGTTATCGCGTCGACGGCGTTCGACAGATGATGGTAGCCGCGCGCGAGATCGATGTAAACAAGCTGCCTGAGGCATCGCGAAATTGGATTAACGAGAAGCTGATCTACACGCATGGTTACGGTCTAACCATGAACACTTCCAACGGCTTTACGCCGGAAGGAATGCCGCGCTTCATCGTTTCCGACATGCCGGTGCAATCAAACTCTGCAGAGATGAAAGTCACGCGCCCCGAGATTTACTTTGGTCAGGAAACGAACACTGATGTGTACGTGAAGACGCGTCAGAAGGAATTTGATTTTCCGCAGGGAGAATCAAACACCTTCACGAGCTACGAAGGTTCCGGCGGCATCCCGATCGGCGGCCGCGCCCGACGAATGCTGTTGGCCTGGGCGCTCGGTGACCTTTCAAAGTTGCCGTTCTCGGATGACGTTACTTCTGAAAGCCGGGTTTTGATCCATCGCAACATTCGTGAAATCGTCAACGGCATCGCGCCGTTCCTAATTTACGACAATGACCCCTACATCGTTGTCAGCAATGAAGGCCGGCTTTTCTGGATGATTGACGCCTTCACCGAATCTGCTACCTATCCATACTCGCGGCATCACGACGTTGGGCCAAACAACGTCAATTACATTCGCAATAGCGTGAAGGTCGTGATCGATGCCTATAACGGCACTGCCCACTTCTACGTTTTCAACAACGACGATCCTTTGATCGCTACGTATCGAGCGACCTTTCCCGCGTTGTTCGAAGATGCCAGTCAAATGCCTGCAGACTTGCGCGCCCACGTGCGTTATCCGGAAACGCTAATACGCGTGCAGGGCGAAGTTTATGGTCTGTATCACACCCAAAGTGCCAAGGCGTTCTTCCAACGCGAAGATGTTTGGAATGTGGCGCAGCAAGTCGGATTAGACGAACAAAACCGCAAACAGGTCGAAGCCATCGATCCATATTTCGTGCTGATGCAATTGCCCGGCGAGAAAAAGGATCGGGAGTTTGTATTGATTCTCCCGTTCACACCCGCGGGCCGCAACAATCTCATTGGCTGGATGGCGGGACGTTGTGATGGCGATGAATACGGCAAGCTTTTGATTTACAACTTCCCGAAGTCGCGTTTAATCGATGGACCATTGCAGATCGAAGCGCGTATCGATCAAAACTCGCAGCTGTCGTCGCAGTTCACGCTCTGGAACCAACAAGGCTCGCATGTGCTGCGCGGACATCTGCTCGTGATCCCGATCGGCAAATCGCTGTTATACGTGGAACCGATTTACTTGAAGGCTGAGAGCAGCCCCATGCCGGAACTCCGCTTGGTGGTGCTCGCTACGCAGGATCATCTCGGCTTCGGGCAAACGTTTGACGAAGCCATGTCCAGTATCTTCGGCGATCTGGCCCATCCTCAGGGAGCCCCGAAAGCTGAACCAGCGAAGCCCGGTCAGCCTGAGACTTCACCAAAAGCAGCACCCTCACCTTCGCCTTCGCCTGGACAGACGCCGGACACTGCGAACTTGCAACAGCTCGTCGACCGTGCGGTTCAGGAGTTTATCGAGTATCAGCGCCTCACCTCTGAAGGAAAACTCGGTGAAGCGGGCCAGAAACTGGAGCAGCACAAGCGTACGCTTGAGGAGCTGAAACGTGCCGCAGCCCGGAAACCGTAGTCCCACTTCAGCCTCTAACCTCGTTCACGCGGTCCTCGTCGGCTAAACTTAATATCGAGCTCGCCGATTTCCTGAGCATTTCACCGTTTCTGCTCTTGATTGTATAGCACCACCATACAGCTATTTTTGCGTTACCGCGAAACGGCCTCCCTGGGTTATATTGGCTTCCCACAAACATGCTTGCTCCTGAAGACCCGGCTCGGAACATAGTCTAGGGTGGAGCGCTCTGGAGGAAATCTTGGCAGCGGCGGCATTCTACGACCTCGAAGGAACTCTGGTCAGTACCAACCTGATTCACACGCTGGGCTTCTATGCCCGGAACGAGTCGGGTCTGTTCCGAAGTTTCAAAAAGAGCGCCGCTACCCTCTTGAGCCTGCCAATGTTTGCCGTCACTGACCAATACAGCCGCAAGGTTTTCAATGACCTCTACTTCAAGCGCTACAAAGGAGTGAAGGAAGATCGACTTCGCTATCTTGCTGACGATCTGTTTCTTTCCGTACTCAAGCCGGCGGTCTTCCCAGGCGCCTACGAACTCCTTGAAAAATCGAGAAGCCTGGGATTGCGGCAGGTAGTTGTGACCGGCGCACTCGATGTTTCGGTGAAGCCGCTAATGGAACACCTGGGGATTGAAGAGTATGTGGCGAACCGGCTGGAGTTTGTTAACGGCGTGGCCACTGGCCGCCTGCTGCCGCCGATAATGGCCGCGGCGACGAAGGCATCATGGATTCGCGTCTTCGCTGAACGTGAAGGACTGAGTCTCAGCGACTCGTACGCTTACACAGACAGCATGAGCGATCTGCCGATGCTGTCGATCGTCGGTCATCCAGCGGCGATTAACCCTGACATGCGCCTGCGGCAAACGGCGTTGCATCACGATTGGCCTATTCTTAATCTGAAATAGTTTCGAGTCTCGAGTTTCGAGTTCCAAGTTAAGGAAACCGAAACCTGACAACGGAAACCTGGAACCCGAATCTTATGGCACTACAACTTCGACGCAAAACGCACGAATCGGTTGTTTACATTGACCGCGATAGCGCGCCGCGAATTATGCCATCCGGCGAAGACTTCATTCTCGAAGACTTGCCGATTGGCACGCGCGTGCTCTATCCAAACCCGCCGATTAAAGGCTTACCCAATCGCGAAGCCGCCATTCGTTATGCGTTGAACCATCCGCACGAATGCGATCCTTTGTTCGCACAACTCGAACCCGGAATGCGCGTCACAGTTGCCGTTGACGATATCAGTCTCCCCTTGCCGCCGATGGCCACGCCCGACATTCGGCAATCAGTTCTCGAGATCGTGTTGGACATGCTCGCGGGACACGGCGTGGACGACGTTCACATCATCATCGCCAATTCCCTGCACCGGAAGATGACTGAATGGGAAATGAAGCGGATGGTCGGGCAGAAGATTTTCGATGAGTACTATCCGGATCGCTATTACAACCACGATGCCGAGTGGGCCGACGGGCTGATCAAACTTGGCGAGACGAAACACAACGAACCGCTGACACTGAATCGACGCGCGGCCGAGAGCGATTTGTTGATCTACGTCAACATCAACCTCGTGCCGATGGATGGAGGTCACAAATCCGTGGCCGTCGGCTTGTGTGATTACGAATCGCTGCGTGCGCATCATGAGCCGCAGACCATTCGCGATTCCGACAGTTACATGGATCCGGCGCGGTCCGAGCTCAATCACAAGGTCCACCGCCTCGGCAAGATTGTCGATGAGCAGTTAAACGTCTTTCACATTGAAACTGCCATCAACAATCGCATGTACAAAGGCGACATGGATTTTCTGTTGCGCAACGAGGACGACTTCACTGCCTTCGACCGCATGAAGTTTGAAGCGATGCGCTACACGATGAGCAAACTCCCACGGCCCGCGCGTCGAAAGTTACTTCACTCGCGGCCAGCGCAATACGAAATGATTGCGTGTCACGCAGGCAAGACCGAGCCAGTACATGAAAAGATCATTGCCAAGGCGTTTGACCAGTATGCGATTCCGGTGAGCGGACAGTGTGACATTCTGATTACCGGCATCCCTGATATTTCGCCGTACAACGTTTACTCGATTCTCAATCCGCTGCTCGTACAGGTGATGGGTCTCGGTTACCACTTCAACTTTTATCGCAACAAGCCGCTGCTGAAGAAAGGCGGCGTGCTGATCATTCATCATCCGTGTTACGACGAATTCGATCACAAATTCCATCCCAGTTATATCGAGTTTTTCAATCGGTTGTTGCCGGAAACGCGCGATGCTTTTGTGTTGCGCGACAAGTATGAACAGGAGTTTGCCAACAACCCGAGCTACGTCGAGATGTACCGTCGTGGCAATGCTTATCACGGCGCGCATCCGTTTTTCATGTGGTATTGGGGCGAGAACGGGCGGCAGCACGTCGGCAAAGTAATCGCTGCCGGCGCCGAGAACGCGCATGTGCCGGCAATGCTCGGCTGGGACCGCGCGGACAACTTGACGGAAGCAATCGCGATGGCGAGAAGCTACATGGGAAGCTCAGCAGAGATCACGATGCTGCACCAGCCGATCATTGGCATCGCGGATATGGAATAAAAGCGGTGAACAGTGAATGGTGAGGAGTAAAAGGTTGGTGTCTCTTCGGCGCTCTTGCTTGAAAGGCACCGGCTGAACTAAAGCGAAAACAACTATTCACCATTCACGATTTACTAGTTACCAGTTATGAGTCTATCGCCAACTGAAATCTTCAACGACCGCAAGCTGTTTCTGATTGGAGGCACGGGCTTCCTCGGGAAAGTGACGCTCAGCATGTTGCTGTATCGCTTTCCAAACATCGGGCGGGTTTACGTTACGGTGCGCGCTCGTTCGCAGGAAGAATCGGAAACGCGATTCTGGAACAGCGTGATCAGTGCGCCGCCTTTCGATCCGCTGCGCGAACTCTACGGGAGCGCGCTGGAAGGTTTCATCCGCGACAAGGTAGTCGTACTCGGCGGCGATATCGGCGATACGAATCTGGGTTACACCGAAGAACAGGCGCAGGCAGTCGCCGATGATATCGACGTCATCCTCAACAGCGCTGGCAACGTCACCTTCAATCCGACACTCGAAAGCGCGTTGCGCACAAATGTGGTGGGCACGCAAAACGTGATCGCTTTTGCGAAGCGAATGAAACGACCGGCGCTGATTCATGTCTCCACGTGTTTTGTCGCGGGCAATCGTTCGGGGCCTGTTTGGGAAAACGATCCCGTCGTCGGTTATTTTCCGCGCAAGGCCGAGTTGCCAGGCGTTGAATTCGACGTCGAGCAGGAAATCAGAGACTGCGCCAAACTTGCCGAGCGCGTTCGCGAAGAAGCGCGCGATGCGATGATGGTGGCGCGCTTCCGTGAGCTCGCACGCAAGCGCCTAAACGAAGAAAATCGTGACGCCGACGATCCCGACGCGCTCGGTTTGGCAGTGGCGCGCGAGCGGAAGGTTTGGACGCGCACGCGTCTCACCGATCTTGGTGTTGAGCGCTCCGCCTGGTGGGGTTGGCCTAACATCTACACCTACACGAAGTCGCTTGGTGAACAACTCGTTGCCGCCGAGACGGGAATCGTTCGGAGCATCGTTCGCCCGAGTATTGTCGAGTCAGCGTTGTCTTATCCGTTCCCGGGTTGGAACGAAGGCTTCACTACGACGGCGCCGATTATTTTTCTGGTCATGAAAGGTCAGACGAAGATACCGGCAAACGATAAGTTGATTCTCGATATTACGCCTGTCGATCAAGTTGCGGCGGTGATGCTGGCCGTTTCGGCGCAGGCTTGCGTTGAAGAACCGAAACTGGTGCATCAGGCTGCCACCGGCGATTCGAATCCGGCGAACATGGACAGGATCATTGGGCTGGTTGGTCTTTTCAAGCGTCGCCATTTTGAAGAGAAGGACACAGGCGTTCAGTTCCTCAACAAGATCATGGCTCGCATGGAGCCGCGTCCGGTCTCAACCGCAAACTTTGAAAAACTTTCGGTGCCGATGTTCAACTCCGCAGCGAAGAAGGCGTCGACATTACTCGACCGGGCGCGACCACGCTGGGGCGGCGGGCGCATCGGTGAAGTGATTGACCGCATGAAGACGACGGTGGATCGCGTCGAAGAAATCACGCACGAGACCAGCGAAGCGTTTGAAATGTTCCGGCCGTTCACTATCGAGAACGCCTACATCTTCCGTTCTGATAACGTGCGTTTGCTATTCGATCGCATCAGGACTGAAGAGCAGGATTTACTGCGCTGGAATCCGGACAAGTTTGATTGGTATGACTACTGGCTGAACGTTCACTTGCCTGGCTTGAAGAAATGGGTGCTGCCAACGCTCGAGGAAGATATGCGGGCGCAGCCGAAACGTATTTACACTTATCGCGATCTATTGGAGTTGTTTGAAACTTCCACCAAACGTCACGCGACACGCGTAGCAATGCGGATTGAGCGCGATGGCCGCAACGAGCAATACACCTATGCCGATTTGCAGGAGCTGGCGTCACGCGCTGCCGGCTTCCTGGCGAGCGAGGGCATCAAGCCCGGCGACCGCGTGATGCTTGTCAGTCACAACGCGCCTGAATGGGGCATGACGTATTTCGGCATTCTCAAGACCGGCGCCAGTTGTATCCCGGTTGATCCCGAAAGCTCAGTTGATGAAATCGTAAACTTCGCGCGCGCCGGTGAAGCCGCGGGGATTGTTCTGAGCGAGAAACTCAGCGACGAGCACGCCGGACTGCAGGAGAACCTTGAAGCCGCCGGCCTCTCACCTAAACGCTGGACCTTTGCAGACATCTTCGCAATTCCCGACGAACAAACCGAAGACGAACGACTGGCGTTGCTACCAACGCGCGTAACTGCGCAATCGCTCGCGTCTCTAATCTTCACCTCCGGAACAACCGGCCGTCCCAAGGGCGTCATGCTTTCGCATCGCAATCTGACCAGCATGGTATCGATGTTGTCGTCAGTGTTCGACATGACCACCAAAGATGGCGTGTTGTCCGTATTGCCGTTGCATCACACTTTCGAATTCTCCACTGGTTTTCTCACTCCGTTAAGCCGCGGTGCGCAGATAACTTATTTACCGGAACTGACTGGCGACGCACTGGCTCGCGCGATCAAGAATGGTCACGTTACCGGCATGGTTGGAGTGCCGGCGCTTTGGGAACTGCTGCATCGACGAATCAAAAACAAACTCTACGAGCGCAGCGATTGGATCGGCAAAACCGCTGACGCAATGATTAAGGCAAACGCCTGGCTCAGAGACAACACGCCGCTCAACTTTGGCCCAGTCGCTTTCTATCCGATTCATGAAGGCCTCGGAGGGCGCATTCGTTATTTCATCAGCGGCGGTTCTGCGCTTAGCGAAGCGATCCAGAAAGACTTCCAGGGCCTCGGCTTCACCATTCTCGAAGGCTACGGACTGACGGAAGCGTCGCCAGTATTGACCGTCACGCGTCCCGAGAACCGTATGCTGACTGGAAGTGTCGGACGGCCGTTACCAGGAGTCGAAGTTAAGATTTCCGATCCTGATTCCAGCGGTGTTGGTGAAGTGATCGCGCGTGGTCCGAATGTGATGCTCGGCTACTTCGCAGATGAAAACGCGACGCGCGAAGCATTGGTTGAGCGGTGGCTTTACACCGGCGATCTTGGCAAGCTCGATGACGATGGAAATCTCTTCCTGGTGGGGCGTTCCAAGGAGATTATCGTCGACACAAACGGCAAGAACGTTTATCCCGACGAGCTGGAAGAAGTTTACGCAAACTCGCCCCATATCAAAGAGCTGAGTATTGTCGGGCTGCCGGACGGCATCGGCGAGAAAGTGGCTGCGCTCGTCGTTGCTGACGATGAATACGACATCACGCTTTCGCGCGCCGAGCTGCGGCGTAAGGTGGAGGAGCACTTCCGCGAAGTCTCGGCTTCCCTTCCTTACTACAAACGCGTCAAAGTTTTGCAGTTCACCGATATCGAACTTCCCCGCACGGCTACGAAGAAAGTGAAGCGCGCGGAAGTAGTCGATATCCTCCAGTCACTCGAAGCCAACAACAAATCGGAGGCAGCAGCCCAGGAAGCCGGCGGCGCCGACGCAGAGACGCGCTGGTTGGCCGGAATCGTTTCGAGCGTCAGCAATCGGCCGCAAAGTGAAATATCGTTGAACTCCAGACTTGCAGACCTCGGCTTTGACAGTTTGATGTTTGTCGAGTTGGCAGCTGCGATCGAAAACGCGGGCGGCTCAATCACTGCTCCTGAACGCTTAAACGAAGCGCAGGATTTGCGCGAGTTGGCTACTGTCGTGAGTCGACGGCCCGGCGCAGCTGCCGGACGGGAAAGGTCGAGCACTGCATCTGAGAGCCGGCGCGACGAGGATGGCGAGATACACGTACCTTCGCTGATTGGTCGCGCCGGAACGAAGGCCGGCGACGTTTTGCAGCGTCTCTTCTACGATCGAATTCTCGACACGCATTACGAGGGACGTTCAAACATTCCGGCCCACACAAACTTTATTGTCGCCGCCAACCACTCGTCGCACCTCGACATGGGCTTGACGAAGATGGCGCTGGCTGAAGCCGGGAAGGATATGGTCGTGCTCGCCGCGGCCGACTACTTCTTCGACACGAAGTACAAGCGCGCAGTGATGGAAAACTTTACCAATCTTGTGCCGATGGAACGCACCGGTTCGCTGCGGCAGTCGCTTCGTCACGCGAGTTCATTTCTTAATCGCGGCTACAACGCGCTCATCTTTCCGGAAGGCACGCGCTCTGTGACAGGCGAATTGGCAGACTTCAAGCCTGTAATCGGCTATCTGGCATTGCATACCGGCGTCGGCATTCTTCCGGTTTATCTCCACGGGACTTACGATGCGATGCCGAAAGGTTCAAACGTTATCAAGAACCGCAAAGTCGGCGCGCGCATCGGCCGTTATCTCGAGATTCACGAGCTCGAAGAGTTGAGCAAGGGACTGCCGCGCGCTGAAGCGTATCGATTGATTGCCGCGCGCGTGAAGCATGAAGTTGAGAACCTTCGCGACCAGACGCGTCGACCGTTTGATGCCAAGGAACTGCGAAAGCAGTGGAAGGCTGAGCGGCGCGCGAACAAAGTGATGAGCAATGGCGAGTAAGAAACCACAAAAGCGAATCGCGCGGATGACCCCCGTGAAAGCGGAGACTAAACGGCGCGCCGCGATCGAGAAACGACCGCGCGCCGCCATTCTCGTGACCGGCGGCACCGGTTTTCTTGGCCAGCATCTATTGCGACAACTGATCGCCGAGGGCTCAAAAGACATTCGCGTCATGGCAACGTCCGTTCCCGATTGGTTGGTCGCGTTGGGCGTGGAGACTTGCGAAGGTTCGATTACGAAGGAGAGCGATGTAAAGCGCGCAGTCGAAGGAATCAGTGAAGTCTATCACCTGGCAGGCCGCGTTTCGCGCGAACGCGACGATGCGCGCGAGATGTATAAGGTCCACGTCGAGGGCACGCGCCTGTTATGCGACGCCGCAAAAACAGCCGGAGTGAAAACGATTGTGTTAGCGTCGACTAGCGGAACGATCGCCGTAACCGAAGACGCTGATCTAACTCCTGATGAGACTTATCCGCCGCCGCTTGAAATCGTTGCACGTTGGCCCTACTACGCGAGCAAAGTTTATCAGGAAATGGCCGCGCTGGAACGATTCAACGGCAAGAGTTTGCGACTCGTTATCATGAACCCGAGCCTGTTACTTGGGCCGGGCGATGAGCGTTTGAGTTCGACGAAGCTGGTGCTTGATTTCATGGCGCGAAAAATAAGTGCGGTCCCAACTGGCGGTTTGAGTTTTGTTGATGCCCGCGACGCGGCGACAGCGTTTCGTGCGGCGATGAAGAAAGGCCGGCACGGCGAGCGTTACCTGTTAGGTGTTGCTAACTGGACGTTCGAAAGGTTCTTTGGGCGGTTGGAACGTTTGACGAAAGTCGCGGCGCCAAAGTTTGCGTTGCCATCGCGCTTTATGGTTGCTGGCGCGCAGATCGTCGACTCGCTTTTCAAGCAGTGGAATTTCGCGTCACCGGTTGAACCGGGCGCGATCGAGATGGCGCAGTATTTCTGGTATCTCAACTGCGCGAAGGCTTCGCGCGAACTAGGCTTTCGCCCGCGCGATCCCGGCGAGACACTTCACGATACGGTCGCTTATCTTCGCGAGAATTTTCTGGGTGGCGATGCGTTTGGGAAGTAACTCGCCCGCAGGTATTAATGACTTATGAATTCTGCATAGGCTGCCGCCAACTGTTCCGCCCATTGCTTGTAACCCAGTTCGCTCGGATGAAATCCATCCGCACAAAAAAGATCCACGCACCGCGTCCCATCGATCTGAAACGGAACATGCACGACTCGCTTCAACTTCTTCGCAAGCTCAACTGAAGCATCGCCTAAAAATGCTGAGCGCGCGCCCAACACTGAACTGAGTGGCTCGGGAAGCGCCGGAAAGTAGTCGAGCGGCGGGACGCCTGACAGAAGAACCAAAGCGTCACCGACCTCTGCGCGAATCGCCTCGATCAAGCGCTCAACATCTGCGGCCCATCGTCGAGACGAGTGAAACTCAATCGAATCGTTGACGCCCAGCGCAATCAACACAACATCAGCCTTACGACCCACCAGTTTCGGAACCAGTTCCTTCAGGCTTTCGCGGGCGGTAATTCCTGAACGCGCCGCGACGAACCAGTTGACGGCGCGATCAGACTGCCGAGACAAAGCATGTGACAGCTGTCCTGTTAATCCTTCCTGCTGCGTTCGCGCTCCGACGCCTGCGACTGTAGATTCCCCAACCGCGATTAGGTTCAAGGGTTCGTTGTTTCCCGCAATCGTTCCCGCAGTTGGGCCTTGCGCGTCGGGCAGGCGCGGCGTCCGTTTCCTGAGCCAAATACCTTGCGCTAACAGCAGTGGAAACAATGGCGGTGTGAGAATGGTGGCGAGGTATTTATTCATGGCGGTGGGTCGTAACTTCTGAAGCTGTTTGGTCCGCCGATTTGCACACAACCAGTCCCGTTAGGGACGAAATGTTTATAGAACTCGTCTCCCAGCCAAACCAGCTCCGTAGGAGCGAAATGTTCATCGCGGAGAAACATCTCGCTCCTACCGAGCGAAGGTCTTTATCGGTTCATGCAGCTATAAACATTCGGCTCCTCCGGAGCAAAGCTCGAAATGAAGGTAATACTTACCTGTCCTTCTCGTTACACCAGCAGTCGTCCGGAGTGTCGGAAGCCTCACTCACCCAGTGCCGCATACTTGAACAACCGAAAGCGATACCGTTGACTATCGCGAATGTTCTTCGCCACTACTCCATGAAGGTTGTCGTTCCAGGTCGTGTAATCTGCGATGAACTTGTCTGCCGCGGCCTTGTCTCCCTGATACTGCACGTCCAGCGTCTTCGCTAACAACTTTCCCACTACGTCATGATATTTGTCGTAGTGAATCTGTAGTGTTCCGGTTTTTGCGTCAAAAGTTAGCAGTCCGTTTTCCAGGAAAAAGTTCCACTGCATCAGCTGCATCGTGTTGTAAGGCTGATCGCGACGCGGCTTGTTATTTTGCAAGACACGCAGAACACCGCCGGCGTAGACACTCTTTAACTGCGCATCCGTGTAGTAGCCTTGTTTCCGCAACGCTTCCGCTACAAAGAGTGAAACCAGATCGGCCTTCATCTCTTCCAACACATCGGCGTCTTCCTGCAGCGCAGCGTCGAGATCGCGATCGTCCTTGGTCCGATCGACCCCAAGATAGTGTCCCACCTCGTGCCATAGCGTGCGGTAGAAGTTTCCATCGGGGGTGAGATCTTTTGCGCGCTCCGGCCCGATTGCGGCGGCAAGGGTGCCGGACGTGGACTCGAAAATACTCTGGTCACGCATGATGTTTGCGCGCAACAGAATTGTGCGACCGTAGCGACGCGCAAGATATGATTCATTAGGAAGAATTGTCGCCGTGTTGCCGCCACGCGCCTGACCGAAGTCAGCAACGACATCGTAAACGCCAACCGGAATGTCTTCGCGGACTTTCTTGTGATGAGCGTAAGGTAGCGCGTCTTCGAGCGACTGCAATCCCCGCATCGCCTGGCGCAATGCCGTCGTCTCCTGCGTCCGCGTCGCTAACAGGCTGAACGCGAAGAACGTCTTCACGCCGTAAAGTTCGTCGTCATATGTTTCATACGATCCGATCTGCGCGTTGAGGTTTTTGAAGTGCCCCGTAACCCAGGCCGCGTCACCCGACTCGTAGTCGTCAGACAAAAGATCGCGCGCGCGGTTTCGCAGGTATTTGGCAAACTCCCAGTCGTCCTTTTCCACGTCGCTCGCTGCTTCATTGAGTAGCGCATACGCCTTCATCAGCTCGTCCGCGTAGGCGACTGAGTAAGGGACCGCGTAGAACTCTGCCGGTTGCCCAGACCGGATCCCTTCCCGGTAAGACGCCATCAATGAGCGACCTTTCAAGTACGTTTCGAGACCCGGATGAAGTGTATTAAGTACGGGATATTTCGCGAGCAGAGCCAAATCAGCTTTTAGATTCTGCGCGATCGCTCCTCTAACTACGGTGCGGCTATCCAAAATGCGATCGCGTTCCTGCGCGTCCGCTGCGAGGAAAGATTCCATCCTCGCCTTGCTTACTCCCCAGCGATACATGTTCTTACCGGGCTGCACTGCTTCGACCGGAACGAATGGCACGCGTTTGTTTTCCAGCGTGGTCGCGATCGGTCCCTGGTTCAAACGGTAGAGAATAAGAAGGTTTTTGAGGACTTCAGAACCAGAGTCGGCGCCTAACATTTGTTGCAACTCGCGGTAAGAAGACAGCGCCTGAGGGTGTCGCTGCTCCTCGTACAGGCTCTGGAAAATCTCGCCCACCTCAAGCAACTTAGCCACCGCTTTCCGTTCACCGTCACTCAAATGCGACAAGTCTGGCGCCAGACGAATCGTCTGCATCTTGTCGATAATCGGCTGGCTCTTTTCGAGCGGCCAGTAGCCGGGCGGCAATTTACCAGTTGGTTTCATACGCGATCCGGTTTGCGCCAACGCGCTGACCGAAATGATCATGAGCATTGCAAGCGTCAGTAGTTGTTTCCCCATAACTTTTCCAACTCAACAAGATCAGGGTCCTTCAAAGTTTTTATTTTGGGGAAGAGTATACCGCACGAAGATTTTGTGGACGAAGCCAGACTGTCTGGTGTTTGCGGCAGTCACTCGTCGGTGAATTCTCGCGCCAGCAAAACTCGACACCAACTTTTCACTTGATAAATCTTTAAGTTTGGCGAGGCATCGCGCTTGCCAGAGCGCGTGCATGCTGCAACCATCGGTTTCAATTTCAGAACACTCGTCCCGTTATGCAAATGACTCGGTACTGGCTCGCTCACCATTTGTTGTTGAGTCGCCGCGATCCATCTGGGATGCATTTCGGGATGGCTGCAAACGCCGCTGGCGCCGCGATCGTCGGCGGCGGAAGATTGGTCGGGCCTACGACATGGCCGTGGAAATCGCGCGCGTCGTTCCTGCGAAATCGCGCGTGCTTGACGTCGGCTGCGGCAATGGGTTCATCACACACCATGTCGCTGCGATCCTCGGAACGGAACCGATTGGAATTGATCTCGCTCCTGACACGGAAGCGACAATCGACTATCGCCAGTTTGACGGCGACACTTTTCCTGTCACAGACAACTCGATCGACACGGTCTTGCTTTGTTACGTCCTGCATCACGCGCAGGACATCGCCAAGGTCATGAGCGAGATGAGAAGAGTTTTGACTAAAGGCGGAGTGGCGGTCATTTACGAAGACATTCCGGCCTCCGCCTGGGACAGGGTTGTTTGCGCAATTCACAATCTCAAATGGCGAAAGCGAACTGGCCCCTGCACTTTCCGGCGTGCAGCGGGTTGGCGGGCGCTATTCGATTCGGAGGGCTTTGAAGTATTGATTGAGCGGCCGCTGTCGCGTTGGCGGAATCTCAGTCATCCGGTGCGGCGAAGGTTTTATCTGCTGCGCTTGAGGTAGAGTTGTTATTCTTCGCGTTCCAACACGTCGTCAAGCAGGCTAAAATCAGCTTTGAAATTTGAGCGGCACAAGAAAGTAACTTGCTTGTCCTGGCCCGGCTTTGTTACCAGCACGCCCTTGTCCTGGATTTCCCGCTTCTCTTCGCCGTTGTAATCGTAGAAAAGTTGATACTGAAAGTCGTTGACCTCGAAGTTGATCTCGGTGAGATCGACGCGGTAACGCATATAGTGATGGTATTTAAACGCCTGCTGAGTTCCGGTGCGTGAGGTGGGATATTCGAGTTCGATCTTCGCGGGCAGTCCGTAGCGGTATTGCAAGTAACCCTGCTCTTTGGTCAGATCACGCGAGCCGCAGAGTGAAACGATTCGTGTTGTCGTCGTTCCCGTTCGTCTACTTAAACAACTAAAAATGACTCGCTCGGTTTTCGCGCAGAGTGAATTCGCTTGCAGCTCGCTCGCACCGGGTGTTGTTTTAGTTACTTGCGGCATGGGCGAACTAGTAGCCGCGCCGCCGAGACACAGCGCCGATCCAATGACAACGACAGCAATGAACAAAACCGCTGTTCGACTCACGTGAACTCGTTCACTCCTCAACAAGATCGGCAGATATCGCGCCGCCTTCCTTGGCGAGTTGCAACAACCATTGAAGCTTCGCAGTTTGTTCTTCATTGAGGTCGACGAACTGAACACCGAAGCCTTTCGTGTCGTGATGTCGCACCTCGCCTTCGAGATAAAGCCAATCGTCATCCGGCAGTAAAACTCGAAACCCGACGATCTCACCTCGTCGGACTTCTCCGACCGAGTCAAGATAGCACCCGCCTTCCGATAGATTTGTGACTTGAGCGCTGTGGCTCTGCGTCGAGCTGTCCCAGGTTGCGTTAAGTCGAACAGTTAGTCGCTGTTGAGCTCTGCGATCATCCATTTCGCGGGACCTCCAGGAAGTCCGGGGCGACTTCCACCAAAGAAAAGTGGGAGCATATCTACCGGTGAGGTATCTCGAGCTGAGGCAAGATCAATCGTCGCAACTCATATCTTACATCCGTTGACGATTTATTCGACATGAAACTTATGCATGACCCGGTGAGCGACCGGACCGAGCACGATTCCCATCACCGCAATCAATACCAAACCGCTAAACAACGCGTAGACCGAAGCAAAAAGCTTGGCGCCCGGGGTCTTCAATTGATTGACTGGGCCCATGCCACCCAGAATCATCGATGCTTCAAGAAATGAATCAACCCAACCCAGTCCCGCTACCCAGTGATACCCGGCAATCCCGATTACCAGCGCAACGGCGCTGAAGCAGCACGCGATTACAACATGTTTCGCAACTCGACCGGCAAACACGCGGAGTGGCGCGAGCTTCTGTTTGTTGTTCTCATACTTGAACAGTTTCATAGCGCTCAGGCGGTGGGAAACTGCGTGATGTCGCCGGGTTTGCGTAGCATCTTATTGACTTCTCCGAGGTGGGTTTCTTCTTCGGCAATCATCGTCCGGGCATACTCTTCGAGCAGCACTGAACGATCGCGAGTGAGTTCCAGCAGTTGCTTGTAAAGTTCCAAACCCTTCTTCTCGGCGTCGAGCGACTCGAGCAAGATATCGTTGATGCCGTGCTTGTGCGTTTCGAGCAGTTGGCCAATCTTCAGCGAGGGATGTTCGCCCAGGTGCGTGACGAGTTCGCCGGCGGCGTTCGCATGTTCGAGGCAGGTTGTTGCTTCCCCGCGCAACCAGCTCACAATCGGAATGCGGCTGTAACCAAAAACCATCAGCGCATAATGCGTGTATCTAACAACTCCGGCGAGTTCTGTTTCCAGAATCTCATTCAACAACTCCACAGCTGCCTGATTGAAATCTGTATCTGCCATGTTCATCCTCCAGGTTTCGGCGTGGCACTTGCGACGTGAATACTTGCTTCTGAGTTACAATACAGCATATGCAGCCGGCACACATTAAGCCTCACGTAATTATCTACAGTCGTCCCGGTTGTCATCTTTGTGACGAAGCCAAGCAAGCGATCGCAGCTGCGGGCGACAGTGTCGAATATACGCTGGCCGAGATCAACATTGAAAGCGATCCGGAATTACTCCAGCGTTACCAGTATGACATTCCGGTTATCACCATCGACGGCGTTGAAGCGTTTCGCCACAGACTAACTTCCGCCGCGTTCCGCGAGAGGTTGCTGAGCAGCAGCGGGGGCAAGCCGCCCTTCCCGACTGAACGTATTCCCAGTTGATCCTTGATACTCAGAACAGCGAATCTGACTCAAGTGTCTTCAAGTACAGTCAGGAAAGGTGGCTTGGCCCGGCTGCGGTCACAAGGTTCAACTGACATGAGTACTGTTCAATAGACTCAAACAATCGCTCCCGCTCTGCTTCATTCGTCGACTGCCGGTACGACATTACCAACTCTTTGAGTGTCGCCAGGTTGCGATAAAGCCCGGCGCCCTCGATCGGCGGCGTGAGATAAGAAATTAGTTCAGCATAAGAACGACGCTTGGCAATTGAACCTTCGGAAGGATTGTTCACGCTGTAGATATAGATGTTCGGCAGTTCGCCAATAAGACGGTCCGGCCAACAGTCATCAGAAAGACCAACCTGCTTACCCGGCATAAACTCCAACGCTCCATGCGTTCCTACATGGACCACCGCATCAACGTTCAGAACCTGCGAGAGATAAGTGTAGAAGGCCATGAAGCCGTGATGCGGCGCGCCGCTACGCGCCATCATCAGACGCATCGGGTCGCCCTCGTAACCAAAAGTTGGTTGCACGCCAAGGAAAACGTTTCCGAGGTGCAGCCCTTGTATCAGTATTGTTCCGTCGAACGAATTAATGCGGCCAGGCGCAGCGCCCCAATCTTGCTCGATCTCGTGCACGTAAGGACAAAGCTGGCGATACTCAGCAAGCGTCATGCGATGTGCGACGTTTGCCGTCGCAGCGAACGTATCGGCGTTGCCACCGATCAACATCTCTCTCAAGACATCAGGCGACGCCGGCAATTCAATCCCGTAACCTTCTGCTTCCAGTTTCTTTAGCGTGTCCCAGACGCTTGGAAACACGTCTAGATCCGCGGCGGTACCGATGTTTCCTTTGTTGGGTGGAAAACAAAAAATAGTTAACGCGATTTTTAAATCGGCGCGCGGCGCAGTTTGCAGACGGTTCCAACGTCGCAGCCGTCGCGCAAATCTCGCACAACGATCGTCGAGAGCGACGGGCTCGACTCCATGCGCGGGCAGTCCGCCGTAGATGAACGGTTCGGTAGCGCCATCGATTTCCGGAATCGCGATCTGCATTCCGGCCTGCACGGGATTGAGGCCTGTTTGCGATGAACGCCATGCGTCGATCGTCTGTGTGTCTAAACTAACTGCGGAACGATATGGTCGATTCAACGGCGTTAGAAAACTAGCGGCGGCTTCGCTATCGTTCATCGCCGGACCACCAACGAAACTGAAGCCGGTCAGCGAAACAATCTGGCTAACCCGCGATTTAATCGGGTGGTCTTTGGTCCCTGGAGTTTGGTCTTCGACCTTGAACTTTGGACTTTGGGCCTTGGACTGCGTGTCTGAGATGAAAAACCTGCCGACCGCTTCCCGATTATCCATCAAGGTCGACAGCGCCGGTATCACACTCAACCCTTCAGCCTCGATTGCGCGAATCAGCGCGTCGTAATGTTTCGTCGTCTTGCTAACCACCTGCGGTCGCATCAACAACAACCCGATCGTCGACTGAGGATCGAGCAGTGAGCGCGAACCGTTTCCATTTCCCACACCGGACTTTGAACTTTGGACTTTAGACTTTGGACTTTGTTCGATGTACCACTTTTGATATTCAGCAAACGTCTCAAACAATGTCGGCGCATCGGGATGGTAAACCGCGACAGACGGCATCCGCACGGGCGGTGGCACTTTGATCTCCGCTTGCTTTAGGCGCTCGTCATCAACGTATTCCTTCAATGCGTAGAGAACCATTGAACGAATGTTCACCGGTGTTGGCTGTAGGAAGTAGCAGAAGATATTCAGGTAATGCTTTACGTCGCGGAGGCTGCCCGCATTCGGCACAAACTTCAGCAAACCCGGCAGCCGGTCGATCAGTTTCAGATACTGGCCATGTCCGTGCCGCCGGTCTTTGCTCTTCTTTCCGCCTTTGACCTGCTGTCCAACCCACGAACCCGCTGCGCTCAAAAGCCCGAGTCCCTTGCGCGATTGATCTCCTTCTCTGCCCCCTTCCCCGTTACCCTTTTCCCGAGCCCTTCCCCGAATCAGTCTTGAAACGTCGAGCTTTCCCATGCGCGTGTGTCGCATTAGTTCGGGCATGCAGTTGATCACGATGACAGTGGGCTGATGTTGTTTGAGATGATCCAGCGCTGCTATCAGTCGCGCGGCGTTTTCACCGTCCATAACGTGAATGGCGAAGATTACATTTGCCGCTCGCAACTCGTCTTCGATAGTGGCCCACTCATCATTCGGCAGCGGCGAGCCAAAGTTGTACGCAGAAACCGACAGCTCGAGGTCATACTGGTGGTTGAGCTCGCGCTCCGCCTGTTTCAGCGGCGCCAGCAAACTCGATCCGACGTATAACGCAACTACTTTCATCGCGCAGCTAACTTCCGACCACCTGTTCAAGCTCAACTCCCGGCGCAGCAAGCAGGTCTCGCAACCTCTCCAACACGTCTTCATCGGGATTCCAGTAACCGCGATCATGCGCTTCGATAAGACGCTTTGTTAATGAACGCACGGAGTGTGGGTTCAACTCACGCAAGCGTTGCAACATTTCCGGATCCAGCAGAAACGTTCGCGAAATCTCAGTGTAGATCCAGGGATCGACTGAGTCGGCCGTCGCACTCCAGCCAAACGTATTCGCTACGTGGTTCTCAATCTCGGCAACACCGCGGAAGCCATGTTTGAGCATCCCTTCGTACCACTTCGGGTTGAGCGTTTTCGCTCGCGTTTCAAGCCGCACTGTCTCTTCCAAAGATCGAATCCTCGTTTGCGGCGAAAGCGAATCTGAAACGTAAATCGCCGGACGTGACTTCGTGCGCGTTTCAACCGCTCGGGAGACTCCACCGAGATATTCGAAGTAGTGATCGACATCCGTGATCCCAACTTCGAATGAATCAAGGTTTTGGTACGTAGCCTCCACTCGCGACAACGCGTCGCCCATCAACTCCGGCGCTTCGCGGCCTTCGACGGTTCTTCCTTCGTTATCACGCGTGTAGGCGAAACATTTGCGCGTGACAAAGAGCTCGCCGAGCGTCTCCGCTGTGTCCCATTGCGAATCCATCACCATGAAGTTTACGTTCGTCCCATAGTTGCCTGGTGCGTTTGAGAAGACGCGAGTGACTGCATCGTCAAACTTCGATCCGTATTCCTTCATTCGTTCGGAGATGTTGCGGCGCACGTAATTCAAGTCGAGTGGTTCATCGAGCCTTGCCACTCGTCGCACCGCTTTATCCAACAACGTCATGGTTGGCGTGAAAAGATCGCGGAAGATTCCGGAGACGGTCATCACCACGTCAATTCGCGGGCGTTGCAGTTCTGACAACGGAATCACTTCGACGTCAGTGGCGCGATTCAGCGCATCACGAACCGGACGAACGCCCAACAACCAAAGCGCCTGCGCTACGCCTTCGCCTTGCGTCTTGATGTTGTCGAGGCCCCATAGAACCAATGCAAGGGCGCCGGGATAACGTCCGTGATCTTCGCGATACCGGTTGAGCAAAGCTTCGGCGGTGACTTTTGCGCGCGCATACGCGAGCGGCGACGGGACTGAATACGGATTGACCGCGTGAGTATTGCGTCCGGTAGGCAGCACTTCTGGATTCTGAACGATGTCCGCGCCGGGCCCCGGTTCGATGTATTCGCCGCGCAGAGCCCGCAACAAAGAATCGATCTCATTGTTGGAATCGAGTTGTTTGGCAACGCTCGCTAGTAATGAAAATGTGGGCAGGGACTCTATGACCGCAACACCCGCTTTTTGGTTAAGCCAAACGGCAGCTGTGTTCGCGTCGCTTTCGCAGAATGTCCGGATTGACTCCGAAACAATTCCGTCGACGAGTTCGCGCGTTTCGCCGGTTGGTGCTTCCTGAAGCAACTGATCATAGCCTTCAATCTGCAGCGCCTGCGCGACCAGCTTCGGAAGCGCGCGCACCCCGCGCTCAGGTCGATCAAAGGACGCGACCATCCGCAATAGATCAGCTTTTTCCTTTAACTCTGCAGCGCGCCCGAATATGTGCAGACCCGTCGGGATCAGCCGCTGTTCGATTTCGACCAGCTGTTCGTAGACCTGCATGACGCGAGCATCACGCTCAATGGAACCGAGTTTTGAATTCATAGGAAACGCGGCTGCTGGATGCGGCTCGCAAACTTTGAATAATCAGAAGTGTTTTAGCTGAAATTCTGGAGGGGAGCAACAGTCGCGGCGAAGTCGACTTTATCCCGAATGAATTTCCTTACGAAAGCGACTCGACCGAGCTGCAGACTGACAGAAAAGTTGATCGTCTTTGCCATGTTTTCTATTGACAGAAAAACTCGATGGGTATAACGTTCCGCGCAACTCAGTTCGGTCCCCCAAAAACTTGCTCCCGACTCGTTTGATCTAGCCCTGATACGTGATTCGGTCTTGCCCGACGCAGAGCCAGAGATACTCGTAACTCTCACTGCGAATCTCTAATCACCCGTCTGGTCATGAAGAAGGCGCCACCTGCCTCTTTCGTGCCAGCCCTTGCGAACACTCAGGTATCCAGCGGAATTGAGGAATCCGAGCGATTTGCTGCTGGGCAAATTCTCCGTTCCTGTCCCACACAAAGTATCAATCAAACTCCTGGGAGGGAGACTGACATGTTAAAGCTTATGAAAGTTTTAGCGCTGGTTCTCTTTGCGGTCGCGCTTGCGTTGCCGATGTGGATGCCGGGCGGCGTCGAAGGTCAGTCGGTAACTGAAGCGCTCACAACTGACATGGATGCCAAGACACCGAATGATCTGTTCAATGGTTTCGGTGCACTGGGAACACCGATCGACGAATGCGTTGCCGACGCGGTGGCGCCAACCGCGCGAGGCAACGGCAGATTCGAAGACAACAAATTCATATTCAGCGAGCGAGAAACCGTCGAAGATGGTTTGGGACCAACTTATAACGACGTTGGCTGCGTTGAATGTCACCAATCCGTCGACGTTGGCGCTTTTAGCCAGGCGATGGAGTTCAGGGCCGGACACATCACAAACGGCCAATTCGTCGATGCGCCGGGTGGCCAGTTAATTCACGCGCGCGGCACCGATTCAGACATCGTCGAACACATATCCACGGCGGAAACAGTGAGCACGTTCCGCGTTACTACAAGCACACTCGGCGACGGTTACGTGGAGTGTTTGTCCAACACAGTACTGCAGAATAACGTGGCCGCCCAACCTGCCGCTCAGCGCGGTACGCTTACGGCCGTGCCCGTGACGGAAGCGGGTAACCAATTGCGAATAGGCCGTTTTGGCTGGAAGGCGCAACAAGCAAGCCTGCTTTCGTTTGCAGGAGATGCCTATCTCAACGAAATGGGAATCACAAATAAGTTTGCCGGCGATGGTGGCCGAAGTTCTGACGATCCAAACGCCGGACATTTTGAAAATCCCTGTAGCACGGCGGAAGGAGTAGTTAACTGCACCGGCGCGCCGTTTGATACAGTCGCCGATCCGGAAGACGACGGCGGCGATGTAATGGCGTTTGCCGATTTCATTGCTGCTACGCGCGCACCGGGACGGCAAAATCCGCTACCCGCGGCGGCTGTGCGCGGCGACTCGCTCTTTACTTCCACCGGCTGCGCGGTTTGTCATACACGCACATTCCAAACTGCGGCGCCGGGAACTCTGATCAATGGTGGAGCATTCGCTGTTCCCACCGCCCTGGGCAACAAGCTCATCCATCCGTTCAGCGATTTCGCGCTGCACAATATCGGCACTGGTGATGGCATCGTGCAGAATGCCGGACAATCATCAGCCAACCAGATGCGCACCGCTCCACTGTGGGGCATACGTGCGCGAAACCGTTTGATGCATCAAGGTCTAAATATCACGATCTTCGATAGCATTCAGTTACACGCCGGTCAGGCAACGACGGCGCGAAACAACTTCAACAACGTTCTGACTGCGGCTCAGCGGGCAGACTTAATAGCCTTCGTGCTCTCACTCTAACTTCGTGGAGTTACTTATGGGCGAGACTCGAACATTAAACTCGCCGGTTCAAACGAACCGGCGAGTTCCTCTTCAAGTGCTTTTGGCCGCGTCCTTCGTCCTGCTGTTATTCAGTTTCGGCTGCGGCAGCGAAAGCAAACCGTTGACGGAAACCGCTCCGGTTGCTTCAGTGAGTCCCACTGAAGCGCCGGCGGCGGTTGCCGCGAAGTCGTCGCCGCCTGAAATCAAACAAGTTAACGAGGCCGTGAAGCGGGTCTTTAAGGACGCGGCGGTAGTAGCCATCAATGAGAAGTCCGCCTTTGTGGCAGGCGATTTCAACGGCGATCAGTCGGAAGACCTCGCAGTCGTTCTGAAACCGGTGCCGGAAAAGATCGCAGCATTAAACGAGGAATATCCGGCCTGGCTTTTACGAGACCTGGTCGGCCATCAGGAAGGAAGCAGTCCCCGGCTGAAAGTCGGCGCGGACGACGTCTTGCTCGCGATAATTCACGGCTACGGCGCCGAGGGATGGCGCGACCCGCAAGCAACGCAAACTTACCTGCTAAAAAATGCGGCGGGCTCGGCCATGGAAGCTCGTGCCGCGAACACCTTCATTTCAGAAAACAAGGGAAAGAAGCTGCCGACTGTGCGCGGCGATCTGATTAGTGAAATGCGCGGCGGCAAACCGGGATATTTGTATTACTCGCTCGCGAACTATTCGTGGTACGACCCAAAGACTTTTACGGGTGAACCGGAACCGCGTCCTGCGCATGGTGCAGCCAAGTAGGAGGCAGCGGCAGGCTAAATCGTAATTTACTTCGGAGGTGGTCAAGTGGGCATCAAGTATTATGCGTCTCTGGTGTTAGCGTTCTTGATTGGCGCGTTTGCAATCAGCACAAGACCGGCCTTAGCGTTTCGAACTGCGGTCGTGATCCAAACCTCCGCGCCGGTTGAATTCGTCGCACCCGACGAACTGAAGATAAAGCTGGCCAGGAACCAATCCGTCACTATTCTCGATGTCCGCGCCAGCAGCGACCTTACGCAAAGCGACAGCAAGATCAAAGGAGCTCTTCACGTAAAGTTAAGAAAGCTCGAATCCCGTCTCACGATGCCGCCTTTGAAAAGCATCGCTCGCGACAGCGAAGTAGTGACTTATTGCGCTTGTCCAAACGACGAAGCGAGCATACGTGCGGCACAACTACTTAAAAACGCCGGCTTCACGCGCGTGCGCGTACTAAAAGGCGGTTGGTTGTCCTGGAAGAAAGCGAATGGACAGATCGAAGGCAGGTCCAGAGGAATCTGACGGTGCGCCTTTTTGAACGTCATGATCAACTCAACAACGATCGCCGCGTGCACGTTCCGTCCCGCATGCTTTTCTCTTGAAACTTGAATACAATGAGCGCGCACGAACCTAAGTCATGCGGGAGGAAGCGCTACCATACTGGAAGTCGAAAACCTGGAATGTGTCCGCGGAGATCGGAGACTCTTTCGCGGCGTTAGTTTCTCGCTTGCTCCCGGCACGTTCCTGCAGCTCACGGGACCGAACGGCAGCGGCAAAACAAGCTTGCTGCGCATCCTGTGTGGCTTGATGACACCGGAGAGTGGTGAGATTCGTTGGCAGGGTGCGCAGATTCGCACACTGGGTGAGGAATATTCCCGCAATATCACGTATATCGGCCATCGCCCCGCTGTAAAAGAGGAGTTAAACTCGCTCGAGAATCTGAGAATCGCGAGCGGACTCGCTGGTTGCGAACTTTCGCGCGATCAGGCCAAAGCCGCGCTGGCTAGCGTGGGACTCAAGGGGCGCGAAAATCTGCCGGTACGCTTCCTTTCCGAAGGACAACGACGCAGGTCGACGTTATCGCGGCTTATCAATTGCAACACGACGCTCTGGCTACTTGATGAAGTGCTTGCTTCGCTCGATCAAGCAGCCATATTGTTGATTGAGTCACTAATTGGTGAACACTTGAGCAAGGGTGGGATGGCGATCGTTGCGACGCACCAGGAACTCCACATCTCCGCAGGATCTTTTCAGCGACTTGAGCTCGGGCCCAATGGCATGGCGCCGGCGGAGAGCTCAGCGTGAGTGGTCCCTCCCCCTTCTCGATGTTTCGCTGGATCGTTGTTCGCGATCTAACGCTGGCCTGGCGGCGACGCGCAGACGTCCTATCAACACTGTTCTTTTTTGTAATCGTCGTCAGTCTTTTCCCGCTGGGAATTGGACCGGAGACGCAGTTGTTACGCTCAATCGCGCCGGGCGTCGTATGGGTGGCAGCTTTATTGGCATCTATGCTTTCGCTTGGGCGCGTTTTTGCGAACGACTACCAGGACGGCACGCTGGAGCAGATGCTTTTAACTCCGCAGCCGCTTTACCTGATCGTGTTGGGGAAAGTTTTAGCGCACTGGCTGGTGTCGGAAGTGCCTTTGGTATTGATTGCGCCCTTGCTCGGCATCCAGTTTAACCTGGAACCGAGCTCGCTCTTGATACTCTTCGTTTCATTGCTACTGGGAACGCCGGTTTTGAGTTTGATTGGATCAATTGGCGCTTCATTGACATTGGGATTACGCGGCGGCGGCGTTTTGATCGCACTACTGATTTTGCCGCTCTACATTCCGGTATTGATCTTTGGAGCGGGCGCAGTCGATGCGAGTATTAACTCGGTGAGCGCTCAGGCGAATCTTACCTTGCTCGGTGCGCTGTTGGCCGTTTCTCTGATTTTTGCACCCTGGGCAACTTCGGCGGGTTTGCGGATATCTTTGGAATGAAACCTGGGCTTTGGACTTTGGTTTTTGGTCTTTGGACTTGTTGCTTTGCTCTTTTGGGCTCGAACATCAACCAAGTTCCAGGTACAAACAACTAAGTACAAAGACCAAACGCCAAAAACCGAAGACCGCAGTCGATTTTGGGAACGACAGAATGAACTTATACAAATACGCTTCCCCCGCGACGTTTTACCCGCTCGCCGGAAAAATGATTCCCTGGTTTGCCGTTCCCGCAACCCTGCTATTCGCGGTGGGCTTATACGTTGGCTTCTTTGTCGCTCCGACTGACTTTCAGCAAGGCGATGCCTACCGCATAATGTTTATTCACGTGCCGGCAGCCTGGATGGGAATGTTTTTGTACGTGCTGATGGCGTTCTACGCGGGCATCGGGTGGGCTTTCAACGCGCGGCTTTCATCGATGATGGCTTCTGCGCTCGCGGTAACTGGCGCGCTCTTCACGGCGCTTTCGCTCATCACCGGCGCTTTCTGGGGCAAGCCCACATGGGGCACCTGGTGGGTCTGGGACGCGCGCATGACGTCAACGCTGATACTCATGTTTCTCTACGTCGGCTTTATCTCGTTGCAGTCTGCGATTGATGACGTGCGTCGCTCCGATCGTGCCGGCGCCGTGCTCGCCCTGGTTGGCGTAATCAATGTGCCGATCATTTATTTCTCCGTACAGTGGTGGAACACGTTGCACCAGGGTGCGACGATTCGAATCTTGAACAAACCAACCGTCGCGCCTCCGATGCTGGCCGCGATGTTGATTCTGCTGGCCGCGTGCTGGCTCTATTCCATTGCCGTGGTTTTGATCAGGCTTCGCTGCATAATTCTGGAACGAGAACAAAACGCTGCGTGGATAACCGAAGGAGCTGCCTAAACTATGAACTGGTCACAATTCTTTTCACAGGGCGGCTACGGCTTTTACGTTTGGGGTTCGTATCTTACAGCACTCATACTACTGGGCGGCGAGGTTGTTGTGCTGATGAGGCGCAAGAAAGTTCTTAGCAAACGCAAGAATAACGACCGGGATTAAACGGAAGTAATAATCATGAAACGACGTCATAAACGCATTGGTTTTATCATCGCGGCGCTTGCCGGGTTAGGCGTGGCTACGGCACTCGTCCTCAGCGCCTTCCAACAGAATTTGGTGTTCTTTTTCAGTCCATCGCAGGTTGTTGCGAAGGAAGCTCCGGTGAACAAGACCTTTCGCGTGGGCGGGCTGGTGGAAAACGGAACGCTGAAGCGCGACAACGACGGGCTGACCGTGCGCTTCACGGTCACGGACACTGCCAAAAGCATTCCCGTTGTCTACAAAGGAATCCTTCCCGACTTGTTTAAGGAAGGCAAGGGCTGCGTTGCTCAGGGTCACGTCGGGAATGATGGCGTGTTCTACGCCGATCAAGTCCTGGCCAAACACGACGAAAACTACATGCCGCCGCAAGCCGGTCAGGCAATCGACGCCGCAAAGCACGAGAAAGAAGCCGCGAAGTCGGTAGTCTACTAACACCGGCGAAATAAAGTTTATGGTTCCTGAAGTTGGACAGTTCGCACTAATCATCGCGTTGCTGTTGGCGTTAACGCAGGCGACACTCCCGCTCATCGGCGCGGCGCGCGGCAATCGTTCGTGGATCGCAGTCGCAGCTCCCGCCGGACAGGCGCAGTTTATCTTTGTCGCGATCGCTTTCAGTTGTCTGGCCTATTCGTTTATTACAAACGACTTTTCAGTTTTAAACGTAGCAACAAACTCGAATTCACAACTTCCATTGCACTACCGGCTCGCTGCAACCTGGGGTTCGCACGAAGGTTCGCTGTTACTCTGGACGTTGTTTCTCGGTCTCTGGACTGTTGCCGTTTCGCTGTTTAGTCGTCACCTTCCCGACGATATGGTAGCGCGCGTGTTGAGCGTAATGGGCGTAATCAGCGTTGGCTTTCTGCTGTTCATGCTGCTTACATCAAACCCGTTTACGCGGCTGTTTCCCGTTCCCGCTGATGGGCGCGATCTGAATCCGTTGCTGCAAGACCCGGCGATGGTGGCGCATCCGCCGATGCTCTACATGGGTTACGTCGGATTCTCAGTCGCGTTTGCGTTTGCACTCTCGGCGCTGATCAGCGGTCGTCTCGATGCCACCTGGGCGCGCTGGTCGCGGCCTTGGACCACCGTCGCGTGGATGTTTCTTACAGTTGGCATTGCGCTCGGAAGTTGGTGGGCTTACTACGAACTCGGTTGGGGCGGTTGGTGGTTTTGGGACCCGGTCGAAAACGCTTCGTTCATGCCCTGGCTGGTCGGCACTGCGCTGATTCACTCTTTAGCGGTAACTGAGAAACGCGGCGGGTTCAAAAGCTGGACGGTGCTGCTCGCGATTGGCGCATTCTCTCTCAGCTTGCTGGGAACGTTTCTGGTGCGTTCCGGCGTCCTAACTTCTGTTCATGCATTCGCAACCGATCCTAAACGCGGCATATTCATTCTTGCGTTCCTGGTCTTCGTCATCGGCGGCTCCCTCTTGCTGTATGCCTGGCGCGCAAAACAAGTCGGTCTTGGCAGTAAGTTTGAGGTTATCTCACGCGAATCGCTGTTGCTCTCGAACAACGTGCTGCTCGTAGTTGCGGCGGGTTCAGTCTTACTCGGAACCCTTTACCCGTTAATCATCGACGCGCTTGGTCTGGGTAAACTTTCGGTGGGACCGCCTTACTTCAACAGCGTGTTCGTGCCGCTAATGGCGCCAGCGGTATTCCTGATGGGCATCGGCCCGATTGCGCGCTGGAAAAAAGCCAGTCTCCCTGAACTCGCCGTACGTCTGCGTTGGGCGTTCGTAGCAAGTGTAATCACCGCATTGCTGCTTCCGTTTGTACTCGGGAAATGGAAACCACTGGCTAGCCTTGGACTGTTGTTAGCTCTCTGGATCGTGACGACTGTGCTCGTCAATCTTTACGAGCGCGTCAGAAGTTCGTCCGGTCAGTTTTCAATTTTCCAAAAACTTGCGATGCAAACACGCAGTTACTACGGTATGCAAGTCGCCCACCTCGGCGTTGCAGTTTTTATCGTTGGCGTCACGATCGTCACTGGTTATCAGTCGGAACAGGACCTACGGATGGACATCGGCGATACGGTGAACGCCGGTGGTTACACGTTCCGCTTCAACGGTGTGAGCAATGCGACCGGCCCCAACTATCAGGCAGCGCGTGCCGAAATTGAAGTCAGCAAGAATGGCGTTGTGTCTCACAAGATGTTTCCCGAAAAGCGTTCCTACACCGCCTCAGGAAACGTGATGACCGAAACTGCAATTGATAGCGGCGTGTTTCGCGATCTCTACATCTCGCTCGGCGAGCCCGTGAGCGGTGGCGCCTGGAGCGTTCGTGTTTACTACAAGCCTTTCGTGTCGTGGATTTGGGGGGGCGCAATCATTATGGCGATCGGTGGCGGTTTGGCCCTCAGCGATCGTCGTTATGCGTTGGCCGCTCGCAAGCAACGTGAGGCGCTCGCACGAGAGGCTCAACAACCCCTTCCGGCAGTGGCGATGATGGCCAAGGAAGTATGATTAAGTACGTCATACCACTCGTTCTCTTCGTAATCCTGGTCGTGTTTTTGGCGATCGGCCTGGGACGCGATCCACACCGGCTGCCGTCAGCTCTCATCAATAAACCAGCGCCGAATTTTTCTTTGCCGGAATTGCGCGATCCCACCAGAATCGTTACGCCGGAGCAAATGCGTGGCAAGGTCTGGTTGCTAAACGTTTGGGGCTCATGGTGTCCAGCCTGCCGCGAGGAGCATCCGTATTTGATCGAGATCGCGAAAAGCGGCGTCGTGCCGATCTATGGTCTTAGCTGGAAAGACAAACGCGAGGACGCACTGGGAGTGTTAAGTGAGTTGGGCGATCCTTATGTGCTCAACATGTCTGATTTTGATGGTCGCGTCGCGATCGACTACGGCATTACGGGCGCGCCTGAGACTTATGTGATCGATAAGAACGGAATCATTCGCTACAAGGAACCGGGGCAGCTCAATCCCGAGATCATGAAGCAGAAGATTATGCCGCTCATTCAGGAATTGAACCGCTAGTCGAGCTGGTGTTGGATTCATTTGACGATGAAGTACTGCCTCCTGTTATTGCTGACTTTTGTTTGCCTGACTAGCGTTGCTATTGCTAAGGAAGCACAGTCGTCGGCCGCTGATCCCGTTCTGGAAGAGCGCGTCATGAAGCTCTCGAAAGAACTGCGCTGTCTTGTTTGCCAAAACGAAACGCTCGCCGACTCGCAGGCCGACCTCGCCGAAGACCTTCGTAACCAGATTCGCGAGCAGATGCGCGCGGGCAAGAGCGATAAAGAAATCGTCGAGTATCTTACGGCGCGCTACGGAAAGTTTATTCTTTACAATCCGCCCGTCGACCCAACCACTTACCTGCTCTGGTTCGGACCTTTTGTGCTTTTGCTTGGCGGCTTATTTTTACTCTTCCGCTTCGTGAAGCAGCGGCGCGAATTAATTGTCGAGGCACCGCTTTCAGATGACGAACGGCTCCGCGCGGAGGGGTTACTGAAAACAGAACAAGGAAAAGAAACTGCATGATGCTCTTCTGGCTAATCTGTGCCGGCCTCATCGCGATTGCTCTCGCGTTTATTCTGCCCACGCTTTTCGGAAGCGCGCCGAGCGCGGGGCAAGAAAGCCATGAGGAAGCAAACGTGGAAGTTTATCGCGATCAACTTTCAGAGCTGGACGCGGATTTAACCAACGGCATTGTTAGTCGCGAACAATACAAAGAGGATCGCGAGGAGATCGAGCGGCGTTTGCTGGCCGATGTCTCGACTACGCAAGCGGAGCCAGCGCCACCCATCACCGGAGTTTCCCTGAATCGCGCGGCAATCGTCCTCATCGTGATGGGCGCGTGTTCGTTCAGCGCTTTGCTTTTTGGAACGCGGTTTCGCGCCGTCGAATTACTACAACAGGCTGAACCAGCAATTGGAATTATTCTGTTGACGCTTGCTGGCGTATTCCTCGCGTTGCGATCGAATCGCACGACGGCTTATGCGATCGCGCTGGCCGTGCCAATCATGGCAGTGGCGATCTATCTGAAGGTCGGAGACGTACACGCCAGTGAGCCAAATGGCAGTTTGGCCGCAAGTCAGATGACGCAGCAAGGGATTGAAGCGAACGTGACGACGCTGGCGCGCAAGCTCGAGCAGAATCCCGATAACGCCGACGGTTGGGCCATGCTGGGCCGGTCTTACGTCAACCTGGAGAAACATAGTGAAGCGAGCAATGCCTACGCGAAGGCCGTGGCGTTGAAAGGCGATGACGCCGATCTACTGACGGAATACGCGTTCGCTTTAGCGATGGCAAATAATCGACAGCTTCAGGGCCAGCCTGCGGAGTTAGTTAAGAAAGCGCTGCAGATCGATCCGGAAAACCCTAAAGCGTTGCAGCTCGCCGGCACCGTTGAGTTTGAAGCGAAGAATTACAGTCAGGCAATAGTGTATTGGCAAAAACTGCTCGAGAAGAGCGCCGGCAATCCGGAGTTAGTGCAATCAGTCTCCCAACGAATCGAAGAAGCCAAAACTTTAGCGAAGACAAACGCCAAGTGATTTAAGCAGGCTGCTGGACCATAGGAACGCAATGACACGAGACAATCTCTTATTCATAATCATCGGTGTACTCTTCGGCTTCATTGTCGGCTTTCTCTTTGCCAGCACAATGAATCAAAAATACGGGCCGGGCGCGCCGCAGCCGGTTGCGGCAAGCGGCCAGCTTCCTGCCGATCATCCGCCCGTCGGCGCGAATCAGTCAGCGCCGGGTACGGGTGGTCCGATGCAGGGCGAAGTGAGCGCCTCGATTGAGAAGGCGCGCAACGAACCAAAGAATTTCGAAGCCCAAGTGAAAGCCGCCGAACTTTTTTACCAAATCCAGCGCTACGATCCGGCCATCGAGTATCTGCTGAAGGCCAATCAACTCAAGCCAGACGACTATCAAACGTTGGTTGCGCTCGGACTAGTCAATCTCGATGCCGGACATTATGAGGTCGCGGAGAAATGGTACAAGGCAGCGCTTGCGCAGAAGAAAGATGACGTGGCCACGCTGGCTGGGCTCGCTGCCGCCACGCTCGGAAAAGGCGACGCGAAGGCAGCCGAACAAGCGATAGCGAATTTAGAGAAAGTGGATCCGAGCAGCGAAGACTTGCCGAACTTCAAAACAAAACTCGCGAGCTTGAAAAGCGGAGATGCGAAGTAGCAGAACTTCTTACGGGGCTATCGTCATGCGCACGACGTTGGCTAGCGGAATTCTCTGAATCTTGCCGTCTTTCCCTATCACTACCACCTGACCATTTTCCACGGTCACGCGACGAACTCCACCCATCGCCCGGTCTACGAGCGTCCCGTCGACAGTTTCAATAATCAAACGCGGACCAGTTTCATCGGGTGCTGTTGGAGCGGGTGCAGGAGTGACCGGAGAGGTTTTTGCTGCGGCCCGACTGTTTCGCGGTCTCCGTGCCGGTTTCTCGGCCGGCGGTGTCGGCGTTTCAGCCTCTTCAGCAGCCGGCTTCTTCTCGTCACCTTTGGTGGCAGTCTCTTCTGGCTTGGGTTTCGGAGCAGGCGCCGGTCTCGACCTGCGCACGGTAGAACGCCCCATTCGGACTGTTCTCGACGTTGTTTTTGGCGCCGGCTTAGTTGGTTTCGACTCCGACACCACCGGGCTCGGCACAGGCTTAGGCGTTTCAGCAACTTCCGACACTGGCTCTTCGATTCGTGCGCCGGTAGCGGAGACTCGTACCCCGCCTTTGCTTGAAGTGGAAGCTGTAGTTAGCGGCTTCGCAGCATCCTCATGTTCGGCTAATGGTCCTGAAGTTATCGGCTCAAAAGCGCCGCCGAAACGAAGTCGATAGACCGCCGCATCATCGTTTGGCGTGCGACCTTCGATGCGCACGATCAAGTCTTCCTGCTTTCGCAGATAAATGCTCTTCGTCGTTGGCGAAGAAGCGCCGGCGTAAACGGTAAACTTCAGGAGCGGTCGCAGACCTGACAAAGTGAAGACATCGATGTCGCCATCGAGGTTACGACTCTCGATCGTTATCAAGACATCGCCTGGCGTTCCGGTGAAAGCGTAGTAGTGATCTGTTACACGAGGGTCGCCCAGGTCCCGCGCCGAAATCGTCCCCTGCACTTCATTCGAGCGCACCGGCGAAGGCCAGGCAACGTCGGTGGACTGCGCGGCGGCAACGCTTGCAAAAACAGATAGCAGGAACGCGAGCCAAAGACCGCGTCCAAACGTTCTGGTTGTTTGAATGATAGGCATCTGTTAGTCGAGCGGCTGCGAAACCAAGAATATCAGATTTGCGGCGCTAATCGCATGCGGGAGACGGAGACACTCAAGCAGTTCTAGTTCGAACCGCAGATTCAACTTGAAAGTGCCACAACGAAGCGCTGAAAGCGCGAACTGTAACAGCCTGGGACCAACGCCCCAGGATCAGGGCGTATTGAATTCAATAAGCGCTGAAGGCGCGGACTATTCGTACGAGCGAAATCCGATTGGCTCAGTTCGCACTTTCAGCGCTACGGATCTATCTAACATTCGCGTTCCTAGGTCTACAGCCCGGGCTGTTACAGTTCGCGCTTTCAGCGCTTCGTTGTTGCACTTCAAACTTGATCCACTACTTTTCGTTTGCGCTTCCATGCCAACGAAAACCGCAGCCTAAAGGCTGATCTCTGAATTGCTTGCGTCTGCTGATCACAAAGGCAAGCGCAATAACGCCTCGCACCCGCGCTTCTCGCGACGATTCTCCAGTGTCAGCGTGCCTCCGTGCGCTTCGGCAATTTGCCGCGAAAGCACCAGTCCGATTCCCGAACCTTTTGCCTTGGTCGTAAAAAACGGCACGAACAGATTCGCGGTATTAGCGAGGCCTGGACCCTCATCGCTGATCCAAACTTCAACCTGCCCGTTGCTCTGGGTCCAGCCGACACCCACCTCACCGCTCGTTTCCATGGACGCATCGACAGCGTTTCTCACCAGATTGATCAACAACTGTTCCAACTGAACGTCGTCGCCTTTGATGACTAACTCCGGACCAGCCTCGACATGTACGGGCAGACGTGTTTCCAGACTCACGACGCGCTGCACCAGCGAGCCGATGTTCAGCGGCTCAAAGCGCGGCTGCGGCAAACGCGCAAGCTTTGAATACGACTCCACGAAGCGCGCCAGCGAATCCGCCCGCGAAGAAATAACTTCGAGTCCGCGCTGCATATCGTCGCCCCAGTCCGCAGGTTTCGTAGGCAGCATTAAAAGATCGGCGAGACTGCCGGCGACTGACTTGATCGGCGCCAGTGAATTGTTCAACTCGTGACCGAGCACACGCAGCAGACGTTGCCAGGCTGTTCGTTCTTCTTCGCGGAGTGTCTGGCTGAGGTCGGTAAGCACCAGGAGTTGATGTTGCGCGCCGCCCTCACGGAAAGTGCTGCGCCGCACGTCCCAACGGCCAAAGCCACCAGGAAAGACCATCTGCATTGTATGAGGACTGTCGTCGTGGTCACCATCGAGGCAGGCGGCGAGACCCACTTCGCTGCTGGTGCGTCCGAGTAATCTCGACGCCGGCTGAGCCAACAAGCGTTCACCGGCACGGTTCACCAACTGCAAGCGCTGTTCGCCGTCAAACGCAAACACAGCAACATCGATCTCCGACATCACTGCACGCAGTAACGCAGTCGCTTCGAGAGCGCCGATGCGTTGTTCGCGCAGCGTCTGGCCCAGGTCGTTCACTTCCAGCATCACTTCGCCCAGCGCGTCGCCCAGCGCCGCGCGACGTCCTCGTATTGAATAGTCACCTTCGCGAATTGCGGCGAGGATATTGGAAAGCGTCTGCAACGGCCTGACGATGCGTTGCTTGAGATTGAAGGCAATGCTCAGCCAAAAGATTACGAGAAACAGATCGGCGGTCCACTGCACACGGGCACTGTAGTTGTCACGCCACAGCAACAATGCGCACAACAATACCGCCGGAAAACCCGCAGCCAGCGCCAGCACTGTCACGCGCTTCTCGAATTTCAGGCGGCTACCGCGTCGCAGCGAGGGATCGAGACTCGCAAATGCAACGTTTGGTTTGGGCGGCTTAGCGGGTGCGTTCACACCAGGTATGATAACTCATTGCGAATCTCCGACCAGCGAGGGCGAGCCAGATTGAGAAGCATGAACCTTACGACAACCCATACTTCTGCAGTCTTCGGTAAAGTGCGCTGCGGCTCAGGCCGAGCGCTTCGGCCGCGCGATTCGCATTTCCTTCAAAGCGCGCGAGCGCTTTCGTGATGAGAATTCGTTCCGCTTCCTCGAGGCTCATTTCCTCAAGCCGTGAGGAAAGACGTCCATCAGCGGGAGACTGCAGCGCCAGATCAAACGCGGTAACCACATTGCTCGAACTCATCAGCAGCGCCCGTTCAACCACGTGGTCCAACTCACGCACGTTGCCGGGCCATGAATGTTCGCGCAGAGCGTCGAGCGCTTGTGGAGTGAAGCTGACCGCGCCGCGCCGATAGCGTTCACTGTGTTGCCGCAGGAAGTGGTCGGCCAACGGTGCAATGTCTTCGCGCCGGTCACGCAGCGGGGGCAGATGAATCTCGACGGTGTTTAGCCGGAACAGCAGGTCCTGGCGAAACTTACCTTGCGCGACTTCGACATGCAGGTCTGCGTTCGTAGCCGACAGCACGCGCACATCGACTTTCCGCGTCGTTGACGAGCCTACTCGCTCAAATTCACCAGTCTCTAAAACGCGTAGCAGCTTCGGCTGCAAGGTCAACGGCACATTGGCAATCTCGTCAAGAAACAACGTTCCGCCATCGGCAAGTTCAAAACGTCCGACGCGATCTGACTTCGCGTCTGTAAACGCCCCGCGCACGTGACCAAACAGTTCACTTTCAAAAACACCTTCGGCGAGCGCACCAGCGTTGAGCGACACGAGCGGCTTCGCGCTGCGGCCTGAGGTGAGATGCAATGCCCGCGCGACGACGCCTTTGCCCGTGCCGTTCTCACCAGTAATCAAAATATTTGCGTCGGCCGGGCCGATGCGCTCGACGAGTTTCAAAACTGCCTTCATCGATGGCGACTCGGCAACGATTGCCGGTTGCTTTATGCCTTCGTCGGAGACTGTCTCGCGCAGCGCCTGGTTCTCGGCCTCGAGACGCTGCCCGCGTCGCAACGCCGTCGCCAGTTCCATTTGATTACGGATCACCGCCAGCAGACGGGCGTTGTCCCAGGGCTTTTGAATGAAGTCGCGAGCGCCGCGGCGCATCGCTTCCACGGCCAGATCGACACTGCCCCACGCAGTCATGACGATTACCGGCAGCGTCGAATCCACCGCCTGAATTCTGCTCAACAGATCGAGACCCTCGCTGCCGGAAGTTGTGTCGCGGGTGTAATTGAGATCGATCAAGACGACGTCGAGATCTTTCGAGTTGACGGCGTCGAGTATGCCCGACGGAGAGGAGGCGGTTTCGATCTCGAAGCGATTCCCTTTCAGCAACAGTCGCAACGCGGCCAGCACGTCAGCTTGATCGTCAGCAATGAGAATTCTGGGCATGAGTACAGACTGAAGTTAACCCTGTAAAGCTAACACAGGTTGGACACTTGATGGTGGGCCGGAAGGGCGGGGCCAAGCCCGCCTTTCCGACCTGAGAGGTTTCGGCCGCGCATACCCTCAACCTCACTCGTATCGTAATGCATGCAATGGGTCGAGTCGCGCTGCACGACGTGCCGGCAGGTAACAAGCGAGCAAAGCAACCAACGCCAGCAACAACGCAACCGCCGCAAACGTCAACGGATCTTTGGCGGTTACGCCAAACAGCAAACTGCTAATGACCTTCGTCAGCGCAAACGCGCCCACCAGTCCCAAAACCAACCCGACGACAACCAGCTTAAATCCCTGCGCCACGATCAAACGCAAGACATCGCCCGTCTGCGCGCCCAGTGCCATGCGAATCCCGATCTCGTTCGTCCGCTGGGCCACTGAATAACTCATCACGCCATACAATCCGACGATTGTCAGCACTAATGCCACTGCCGCAAAGATCATTAGCAACGTGGCGTTAAAACGAGGAGCGGCCACAGACGCCGAGATGTATTCATCCATCGTCTTGATGTTGAAAACCGGTACCTCCCGATCCATCGCGTGGACCTCGTTCTGGACGGCGGTGATCAGACTGTGCGGATCACCCGTAGTTCTAATAACAAGCGTCATTTGGTTGAACGGGACCTGCGCCTGGGGCACGAAATAGCCGGGCCTTAGTTCGGAACTCAAATTCCGATTCCGAACGTCAGCCACGACTCCGACGATCTCGCGCCAGACGGGCTTCTTTTCACCAGTCGCAATCCCCGGCTTGAGACGCTTGCCGATTGGATCCTCTCCGGGAAAATACAGTTTCGCGAAGCTTTCATTTACGATGATGACTCCCGGCGCATTGCCATCGTCTCGCTGATTAAACTCCCGGCCTTTCACCATCGAAACTCCAAGCGTCTTGAAGTAGTCGTCGCTGACGAGGAAGAAGTCCGCCGACGGTTGATTTCCCTTCTCGACCGGGCGGCCTTCCGTCTCAAACGAAATGCGATAAAGATCGTTGCTCAAAGGCAACGGCACTACCGCACCGGCGGAGCTCACGCCGGGCAATGTTTGTAGTCGCGCTTCCAGCTCGCGATAAAACTGATCCTGTTTTTCAACCGGATATTTTACTTCCGGTATTCCGACGACGAACGTCAGCAGATTCTGTGACGGAAAACCGGGACTGACACTGCGCAAACGCCAGAGACTTTGAATCAACAAGCCGGCGCCAACCAACAAGACGACAGCGATTGCCAACTCGCTAACCACCAGCACGCCGCGAATGCTGTTGCGGCGCGCGCCTTCGCCGGACCCTCGCGTGCCGTCCTTGAGCGATTCCGTCAGTTCCGTTTTCGAGGAATGAATCGCCGGAACTAAACCAAACACAATTCCCGTCAGCAGCGACACCAGGAGAGTAAACGCTAGTACGCGCCAATCAAGACCAACCTGCAGCGCGCGCGGAATATTTTGTTTTCCCAGGCTGACCAGCAAGTCAGACCACCAAACTGCAAGCACTAATCCCAACGCGCCGCCGGTCAACGATAGCAACACGCTCTCAGTCAACAACTGTCTAATCACGCGCATCCGGCTGGCGCCAAGCGCAGAGCGAATCGCCATCTCCTTGTGGCGCGTCATCGCCCGCGCGAGCAAAAGATTCGCGACGTTGGCGCAGGCGATCAGCAATACGCAACCAACTGCGCCTAACAGGATTAGTAAAGCCGGACGAATATCGCCGACTAAAGCTTCGAGCGTCGGTTCCACCTTCGTGCTCTTATGAAGATCTTTATCCGGATACTGCTGTTCAAGTCTGGCGCTGATCTGCGTCATCTCCGCCTGGGCCTGCTCTTTGGAAACGCCCGGTTTGAGTCGTCCAATCACGTTCATGTAATGAGCCCCGCGCTCTTCAGTAATTGGGTCTTCACCTTCTCTGTCGATGGCAACGGTCGTCCATAGTTCCACCGGTTCGTTTTGAATCGGAAATTGAAAAGCCTGCGGCATGACGCCGATGATTGTGTAAGGCTTGCCATCAAGCACCATCGACTGGTTGATCACATTCGGATCAGCGCCGAAGCGACTTTGAAACAACTGCTGACTTAGAACTACCACGCGGCCACTGTCGCCCGGCTTATCTTCATCCGGAAGAAAGCCGCGTCCAATCGCCGGCGTAACTCCCAACAACGGAAACAGGTCCGCATTAACGACCGCACCTTGCAGCCGCGTCGAATCGCCGCGACCCGTTAGGATAAAGTCGTTCGCGTGATAGCTCGACATGTGCTCAAACGAATGGTTTTGGTCGCGCCAATCGGCGAAGTTTGGATACGAGGCGCTGCCGCGCTGATAACCTCGAGTTGCGTCAGTCTCCCAAATATTCATCAACGCTTCGGAGTTTGCGAAAGGCAACGGCCGCAACAGCACTGAATTAACGACGCTGAAGATGGCGGTGTTGGCGCCGATTCCCAATGCGAGGGCAATAGTCGCGACGATGCTAACACTCGGAGCCTTGAGCAACATGCGAATGCCGTAACGGATATCCTGCAAAAACATTTCCATAATCTTCACCCTTTAGAATTTGCACAGGCGTCACCTGCGCGTAATTGCTTGTTATTCGTAACGTAGTGCCACGAGTGGATCCACTTTCGTTGCGCGCCGCGCCGGAATGTAACAAGCGAGCAGCGCTACTACGATCAGACAAATTGGAACACTCGCAAAAGTAACGACGTCTGTCGGAGTGACGCCGAAGAGTAATCCTGCCATTAGACGCGTCAGCCCGAGCGCCCCCGCTAGTCCGATCGCAGCGCCAGTTAAGGCCAACACCATTCCCTTCTTAAGAACCAAAGCAATCACATTCGAAGTACGCGCGCCCAGCGCAACACGAATGCCAATTTCGTGCGTTCGCTGTGTCACTGCATACGACATCACTCCATAAATCCCGATCGCCGCCAGCACAAGGGCCAACGTCGCAAAACATGCGAGCAGCATCAGGATAAAACGTTGTTGCGCGATGGATGACGAAACGAGTTCGTCCATGCTCTGGATCTTAGGGACCGCGAGGTTTTTGTCCCCCGCCCAAATTTCTGACCTCAAGCTGGCGGCAATACTTAGCGGATCGCCTTTGGTACGAACCACCAAATTCATGCCGCGGGCCGGTTGTTGACGGAAGGGAAAATACATCGAGGGCGGCGTGTCGGCATCGAGTCCAAAATGCTTCACATCAGCCACCACGCCGACAATCTCGCGCCACGCGTCAGGCTTACCGATTCGTTTGCCGAGCGGCTCTTCGTTCGGCCAATAGCGACGCGCCATGGTTTCGCTAATCACAACAACGCGCGGCGATTGTTCAGTGTCGATATCTGTGAACAGCCGGCCCTTCTTGAGTCGCATGCCCATCGTGCGAAAGTAGTCCGGACTGACGCTATTGAACCACGCAACTGGTTGTTGATTTGGCGGTGGCGGCGGTTGGCCTTCGATTAGAAAATTCGTATCGGAATTGTTGCCGCTTAGCGGCAACGTCGAAATCGCGCCAACCGATGCGGCGCCCGGCATTGCCTTAAGTCGATCAACCAGGTCCGTGTAAAAGCTGCGAATCTGCGTCGCCTCAGGATAACGAGTTCGGTTAAGTATTAGCCGCACAGTCGCTACGTGATCCGGTTGAAAGCCCGGATCCACTCGCTGCAGCAATACGAAGCTCTTCATTAGCAAGCCACCGCCGACGAGTAGTATGAGCGCGAGCGCCATCTCTGCGACTACCAGCGCGCTTCGCAGTCGTCCGCCGCTAACTCCCGTACCGCTGCCCTTGCCGGCGTCCTTCAGCGAATTATTGAGATCCGGTTTGGAAACATGCAGAGCCGGAACGAGTCCGAAGAACAGCGCGGTAAGCACTGCCACCAAAACAGTGAAGCCCAACACGTAAGCATCAATGCCGATCTCATCGAACCTTGGCGTGCCCGGCGGGCTCAACCTGACGAACAAATTCAGCAACCAATAGGCCAGCAACAATCCGAGTGCACCACCGGTCAGCGCCAGCAACGCGCTTTCGGTCAGCAGCTGTCGAACTACACGACCCCGACTTGCACCCAGGGCCGTGCGAATCGCGATCTCTTTTTCTCGGGTGGCTGAGCGCGCCAACATTAGATTGGCGACATTGGCGCACGCGATCAGCAGCACAAAGCCAACGGCCCCGAGCAACACCAACAACGGCCGCTGCACACTCCCGACAAGTTGGTCATGGAGGGAAACCAGCGTCGCGCCAACCTGACTGTTTGTCTCCGGATATGCAGTCGCCTGCCGGCCTGCGATCGTGTTCATGTCAATGCGCGCTTTTGCGAGCGACGCATCCGGCTTGAGTCGCCCGATCACGCGCAGCACCAGACAGCCACGCTGGCAGCCGGGGTTGAGCGTCGGTTGCAACGTCCGCCACAACCCGGCATTCTGAATTATCGGAAACTTAAAACCGGCCGGCATTACGCCAATGACTGTGTAGCTTTCTTCGTTCAAAGAGATCGGTTTGCCGATGATTCCCGCGTCACCGCCGAAGCGACTCTTCCAAAGTTCGTTACTAAGCACGACGACGTTTGCTGCGTTCGGCTGATCTTCTTCGGATAGAAAACTGCGACCAAGCGCCGGTTCCGTGCCAAGCAGCTTGAACATATCAAACGAGACGGCTGCGCCGATGAGCGGCTCGGGCTCCGCGATGTTCGTGAGCGTCGGCCGCCAATCGTTCAACGCCGACAAGCCACTAAAGACGCTGTTTTGATCGCGCCAGTCATGAAAATCAGCAGGCGAGAGCCACTCGCGTTCCGGTCCACCACGCCCCACATGATTTTCCCAGACCATCACTAACTGATTCGGATTCGCATACGGCAGGGGACGCCAAAGCACACCGTTAACTACGCTAAAGATCGCGGTGTTCGCGCCAATCCCCAACGCCAGCGTGACCACTGCAACCGCCGCAAAGCCGGGACGTTTTAGAAGACTCCTGATCGCGTAGCGAAGGTCTTTGATTAGTGATCCCATTGCGTATCCTTTATTTGAAGCTTTACGAACCCAACAAATCGCGAACCGTGTTTCGTCCGACGACAAGCTAGCGCCGTCTACTCATATCGTAGGGCCACCAGCGGATCGACTTTCGTTGCCCGTCGTGCCGGCACGAAACAAGCGAACAGCGCCACGGTCGTCAGAATCAGCGTAATCAGGACAAAGGTCATCGGGTCAGTTGCACTCACCCCATAAAGCATCTTCGCGAGCAGCCGCGTCAGAGCAAATGCGGCGAGCAGACCAAGCCCCACGCCTGTCAGGGCCATTTTCATTCCGTGACCGAGGACCAGGCGCAGAACGTCTCGCCGTTTGGCGCCCAACGCGAGACGAATGCCGAGTTCGTGCGTGCGTTGTCCCACGACGTAGGAGATAACGCCGTAGAGTCCGAGACTGGCGAGCACGAGGGCAACGACCGCAAACGAATCAAGTAAGATCATCGAGAAGCGACGATCCGACAATGTGCTGGCAATGACTTCGTTCATCGTCTGCGGTTGCGAGATGACGTTCTGCTGGTTGTAGTTCTTTACGACACTTCGAATCGAATCGAGTGGCGGCGCGGATCCGTTGTAAAGCGCCACTACTCCGACGCCCGCAGCTGCGCCTCTTACAGCGCCGTCTGCCTGTTGTCTGAAAGGCTCATAGAGTTGCGCCTGCAGCGATTGATCGTCGTCGGTATCAAGGCTCCACTGCTTGACGTGCCCGACGACGCCAACAATTTGTTGCGCGTCCTGACCGTCCTGATAGATTCGCCTGCCGATTGGATCCGCGTCGCCGAAAAACTTGTGCGCAAACACCTCGTCGATCACGACCACTTGTTGTGAACGTTCATCGTCGTGAGCATCGAAGAAACGCCCTTGCTTCAGCGGAATGCTCATCGCCTTTAGATAATTCGGCTCAACTCGATAAACGAGCGCCATGCTCATCTCGCTCTGACTCGCGGGCTTTGGCTGCGCGTCGGTCCAAAAGAACAAATCGTCCTCACCGGCCAAAGGAATACCGCCAGCTGAAAACGAAACGGCATTGACACCCGGAGACGAGCCAATCTGATCGCTCAGGTCGCGCAACGCCGCTCGAATTGCGTCGGGCGTGGCGGTCTTCATTGCCGGCGAAAGGCTGAGTCCGAAGGTCAATACATTGTTTGAACGAAATCCCGGATCGACATTCCAAAGAGCGCCGAGGCTGCGAATCATCAAACCTGCGCCAATCAACAAAACAACTGCGAGCGCCATTTCCACCGCAACCATCACACCTTGTGCACGCCCGCGCCCGCTGGATCCGCGACCACCTTCTTTGAGAGTTTCCGATAAACGCCATTTCGAAGTCTTGAGTGCGGGAGCAAGGCCGGAAAGAATGCCGGTCAATAATGAAGTGGCCAACGCGAAGAGGAACACGCGCTTATCGAGACCGACTTCCGACGCGCGTGGCAAGGTGGTGGGTAAGACTGCCAGCGCCGCGTGCGTTCCCCAACCGGCGACAAGTAAACCGAGTCCGCCGCCAAATAATGACAGCAGCATGCTTTCGGTTAGAGCCTGGCGCAACAAACGCCAGCGTCCCGCGCCCAACGCTGTACGAATCGCAAACTCGCGCGTTCTGCCGGTCGAGCGCGCGAGCAGAAGGTTGCTAACGTTCACGCAAGCGATTAGCAAAACAAAACCGACTGCGCCGAGTAACATCCACAGGGTTGGCCCGATGTTGCCGATTAGTCGTTGCTTGAGTGGTGAGACTTTCGCGCCGTTGCCTTTGTTGCTGTCCGGGTAGGTTGCAGCGAGTCGGGCCATGACGTTGCTTAAGTCCGCTTGTCCTTGTGCGATCGTCACGCCCGGCTTAAGGCGTCCCAATCCATGAAGCCCTAACCCGGCGGTACGACTCTTCAGTCCTGGGTTAGTCCATTGACCAATCGGCACGTAGACGTCGGTGCCGCGAAACAAGCTGAAGTCGGTCGGAACCACACCGATAACTGTGTAGCTTTTCTCATCGAGCGTTACGCTCTTACTCAACACATCCGGCGCGCCACCAAACTTGCGTTGCCAGAGATCAGCGCTAATCATTGCGACCGGAGCGGCGCCGGGCTCATCTTCGCCGCGTGCGAATCCTCGGCCAACGGCGGGGGTCACGCCCAGAACAGAAAAGAAGTCTGACGTGACCAGGCGTGCGTTGACGCGTTCAGCATCGCCAACACCGAGCAGGCTAAAGCCGAAGCCGCGCGAAAGTGCCATCGCGGAAAACGTCTGGTTCTCTCTTTCCACGTCGCGAAAATTCGGATAAGTCAGGGCGCCGAATTCGAAGTTTGGCTTGCTTTGATCCAGTGTCACCAGCTGTTCAGGCTGCGGGAAAGGTAACGGGTTGAGCACAACGCTGTTCACTACAGAAAAGAGCGCGACGTTTGCGCCGATTCCTAACGCGAGCGTCAACACGACTACCGCTGAGAAGCCCGGCTTCTTCAACAGCATTCGCAGGCCGATTCTGATGTCTTGCAGCATAGTGATTCCCCCGATCTTTCCGAGCTTCACTCGTATCGCAGCGCTACCAACGGATCTACTTTCGTCGCGCGGCGTGCCGGGATCAGACAAGCCAGCAACGCGACGACGAACAGCGCAGTTAGTACCAACGCAAACGTTGCCAGGTCGGTGGCCTGAACGCCGAACAACAGCGTTCGCAGCAGTCGGGTGAGTCCCAGTGCTGCCACGATGCCGAGCGCCATGCCACCCAGCGCCAGGGTGAGTCCCTGCCTCAGAACCATCTTGAGAATGTCTGACGATTGCGCACCGAGAGCCATGCGCACGCCTATGTGATGTCGCTGTTGATTAACGGAATATGAAACGACTCCGTAGATTCCAATCGAAGCGAGCAGTAATGCGACTCCTGCAAAGATGCTGATGAGCAGCGCTGGAAAGCGACGCATAAATGCAGCCGGCGAATTCGAGATCACTTGATCCATCGCGTTGACGTTGAAGATCGCGACTTCAGGTTCCAGCGTTCGCGTTTCATCACGAATAGCCGCGGCAACCGCAGTTGGATCGCCGCTCGTGCGCACTACCAGGTTTGCGCCGCCGCCTCCGTCCTGCCGCAGCGGGTAATAAATCACCGGCCTGACAGCTTCATCCAGTCCGCCAATCTTTACGTCGCCAACTACGCCAATAATGGTTACAGGTGGGACCTTAACGCTTGCATAAACCAGTCGCCGCCCAATCGGATCGCGTCCAGCGAAGACTCTGTCGGCGAGACTCTTACCGATGATTACTACTTGAGTGGCATTCGGTTGATCGCGATCATCGAACGCGCGACCGGCAGTGAGCGGCACTCCCAATGTTTGAAAATATTTTTCATCAACCGTCCGCACGTTCGCCTCAAGTTCCTGTCCTGGCGGAGGCACTGGATCACCCTCGACAGTCACACGCGTTGTATTGCCTCCCTGCAGCGGCAGGATGTCGACGCTGCCAACGCCGGTGACACCCGGCACGGAGGCGACACGTGTTCTTAGCTGATCGAAGAAGGCAATCTGGCGGGCTGCGTCAGGATACTTCGCCGTGGGCGGCACGACCGTCATCGTTAACAACTTCTCCGGATTGAATCCGATGTTTGACTGCAACAACCGCAGCAGACTCTTCATCATCAGTCCTGCGCCAACCAGCAACACGACGGCCATGGCGATCTCAGTCATTACGAGGGCGCTGCGCAACTTTTGTCCGCCGCCGCCTGAAGTATTTCTGCCGCCTTCCTTCAAAACCTCATTAAGATCAGGACGTGAGGATTGCAGCGCCGGCACCAGGCCAAAAATGATTCCGGTAACCAGAGACAGCGCGAAGGAAAACGCGAGGACGCGCGTATCAACGTGCAACGATCTGAGAAACGGTAAAGCGTTGAGCTGATTGTCAGGCAGAAAAGCGACCAGCGCGCCGACGCCCCATTGCGCAATCAAAAGACCAGCCGCGCCGCCGATCACCGCCAGCAACAACGATTCCGTTAACAACTGTCGCACTACTCGCCAACGACTGGCGCCCAGCGCCGCCCGAATCGCAACTTCCTTGTTGCGCGCCAGCGAACGCGTCAACAGCAGGCTCGCCACGTTTGCGCAGGCAATCAACAAAACAAATCCAACTGCAGCCAGCAAAACAAACAGGATCGGTTTGACCGGGCCAATCACTTGTTCTTGAAGAGGTACGATTTTGAGACCGGTGTTGGCATGCGACTCTTTGTACTGTTGTTCGATGTGTGTTGCGATCACGCTCAGCTCAGCCTGGGCTTGTTCGGGAGTAACTCCGGGCTTGAGTCGACCGATGAGATTCGTTCCGTGCAGGAATCGCCGCTGCAATTGTGCGTCGGTTGGTTGGTACGCCCGCCACATGTCGTTTTGTCGCAGAGCAAACTGAAAACTCGCGGGCAAAACTCCAATCACCGTGTAACTAGTGCCGTTGATCGTTAAAGCCTGACCGACAATTTTCGGATCGCCACCAAACCGCCGTTGCCACATTGGGTAAGTAAGCACAACGGTGGGCGGCGCGCCCTGCTTGTCGTCGCCAGCTTGAAAGGTGCGACCAAGAATGGGTGCGACGCCTAGCACCGAAAAGAAATTCGCGGAGGCTGCAGGCGCAAACACTCTTTCGGATTCGCCGCGGCCGCTCATGATCCCGCCGCCGCCGGCGTAGGCCGCCAGCCCGTCGAGCACCTGGTTCTGTTGATAATCCTGATAGTCAGGATAGGAAAACTCGCGCTGCGCAAACTCTTTCTGCGGCGTGCTCTCAAAAAGGTGATAAAGCCGATCCGGCGACTGGTAGGGCAAACCACGCAGCAGCGCAGCATTTACGACAGTGAAGATTGCTGTGCTTCCGCCGATGCCGAGTGCCAAAGTCACAATCGCAACCAAGGCGAAGCCTGGCTTGTTAAGCATCGAACGAATTGCGTAGCGCAAGTCTTTGAAAAGCGTTTGCATAATTCCTCCAGTTTCAAGAGCGAACTATCACTCTCACTCGTAACGTAACGCTTGCAGCGGGTCCACCTTGGTCGCCTTTCGTGCCGGCAGATAACAGGCGAGCAAAGCGGTCGCAATCAGGAATAGCGAGACGATAACGAACGTCGTCTTGTCAGTCGGTTGCACCCCAAACAACAGACTGCTCATCAGCCGGGTTAACGCGAAAGCACCGACGAGTCCCATCCCAGTGCCCATCAAGGCCAGCGCCATTCCACCCTTCAACACCAACTTCACTACGTCGCGCATCTGCGCACCGAGGGCCATACGAATGCCGATCTCCTGGGTCCTTTGGGTTACGTGGTAGGCAGTCACGCCGTAGACGCCGATCATCGCCAGCACGAGCGCAACTACGGCAAAAGCGCTGAGCAATAACATCGGCGTGCGCCGTGGTCCAACCGAAGTCGCCAGCACTTCGTTCATTGTCTTCACGTTGTAAACAGGAACCCCTTTATCGAGCGAGCGAATCTCGTTGCGGACTGTATTGGCCAGTGCTGCCGGATCGTTACTGGTGCGCATCACGAGAGACATGCCGCCCCAGGTGGCGTCCTGAGCGTAAGGGACATACATCTGTGGTCCCGCCTCTGCGTCGAGTGATGCTTTAGTGTCGCCAACCACTCCCACGATCTCGCGCGGGAATTTCTCGTCACGCCAGATCGTGATGTGTTTGCCGACGGGACTTTCGCCGGGCCACAGTTTCCGCGCGAGCGATTCGTTCACAACCACTACCTTGGGAGTTTGTTCCGTGTCCTGGTCGGTATAAATGCGACCCGATAACAGCGGAATTTGGAGCGTGTGAAAATAGTCGGGGGTCGTGACGAGGTAAGCGGAATCGCCGGATGCTTCCGGCGTAGCTGGATCGCCTTCGCGGATATAGGCACGACCGACATTGAAGGTGTCGCCGCTTAACGGAAGACTGAGCACGGCTCCAGACGACTCGACACCTGGCAGCGCTTTGATGTGCTCGACAACCTGTCGCAGCATTCGCGCGGAGGCTTCACCCTGGGGATATTTCGCGCCCGGAAGCGAGATGCGCATCGCGAGCACGTTAGCGGGATTGAACCCCGGACTGATTTCGCGCAAGCGCATGAAACTCTTAATGAGAAGTCCCGCTCCCACCAACAGCATGAAGGACAAAGCGACCTCCGAAACCATGATGAGACTGCGCATGCGGTTGTGACCTGAGCCGGCCACCCCCGTGCGTCCGCCATCTTTCAGACGCTCATTCAAGTTGATACGCGACGCCTGCAGCGCCGGCGCCACACCAAAAACCAAGCCGGTGATTACAGCCAAAGCGAGCGTGAAGACAAAGACGCGCGTGTCCGGCCGAATCTCGTCGAAGCGTGGACTATTGGGTGGACTTACAGCGATGAAGAGTTTGGTTAGCCAGAGGCTTAATAACAAACCGAGCCCACCGCTTACGGTTGAGAGCAGCAGGCTCTCGGTAAGCAACTGGCGAACTATTCGCCAGCGGCTGGCGCCCAACGCCGTACGGACCGCAAGTTCCTTCTGACGCGCTGATGCTCTGGCGAGCAGGAGGTTTGCAACATTGGCACAAGCGATCAAGAGAACGAACGCCACCGCGCCGAGCAGCAACAGCAGAGACGCTCGCGTCCGGCCGACCATACGCTCCTGGAGTGTCGCGAGGTGCACTCCCCAACTGCTGTTAGTTTCGTTGTACGCTTGGGCCAGCCGCTGATTAATCGTGTCCATTTCGGCTTGCGCCTGCTCGAGCGTCACACCGGGCTTGAGTCTTGTTATGACGTTGATGTAACGATTGTCGCGGCGCTCTTTGACTGGATCGAGAGGCATGGGAACCCAGAGTTCCGATTGCGCGGGGTAAGTGAAATCAGGCGGCATTACACCTACGACGGTCGTATCCTTGCCGCCGATTCTCACCTGCCTGCCAATCACACTTCGATCGGCGCCGAACCGGCGTTCCCACAATCCATAACTAAGTACAACCACGGGATTGCGATCTTTTTGCGAATCGTCCGCTTGCAGCACGCGACCAATCTCGGCGTTTCTTTTGAAGACCGGAAAGAAATCAGCAGTGACGCCGGTCCCGCGAACGCGCTCAATCTCATCGTTGTTTACGAGCAGCGAGCCGCCGGTCACAAATCCCGCCAGTTGTTCGAACACATGGTTCTGTTTTTGCCAGTCAGCAAGATCCGGCACCGAGAGATTACTGAGCGTGATACCTTGCGCCGGGTTCACTCCCTCGACCAGAACGATGCGCTCTGACTCAGGAAACGGCAGCGGCCGAAGCAACACTGCGTTCACTGCACTAAACATTGCGCTGTTCGCGCCAATGCCCAGGGCCAGCGTAAGCGTTGCCACGGCCGTAAAGCCCGGTCGCTTCAGCAAACTTCGCATTCCGTATCGAATGTCCTGTAGCAGTTTTTCCATGACTCGCCTCGCTCTGGAGTTATCACTCGTATCTAAGCGAAACCACCGGATCCACTTTTGTTGCGCGCCTGCCAGGAACATAACAAGCTACCAGCGCGACCAGAGTCAGCAACACCGCGATCGCCGCAAACGTCGCCGGATCAGTTGGCTGAACTCCGAACAGCAAACTCGCCATCAAGCGAGTCAAGAGAAACGCCCCAACGAGTCCAGCGGCGACACCAATCAGCGCCAGCACCATTCCCTGCCGGATAATCATGCGGAAGACGTCGCGAGGTTGCGCGCCAATGGCCATGCGAATACCAATCTCGTGCGTTCGTTGCGTGACTGAGTAAGACATCACGCCGTAGATGCCTACGATGGCCAGCACCAATGCGATTCCGGCGAAGATGCTTAGCAACGTCAGGTTCAGTCGCTCCGGCGCAACCGATTCAGCGCGAATGTCATCCATCGTGCGAATCGCGTAGATGGGTTGATCGGGATCGATTTCTTTCACCTTCTGTCGTACGCCCGCGATCAACTGATTCGGATCGCCGGCGCCCTTGATGATGACTGTCATGTTGCCATTGGGAACTTGCTTGAACGGGAAATAGCCCTGCACGCGGTGGGAGTCAGTGCCGAGTCCTTCCATCTTGACGCGACCGACGACGCCAAGCACCGTCAAGAACAGCGGGTGTTCCTCGTTGCCCATCTTGATGCGCTTGCCGACCGCTTCTTCGCCGGGCCAATGCCTCCGCGCAAACTCTTCGTCAATCACGATCGCATTCAGCGGCGCCATTTGTTTCATGTCGTCGTCGAGTTTGCTCAGGTCTTTCCCGATGATCGAAGAGCGATCGTCGTGATTATCAAACACACGCCCGCTCTTCACGGGAATGTTCATTGCCTTGAAGTAGTCAGGTGTAACGAGACAGGCTTCCATCAATGGCGTCTGATCGCGAGGCGGACGCGGCCGGCCGTCAATCACAAACGACGTCTGCCAACCGTTGTTGCCAAGTGGCAAGCCTGAAGCAGCGGCAGTAGCTTCGACACCGGGCAAGGCATGAAGATTCTCGAGCAACTGACTATAAAACTGATCGCGTTGGTCAGCGCTCTCATATTTCTTATCCGGAAGCGCTACGCTAAAACTGGTCAAGTGTTCATAGGAGAATCCGGGATTCACTTTTTGTAGCGTGTAGAAACTGCGAATCATCAGGCCCGCAGCGATCAGCAGCACGAGGGTTGTTCCAACTTCGACTACTACGAGCGAGCTGCGCAACCAGTGTCTGCCGGAGACGCCACGTCCCGTCTCCTTCAGCGTTTCATGTACATCAACTACGCCCGCTTGTAGCGCCGGGAAGAGACCGAAGAGTATGCCTGTCGCGATCGACACGACGATGGTGAAGACAAACACGCGCCAATCAAGACTGATTTCACGTGAACGCGGAATCGCGTCAGGACTTATGTAGAGAATGAGCTTTATGCCCCACTGGGCAATCAACAAACCGAGTGTGCCGCCGACTAAGGCGAGCAACACGCTTTCAGTCAGCAACTGACGCGCGATGCGCCAACGACCTGCCCCCATTGCCGAGCGAATGGCCATTTCCTTTTGACGCGACTGTGCGCGGGCCAGCAAGAGGTTGGCGATGTTCGCGCAGGCGATCAGCAGCACAAACGCAACCGCAAAAAACAAAACCCAGAGCGCGCGGCGGATGTCCCCAACAAACACTTCCAGCAACGGATGCATGCCGACGCCATTGCCGGCGTTGGAATCCTGATACTGCTTTTCGAGATTCGCGCCAATCGAATCCATCTCGGCCTTGGCCTGCGCAAAAGTAACGCCTGGTTTTAATCGAGCTACACCGTAAAGCCCGGGATGATTACCGCGTTGTAACCAACCCGCCGAACCGGAAAGTTGGCCCACCGGCACCCACATATCGACGCGACTCGGAAACTGATAGCCCTCAGGCATAACGCCGATCACCGTGTAGCTTTTGTTGTTGAGCGTAATCGGTTGATTGAGAATGCTCGGCTGACCGCCAAAGCGTCGTTGCCATAACGGATAACTCAAAAGCACAACGGGCGGACCACCGGGCTTGTCTTCGTCATTGGTAAAGAGCCGGCCGAGCGCCGGGTTCACTCGCAACGCCGCAAACAAATCCGCGGAAACCTGGCCGGTAATAATGCGTTCAGCTTCACCAGTGCCGGTGAGGTTGTAGCTCTCGCGGTTGTAAACACCGATCTTTTCGAAGACGTGGTTTTGAGTTCGCCAATCAGCGAAGTTCGGATACGACACTGAAATCTCATCCATGGCTTTGCTGGTTTCATTGAGAAACACCAGGCGATCAGATTCCGGATAAGGCAGCGGTCGCAGCAACACGGCGTCTACGACGCTGAAGATCGCGGTGTTCGCACCAATCCCCAACGCTAGTGCCAGAATCACCACGAACGTGATACCCGGATTCTTAAGCAACATGCGCGCGCCGTAGCGCAGGTCTTGCCACATCTTCTGCATTTTGTTTCTCCTTAAATGCCTTTTAGAACTTACTCGTATCGCAACGCCACCAGCGGATCGACCTTCGTCGCGCGCCTCGCAGGAATGAAGCACGCGAGCAACGCAACCCCGGCGAGCAACAACGTCAACGCGGCGTAAGTAATCACGTCAGTTGGCGCGACGCCGAAAAGCAATCCCCGCAGTAAACGCGACAAGGCCAGGGCCCCAAACAAACCCAAAGCAACGCCGATGAGCGTCAATCGCATTCCCTGTCCCAACAGCCAGCGCAAGATGTTTCCCGCACTTGCGCCCAGGGCCATGCGAATCCCGATCTCGCGCGTTCGTTGAGTGACGGAATATGCCATTACGCCGTAGATACCGATTCCCGCCAGAAAAAGTGCGAGCAATCCAAACAATCCAACTACTTGCATCGCAAACCGCCGTTGCGCCAGCGACGCTGAAACCAAATCTGTCATTGAGCTTTCGCCAAACAGCGGAAGATTCGGATCGACGGCCTGCACTTGTTGTCGCACCGCCTGCAGGAGACCGGCGGAATTTCCCTGCGTCCGGACGTAGACCGCCATGTCGTATCCGGGGTTCTGAAGAATTCCCAGATAGAGGTGCGGCTGATCGGGCTGGTCAAAACCATCGGTCTTGATGTTTCCGACCACGCCGGCAATTGTGAGCCAGGGAGCTTTGTTGTCGCGCAGGCCCGGCTTGATGTGCCGTCCAATCGGATCCACGTTTGCGAAATACCGGTGCGCCAGCGCTTGATCAATCAACGCGACGCGCGGCGCTTGTTCGTCGTCGCTGGCCGCGAAGAAACGACCGCTGACGAGCGGCGTTCCCATCACGCGAAAGTAGTCAGCGCTAACCACAGAGATTTTTGTGCGGGGCAGGTTGGCGTCAGTCGCCGGCTGATCTTCAATGCTGAAGATCGCCGGCTTACTCTGGTCCAACAACGGAACAAAACCACCGCCACTCACAGCGGCATATTGCACGCCTGGCAACTCGCTCGTGCGCCGCAATACTTCTTTCACAAAAGCGACGCGCTTCTCACGCGGTCGATAGGGGTCACGCTCAGGGTTGTTTGGCACCGGCAACCAGATTCGCGCCATCAACACATTGCTTGCGTCAAATCCGGGGTTCACTTGCAGCACGCGGTCGAAACTCCGCAGCAATAATCCAGCTCCGATCATCAACACCAAAGACAAAGCAAACTCGACAACTACTAATCCACTACGAAAGCGGTGGTGACTCGCAGTGGAGCCTGCACCTTGCGAGCCCTCTTTCAAGTGTCCGACCAAATTAGGCCGCGAAGCTTGCAACGCGGGGATGAGTCCGAAGAGCAGACCGGTGACGACTGAGATCAGGCACACGAACGCGAGCACGGTGAGGTTTACTCCGACTTCACTAAGTCGCGGCGTATCGGGCGGCACAAGTTTTAAAAGCAGCGGCTTCAGTATCCCAACCAGGAACAGGCCGACGGCCCCACCAAGCAGCGACAGCAAAAGACTTTCCGTCAGCAACTGTGCGATCAACCGGCCGCGACTCGCGCCCATCGAAAGTCGAATCGCCATCTCCCTTTGGCGCGCCGACGAGCGGGCCAGCAACAGGTTCGCGATGTTCACGCAGCCAATCAGAAGCACCAGCCCGACTGCCGCGAGCAACAGGAGGAGTGTCGTTTGCACGTTGCCAACCAACAGTTCACGGGCGGGCAGCAGCTTCACTCCCCAGCCGGTTTCCGGCGGATATTCCTTGGGAAACTCGTTGCGCAAATTTGCTACGAGCGCATCAACTTTCGCCTGCGCCTGCTGCACGGTCAGTTCAGGTTTGATCCGGCCGATCGCTCCGGGAAGGATTCGTTGATTGCGCACAGGAGCGCCAAACGGATTTGCACTAAAGCCGGCCGTCGCCCACATCTCAACGTCATTGCGCAATGTCTTACCCGGATGGCGAAAGCCCGGCGGCATCACGCCAACGATCGTGTAGAGATCGCTATCCATGTAAACTTTCCGGCCCAGGACATTCGGATCTGAGCCGTACAGCCGGCGCCAAAGTCCGTCGCTGATGACGACGCCCTCGGCGAACCCCGGCGAATTGTCTTGTGGTCCAAAAACACGGCCAAGCTGCGCGTTTGCGCCGAGCAGTGAAAAATAATTTGGGCTTACTGCCAGCACCTCGACTCGTTCAGGACGATCGGAGCCGGTGAGATTTGCATCGATTGGCCAGAGTGCTGACACCTCTTCAAAGGCGCCGGAGCGCTCCTGCAAGTCTTTCAGTTCATCGACTGACAAGCCAACGTTTTCCGCTTGTCGCCCCGACAGATCGTCGCGCAGCAACACGATATTTTCTGACTTGGGAAAAGGCAGCGGTCGCAACAAGACTGCGTAGACGACGCTGAAAATTGCCGTATTCGCGCCAATGCCGAGGCTCAGCGTGATGACGGCGACTGCGGTGAAACCAGGCCTATTCCGCAGCATTCGCGCGGCGTAGCGCAGGTCTTGCCAAATTGTTGTCAGCATCTTTGCTTCTCCAAAGTCGCTATTCGTATCGCAGCGCGACCAGCGGATCGACTTTCGTTGCGCGTCGCGCCGGGATGTAGCAAGCTGTCAGCGCGACCGCACCCAACACTGCCGCGACAATCCCAAAAGTGCCTAGATCGGTCGGACTCACTTCAAACAACAAGCTCGTGAGCAGTCTGGTCAGGAACCACGCTGCGCCCAAACCGATCACGATGCCGACGAGCGCGACACGCATTCCCTGGCCCAACACCATGCGCAGCACGTCCATCGCGCGCGCGCCGAGCGCCATGCGAATTCCAATTTCATGAGTTCGCTCGCTGACTGAAAATGAAATGACGCCGTAGACACCAATCGTTGCCAGCGTCAGCGCTACCGCCGACAACGAAGCAAGCAGCAACATGATGAAGCGCCGTTGCGCGATCGACGTCTGGAGCAGTTTGTCCATCGGCTCGATCGCATAAACTGGTTGCGCGGGATCGATGCTCGCGAGTTCCCTTCTTACCGCCGAGGTGAGACTGGCCGCGTCAGTCTTGGCCTTGATCACAAAGCCCATGCGCGGCCACGCTTCAAGGTCCTGACGATACGTAATGAATGCAGTGGGGACTGGCGCTTCACTTAGGCTCGCGTGCCGGTTGTCTGCAACAACTCCGACGATCGTTCGCCATGAAGTGTCTTTGGAACTTTCGCCGATAGCCAGACGCTTGCCGACCGGGTTTTCATTTGGCCAATACTGTCGCGCCATTGTTTCGTTGATCACGATCACGTGTTCGCTGCTTTCCGTATCCGTCGGACCGAGTCCGCGGCCGCGCGTGACGGGTATTTGCAGCGTTGAGAAGTAACCCGGACTAACGATTTGGAAATCCATCGTTACGTTTTCATCGGGCCGCGGAACCGGGCGACCTTCAACCTGAAAACCGCGATTCATGCTCGAGCCTGCCAGCGGTAAACTCATAACCATGCCGGCCGATTCGACGCCCGGCAGAGCCTGCAGGTGTTCGAGCACATTTGTGTAAAACACGTTCTGACTTTTTGAATCGGGATACTTCTTGCTTGAAGGCGCAATCTTCGCGGTGAGTACGCGCTCCGGGTTGAAGCCCGGATCGATTCGCGTTACGCGCAAATAGCTAAGGCCGAGCAACGCCGCGCCGACAAGTAAAACCTGGGCAAGTGCAATTTCCGTTACTACGAGCAGGTTGCGGGCACCCAGGCGCTGACGGCTCGACGTCGCCTTCGTTCCGCCTTCTTTTAGCGCGCTGTTTAGGTCAGTTCGCGTCGCTTGAAACGCCGGCAGCAGGCCAAAACCGATTCCGGTCAGCACCGAAACCAACAACGTGAAACCAAGCAATCTGAAATCAACACTCGCTTCGCCTAAACGGGGAATGTCACCAGGGCTGAGTTTGATAAATAAGTCGACGGCCCAGACCGACACGATCAACCCCGCCAGTCCACCGGCAAAACTTAGCAACAGACTTTCAGTGAGCAACTGCCTGATCAAACGCAAGCGACTCGCTCCAACTGCAGCGCGAATGGATATTTCACGATCGCGTTGGGTGGCGCGCGCTAGCATCAGGTTCGCGACGTTGGTACAGGCGATTAGCAGCACGAAACCGACGGCGCCGAGGAGAATGAAAAGCAGGCGCCGCACATCGCCGACTATTTGCGTGTGCAACCCGACTACGTTGGAACCAAGCCCGCCGTTCGTCTGCGGATAGTCCTTCTCTAGCCTTCTGCTGATGCCGGCAATATCTGACTGCGCTTGTGAAAGCGTGGCGCCGGGCTTCAGTCGTCCGATTACCGTGATGAAGTGTCCGTCGCGCATGTGCGTCCAATCAGTTGTTGACGAGCGGGAGAAGAAAGTAAGCGGCACCGCGCTCCGGTTTCGTCCCAGTACCCACATTTCCGAATGGGCCGGATACTGAAAACCACGACCCATCACACCGACGACTGTGTGCGATATTTCATCAATCGTGATGTTGCGTCCCACCACGTTTGGATCCGCGCCGAACCTTCGCTTCCATAAAGCGTCACTGATTAGCACCAGATTGCGGTCCTGATGATCATCGTCGTCAGACTGAAACGTGCGGCCGAGTTGCGGCGCGGCGCCCAGCACAGCGAAGTAGTTTGAAGTGACAGTAGTGCCATCGATGCGATCGGGCTCGCCGTCGCTGGTGAGATTGAAGTTTCCGTAGAACGCCGCAGCCATATCCTGAAACGTTCTATTTTGCGAACGCCAGTCCTCGAAGTTTCCGGGCGCAACCGAACGGCGATCGACTCCGGGCATCGTTTCCCACAGCGTCATCAGTCGATCAGGCTCCGCGTAAGGCAACGGCCGTAACACGACCGCGTTCACCACGCTGAAGATCGCGGCATTGGCGCCAATTCCCAGCGCGAGTGTGATGATAGCGACAGCCGTGAAACCCGGACGCTTTAACAGTCCACGCACCCCGTAGCGGATGTCCGTAAATAACGTTTCCATAGAGATTCCCCTGAGATCGAATTGCTTCGCTACTCGTAGCGCAACGCGACCAACGGATCGACTTTCGTCGCGCGGCGCGCCGGGATGTAACAGGCGAAGAGCGCGACAGCAATCAGTACACCGGAAACTGCGACAAACGTCGTCGGATCGGTGGGCGTAACTCCGAAGAGCAATCCTCTCAACAGACGTGTAAGCGCGAATGCTCCAAACAAACCGATTGCTACACCCAACGTTGCGAGCAATATTCCCTGTTTCAAGATCAACTTCAGCACGTCTCCCACCTGCGCGCCGAGAGCCATGCGGATGCCAATTTCCTGTGTGCGTTGCATGACTGCGTATGAGAGCAATCCGTAAATGCCGACGGCGGCAAGCAGCAGCGCTAACGAGCCAAACAACCCCATCAGCAGCATGTTTAGTCGCGGCTGCGCAATTCTCTGCCCGACAAGTTCTTCAAGAGTACTGATGGCTGCGATCGGCTGTTGTGGATCGATTGCCAGCACGGCGTTGCGGAGTGCGGGTACAAGTGCTGTCGGATCGCCTTGAGTTCGCACGAGGAGCGTCATGCCCTGCAACGGTGTTTGCGGCGCCGGCACGTAGTAAGCAGGATCAGACGGAGCGTTCAGTCCAGCGGCTTTCACGTCGTGCGCAACGCCAACGATCTCAAGCGAAGTGAAGCGTTTGTTTTGCCAGATTCTTGCCGGAGCGCTGAGTTGTAACTTCCGTCCTAACGCCTGACCGTCCGGGAAGTAGTGACGAACGAAGGCTTCGTTCACGATGGCGACGCCCGGATGATCCTGATCGTCCTGTGCATTGAAATAGCGGCCACTCGCTAAATGCGCGCCGACTGTGCTGAAGTAATCCCAGCTGACGGGAATGAAGTTAGCGGAAGCTGAGGCAATAGCTTGATCTGAAGTTTGCCCTTCTATCGAAAACGCGTCGATCCAGTTTGACTGCAACGGGTGATCGTATGCGATTGCTGCTGCCTGTACGCCCGGCAGATGCGCAACGCTCTCGAGCAGTTGGTTGTAGAAGTTATTGATCTGGGCCGGCTCAGCGTATCTCGATTGCGGCAAAGCGATGGTCGACGACAAAACGTTTTCCGCTCTGAAACCAGGATCGACTCGCCGTAAATGCCAGAAGCTCTGGACTAACAGTCCGGCTCCGGCGACAAGCATCACGGCCATGCCCACCTGCAGCACGACCAGCGCTTGTCGAAAACGCTGACGTCCAGCATTTGGCCCCGCGCCGCGTCCACCCTGCTCGAGCGTCGACTGCAAATCAGGCTTTGACGCTTGCCATGCCGGCACCAGCCCGAAAATCAAAGAGGTAACCAACGCGAGCGTCATGGTAAAACCGAGTACACGCCAGTCGAGCTGCACCTGATTCAACCGCGGGATGTCGGTCGGCATGATCTTCAGGATCGCGTCGACGCCAACCTGGGCGAGGAGAATCCCCGCCGCGGTGCCGAGTAAGGAGAGCATGAAGCCTTCAAGAAAGAACTGGCGCACTAATCTCGCGCGTCCGGCTCCCAGCGCTGCACGGATGGCGATTTCCTTACTCCTGGCCGCGTGTTGGGCCAGCAACAAACCGGCGATGTTGGCGCAGGCAATCAGGAGCACCAGCAGCACGGCGCTCAACAGTGTGATGAGCGCAGGCCGCACGTCACCAACTACTTCGTCCATAAACGCATTGACAAGAATTCCCTCACCTTTGTTCGCTGCGTAGTCGTGTTCGAGGCGCGCACCGATCGAGTTCATCTCGGTCTTTGCCTGCCCGAGCGTGACGTCAGGTTTGAGCCGTCCGATCACACCAAGCACGTGCGATGTCCTGACCCCGGCCCACTGCGCGGTGAAAGACATTGGCAGCCAATATTGCTGCTGAGTCTCATCAAGCGTCAGTCTTCCAGCCGTCGTGGGCCAACTTGGATAAATGCCCGAGGGCATCACTCCCACAATGGTGTAGCTATTGCCGTCAAGTGTGATCGACTTGTTAAGCAGATCGCGATTACCGCCAAAGCGACTTTGCCACAGCGACTCGCCGAGAATTACAACTTGCCCTTTCCCCGGCTCATGTTCTTCCGGCAAAAACGATCGGCCGAGCATTGGTTGAACGCCGACGACGTCGAAGTAGCCGAGGCTCGCTCGCGTCCCCTGGAGTTGTTCCGGTTCGCCGGCGCCGGTCAAAGTCATGCTCGAAAACCCAAAGGCAGCCAGCTGCGCAAAACTTGTGTTCTGTTTTTTCCAGTCCAAGAAGTTCGCCGGCGTAACGCGCCACTTTCCGTGAACCGGCACGTTTTCCCACAATGACACCAGCCGCTCGGGACTTTGATACGGGAGCGGTCGCAGCATAACTGCGTTCACGACACTGAAGATCGCGGTGTTTGCACCGATGCCCAACGCCAGAGTGATCACAGCGACAGCGGTCACGCCCGGGTGTTTCAGCAGCATGCGCACGCCGTAGCGAAGATCTTGAAGCAGAGTTTGCATAACGTTTCCTATTCGTAACGCAGTGCGACTAGCGGATCGACTTTCGTCGCCCTGCGCGCCGGAACCAAACACGCGACGAGCGCCACAAAAATCAGCAACGCCGAAACCGTCGCGAAAGTCTGCACGTCAGTCGCCTTCACCTCGAACAACAAACTGCTCATGAGACGCGTCAACGCAAACGCACCGCCGACGCCGATGCCGACTCCGGTTACTGCCAGCAGCAATCCGTCCTTCAGAACCATCTGCCACACCTGGCTGCTTTTCGCGCCGAGGGCTATGCGCACGGCGATTTCGTGTTGCCGTTGCGTGACTGTGTAAGCCATCACCCCGTAGATACCGATCGCGGCAAGCACCAATGCCAATGAGCCGAACAACCCGACGAGCAGCATCGAGAAACGCTGTTGCGCGACCGACGTTGAAAAGATTTCATCCATCGTGCGGACATTTGTTACCGGGATGCTTGGATCCACTGCGCGGATTTCGTTCCGCACTGACGAGACCAGCGACAGCGGATCTCCGTTGGTGCGAACCAAAATCGACATGCCTCCGGTCGGACGTTGCAGATGCGGTAAGTACATCGCAGGCCGGCCGCTATCGCTCAGCGTTGTCTGCTTGATGGTAGCGACGATGCCGATGATGGAACGCGGCGATTTTTCAAAGCCCACAGTAAAGCGTTTGCCGAGCGGGTCTTCATTTGGCCAATAACGTTGGGCCAGCGCGTCGTTAATAATGATCACGCCGGGCGCGTCCTGACGATCGAGGTCGGTGAACTGTCGTCCGCGCAGCAAAGGAATCTGCAGCGCCTCAAAGAATCTCGGCGTAACGATTGTGTAGTCGGAATTTGGTCGTTGATCGGCCGAGGAGGGGCGGCCTTCGATAAATATGTCAGTGCTTTCTTCCGCGCCCGTCAACGGCATGCTCAACACCGCGCCCGCAGCCGTAACACCCGGTGAGTGATTGAGTCGATCGAGCACTTGCTCAAAGAAAGCCGCCTGTTCCGGGTCGTTTGCATACTTCGATGGCGGCAGGGTGGGCAGCGAAACCTCCATGGTCAGCGTATGCGACGGATCAAAGCCCGGGTTAACATCGATCAGTCGCACGAAACTCTTCGTCAACAGCGCCGCGCCGATCATCAGAACGACCGCAAGTGAAACTTCGGAAACGATAAGAAAAGCACGCAAGCGATTCTGGCGCAGACCGCCGGTCGTGCCTCTCGCGCTTTCCTTAAGTGATTCGTTAAGATCAAATCGCGATGCTTGCAGCGCCGGCGCGAGCCCAAACACGACGCCGGTAACAATCGAAATCAGAAATGCAAATCCCAGCACGCGCAGATCGACATTGATTTCATGAATGCGCGGAACTTTTTCCGGAATGAAAGAAACCAGCAACGGCGTGGCCCAGATTGCGATGAGAAATCCAACGAGACCTCCGACGGCTGACAAAAGCAGGCTTTCGGTAAGAAGTTGCCTGATGATGCGACCGCGCCCGGCGCCAAGCGCACCGCGAATCGCCATCTCCTTGCGCCGCGACGAGGCACGCACCAACAACAGGTTGGCCACATTCGCACACGCGATCAGCAGCACAAACACGACCGTTGCCAAAAGCACCAGCAACAGTCGCTGAATGTTGCCCACCATCTGTTTTTGTAAGGGAACCAGGTTAAGCGTGTAGCCAACTGTTCCAAGTGGCAAACTCGTTTCGATGGTCCGCAGTTCATTCTCTGCTTGAGGAATGGTAACGCCAGGTTTTAACCGGCCCAGCAACGCGAGGTTAAGACTGCCCTGGTTCTTCCGCTCGTCGGCGTTCATCGCGAGGGGCATCCAAATATCGTTTTTGGTTGCGAACTGAAGACCGGGGATCATGTTAGCGCTGCCCGGAAATTCAAAGTCACGCGGCATTACTCCCACGACAGTCACTGTCCGCCCGTTGAGCGTCAGATTTTTTCCGACAACGTTTTTGTCCCCAACAAATTCTCTTTGCCAGAGACGATGACTAATGATTACGACCGGACTAGCTCCCTCCTGATCCTGCTCAGCCGAGAACGAGTGTCCCAGCGCCGGTCTAGCGCCCAGAGCTTCAAAGAAATTTCCCGAAACGCGCACGCCCTGTAACTGTTCCGGATCGCCGGCATGTGTGAGTTGCCATGACCACTGCCGAAACGCTGCGAGTTCCTGCAGAGTTTGGGTTTGCTTGACCAGATCCAGATAGTTACCGGCAGACGATGGAAACTTGTCCGCCGTGTGCGCCAGCTTTGGCAGATACCCCCAGGCCATCACGATGCGATCGGGATCTGTGAAAGGCAGAGGCCGCAGCAAGGTCGCATTGACCACACTGAAGATGGCAGTGTTCGCTCCGATACCGAGCGCCAGAGTGATCACGGCAATCGCAGTGAAGCCAGGCCGCTTGATGAGACTGCGAATCGCGTAGCGAACGTCTTTAATTAATGTCTCCATAGTGTTCCTGTCACTGCGGTCAGTCTCGGATCACTCATTCGTACCTCAGCGCCACGAGGGGATCCACTTTGGTCGCGCGACGCGCCGGGATGTAACACGCCAACAAAGCTACGGTAATTAACAGCAGTGAAATTCCGCCGAACGTTACCGGATCGGTGGCACTCACCTGGTAAAGCAAACGAGCCATCAGGCGCGTTAGCAACCACGCTGCTGCTAGCCCAAGCCCAACTCCCGTTAAGACGAGCACCATTCCCTGCTTCAAAACCATGCGCATGATGTCGCCCATTTGTGCGCCGAGCGCCATGCGAATTCCGATCTCCTGCGTACGTTGATTGACGAGATAACTAATCACGCCGTAGAGCCCGATGATTGTCAGTACGAGCGCCAGACTCGCGAAGATACCCATCAAGGCCATCAGAAATTTCCGATCGGCAGTACTACGATCAACCAGGAATTCGACCGTGCGAATTTTCCACATCGGCTGATCCGGATCGACTTTCCAAATTGCCTGCCGCACCGGTTCACTCAAGCTCAACGGCTCAACCGAAGTGCGTATAACTGCGGTAGCAAAGAGACCCGGATCCTGACTGTACGCGTCGTACATCTGCGACCGTTGTTGTTCCTCGAGAAAGTAATGCTTGGCGTCGCCGACGACACCGATAACAGTCACAGTGCTGCCGTCTTCAGCAAGTTTGATTTGTTTGCCGAGTGGATCCTGGTTGGGCCAGAACCGACGCGCCATGGTCTGGTTAATCACGACGACAGCGGGTGTGTTGGCCTGATCTTCGTTTCCGAAGAGACGGCCCTGAAGCAAAGGAATGCCGATCGTTGTGAAGTAATTCGGCATTGCGGTATTGAAATACACTTCGGGCTCCATACCCTTCGGCGGCGCTTCGCGGTCGGGAAGAGTTATCGCCGCTGTTCCGCCGTTGCCACTGAACGGTAGACCACGCACCAGCGACGCTGACTGCACTCCGGGAATTTGCTGCAACTGCTCAACTACCTGTCGATGAAAATTCCACTGGGCGGCCGGCTCTTTGTATTTCGCTCGCGGCAAGCGGTACTCCAAACTCAGCAGTCGCTCGGTCTTAAAGCCAACGTTAACGCGCAGCAGCTTGTCGAAGCTTCTGATGAGAAGCCCGGCACTCACCAGCAGCAGAAGCGACAGTGCAACTTGAGCAACGACGAACGCACCGCGCACGCGATTCCAACGTGAACCTTCGCCGCTACCACGCCCGCCTTCTTTTAGAAACGATTGCAGCTCAGGCTTTGCAAGTTGCAGGGCGGGAACGAGACCAAATAACCAGCCGGTGATTATTGAAACGCCCAGGCCGAAAAGCAGAACGCGAGTATCGAGCGTGGCCTCTTTCGTGTCGACGAAGTTTTGCGGAAGTTTGAGAAGCGCAAACAATCCCCAATAGGCCAAAAGCAATCCGCCAATGCCACCCAACAGACCGATCAGCGTTGTTTCAGTTAGTAACTGGCGAATGAGTCGCCAACGGCTCGCGCCCATCGCCGCCCGCACTGCAATTTCCTTTTGCCGCGCAAGTCCGCGCGCCAACAAAAGATTCGCGAGGTTCGCGCAACCGATCAGCAAAATCACGCCCACTGCCGCAAACAACAACCAGAGCATCGGCCGAATGTCGCGCACTAGCAGATCGCTGAGCAGCTCAGCACGCGCGCCGCGTCCCGCATTCTCTTTCGGATAAGCCTGGGCCATCTGCGAAGCAATCGTGCTTGCTTCTGCTTGCGCCTGCGCAGCGGTGACTCCCGTCTTCAAGTGGCCCATCCCGAAAAGTAGACGCCATTCGCGCTTGCCGGTGTTTCCCGGATAGTCCGCGACCGGCATCCACACTTCAACGTCAGGATCGAATGGCTGTTTGAAAGTGACGGGCACAACGCCAATCACGCTGTAAGGCTCGCCGTTAAGAATCAGCTTCTTTGAGTCAAGATTGCGATCGCTATTCAAGCGCTCCTGCCACATCTTCTCGTTTACAACAACCAACTTCTCGCCGCCCTGTCGATCTTCTCCATCAACAAAGGTGCGGCCGATCAGCGGTTGAATATTGAAGACTTTGAAAAAGTTTGCAGTAACAAATGCGCCGCGCACGCGATCAGGCCGCTCGCCTCCAGTAACGTTCACGCTTTGCGACTGCTTTCCAGCACAGTGGGATCCGAAGCTTGGAATTCACGTGACTTGAAGTCGCGGC
>JADMIO011583367.1_pt1 | contig 80020 bp, 63 predicted proteins | sample 8958161 | NCBI WGS metagenome assembly JADMIO01 (sample SAMN16585339, study PRJNA669376) | soil metagenome | isolation source: Crop rotation soil | place: USA: Cullars Rotation, Alabama | collected 2011 | reverse complement strand
CGACAACTTGTCCACGTGGAATTCTAAGCTTAGGATCCCAATGTGCTGGAAAGCCGTAAAGTCTCCGATCTTTTTGCCTCGGAACCAAACCGGAACCTCGATTTGCCTGTGTACGATCAACCCTTTGGATGTAAGAACGACTTCCAGTGCGCTTTCGTAAACCGACTCCAAAAGCCGTGACCTAACTCGTTGTAGACCTCGTAGAAAACTCCGATTATCTTCTGTGTCAAATCCCGATGTTTCAGCCGACCATCATTCTCCTTCATTACCAAAGCCCTCAAGCGGAATTGTTATGAGCGGTTTTTGGTTTATGAGCGGTATTGTTTTCAGATTCGCGTGTATCCGCGTTCATCCGCGGCAAAATCTCCTAACTGTATTTCCCGGTCTCAGTAAGGTCGTCGTAGATCATCCCGCGGCGATCCTTCTTTGCTTTGGTCACCGCAGTGTAGCCACCTTCTTCGTTGCGGCTGATCTTGTTCTGCGCGTAGAGGCCCTCCAACACAAACTCGCAGGCCGCAACAAGCTGCGCTGTATCACTCGACTTGAAGTCAAACGGGATAACCGCCGTCTCGATCAACTCCGGCACCGCTTCAACCAACGTCCGGCATTCCTCTGCTGATGCCGTGTCTGCGAGTCGCAGGTTGTTTCCCTGTTCGAACCATTGCACGGTCTGCGCGAAGTCGATGCCAACGAAGTAGCCTTCAAAGATTTCGCCGGCCGCGCGCTTAATCAAATCCTTCGCGATACGGCTGGCGCCGATCTGCTCGCCTTCATATTCGAGTTCCATCTTTCCGGTCATCGAGGGGATCGCGGCGTAAACGTCAGAAATCCGCGGGACGATCTCTTCTTCGCCGGTAAGCAGAGCGCGCCGCTCGGCATTGGAAAGCAACGACTCAATCACCGTAATCGGCATGCGCTGTGAGACCCCGGAATGCTTGTCGATGCGATCGTCGTCGCGCGCTTCGAAAGCGATCTGTTCGACCAACTCGCGAATAAACTCCGGAATCAGCAAACGCGAGCTCTCAGTTTCTGCGAGACCGCTGCGATTAACCCACGCTTCCTGACGAGTGATTTCCACTGCCGTTGGCAGCTCGGCCGGATAGTGAGTCATGATCTCGGTGCCGATACGATCTTTTAACGGCGTAATGATCTTGCCGCGCGCCGTGTAGTCTTCCGGGTTTGCGGAAAAGACTAGCATCACATCGAGCGGCAGACGCACCGGATAACCCTTAATCTGCACGTCGCCTTCCTGCATGATGTTGAATAGTCCGACTTGGATCTTGCCGGCGAGATCGGGCAGCTCGTTGATGGCGAAGATGCCGCGATTGGCGCGCGGCAGCAGTCCGTAGTGAATGGTCAGTTCATCGCTCAAGAGATGTCCGCCTTTGGCGGCTTTGATTGGATCCACGTCGCCGATGATGTCGGCGATCGTCACGTCAGGCGTCGCCAGTTTTTCTACAAAACGCGAATCGCGAGTGATCCAATTGATTGGGGTCGAGTCGGCGTGCAGCGCGAGAGTTTGGCGGCCGTACGCCGAGATGGGTTGAAAAGGATCGTCGTTTACTTCGGAGCCGGCGATGATCGGGATTTGATCGTCAAGCAGCTCGGTGAGTTGGCGAATGATGCGGCTTTTCGCCTGGCCCCTGAGGCCGAGAAGAATGACGTTGTGTTTCGCGAGAATGGCGTTGATGAGCTGGGGAATGACCGTTTCATCGTACCCAACGATGCCGCGAAAGAGCTTCTCGCCGGCGCGCAGCTTACTGATGAGATTTGCCCGCAGCTCGTCTTTGACGGAGACGCTTCGGTAGCCGCTCTGCTTGAGTTCGCCGAGAGTTCCGGCACGTTCAGTGGAAGTTGTTGGACTACTAATTGGACTGCTCATTGAAATCCCTGCGCTGGTTCAGATTTGGGTCGGGAGAGGAATATCTTACGCGACCGCGACAGGAAGAGGTAGCGCACCGGGCTTCAACCCAGCGCAAGCAATATTGGCCGCAGATTTGCGCGGACGAACGCGGATCAGAAACGAGAGAAAAACGGTACTGCAAAGCTTTTCAGATTCGCGGTATCTGCGTTAATCCGCGGCCAATATGTTCGCAGCGATCAATCCGTCCTCGACGAGTTTTTCAAGATGCGCCAGCACGGCGCGTTCGGCCATCGCGTGTGCCTTTGGTGAGACGTCAGTATAGACAACCGCGACGATCTCTTTTGGCGTAGTCGCTCCCTGCTGAACTGCCGCCAGAATTTTCTGTTCCCGATCGAGTCGATGAGAAATGTATTCGCCGAGTCTGGCGTCGGGATTTGCGATCGCCGGACCGTGGCCACCGAAAATAACCGAGAGGTTCGCGAGTGAGCGCATGCGCTCCAGCGAGTGAAGGTAGTCGCGCATATTTCCTTCGGGCGGATCGATCAAGACGGAACCCAAGCCCACAATGTTGTCGCCGGAGAGGAGTGTGCCGGTGCGTTCCTCGTAGAAACAAAGATGACCGCGCGCGTGGCCGGGTGTGTGCAGCGCGCGCAGTTTGATTTCAGGTGAACCGCCGAGAGTTATGACCTCATCGTTCTCGATAAAACGATCGACGCGAACGCTGTCGGCGATTGGCTCCGCCGTCAGGCGATGGGCCGCAACTGTCACCGAGCCGCCAAGATGCTGCCGCAGCGCGTTGACGCCTCCGACATGATCCGGATGCATGTGAGTCAAGACAATCTCGCGAATACGTCGACCGCCGGCGACAAGTTCATCGACCCGCGTTGCCAGCGCTAGCTGTTCGTCTTCATAAGGCGAACCGGGATCGACGATGAGTAACTCGGCGCTCGTGTAGATCAGGTAACAGTTGGTATGCGTCGCCGGAGGTTTCGTGGGAGTGCGAACCGGAAAGCAGATGTAGTTTGGACGAAACTCGATGCCGCGCACCGGTTCGCGCTGCGCGTTGGGCGTTCGCATGAATCTTTCAGTGAGATCGTCAGTTAAGCCGCCCGCCAAAGTTTTCAACGCGTGAAGCACCGGCGGAACCGCCAGAATCTCCGAGCGTTGCCAGCGCTCATACGCGGCGCTCGCGGTTGTCCATTCACCGCTTTCGAGTTCTCCGTCGATTACCACCGCGCGCTGTTTCGCCGGACAGGTAACCAAAAAGAACCAGGTATCGAAGCGGCGCGCGCTGAAAGGCGGCGTCACCCAACGGCCTACAAAAGTAAAATCGCTGGCGTCCAAATGCAGCTCATAGTGCTTGAGCAACTCGGGCCACGACATACGGTCGGCCTGCAGATCGTCAAGCAACGAAGCGCGCTGCCCTTGAGTTAGGGCCTCGCCACCGCGGGCCAGCAACACTTGAGTCTCTTCAAACAACTCGCGCGCGGCGCAACTAATCGCAGTCGCAGTTTCCGCGTCAGCGCAGTTTTCAACCGGCGTTTCCGCGTCGTTTGCGTCAAACTGGCCGCCGGGAAAAGCATGAAAGCCGCCGAGGAACGCGAGCTTGACGCTGCGGCGCACCAGGAACACTTCCGGGTCGGTTGGATTGGTGTTTGGGCGGAGGAGAATTACGGCTGCCGCGTCTTTGGGGATCGAGGGAGTTTGCATCAAGACCATCTGAAGCGCTCGCCATCGCCGGGACCCCAGGGCACGCCGCGCATGTGATAGCCGCCTTCTTCCCAGAAGCCCGGTTGATCCTGCGCGAGGAAGCGCACGCCTTTGACCCACTTGGCTGACTTCCAGGCGTAGAGTTGGGGAATTATTAGCCGCACTGGCCCACCGTGTTCCGGCGGAATTGGCGCGCCATCATGCGACCAGGCGAACAGCGAATCTTCGTTGAGGAAGTACTCGATAGGAACGTTTGTCGACCAGCCGGAGTCGTAGCCAAACGCCAACACAAACTTTGCTTCAGGCTTGATGCCCACGACCTTCGCCAACTCGCACGTCGGCACGCCGCCCCACAAATTATCCAGACGCGACCAGCGCGTTACGCAGTGGAAGTCAGCATAGACGCGGACCGCCGGCAGTTGCATGAATTCGTCGAGCGACCACTTTTGCGGATGCTCAACGAGACCATCAACTTCAAACTCCCAGGTCGCCAGATCGACTTCCGGCGTGCCGTGCGCGTCGAGCACCGGCCATTTCTTCGTGCGCGACTGTCCCGGCGGCATCCGGTTTTCACGCCGCGTGTCAGGGCTGATGATGTCGGCTTCGGTGACCTCGGCAGGCTTGCGCGGATCGCCCGTTTGATACTTTGGATCTTTGTAGAGACTTCCGAGAAAACTCATGACTTACAAAAACTGAACTTGAGCTTGGTGCTTTGAACTTTGTTCTTTTTGACTTTCGTTCGACGTTGCGGCAACTCTGATAGGACAACCCAAGTACAAGCACAAAGTACAAAGCTCAAAGTACCAAGCTCAAAGTACAAAGTTCACTTCTTCGTATTCGCTTCCGCGAGTTTCATCAACTCTTCCGGCATCCACTTGCCAACGCCCTTTTTGGTCGACTCTTCGATGCCGGCGGTGCGATCGTGCCAGTCGTCGCGATCGCCTTCCGGCCCGCGCTCGCGTTCGTAGTTTTCAGTTTGTTCCAGACTCAACAGGATACCGTCGACCACTTCCTTCCAGTCCTGAAACTGAATGCCGCGCCTGACGATCGGCAAGCCAGCCGACCAGTCTTCTTCCGGCGCGCGCGCGTCCTGTTCCGGGATGGTCAGATTGTGCAACGACGGGAACGGCTGGCCGGCAAATTCCTTTACCAGTTGAGTCTTGATCTCCTTGTAAGATAGCCCCGGACTTTCGAGCCGGATAGCCTGAGCACGCCGGAAAAGGTCGGATACGCTTGCCTGATCTTGAGCCATGGAATTTCGGGAAGCCTTATCTGAAAGTGGTTTGTTTCGAGCAATACCTTACACGCGCCGGCAGCAAGTTTACAACCGCGCCTCGTCAGAACCACCTGCGTTAGCGGGTGGCCTTTGACGACAGGAGGCAGACGGCAGGAGCAGGATGCAGGAGAACGATCAGACAAAGTCTTCAAGTTAGGAAGGCCACCCGCTCACGCAGGTGGTTCTGACAAAGCGTCTAATTGAATTCAACGCAGAATGAAGTAAACTGCCTGCCGATGCCGGAAACCACTCTCACTCCCGAACTAGATGAAAACCGAGAAGCGATCGAACGAGGTTGTCACCTGTGCGGCCGCGTGAACGACGCGCGCATACCGCTCGGTTCGCTGCCCGCTGACCTGACCACGCTCCTGACGGCAAACGCCGACGTGGCGGGCGACCTCGCTCAGGTATGTTCACACTGCGTCGAGCTCTTCAATCGAGCCAGGAAGCAAGTCGATTCTCACAAAGTAATTTTTGAACAGACCGATCACGTTTTGCCGACGCCGTTGCGGCTCGATGCAGACCAGCGATTTACCGGACGCGGCGTGACGATGGCTTTCCTGGATTCTGGTTTTTATGCGCACGATGATCTAACCAAGCCCGAGAACCGCATCGTCGCCTACCACAACATCTTTGACGCCGAGGGTGACCGCAGTTCGTTGGAAAAGACTGACGTGGCGAGTTGGCACGGAATGATGACTTCCGTGGTGGCGGCTGGAAATGGTCACGTGTCGGACGGCTTCTATCGCGGCATCGCGCCTAACTCGAAAGTTGTGCTGGTGAAGATTGGACGCACCGGACACATCCCTGACGAAGACATTCAGCGCGGCCTCGAGTGGGTGCTGAAACACAAAGACGAGTATCAGATTCGCATCGTGAACATTTCTGCAGGCGGAGACTTTGAGCGCTCGTATCTGGATAGTCCGTTGTGCCAGGTCGTCGAACGGGCTGTGCGCGAGGGCTTGATTGTTGTTTGCGCCGTCGGCAACGCCGGCATGGCGCACGGTCATCCGGTGTTACCGCCGGCAAGCTCGCCTTCGGCGATTTCGGTTGGCGGGCTCGACGATCAGAATTCGCTCGACCGGGCGAAACGCGGCATGTATCGCTCGTCGTATGGGCCGACGATGGATGGCTTGCAGAAGCCCGAAATCATTGCGCCCGGCATTTGGGTGGCGGCGCCGATTCTGCCGGCGACACCCACGGCTGCCGAAGCGGAACTCTGCTCGACGCTAAACCGCGCCGCTGACGCTGATTTGCGGACGATCATCGAGTCGCACGCTGGCGTTGACAAAGATTTTGACGAAGCTCGAGACCTGCCGGTGCCGTTGCTGCGCCAACTGATCACGATCAAGTTGCGCGAAGGCAACGTGATTAGTCCGCACTACAAATACGTCGACGGGACTTCGTTTGCTTCGCCGATCGTCGCGTCAGTCGCGGCTTGTATGTTGGAGGCGAATCCGGATTTGACGCCGCAGCAAGTGAAACGGATTTTGATCGACACGGCCGAGCGCGTCCCGTCGATTGAGGTTGACCGGCAGGGCTGGGGAGTTGTGGTTCCGCGCCGGGCGGTGGAAGTCGCGCTGGCAAGGCGTGGACGCTGAATGACGCGATCTTTCAACAACGGGCAAGGCTGCCTGTTATTTTGAGTTGACGCTAAGATCCGGCGCTACCGCGCTCGGTTCTGTAATCCGCGCTCGGTTCCGCAGTAGACACCTGCGCGAGCCGTGTGCAACAATTCCTAAACCCACAAAGACAGGCAAACACCAAAAAGAAATTTTGAGAGGAGCGTTACAGTAATATGTCCGAGAATGAGACCGCGCTAGCCGAGGGCGCGACTGAAACAACCACTGAGACTCCAGCAGCAGCGCCGGCGGAGACTGAAGACATCTCCTATCACGCCGTCGAAAAGGACGGAGTCGTGACGGCAATTTGGGAGATGCAGGGTCGCAAGCACATCAGAACAATCGATCCTCGGTCCCGTCAGGGCCAGGACATCCTTCGTCTCTACACCACCGAACATCATGATGAAGTAGCGCCGGCGGAAGCCAGCGAAGCTGCCTCGTCATAGTCTAGTAAAATAGTCTGGTAGACTTCCGGAGCGGCGCTCCGACAGTCGCAAATCCTATTCAAGGTCACCGGCGTCATCTCGGCTGGTGCCCTCACCCGACAGGCTGATTCAAACAATCGACGGCCGCAGGATCGCGTTCCGACCTCCACATTCGTGCGGCAGGCAAGATGCCTGTGCTCCCAGCTTAACCGGTTCTTGTACGGCTGCCCTGACGCTCGTTCGCGCGTCGTTAATTCAGCGCTCGTGAGCAGACCTTCCTTTTCGTACCGGCCGGCCCCTACATCCAATAATTTGTACAAAAACCCAAAAACTCCATTATCTCATCAGGCGTAGTCAGAAGTTTTCCTGAGAAGGCTTCAAAATGCGAGGTTTTTGCGGTTCACGCGCGATCCGTTTGCTTGGAATGTTGCTTGCTTGTTTTCGCCGCAATCGGTTTTCCTTTCGAATCGAACCAGGGGTCACGCACCGACAACTAAAGTCGTTTCCTAAAACCAAGGGCTTTTCAAAAGAGAAGGAGGAGCTGTTATGCGAAGCGTTTTGCGCTTGCTGGCAAGCGGGTTAATCCTAAGCTTTCTTTTTGTGGCATCAGTCTATTCTCAAGGCGCACAGACTGGTGGTCTTACTGGTGTTGTCACTGACCAGAGCGGCGCGGTGGTGAAAGGCGCCACGGTCCAGATTGTCAACGAACAGACCGGTAAGTCGGAACGCTCGCCTGTAACTGATGATGAGGGTCGCTTCGGCGCCTCCTTGTTGCCGCCCGGAACCTACCGCTTGGAGATCACGGCCGCAAACTTCAAAAAGGGTGTGGTGTCAGGGGTCCCGGTGAGGATCACGGAAACCTCGCGGCAAGACGCGGTGCTCGAACCCGGACGCATTGAAGAAACGGTCAACGTCGAGGCGACGCCTACTTTGATCAATCCGGAAAGTGCGATCACCGGCCAGTCTCTCGAAGGGCAAACGATCAGATCGTTGCCGCTTGCTTCACCAAACTTCCTGTTCCTGCTCTCTCTTTCAACCGGCGTTACCGGCGAACCGGCCGACGTGCGCTCGGCAGGCCGCGGAACCGCGGACGTGAGTGTTAACGGACAGCGAACCAGCAATAACAGCGTTACGCTCAACGGCATCAACGTCAACGATTTCAACCTCGCCCACTTCGACACGGTGCCGCTGCCAAACCCGGACACCCTCCAGGAAATGAAAGTTGCCACTTCGCTCTACGACGCCAGTCAGGGCAGCAAGGGTGGCGGAACGTTGGGTCTGGTAACCAAGACGGGAACCAAAGACTTTCACTGGGACCTTACCTGGTCGCATCGAAACGACTACTTCAACGCCAACGAGTGGTTTTTCAACAAGAATGGCGCCAAGCGTGGCCGTTTGCTGCAAAACGTTTTTGGCGGCAGCGCCAGTGGACCGATTCCTAAAGTTGGCGGTTTCTGGTTCTTTAACTATCAGGGAGTGCGCGCCCGCAACGGTATCGATCCGCTGGGTTCGAGCACTCAGCCAACCATCCAGGCAATGCCGGTAGGCCCGAACGGCGCCACTTCCGCCGCCCTGCTTGCTCCGGCGTTTGGTTTGACAGTCGCTCAGATCGATCCAGTGGCAGTCAACATTCTGAACCTCCAGGACAATCGCTTTGGCGGACAGTATCTGGTGCCCCGCGTGGGTCAGGGTGGCTGCGGCGGCGTGACCGGGGGTGCAACCGGCACATTTCGCTGCGCCTTCTCAACCGTCGGCCCGTTCTCGGATAACCAGTACACCGTCAGTTACGATCGCAGTTTCCGCAACGATAAAGACAAGATCACCGGCACCTGGTTCTGGGACGAAGGTTCCATCGCCCGGCCGTATGGCACTGACACAACCTTGCCGAACCTGCGCAACGACTTTCAGTGGAATCGTTACCTGGCAATAACTGAAACGCACCTCTTTAGCCCGACCAAGGTGAACGAGCTGCGCCTCGGTTACAGCCGCTTCCTGTTTGGCAACATTCCCACCGATTCACACGACGCCGTCGACGTCGGCGCCCAGCCGAACGGCCAGTTTCCCGGTCTCTATCGCGTCGCCATCACCGGTCTCTACTCGTTAGGAACCGGCGTTAACGATGACCGCGGGACAATCTCGAATACCTACAACATCGTCGATACTTTCTCGATGATTAAGGGCAAGCACAGCCTGCGATTCGGCGGTGAGGCAGTTCAATATCAGTTGAACCGCTTCAACAACTTTGCCGTCCGTGGCTCGCTGACTTTTGGCGCCACCACCGGTGCCGGCAATGCGTTCTCGGCGTTTCAGAACTTCCTGCGAGGAGCGCCGACCGCTTTGCAGTCAGCCTTTGGTGATCCGGCCAGGAATTTCGTAGCCACAGATTTTGCTGGATTCGTCCAGGACGATTATCGCTACAGTGCCCGGCTTACCTTCAACTTCGGCATGCGTTGGGAAGCGATGAGCTTCGGCCATGACAAGCTCAATCGCGCCGGCATCTACGACCCGGCCCTGGCAGCGGCGAACCAAAATCCATTCTTGATTCCCGAGGCCGTAAACCTGGGCGGATTCACAGGAACGCCTGGGGTTCGTGACTGCGCCCTGGTTCGTTGCCGCGACGATAACAACTTCGCGCCACGCGTCGGCTTTGCGTGGGACATCAAGGGCGATCAGCGGACGGTCCTGCGCGGCGGCTACGGTATCTACTACCAGCGCCTGTCCAACCAGAACATTCTGCAGAATTCGCTTTCGGCTCCGTTCACGGTGCAGCCGCTCGAAAATCGCGCGGTGCCTACCACCATGCAGTTGGCGAATCCGCTGGCCGGCCAACCGCCACCGTCAATCGTGGCGACAGCCTACATTCCGACCGCAACTTTCTTCGCCGGCCTGCGACGCATTAGCGGCGCCGGACCGCTGGACATTAACGATCCAAACGTGGGTCCGATCTTTGTTAACGCTGCCGGCCAGGCTTGTCTCAACTACGGTGGCACGGCTACCAATTGCTCGATCAACCTGGCGTCGTTTACCAGCGCACCGCTCGATGCTTACACGCCGTACACGCAACAGTGGAACTTTACTGTGCAGCGGGCACTCAAGGGCGGTTGGGCACTTGAGACCGGCTATGTCGGTTCACACTACATTGGCGGCATCGGCATCTGGGATCCGTACATCGCCACCCTGGCCAGCCCGTCTAATCCGATCGTAGTTCGCGACCGCAATGGCGTTCCCTACACGATCACCACTAACACGGTGAATAACGAGGAACTGCGCCACCAGATCGTCGGGCTCTCCCGCAAACGCGGCTCCCGCTACTCCGGCAACATCGGATTCGCAAACTACAGCTCCTGGCAGACAACGCTGTCGCGCCGGCTACATCGCGGCCTGTATTTCCAGGCTGCCTTCACTTACTCGAAGACCGAAGACAATGTCAGCGGCTCGCTCAGCACGGACGAGTTGAACGCAACTCGCGCCGGGCAGAATGGCGGCGCGATTTATAACGACCAAGCCAACCCGCAGCAGAATAAATCGCGTGGTGACTTTGATCGTCCCTACCGCCTGGTCGTAAGTTACGCCTACGACATTCCGGTCAAACACAACAGCTTCATGGACAATCCAGTCCTCAGAGGTTGGACCGTCAGCGGCATCGTCACCTATCAAAAAGGCCTGCCGTTCTCAGTCACTGACAGCACCAGCGGCGGCTTGTACGGCACCGCGGGTGGAACCGCGCAATTCCTCTGCAACCGTATCTCGGACGCTTACACTCGGGGCACGGTGCAGGAGCGGCTCGATCACTACCTGCGAACGGAATGCTTCGGAACGGCGCCAACCCTTCCGAACAGCGCAGGCGCTTCGGCCACTGGCTGGGGCACGGCGCCACGCAACGCCTGGCGCGCGCCTTATCAGCAAAACTGGGATGTCTCGTTCACCAAGTCGTTCCAAATCGCGGAGTCGCATCGGTTCCAGTTCCGCACGGACATCTTCAACGTGTTCAATCATCCCATCTTTACCACTCCATCGTCGGTCAACATCGGTACGCCGGCGACGTTTACCCAGATTACCGGCACGGCTATTCCGGCCAGACTGATTCAGTTTGGCTTGAAGTACAGCCATTGATTCCCGGTTTCTGGAGCTGACTTTGCCGGGCGGAGCTAAGAATCCGCCCGGCTTAGTTTTTCCTTTTGGCGGTCAATTCCCGTAAACTGGGCCGTCAACCAAACCCAATTTCTTAGGCAATCAAGTGCGACACCTTTATTGCTATCCACTGGCTCTGCTCTTCATTCTGGCAGTCAGCGCACCCCTTCTGGCCCAGCGCGATCGCGACACCTACTCACCTCCGGGACCCAATTCGTTCGAAGTTGTTGGTCAGGTGAAGTTGGCCATCACCGGTCTGCCGGGCTCCAGGATTCCGGTCAGGCTCGAGAGATTTGGCGGCGGTCTGGTCGATCAGATGGACACCGACGGCACCGGCCGCTTTCGCTTTGGCAACATCCAGCGCGGTTATTACCGGGTGATAGTTAACGCCATCGGTTACCGGCCGGCGCAACAGGATGCCGACTTGCAAGTGATGTCGCGCGCCTTCCTGGTCTTCGAGCTGACTCCGGCAAATTCCGAAGCTGCGCCGGTGCTAGATGTGATCGACGCTCGGGCGCCGGCGCCTGCTCGCAACGAACTTATTCGCGGCCGCACCGCGCTCGCCGGGAAGAACTACGTCGAAGCAGTTGACCATCTGCAGCGGGCAGTTTCCCTTTATCCCGAATTTTATGAAGCCCATCTCCTGCTCGGCACGGCTTTCGTCAACACGCGCGAATGGAAGAATGCGGAAACGGCTTTTCAGCAGGCAGTGAAGTTGAAGGCCGACAGTGCCCCGGCGACGCTCTTGCTTGGTGAAGTTTACTGGCGGCAGAATCGCAACGAAGAAGCGGAGAAAACTTTGCTGGCCGGACTCAAGCTCGACGATAAATCCTGGCACGGCTATTTTACCCTCGCTCGTCTTTACTGGGACCTGGGTAACATCCCGAAAGCGGCGCCGGCGATTGGCCACACGCTGCAATTGAAGCCCGACTTCGCCGAGGGCCACCTGCTGGCCGGCAATATCCTGTTGCGCGTCAATCAGCAGCAGCGCGCGCTCGCGGAATATCAGGAGTATTTGCGGCTCGCGCCGAAAGGTGAATTTGCGGCGCAGACTCGAGAGCTCGTCGAGAAGTTGAAAAGGACGAGTCTTGACCAGCCATAGCCAGTCATGGATCTTAGCTCGTAGTTCAATGACCGACACTTTGATGATAAGAAAAGCAGCCGTCACCGACGCGTCGACCTTGACGCGCATCGCCGTCGACGCCAAAAAGCACTGGGGTTATCCGGAACACTGGATTGCACACTGGCAGGACGACCTGACCATCTCGCCGGACTTTGTTGCTGCCAACCAGGTTTATGTCGCCGAACGTGACGGCGACCTGCTTGGCTTTTATGCGTTGGTGGTTAACGGCGGAAAGGCTGAGTTGGATCACATGTGGGTGGCGCCGGCCCACATCGGCAGCGGCGTCGGCAAGGAACTCTTCATCCACGCCATGCAGACCGCCGCCGGGCAAAGCATCGACGCGGTGGAGATTGTGTCAGACCCGAATGCGGCCGGCTTCTACCGCAAGATGGGAGCACATCAAGTCGGTGAAACTGTTTCAGAGATCGACGGCGAACCGCGCATCCTGCCGCGACTGGTCATCGACCCGCAGTCTAGCTGAGTAGAAACTGGAAAAGAGCGGGGGCAAGCCCACCTTCCCGACCTGAGAGATTTCCATGTTCTCGGCGCGATCTTAGGAGCCTCTCAGGTCAGGAAGGCGGGCTTGCCCCCGCTCTTACCTATTGCACGAACCGGTCGCGGTACTCGCCTGACGTAATAAACGCCTTCACCATTTCCGCCTCGACGTAATTCCCGTTGAACTGGTTCAGCTTGCCCAGCCAGAAGTTGTAACCGTCGAAGTTCAGCCCCTGTTCCGGTGCGTCGTTCGGATTTCTCCGCAAGTAACCGAAGTATTGCATCAACACAAACGCGCGGTTCAGTTCCTGTTGTCCCAGAGTTGAATTCTCGGCCACTCGCCTGACGGCACGTCCGCGCGCGGCTGTGTCGCTGGTGTTTCCGGCACCGCCGAACTCATTGATCGCCGCGGTCCGCTCGGCTGCCGGCGGCGAGGCAACCCCGGCGTTGGCGTAAAGTGCGTCGACAAACTGCGCCGGCGTCAACGAAGTTGCGAAGGCATTCGTGAATCGCGTACGCGCCACGAACCCCGCCGCATAAGCCTGCTTGTTTGCTTCGAGCTTCGCCGGCCAGCCGGGCTCGCCAACCACGACGTCCTGTCCGATCAACTGCTGGTCCGAAAAAAACTCGGCGAACGTCAACGGCACCGGCGCGCCAGGCAAGTTGCCATAAGCCGCCTTGTAAAACCTGTAGGCGAGGTAACCCGTCTCCTGAAACTCAATCGACAGGAAGAACGCCGCCGACACGTTAACGCGCTTCACCTGGATACACTGCGCGTTGCTGCCGCAGGAGGTGATCTCGTTCACCCAGAAGGCGAGCCCACTCGCATCTGGCTCGCGATTGAGAAAATCGCGGTAATGCTGCGTGACGAAAAACTGCGGATCGTCGATGCGGTTTGGCGGCAAGGCGCCAAAGCTGAGGCCGCTCAGTCCGAGACTGACTCCGTCATCCGCAGTGGTGAATATCGAGCCATCGCTCAGGAAGCCGTCCTGGAACCGGTCCGGGAAACCGTCAATGCGCGGCGTGCCGCCATTACCGCCGGTGCCGTCCGCTGTCCCGGACGCATCCTCGATGACATAAACGTTTCCTGGCCCGTCAACAGTCAGCCCGTGCAGAAAGAGGTTGTTGTCGATGGAAAGTCCTTCCACGCAAACTTCATCGCGATCAGCTTCACCGTCAGAGTTGTCATTGTAGAGTGCCAGCATCACGACGTCGTTACCGGCGGAATGTGAAAACACCACGCCTAACGAATTGACTGCCACTTCGAGCGGCTGATCGTCTGAGAAGCGGTAAGAGTAGTAAGGCGTGGTCGAGAGAGTGTCCGGCACGCCGTCGTTGTTGGTGTCGCGAATGATGCGCAACTCGTTCGAATGGAAATCTGCAATCAGCAGTTCGTTGTTGGGCAGCAGCGCGAGCGCGTTTGCATTGTAGAGACGGTTGTCGCCGACGGTGACGAGCGTGCGCGTGAGCGAGTTGTCAAAGCCGCCGGTGCTGGGATCGCGCACCAGCAGGATTACGCCGGGCGACGGTTCGTTGTTGGGATCGTTTGGGTTCGACTCATTGAAATAACCACTCGACGAGATGATCACAAACTCGCGCCCCGCCTTCGAGACGCCGGTCACGACAGCCGCCGCCGAACGCAACGAAAAGTCGGTTCGCAGGTTGTAAGTGGTCGAGCTGTCGCGTTGGTAGTCGCCATTGGTGTCGAGCGCGACTACCAGCACACCGACCAGGTTGTTGCTGAGCGTGGCTGAATAGACTTCGTAGCGCGCGCCGGAACGGCCCACTGCGATGTCAAACGAACCGCCCGACGAGTCAAACGTGGTGCGTTCGTCAGCCACCAGATTACCGTTGCGATCGACGAACTGTTCATCGGTGCCGGCAGTTGAACTCAAACTCAACTGCGAGGTGTGCAGTATTTGAGTTAACGGCGTGCCTGGTTGGATGGCTGTAGTCGCCGGAATCTCCACGGCTCGAGAAGGCTGAGCCGTGCCGGCATCGTGAAGCTGTACAGCCGAGTTTTTGCGTACAGCCGCTGACGCTGCGGGACGCGTGCTGCGTGCTGCGCCCCTCCCGCCCGGCGCATAACCGTTCGGCCTGGCCTTCCGCTGGTTGGTCGCGGATTGCGCCTGGGCCGCGAGGGCGCGGTGGAGATCGGGACGGAGATCGGGATCAATGGTTTGGGCGCTCGCACCGGAGAGAAGCCCCCCGGATAGAACAACCAAGGTAGCGAATCCCGCAAACATCAAACTGCGCATGTTACTAATCAACTCTCTGACTTTCATCGGGGACCCCCTTATTCGTATCTAATTTGGAGTGCGCCGAACTGTCGGCGCTTTGGTCCGCGGCGGCTTGGCGCCGCCGCTTACCACTCAGTCAACCCAAGTCGCGACAGGTCGCGACCGGCCAAAGCGGTGACAGGTCACCGCACTCCAAGGAGCTCCGCTTATCGCGGGTCTCTGACCTTCGCCGGCGTGCGATCTCCTCCCGACTCAGACCGGGACTCAGAACGCTGCGGTGGTGGTTCGCTTCGCGACGGAGATTCACTACGCGATGGTGATTCACTGCGCGATGGCGGATCGCTGCGCGCTGGCGGATCGTTGCGCGCTGGCGGATCGTTGCGCGGCGGCGGATCGTTACGCGGCGGTGGATCGTTGCGCGGCGGCGGATCGTTACGCGGTGGTGGATCGTTACGCGGTGGTGGATCGTTGCGCGGCGGTGGATCATTGCGCGGCGGTGGATCGTTACGCGGCGGCGGATCGTTGCGCGGCGGCGGATCGTTACGCGGCGGCGGATCGTACCGTGGCAGTGGTTCGTAAGTTGGCACTTCCCGGCGTCCGGACGGTCCCGAGCCTGCCGGTGATGCTGGACGATCCTGCCGTTCCGGTCTAACCGAACGGTCACGCGACGAGCCGTCTTCACTCGAAGGGGGCCTGGACGGCATTCGCGTGGGCGCCCGCTCCGCTTCGTTGTTCTCAGGCCGCGCCGGCAAGTCGGTACGCACCGGGCGATCGACATTCACGGGAACGTCGGAATCAGGAGTTCGATTGGCATCGCGCCCGCCGTCGTTGCGTGGATCCAGCCGTGGCTCCGTCTCGCCAGTTGGACGCGCCGGTCGCGTGATGGAGCCGGCCGGCCGGGTCTCAACCGCGCCAGTTGCAGATCCAGCCGCAGCGCCAGTTGGAACTTGCAGTCCAGACCGTCCAGGACGATCGGCGATCCCATCAGGTCCGTTTAGAATCCGCGTGCGGCGCAACTCGCCGTCGAGTGCCACCCCCGGGGCACGCGCCGCAGCGCCGGTTGGTCTATCGGCGACGTCGCTGGGTGGAGCGACGCGCGCTGGACGTGCGACCGTCACTCGAGCGCGGTCGCCGGTTGCACCCGGATCGGCAGGCGCGTGAGCTGGTCTGACCGGCAGGTCCGTGCGCAGCGGTTCGGCACTGATTGCGCGCCGCGCGAGCGCGTCGTCCGCAGCCCTCGATTGGGCGCCGGCAGCGCCAAGGTCCTGCGCCGACAGCGACGTTACCGCGCGGGCGTAAGCTGGATTGACTCGTTGCAGACGTGCGATCTCATCGGCGCGCAGCGGGCGGAGTCGATCATTCGACCGACCATGACCATGGCCGCCGTAGTGACGCGAACGTGGGTCGTGATAATAGTAAGGGAGCGGATACCAGCAAATGCTATTGCCGCCATTGCCGAAGATGATTTGAATCGCCACCAGCGCCGGCCGCCACCAACTGCGCTTCCGGTAATATTGACTACGCGGCGACCACGCCCAGTAGCCGTTGTAATAGACCCAGCGGCCATAGTGATAAGGCGCCCAACCCCACGGCTCCTGGCCCACCCAGGTCCAACCATACGGCGAAATCCAAACCCAACTGCCATAACGGTAAGGCGCCCAGTTGACGTAGTTGCTGATTGCGGTCCCGTGCGGCCGCCAGATCCAGCCGTAGTCGCTGACGTAGGCCCAGTCGCCGTAGGCGTCGAGATCTTCGGCGCCCCAAACGTAGGCGTCGTAGTATTGAGTGTCATAACGAAGACGCTGCGCGAGATAGCCTTCGCGATCGCTGACCCAGTTGTCCCAGGAATCGGAAACGTTGGCCGCGATGAATTCCCAGTCGCCGGCAGCCGCGCCTTCGTAAATCAATTCGGCAGTGCGACCGTCGCGCAACTCGAAGCCGGAAGTTTCGGAATAGATGCGCGCGCGTCCGCCGTCGCGAGCGCTGAGTCGCACGCGGCCGTCGCGTGAGACATCAATGCGATAGAGACCTTTCTGTTCGGCGGACAGCGTTGTCTTCGGTCCGTCAACTTCGAAGTACTCACGATCGCGATCGAATTTTGCGAGGCGCACGGTCGCCGTGCCTTCGACGACGCTGAGAGCGACGCCTTCGTCGCGTAGCGTCACCAGGCGCAGCATGGCGTCGGCACCAAGTCGCACGAAGTTGCGCGCGTCGATCTGAATCTCAACACGGGCGCCGGCGCCGGTTCCAATCGCATCGCCTTCGACCAGCGGCGTGTTGAGTTGCGCGCGTTCCCAGTCATTGCTGCCGTTGCGCTTGATGCTGACTTGTCCCGTGATCAGGCTGATGCGCACGACTCGCGCCTTAACGTCGTAGTCCTCGCCGTCGTCTGCGTCGTCGGCGCGAACAGGGATGGTTGTGCTGAAGATTGTCAGTAAGAGAAAAAGAAATGTGGAAGAGAGGAATCGGCCACGATCCCCAATTGAACGCCGGGTAGAACGCATACTACGCTCCTTTGCTTGTTCGACTGTTTACAGATCCGCACCAGTTCACTCGTCACGACGCGCGCCGGGTTGCAAGAGGCGAGAGCACGCTCGGCGAGAGGAAGTCCCCCAGATCTATTCGTAGAGAATAGGGAGAGAATCGCCTCGTCTAAATCATCGATTCACTTTTTGCTGGGAGCTTTACGGGCGGACGCGAGTGCAAGGCGTATGCCCGCGGCTTTCGAAACAAGGCGATTTCAGGTCAACTACGGGCGAACTGCTCCTCAAAAACTTCTCAATGACCGCATTGAGGTTCCTCAAGCAAGTGCGGTTAAGAAAACTGTAGTGTGGATCGAGATTAAGAGCGGATAAGCTGTCCGCTCGCAAGTGTCAGACAAAGCTCCAGCAACAAAATCGCTTCGACGTGAGAGAGACCGAAGTGATAGAACCGTGGGTGATTGGTCCAAAGTGGCAGGTCGGCAGAAGTCTTTGCCCGAGAAGGTGCAGCGTTGGCACTATATGGTGCGCGAAACGGACCCATCAGAGAACGGAATGAATGCCTAGCAACATTTCCAATTCGCAGTTTGACGTAATCGTGATTGGCGCCGGCATCAACGGCGCGGGAATCGCGCGTGACGCGGCGATGCGCGGACTCAAGGTGCTCGTCCTCGACAAAGGCGACGTCGGCGGCGGCACGTCGAGCTGGTCGACGCGATTGATTCACGGTGGTTTGCGCTATCTCGAACACGGCGAGTTTGGGCTGGTGCGCGAGTCCCTGCGTGAAAGAGAACGGTTACTCAACATCGCTCCACACCTGGTTCGTCCGATCGAGATGCTGGTGCCGATTTATGAAAACGCGAAGCGAGGCTGGTGGACAATTCGGGCAGGAATGATCGCCTACGAACTGCTCTCGTTTGATAAGAACCTTCCGCGGCACCAGATGCTGTCGCGTGATGAGACACTCGCACGCGTCCGGGGAATCAATTCGTCAGGTTTGCTGGGCGCGGCAGCGTATTTCGACGCGCAGGTGGAATTTGCGGAGCGGTTGGTTGTCGAGAACGCTCTTTCAGCCATCGAGCATGGCGCTACGGTTGTTACTTACGCGCGCGTCTACAAGCTCTCGGTTGAACCGGATGGACTTTACCGAGTTGAATTCAAGACCGCGGTCCAAGATCTAGATTCCACCCTTCAAGATAGAACTCCTCAGGGTCAGGAAGGTGGGCTTGCCCCCGCAAATTCCGCCAACGTTGCAAGCGCACAGGTTGTAATCAATGCCGCCGGGCCGTGGGTTGACGAATTGTTGACGCAGGCAACGCCGGCGAGTTCACCACGCTTGATCGGCGGTACCAAGGGCAGTCACATCATCGTCGCTCCCTTCGCCGGCGCTCCCGCTCCAGCAATCTACGTCGAAGCCGAAACTGACGGTCGCCCCTTCTTCATCATCCCCTGGAACGGCAAAGTACTGATCGGCACAACCGACATCAGCTACAGCGGCGACCTCAATGGCGTCCAGATCGATGGCGGCGAGATCGACTACCTGCTTCGCGAAACAAACCGCGTGATTCCGGAAGCGCGCCTGACGCGCGAACACGTTCTCTACACTTACTCCGGCGTGCGGCCGCTGCCATTCACAAACAAAACTGACGCGCTAGACATCACGCGTCGCCACTTCATCCGCCGACACCCGCAGTTAGACCGGCTGTTTTCCATCGTCGGCGGCAAGTTAACCACCTATCGCAGTCTTGCCGAAGAAGCTGTGGACCTGGTTATCAGAGAGTTGGGACGAAGCTCACCCGCATGCGACACCGGTCAAGCACCGCTGCCCGGCGCGACCGTCGATTTCCAAAGTTTCAGCGGTGATTTCCAGCGACAACATCCGGGTTTATCCGAAGCGACTCGCGATCACTTGTTGCGAGTCTACGGACGCCGGGCGACGTTGGTAATGGATTTGGTTGCCGAAGACTCTTCGCTCGCTGAAGTGTTCGACGAGGAAACCGGAGCGATTGCCGCCGAAGTCGTTTTTGTGTTCCAGCGAGAGTTTGCCCAAACGATCTCGGATTGCTTGTTGCGCCGCACGATGGTTGGCTTGAATTCATCCCGCGGATTGAACGCCCTCGATGCGGTAAAAACCATTGCGCGCCGGCAGCTCGGTTGGTCCGAGAGCAGAGTGAAAGATGAGACGGAGGCTTATCGTAATGAAATCAACCGGAAACGATGGAGCTAGTGGTTATGAGGTCAGTACCACCGTGCGGTAGCGGGTGGGTGGCTTTGGCGCAGCGAAAGTCCAGCACCTACTCGTTGTTGTTCCATGAATCATGTTTGGTGCAGGCCCACCCGCTACCGCGCGGTGGTACTGACCTCATTGCGCCGGCGACTCGGGTTTCCTGAACTCGCATTCACACGCCACTCATCAAGCGATCAAGACAAAAATAAAACTCATCGCTCGCGCAGATAGTTGTTTTCAGCGTCGCGTCGATAGAGTAAAGTGCGCTAACGAATGAGTACCAAGTTCTGAGTGCGGAGTACTGAGTTCTAAGTTCTGAATCTGGTCACTGACCACTGGTCACTGGCCACTGACAACCGATCACGAGGTAACCCCCTTGAAGATTTGCATCCTCGATCCTTCTTACGAAAACTCCGACAGTCCGATGAAAGATTACGATCCGCTTTCGGACGTGATCCGTCATCTCGAAGGGCATGAGTGTGAGACCGTTTACATCGACAAGGCCAAAGGCGTTCGGCAGATCGTCGAGCTCTCGCGGCGCGGTTTCGATGTCTTCATCAACCTCTGCGACGGCGCCTGGGACGAGGACCGCCCGGGAATCGAAATCGTGCAAACGATGGAGCGGCTCGGCCTGGCTTTCACCGGCGCGAGCTCAAATTTCTACGAGCCGACGCGCGAGATGATGAAGAAGGTTTGCCATTTCTGGGGTATCAAAGCGCCGGCCTACGTCCTGGCCACGAACAGCGAAAACGTCGAATTAGCAGCCAAAACGCTGCGTTTTCCGCTGATAACCAAGCATCCGAACAGTTACGGCAGCATTGGGTTGACGAAGAAGTCGCGGGTCGAAACGCCGGCTGAGTTACGCCAGCAAGCGGAGAAGATGATCGCGGAGTTTGGCGCGACTTTGATCGAGGAGTTCATCGAGGGCCGTGAGTTTAGCGTGCTGGTGGTCGAGAACGCTGACGATGAACTCAAGCCTCACGTTTATCGCCCGGTCGAGTTTCGTTTTCCCAAAGGCGAGTCGTTCAAGCACTTCGATCTCAAATGGCGCGACTACGAAGGCATGACTTGTCTGCAGTGTGAAGACGACGTGCTGGCGGCGAAGTTGGAGGACATGTCGGGCAAGGTGTTCCTCGGTTTGAACGGCACGGGCTACGGCCGCTGCGACGTTCGCATGGACAAGGACGGCGAGCTTTACCTGCTGGAGATCAATCCAAACTGCGACGTCGCGTATCCGCTGGAAGAGTCAGGCAGCGCGGATCTAATTTTGTTGTATGAGCCCTGGGGCCATCGCGAGTTTTTTGAGAAGCTCATAACCGCCGGTTTGAAGCGCCAACGGCGGCGACATAAGAAGTGGCATTTGCTGCTGGACAGCAAGAGCCGGTATGGGATGTATGCCATCGAGGCGATCGACGTGGGCGAGCTTGTCGAAGCTCACGAAGAGCAGCCGCACGTGTTGGTAAGTGAAAAGCATGTGCGCGCAAACTGGAATGCCGAACAGCAAGGGTGGTTTGCCCAGTATGCCTACCCGCTCACCGATCAGGTTTTTGTGAGTTGGAGTCCCGACCCGGAACACTGGAAGCCCATCAACCATTCCTGCAATCCCAACGCCTGGATCGAGGGCTTGGATTTGGTCGCACGGCGTCGCATAAAACCAGGCGAAGAAATTACCGTCGACTACGCCACGTTTTATAATGAGCAAATGGACGACTTTGTCTGCCACTGCGGCACGCGCGGCTGTCGCAAAGTTGTTCGCGGCACTGACTACCTCAAGCCGTTCGTGGAACGATACGGCGACCACGTTTCGGATTATGTACGGATGAAACGGCAGGCCGAAGCCGCGCCACAGCCGGATCGCGAAGAGGTTTTCCAGTGAGTGAAGGTGGAACCCGTCATGGCCGCGGTTTTGTTTGTATCCGCAGATTACACAGATTACGCAGATTTGATTAGTCAACGGCACTGGCTGTTTTTCTAATCGGCGTAATCTGTGTAATCTGCGGATTGTTTTTGCCCAGATGAGCCCACAAGTAAGCTCACAACCCAACCTACGCACCGAAGCGATCGCCGGCATCACCACGTTTTTCACGATGGCTTACATCGTGGTCGTGAACCCGTCGATCCTGTCGACGCCGGGAACCGGCATGGCTTTCAGCGGTGTGCTGACAGCGACTGTGCTCGTTTGCTTCGTGATGACGCTTTTCATGGGTCTTTACGCGAAGCTGCCTTTTGCAGTCGCGCCCGGGATGGGCATCAACGCCTACTTCACCTTCACGATCATTCTCACGCAAAAGGTTTGGTGGCAGGTGGCACTGGGGATTGTGTTCTGGGCCGGCGTCCTGTTCCTAATCATTTCCGTGACGCCGATCCGCGAAACCATCGCCAAAGCCATTCCGACTGAACTACGCCTCGGCACCGCCGCCGGCATTGGCATCTTCCTCACGTTCATCGGGTTGAAAAACGCGGGACTGATCGCCTCCGATCCGGTGACGTTCGTGAAACTGGGAACGCTCGGCCTGCCTGCCTTGTTGACCGTCGTTGCGACCGCAATTTCCGTCTGGCTCTGGACGCGCAAGAGCCCCTTGGCGTTTCTCGCCGGAATTGTTTGCGCCACCCTACTCGGCTGGGCTTTTGGTTTGGTCAAAGCCCCTGACCACGCGTTCAGTGCGCCTGACTTCCAAACCGTTTTCCTCAAACTCGACATTCTCGGCGCGTTGAAACTGTCGCTGGTGCCCGCGATTATCGGCATCATGTTCACTGATCTGTTCGATTCGATTTCGACTTTTATCGGCGTCGCGCACGCGGCCGACCTGCTCGACGAAAACGGCCATCCGAAAAACCTCAAGCAGGGTTTGGTGGTCGATTCCTTTGCGACGTTCAGCGCCGGAATCGCCGGCACATCGTCGGGCACTGCCTACATCGAGAGCATTGCCGGAATCAACATGGGCGGGCGCACCGGAATGACTTCGGTGTTTACCGCGCTCTGTTTTCTGCCTTGCTTTTTTCTGGCGCCGGTGGCGGGGATGGTGCCGCCTTACGCGACTGCGTCGGTGTTGATTCTGGTGGGCGCTTCGATGTTTCGCAGCGTCGGTAAGATATCGTTTGAGAAAATCGAAGAAAGTCTGCCGGCGTTCCTGACGATTATTCTGATTCCGCTAACGTTTTCGATCACGCAGGGAATTCTTTGGGGATTCATCGCGCACGTGGGTCTGTATCTGATCGTCGGACGGCGTCGAGACATCAATCCGGTGATGTACGTGCTGGCGCTGATTTCAGTCGGACTGTTGCTGCTGGAGCATGTGAACTTTGGAGTGCGGTGACCTGTCACCGCTTTGGTCCTGCCGTTAATAACCAGAAAAACGTAGGTTGGAACGCTGGCCAAAGCGCCGACAGGTCGGCGCACTCCAAAGAGTCGAGTCTCGATTAGAACGCGCAGTTGTAAGCCTTCATCGAGGTCTTTGCCGTCTCTATTGTTTGCTTACACATGCCAATCAGCGTGGGTTTGGTTTGCGGGTTGTCTGCGAGTTTGCGCCAGGAGCTGCGCCATTGCTCCATGCCCGTTTTGAACTGGGGGCGGAGGTTTTCAGGGACCTTGCTGGAGACGCAAGCGTCATAGGCGGCGAGGAATTCGTCGCACTCAGGTACTCCGACTTTTTCTCCAGCGGTGGCCACGGTGGTTGTCGCCGGGGTGGTTGTGGTTGCGGGCTTGTTGGCGTTAGCGGCTGGCGCGGCATTGTTGTTAGCCGGTTCCGAAGTGGCACAGCCTACCAGCACCATGGCGAATATGACGCACGCCAATAAAGAAATCTTCTGTGACATGAAATGCTCCTGAGTTCAGACAGGTCGGCCCGGTCTGAATGAATTTTACTGGGATGGAAGAGCGGCGGAATCATACACGAGAACTTCTGCAGGCCGAAACAATCCGCAGATTACGCAGATTTTGATTGATCAAGAACACTGGTTTGCTTTTGTAATCGTCGTAATCTGTGTAATCTGCGGATTGTTTTCGGGTAACGTTCCCAAAGAACGCGTCAGTAACCTGTTAGAGGTAGTTCCTATGAGAATCCAATCCAGGAGATCTGTAGACCTTGTCATAGTACGAAATATCTTCTTAATAGCGGTTCTGCTTGGTGCGGTTTCAGTCGTTGGACGCTCGCAAACGCCCGCGCCCACACCGACTCCCGACAAACGCGGCCTCGGCGTCGAAAGCAGCAGCGCGGCAAATAGCGGGCAAACCGGTCAGCAATCGCGCGAGGCCAAACCGGAACTCGTCCTGCAAACCGGCTACAACAATTTCTTCGGCGCGACGCGTCTGGTGTTTAGTCCTGACGGTCGTCTGCTCGCCACCGGAACATTTCGCAGCAGCACGATCAAGCTTTGGGAAACCGCGACCGGGCGCGAGCTGCGCAATCTCTCCAGCGGCAAACAGAGCACGATGGGATTGTCGCCGGCGATCGCTTTCAGTCGCGACGGCCGTCTCATTGCCGCCGCTGCGGGTGAAAACTCGGTCAAAGTTTGGGACGTGACGACCGGGCGCGAAGTGCAAACTTTGACTTCGGGTGACGGCGGACTCGCGTCGTCGATTGCCGGAACCTATTTCATCGGCTTCAGTTCAAACAATCGGCTGGTAACCATCAGCGACGCCATCAGAGTTTGGGATCTGTCGACGGGGCAAGTGGTGTCGACCATGGGCGCCGGCGGCTTGAACACGTTGGCGCTGATGGGCGGTGAAGGCGGGGCGGCGTTGAGCGCGGATGGAACCCAGCTCGCGCGCGTTTCAACCGACCCGGAAAACAAGATTCAGTTTTGGGACCTCAACTCCGGCCGGATGACGCGCGAAGTTGAACTCTCCGGCAATGACCTGGTGAGCGTCGATGTGGCATTCGCCGCCGACGGACACTTGTTTCTGGCGGGCGTTGTCGACAAACGTCTGAAGCTCTGGGACGTTACCAACCGGGCCAACGAGCGCGATTTGGGAACAGCGGGAACGACGAACCAGGTCTCGAGCCCGGTCAGATTCAGCCGTGATGCGCGCCTGCTCGCGATGTCGGATGGTTACACGGTTAAGCTTTGGGACGTCGCCAGCGGTCGCGAGCTGCCGGCGTTGCAGGCGCCTAACAGTGGCCTGTTTTCCATGACGGGCGGCGTCTTCGCTGGTTTCAGTGACGACGGAAAAAAGATCGCGACCGGAGGTTTCGACACGCCAACGATCCTCTGGGAAACCGACAGCGCCAAACAACTCCTCAAGCTGAGCGGTCGCACCAACATGGCTTACAAGGTCGCGTTCAGCGCCGACGGCAACCAACTTTCGTCCGGCGGCCGCACGCGCTGGGACCTGCGCACCGGTCGCGGGCTGCGTCTCACCGCCGGCCCAACCGACAACCAGTTTGGCTTTCCCAGTCCTGACGGTCGGCTGCTCGCAACGTTTTCGCCCAACAGCAACGTCGTCGCGATTCTCGAAACACCGAGCGGCCGCAAACTGCAAACCCTCACGCCCACGCTAAGCGGAGTGGTCGTTCAACGCGTCAGCTTCAGCCCGGACGGCAGTCTGTTGGTGGTGTCTTACAGTCCAAGCGAAATGCAAATGAACCAGAATGCGCAGTCGGGACAGTTTCGAGTCAACCCTGGCGGCGTCAGAATTTGGGACGTGAAGTCCGGACGCGAGTTGCCGCCGATCAATCCCGGCATGCAGGCGAGCGAGGTCGGGTTTAGTAACGATGGCCGCGTACTCGTGACACTCGGATCGATGGGCGATACGACGTTGTGGGATACCGCTTCGGGCAGCAAGTTGCGCGATTTGAAGTCTTCGCCGATGGCGGGTCTCAACCAAATGATGACCGGCATGAGCGGGATGACTCCCGATCAACTCAAGAAAATGAGTCGCGGAAAACCGGGAAGCATGCCGCAGATGCCTGACATGACAGCCATGAGCGACATGATGACAAACATCATGGGCTCGATGTCTGCGGGAACGATGGGCCGGTCGGTCACCTCGTTGGCTTTCAGTCCGGATGGCCGCACGCTGGCGATTGGCGGTGTCGAGTCGAAGTCGAATATTGACTTCGCGTCGATGATGAATCCGAATGCGCAGCGGAATAAGAAGGGCTCGAAGCCGCCTGACCCGGACGACATCATGAAGAACATGAAGGTCGAAGCCGTGGGCCAGGTGACGCTCTGGGACGTGGCGACCGGCACGGAGATCGGCGCGCTCAGGGGCCACGGCAAAGGCGTGACGCAAGTGGCTTTTAGTAGCGACGGTCGACTGCTCGCTTCGGGCAGTAGTGATAACACGATCAGAATTTGGGACGTGGCCGGGCGTCGCGAGTTGCGCACACTTTCCGGGCACACGGCCAACATCGAATCGCTCGCGTTCAGTCCTGATTCGCGTCTGCTCGCCTCAGCCAGCGACGACGGCGGCACGTTCCTCTGGGACGCAAACACCGGCGAACACTTGTTGACGCTCATCTCACTCGACGATGGCGGCGAATGGATGGTCGTCACGCCGCAGGGACTTTTTGACGGCACGCCGGTCGCTTGGAACCAAATTCTCTGGCGCTACAACCATGACACTTTCAACGTCGCGCCGATCGAGTGGTTCTTCTATGAGTTTTACTATCCCGGTCTGCTTAGCGATGTGTTCGCCGGGAAGCGGCCCAAAGTCGCGGCCGATGTTTCGAAGAAAGATCGGCGTCAGCCGGTGGTGAAGTTGTCAGTAGCCGAACCGACCACAGCTACAGCCGCGAGCACTGCTCGCAAGATCAAGGTGAAGATCGATATCACCGACGCGCCGGCTGACAAAGACAATCCGCAAGGCTCGGGAGCGCGCGACGTGCGTCTGTTTCGCAATGGTTCGCTCGTGAAGGTGTGGCATGGCGACGTGTTGAATTCCAAACCGACGGTCACGCTGGAAGAAGAGATTACGGTTACTGCCGGAGCAAACCGATTGACCGCGTACGCGTTCAACAAAGACAACGTTAAGAGCAAAGACGCGCAGTTGGCACTAACCGGCGCGGAGAGTTTGAAACGCGCGGGCACTGCTTACATCATCGCGGTCGGGCTTAACGAGTACGCGAACCCGCAATACAACTTGAAGTATGCCGTGGCCGACGCTCAGAGCTTCGGCGATGAAGTGCGACTCCGGCAAAAGCAGGTGGCGCAGTTTGAGCGCGTCGAAGTGGTGCAATTGATCAATGAGAACGCGACCAAGGCGAACATCCTGTCAGCTTTGAATCGGCTCGCCGGAGTTTCCGGAACTCCTTCGTTGAAAGCCGGTCCGTTTGATGGTCTCAAACGCGCCGAGCCCGAAGACACTGTGATCATCTACTTCGCCGGACACGGCACGGCGCAGGCGCAGCGCTTCTACCTGATTCCGCACGACCTCGGCTACACCGGCGACCGCACGAAGCTCAACGAGCCCGACCTGCAAGCGATACTCGCTCACAGCATTTCGGATATTGAGTTGGAGCAAGCGGTCGAAGGCCTCGACGCCGGGCATCTCTTGCTGGTGATCGATGCCTGCAATTCCGGCCAGGCGTTGGAAGCGGAAGAGAAGCGCCGCGGCCCGATGAACTCCAAGGGTCTGGCCCAGTTGGCTTATGAAAAGGGAATGTACATTCTGACGGCGGCGCAGAGTTATCAGGCGGCGCTTGAGGCGGCGCAGTTTGGACACGGGCTGTTGACCTATGCGCTGGTTGAAGAAGGACTGAAGACGCCGATCGCGGATAGTGAACCGAAAGACGGAATATTGAACGCGCGTGAGTGGCTCGACTTCGCCACTGATCGCGTCCCGCAGATGCAGGAAACGAAGATGAAGGAAGGCCGGGGCGTCGGACTGCAGATAGTGTTCACGGAAGGCGAGCAAAACATTGCTGAGCCGGAGAAGCGCAGCCTGCAGCGCCCGCGAGTGTTTTATCGGAGAGAACTGGAAGCGAACCCGCTGGTAATTGCGAAGCCATAAAAAGTTCGTCTCGGCACAACTATCCCGAAAAACCTCCGGCCACTACAATAGGCAAGATGGCAAAACCCACGATCTTCTTCAGTCACTCTTCCCACGATCAACCGCAACTAGCTCGCTTAAAGGAACTCTTCATCGAAAAGACCGGGGGCAGCATAGATGTGTTCCTCTCATCCGATGGCCAGAGCATTCCGTTAGGTCGTAACTGGGTTCATCAAATTGAGGAGGCCCTGGAGCATGCGCCGCTGATGGTCGTCTTCGTGTCACCGAACTCCCTGCGCTCCAGTTGGCTATTCTTTGAGTCAGGCTTCGCCTATTCAAAAAAGATACGGGTTGTGCCTGTAGGTTTCTTAGGCGTTGATCTTGCCACACTGCCGCCACCACTGAGTTTGTTACAAGGTTTCAACATCATTTCAGCGGCAGGATTGAACAATCTTATCGCTGTCGCGAACGAAGTTTTCCAACATTCTCATCCTGAGAATTTCACTGTCCAAGAATTTCAAGAGGTCAATGGCGTTGGCGGAGCCCACTCCTCAACTACCTTCGGGGACTACGGTAAATTCATCGATCAGGTTCAAATCGAGCTTTCATTGCCGCCGGGCCCGGGTTATTCGGCCAGTGAAGCAATGGTGCGAATCGCCGGGCTTTTTGATCGCGAAAAGCTCGAATACGAAACCTCGGGCAAGGTGATTAATCTTCATGGAATATCCTTCAGCTTAGATAAGGATCGAACTCCACCTGCGATAAGGGCAGAGATAGATGCTACGTTGGCAGATGTAGCTTTTCCAATTGTTGAAAAATCGATTCGAGAGGTCATATCTTCTGGCGTCGTCGGCACAAGAATCAATCTGCATTTCACACCAACGGTTGGTTGCATTGAAGCTAGGTACAAGATAACCGGACGAATGTTTGGAACGGACGTGAAACTCGCTGCTGCAAATCACTTAATAAAAGAAGACCTAAAGTTCACCCTCGGCCATCTGACATGGTGGGGTGATCGCATCAGGCGAGGAGCTGCCTACATCGATATGGAACTACTCTGCGACCGTATCCCGGTAGAGCAAATCAAAGGACTTTTATCAATTCTATTTGATCGCGAGGTACTCTTTCTGGTTCCAGAGGTTCTCAAGTACTATGAAGAAGATTGAGCCAGGTGCCAATGACGAACATCGGCAAGAGTATGACCTGCTGAGTTTGCGGGTCAGAAGCCAGGCCCCAAAAGGAAAGGTTTTGGCTCCGCGATTCGATTGGAGCCGGATGTCGCAGAGGCCTTTCCCGACGCGGATTCAGTAAACGAAGCGTTGCGCTTTCTTATCAGGGTGACGCAGGAGAAAAATTCAGTCTGCACGATACCAAGCAGTGACGCAGCTCGGGATTGCCTCGTTTCATGACCCAGCAAATAAACAATCACCCCATCGGCAAATCTGCGCCGCGCAAGGAAGGCCGGAAGAAAGTTACTGGTCAGGCGCTGTACGTTGATGACATCTCGTTTCCCGGGATGATTCACGGCGTGACGGTGCGCAGTGGCGTCCCGCGCGGCCGCATCAAGAGTATTTCGTTTGAAGGTGACATTCCCTGGGATGAGTTCACCATCGTCACAGCGAAAGATATTCGCGACAACGGTGGTGAGAACTACGTCGCGCTGATCCTCAACGACCAACCTTATTTGGCCGACGAAGTAGTCAATCATTCCGAAGAGCCGATCGTGTTGTTGGCACACGCGGACAAGTATCTGCTCGAAGAAGCGCGTCGTCATGTTCGTATTGAATATGAAGAGCAGCCGCCGGTGTTCACACTGGAAGATTCGGTGAACCGGAAAGAGATCATCTGGGGAGCCGACAACGTCTTCAAGTCGTTCCTGGTTGATAAAGGAAACGTGGACGAGGTTTGGCCAGGCGCTGACTTAATCGTCGAAGGTGAATATTTCACCGGCGCGCAGGAACAGCTCTACATCGAGAACAACGGCGTGATCGCCATTGCCAATGAGACCGAAGGCGTGACTGTTTGGGGATCGATGCAGTGTCCTTACTACGTCCACAAGGCGTTGCTGAAGTTGTTCGCGCTTCCCGAGGACAAGATTCGCGTGGTGCAGACGGAAACCGGCGGTGGCTTTGGCGGCAAGGAGGAGTATCCGTCGCTGCTGGCCGGTCATGCTGGTCTGCTCGCGTTGAAATCCGGCAAGCCGGTGAAAATGATTTACGACCGCGCGGAAGACATGGTGGCGACCACCAAGCGGCATCCTTCGCGCACGCGCCACAAAACCGCGGTGACGAAAGATGGCAAGCTGATCGGCATCGAGATCGAATTCGTTGTTGACGGTGGTGCTTATTGCACGTTGTCGCCTGTCGTCCTTTCACGCGGCACAATTCACGCTGCCGGTCCTTATTACTGCCCGAACGTGCGCATTCGTTCGAGCGCGGTCGCGACGAACACGCCTCCACACGGTGCGTTCAGAGGTTTTGGCGCGCCGCAAAGTATCTTCGCGCTCGAGCGGCAGATGGATAAGGTTGCCAAAGCGTTGGGACTAACGCCGGATGAGTTTCGTCGTCGAAACTTTGTGAAGGAAGGAGAGACGACCGCGACCAGCCAAGTCATTCGCGAGAAGGTCGACATGGATCAGCTGCTCGATCGCGCGTTTGAGCTGACTGGCTATCACGAAAAGACTGAGCGCTTCGCACGCGAAAATCAGGAGCAGACGACAGGGGCAGGAGGCAGCGGCAGGAACGGACCGTCAATCAAAAAGGGCATTGGGTTCGCTTCGTTCATGCATGGCGCCGGCTTTACCGGTTCGGGTGAAGTTTACCTGGCGTCGGTGGTTGGCGCCGAAGCGACCAGCGAGGGCCGAGTGCGAATACTCGCCGCCAGCACCGAGATTGGACAAGGAACGAACACGGTTTTCTCTCAGATCGCTGCGGAGGCGTTGGGTGTTGACGAAAGTGCAATCGAAGTTGCGCAGCCGGACACGAAGGACGTCCCGAACAGCGGGCCGACCGTCGCGTCGCGCACCAGCATGGTGGTTGGCAAGCTGGTCGAATCGGCTGTGCTCGCTTTGAAGCAGACGCTCGTCGGCAGTGGACTGCTGCACGAAGGTTACAGTCAAGCCGAGTTTCAGCAGGCGTGCAGCAGATACATTACTGAGTTTGGTCCACTGAAGACTTTCAGTAAGTATCAACCGCCGCCGAATGTTTTCTGGGACGACCAGAAATATCAAGGCGACGCGTATGGCACTTATGCGTGGGCAGTTTATGTTGCCGAAGTTTCGGTTGACCTGACGACCTATGAAGCGCACGTCGACGATTTTGTCGCGATCCAGGAAGTAGGTCGGGTGATCAATCCGGTGTTGGCCGCCGGACAAATTGAAGGCGGCGTGGCGCAGGCGATCGGGTTCACGCTCTTTGAGAAGGTTGTTTGGAAAGACGGCCGCATGGCGAACGGGCAGATGACTAACTACATCATGCCCACCGCCGCCGACATCCCGCCGATTCGCGTCTACTTCGAAGAGAATCCGTACGCGTATGGGCCGGGAGGCGCGAAAGGGATTGGCGAACTGCCGATGGATGGCGCAGCGCCGGCGATCCTGAATGCGATTGAGAATGCGACCGGGGTGAGTTTCAATCACGTGCCGCTGATGCCGGAAGCGATGATGGAGCGGTTCATTTTGGCGGAGTGACTTCGAGGAATGCGCCGGGACCGATGCGTTCGATTGCTTCCAGGATTTGCGGAATGTTCTTTTGGATGCGAGGCCAACTTGTCGTCACTAACACCAGGATGCCGAGCTTCTTCCCGGCAAGATTCTGTTGAGACCTTAGTTTTTGATCGGTTGTAATCAATAAGTCGAAAGAGCCTTCGGCGGCGGTCAGCAAGTCACCATTTTTTGAGAGTTGACCATCCAGCTCAAACGCCGTTTCAATGGAGTGTCCGCGCAAGTGATCTCGAAGTGGAACCGGGGTTCCCTGATCGAAAAGAATTCTCATGTGGCAGGCGGATTAGCGCGATTAGACTTCGGCAAGGCTCTGTTCGGCATGGCGAGAACGGCAACAACCTGCTCCAGAGTAACGCCCGGAAACCATTCAAGGAATTCATCGATCGTCGCCCCGGTCTCCAGGTTCTCAAAAAGGGCTCGCACAGGAACGCGCGTACCGCGAAAAACCCAGGCGCCGCTGAGCGTGTCTTCGCTACGTTCGACTTGTTGACAATCACCCCAATCCAGCATAACCAACATGATATGCTTCACTTTTGGCGTGGGCAATAGCTGACAAAACAAGATGGTAACGGCTGAAATTAAAAACCCGATCAACTGCATCATTAACGGCGAACCACGAACTCTGGACGCTTACCCGATGGAACGCCTGCTCGACGTGCTGCGTGAGCAGTTGCACCTGACCGGCACGAAGGAAGGCTGCGGTGAAGGCGAGTGCGGCGCGTGTTCGGTTGTGGTCGATGGGCGGATCGTGAACAGTTGCCTGGTTCCGGTGGCGCAGGTTGAAGGCGCGTCGATCAAGACGATCGAAGGCGTGGCGACTGGCGGTCAGTTACACGCGGTGCAGCAGGCGTTCATCGATTGCGGAGGCGCGCAGTGTGGCATTTGCACGCCGGGGATGGTGATGGCCGCCGTCGATCTGCTTGAACGAAATCCGAACCCAACGGAAACTGAAATTCGTAATGGCCTGGCAGGAAATCTTTGCCGCTGCACGGGGTATATGAAGATTTTCGAGTCGGTAGTGCGCGCGTGTCGGAAAGAAGTCTGACTTCATGTTCGATATTACTGATGAACTTCACCGGCTGGTTGCCGCTGTTGACAAGGAGAAAATCGACTACGCGTTGTGTGGCGGAATGGCAATGGCGGTTCATGGTCGACTACGTACAACCATTGATATTGACTTACTGATTCGTTCCGAATCTCTTGATGAAGTTTTGACGATTGCGAAGTCTCTTGGTTACGACATTCGTGGCAAAGATTTGAGTCTGGCAAGTGGCGCAGTTGAAATACGCCGGATCTCGAAAATCGATCCTGGCGACGGAGAGTTGCTGTCATTGGATTTGTTGCTGGTGACTCCGGCCATTCAAGGAAGTTGGGAATCTCGTGTTGAAGCGGATTGGGAAGGCGGCAAGCTTTCTGTAGTTTCGGCAGCAGGCTTGATTGCTTTGAAGCAGTTGCGCGGAAGCCAACAGGACTTAGCCGACATTGAGGCGTTGACGGGCGAGGGTTCGAATGAAGCAGGTTGATATGTCAGCCAAGGCAGTTACCGCTCGACTGAGACAAGTCTCACAGTTGCGCCGCCTTTGCCTTTCGTTACAAAAAGCGAAGCTGCGCACCACCGACGGCCACACTTCGAAGACTAGCACCCAGCAGCTTGAAAGCTCGCCGAGCGGGAATCAGAAAGCGAAATGAGAGGGCACGTTCCAAGTTACAAATTGATTTCGCCAGCGGGTTTGCCCGATGCGCTCGGTGTGCTCGCGGGTGAGCCGGGTGTTTGGCAGCCCTTCGCCGGCGGCACCGATCTGATGGTGTTGCTCGAATCCGGCAAACTGCCGCACAAAAATTATCTCAACATCTGGAATCTCGCGGAGCTTCGCGGCATCGAAGCGACGGACAATCACATTACGCTCGGCGCGTTGACGACCTACACGGAAATTCAGTCGGACCCGATCCTGCGCGCGGAGTTTCCGATGCTTTGTCAGGCGGCGAGTGAAACGGGCGGACTCGCCATTCAAAATCGCGGCACGCTCGGCGGCAACATTGCCAACGCTTCCCCGGCGGCCGACTCGCCCCCGGCGCTGCTGGCCTACAATGCCGAGCTGGAACTTCTTTCGGTGCGCGGAAGCCGCTGGGTGCCCTACCAAAGTTTTCACACCGGCTACAAGCAGATGATCATGCAGCCTGACGAACTACTCGCCCGCGTTCGCTTGCCGCGGCTTTGGCCGGATCTGAAGCATTACTATCGCAAGGTGGGCACGCGGAAGGCGCAAGCCATCTCGAAAATCTGTTTCGCCGCCACCGCGCGGGTTAACGAGGGAGCCGTGGAGCATGTGCGCATCGCGCTCGGCAGTGTGGCGCCAGTGCCGCTTCGCTGTCTCAAAACGGAAGACGCCTTGCGAGGATCCGTACTCGACGAAAGCAGTATCGAACGCGCCAAAACCGAGCTGGCCCGTGAGATAGTTCCGATCGACGACATTCGCTCGACCAGGGATTATCGCCTGCGCGTGAGTCTCAACGTGCTCGAGGACTTCCTACGCCAACTCGCCGCCTCATGACATTCTTACCCCCACACAGAGCTTTGCTGCTCGCGTTTTCGCTGACAGTCCTGATTCTTTTTAGCGCCACCAGTGCGTTCGCCGATTGCCCAAATCAAGACTCCGTCGCCGTCGACGATCCGTTGCAGATGCTCGTGCTCGGCGACTCGATAATGTGGGGCCAGGGTTTGCGCGAAGAAGAGAAGTTTTCCACGCGCGTGAAGTGCTGGCTGCAGGAGAAAACAGGGCGGGCGGTGGTAGTTCATGTCGAGGCCCATTCAGGCGCGGTCATCGCCAGCACAGCTCGACCAACGTTTCCGGTTTTGAGCGGCGAGGTTAACTCGACGCTGCCAACGATAAATCAACAGTTGGATCATGCGACCGAGTTTTACGCCGCAAGCCGGACGTCGCCGTCGTTGATTTTGATGGATGGCTGCATCAACGACATCGGTGTAAAAAATCTCCTGGCTGCGTCAACGTCATTAGAGGGTTTGCGCCTACAGGTCAGAAGCCATTGCGGCGACGGAATGTTGGAACTGCTGAAACGTGTAAGAACCAGTTTTCCCAGCGCGCAGGTAATCGTCACCGGCTACTATCCAATCGTTTCAGCGCAAACCGCCGACAACGCCTTCTTGCGCTTGCTGGTCAAGAGATTGAATAACCTGGGACCGGACGCGCCGAAAATGACTGACAAGGAGATGCGCCAACGGCTGATCGCAATTTCAGAAGAGTGGTACAAAACCTCGACTGGCAGTTTGCTTGACGCCGTGATGAAAGCAAATGCGATCGCCGGACCAGCTTTGCTTCCACCGGTGTCGTTTGTGGAAATTCAATTTGGACCTGAACACGTGTTCGCGGCTCCGGATACTTTGCTGTGGAATTTTATGTATGCTTCGACCAAGGTTTCCGGCTTCACCCAAATCATAGTTTTGCTTTCGTTGAGGTCGGCTGCTTACAAGCCCGACGACCACGTCAGGGAAAGCCGTGTGAAGAGTTGCGAAGCGACCTTTAAGAAACCGAAAGGGATCAAAGAGGACAAGAAACAAAAGGCGGCTCGCGAAGACCTGTTCTTGATTTGCCGTTACGCTTCGCTTGGTCACCCCAATCAGATGGGCGCTTTGATTTACACCGAGGCAATAAAAGGAAGATTGCTGCAACTAATCGATAAAGCCGGCTGGAAACGTGATACTAATAACGCCCAGACTCTGCCTTGAAAGGACCCCGAATTCATGAGCTTCCCCTTTAACGAAATCGAATTCCAGCGAAACGCAGTGCAGCCTGTCGAATGCATCAAGGCCGGATTTGCGTTGATCAAGAGTCAGTACTGGCTGTTCGTGGGTATGACTGTGGTCGGGGTACTGATCGGCAGCGTGGTGCCAATGGGAATCCTGATGGGGCCGATGATGTGTGGCATCTATCTGGCGCTGTTTCAAACGCGGCGCCGCCAGCCAATAGAGTTTGGCCTGCTCTTCAAAGGCTTCGACTACTTCGGCGACGCGGTGATTGCGACGCTGCTCCACCTGATTCCGATCGTCATTGTCGTTGTCCCGGTATACCTGCTTTTTTACGTTGGGATGTTTGGCATGATGGCCGCTTCGGGTGGTCGCGAGCCGGATCCGGCAGCGCTGCTTGGCTTCTTTGGATTCATGGCGGTGGTCTGGTTGGTAATCATGGTTTTGATGATCGTGCTGTCGGTAGTCTTTACCTTCGCCTATCCTTTGATTGTGGATCGTCGCCTGTCGGGGCTTAACGCGGTGAAGCTTAGTGTCAAAGCGGGACTCGGAAACTTCTGGCGGTTGTTGGGAATGCTGATGTTGACTGGTCTCTTAACTTTCGTAGGCGTGCTCTTTTGTTACGTTGGCGCGTTTTTGGTAATGCCCATAAGCTTCGCCGCGATCGCGATGGCCTATGAACAGGTTTTCGGGCTCGGCAGCGTGCAGTCAAACGTGCCACCGCCACCGCCAACTTTTACCTGAAGCATACTGTGAAAACGGATTTCGAGCCCGCTTAACTGGGACCGCGGGCGCCTCGCCTGCCTCGGCAGCATAATTGACGGATGAACTATCCGGAGCTCTTTGGTTTGTAACGAAGGCGCGAGGGCGCCCGCGGTCCCAGTAAAAGCGGCCAGTTAAAATATGACGGCACCTAATCTCGTCATTCGCAGCAGGAGGGTCGTCTTTCCCGACTCGGTATCTGCTGCGTCACTCCACATCACCGGCGGGACCATAACTAACATTGCAGCGTATGAAACCGTGCCTGCCAATTGCGAGTTAGTCGAGACTGACGACGATTCGCTGTTGTTGCCGGGCCTGGTAGACACACACGTTCACGTCAACGAACCGGGCCGGACCGAGTGGGAAGGATTTGCGACGGCGACGCGAGCGGCGGCGGCTGGCGGTGTGACCACGCTGGTGGACATGCCGCTCAACTCAATTCCACCAACCACCACTGTCGCCGGCTTGCAGGAAAAGTTAGCGGCAGCGCGTGAACAGTGCCACGTTGATGTTGGTTTTTGGGGCGGCGTCGTTCCGGGGAATACGAGCGAACTGGCCGCACTCGCGGCGGCGGGCGTGGTCGGTTTCAAGTGTTTTCTGATCCATTCCGGCGTGGATGAGTTTCCCAATGTTACCGAGAACGATTTGCGCGAGGCGCTTCCCGAACTGACGCGACTCGATGCGTTGTTAATCGTTCACGCTGAAGTTCCCGGTCCGATAAGTAGGACAGGCATTCCTGCCTGTCACGTTGATCCCGAAAGCCCTTCTTCGACGGCAAGGACCGACAAGAATGTCTGTCCTACTGAGTACGCTACCTTCCTCGCGTCGCGGCCGCGCGCTGCCGAGGACGAAGCGGTCGCTTTGATGGTCAAGCTGGCCCGCGAGTTTGGTGCGCGCGTTCACATCGTTCACCACTCTTCGGCCGACTCCTTGCCGATGTTGCGCGAAGCCAAAGCGGCCGGTCTTCGGATCACGGCTGAAACCTGCCCCCATTATCTGACGTTTGCCGCCGAGGAAATTCCTGACGGCGCGACGGAATTCAAATGCTGCCCGCCGATTCGCGAACGCGAGAACCGGGAACAACTTTGGAGCGCGCTCAAGGATCGAACGCTCGACATGATCGTTTCCGATCATTCGCCGTGCCCTCCGGAAATGAAGTTGCGAGATAGCGGCGACTTTTTACAGGCCTGGGGAGGAATAAGTTCCCTGCAACTGCGTCTGCCGATTGTTTGGACTGAGAGTAAACGTCGCGGTTATTCAATCCATGATCTGGCGCGATGGTTGTGCAGTGCGCCGGCAAAGTTGGTGGGTCTGGAGCAACGCAAGGGTTTGATTAAGATTGGCCACGACGCAGACCTGGTGATTTGGAATCCGTCGGCGGAGTTTAAGGTTGAAGCGAGTGCTCTTCACCATCGTCACAAGTTGACGCCTTATCAGGGTCTGACGCTGAGTGGAGTGGTTGAGAAAACTTTTCTTCGCGGCCGGAAGATATATGATAGCGGTGAATTTGTCGGTGGACCGTCGGGACGGCTGCTGACTTCATAAAGCACGCCTGTTTGCTTCTCGCGGGACTCTGGTGGCATGAGGTCAGTACCACCTCGCGGTAGCGGGTGGGTCTCGTTGGGTTACATGATACGGCGCACTAGGATGGCGGCCGGTTTGATGGGTTAGAACCCACCCGCTACCGCTGGGTGGTACAGACTTCATACCACGCGAGTATTACTGACGTTGGAGTTTATCAATGCCTGAAGTTGAATGGGCGCTGACTGAAGACGCGCCGGTAAAAGAAAAGTTTGGCGGCACCATCAGGGTGCGAACGCTTTGGCGCTCGCCGAGTGGGCAGGCGGCGCAGATAGTTGAGATCGATCCCGGCGCCTGTTGGGAAGGAATCGATCTTCACGAGCCGGGACCGGAAGAAGTCTACGTGGTATCCGGCGTCTTCAACGACGGCGTTCGCGATTACCCGGCCGGAAGTTTCATTCACAATCCGGCAGGCTCATCGCACGTGCCGCAGTCGAAAACCGGTTGCACTCTTTTCATTTTTTATCCCGAGGGTTAGAAGCGCAATGGACTTTACCGAACTGGTTGATCTCGCGTCTGAGAAACTTGGCGGCGCCGTGCTCGTTGCCAACGATGAGTTCTTCGCGGCCAAGGAAAATTTGTTAAAGCCCAGCGCGCCGATTTTCATCGAAGGCAAGTACACCGACCTGGGAAAGTGGATGGACGGCTGGGAAACTCGACGCCGGCGCACGCCTGGCTTCGACTGGTGCATCATTCGTTTGGGCGCGCCGGGAATAATTCGCGGCGTGGTAGTCGACACGAGTTTCTTCCGCGGCAATTATCCCGAACACTTTTCTCTCGAAGCATGCGCGCTGCCGGGATTGCCAACCGCGGACGACCTGACCAACGAATCCGTTAACTGGATTCCGCTCCTGCCCCAGTTGCCGCTTGCTGGCGACAGTCAAAATTCGTATCCGGTGGAAAGCGCCCAGCCGGTCACCCATTTGCGTTTGAAAATCTATCCCGATGGCGGCGTGGCTCGCCTGAGAGTTTACGGCGAAGTTTTGCCGGACTGGGATTGGCTGAAACGCATCGGCGGCGACGTCGATCTCGCGGCGGTTGAAAACGGCGGACGCGTCCTCGCCTGCAGCGACATGTTTTTTGGTCACCGTCACAATCTCATCATGCCCGGTCGAGCCGCAAACATGAGCGACGGCTGGGAAACCAAGCGTCGCCGCGGACCGGGCCACGACTGGGTAATCATCAAACTCGGCAAGCCTGGCCAGGTTCGCCGCCTGGAGGTGGATACTGCCTGGTTCAAAGGAAATTTTCCCGAGAGCTGCTCGCTGGAAGCCGCGAACGTTGACGCGAGCGCCGAAGAGAATCTGACTGACCTGTCGACCGCGTGGGAAAACATTTTGCCGCGCACAATGCTCCAGGCCCACACGCGCCATTTCTTTGAAAGCGAGATTCTTGACGCCGGCACCGTTTCGCACCTGCGGTTCAATATCTTTCCTGACGGCGGCGTGAGCCGGCTGCGAGTTTATGGACGCATCGAAGAATGAAGCCAACTTTGCGACCAATGATGTTCTGCGCCGTGATGCTGGTCGGCTTATGCTCGGCCGTAGTTGGACAAAATAAGTATTGGCGCGAAATCAAAGGGAAACCGCTGGTCAAGTTTGACTGGAACTGCACCGAGCCTGCGACTCTTCCGAAGCCGGCGTTGAATGGACTCATCGAGGCTGCCTTGAAGGAGGAGCAATACACCGGCACGTACTACTACGCCGATCGCGCCTTTGCCTATGATCTCAACGGAGATCGCCAGCCGGAATATTTTGTTCCGCTCGTTTGTGGCGCCACCGGCAACTGCACGTTCGGATTGTTCAGCTTAAACCCAAACAAATTCCTGGGAAGAATTAACGGAGAATACCTCTACCTTCATCGCGGTCGGCAGACCTGGCCCCGTCTGGTGACCTACGGCCACACCACCGCTGTTGAAGGAACCCTGGTTACCTTTACTTTTAGACGAGGACGATATCAGCAGTTACCTCGCTATTCGCGGACAGATTCGCGTGGTGGAATTTACGGCAAAAAAGCGCCGGCGTTTCTGGACCGGGCGCGCAAGGGATGTGCGAACGTAGCGTATTGAACCGCGATGGAAGTTACCGGACTGGAACAATTGAATTTAGTTACAGCCGACGAAGCTGCGTCAGAGTTCTTGAAATGCTGCGGCTCAAACAACTGGGCACGGCAAGTTACCGCCGCGCGTCCATTCGCAAGCTTCGACGAATTGGCCGCCCGGGCTGATCATATCTGGTGGGCGCTCGAGCCAGGCGATTGGTTGGAAGCGTTCCATAGCCATCCGAAGATCGGCGAGAAGAAAGCGGCAGCCGAGACGACCGCTGCGGCGCAAAAGTGGTCGGAGGACGAGCAGTCAGGCATTCGTGATTCGGCACAACAGACGATCCAGGAGCTGGCGGAGTTGAACCGCGCCTACGAAGAAAAGTTCGGGTTTATCTTCATTGTTTGCGCTTCGGGCAAAAGTTCTGACGAGATGCTGGCAATCCTGCGTGATCGTCTGGGAAACAGTCCCGACGAGGAGTTGCGCAACGCCGCTGCCGAGCAGGCAAAGATCACGCAACTGAGGTTACAAAAACTGATCGACGGTTGAACAAGTGTCAGGAAACGAAAAGATTTCTGTTGTTGACTCTCCACTCCAGACTGTAGACTGCCGACTCGTATGAGCACCATCTCCACGCACATACTCGACGTCTCACGCGGCGCGCCGGCCGGCAGCGTGGCGGTCCACCTGGATATTCAGAACACCAACGAAACCTGGACCGAACTGAGCCACGCGTGGACTGACGAAGACGGCCGTGTCAAACCGTTCTTTCTGGTTGAAGAGCCGCTTTCCGGCGGCACCTACCGGCTGGTCTTCGATACCGAACATTATTTCTCCGAACTCGGCATCGAGTTTTTCTACCCGCAGGTTACCGTGGTATTCAAGATTGACGATGCGGCCCAGCACTATCATGTCCCGCTTTTGATCAGCCCGTATGGCTACTCCACTTATCGCGGCAGCTAAACTTTGGAGTGCGCCGACCTGTCGGCGCTTTGGCCCGGCGCAAACTTTAGCGGCGGTGCTTGTGACTCCTTAGGTCGTCGGCGACAGGCCGCCGAAGACCAAAGCGGCGACCGATCGCCACTCTCCAAAATGACCATAGATCCAACTATCAGCGAATGGCTGAACCTGATCTTCCGCTGGGTGCACGTGTTTGCCGGCATCATGTGGGTTGGCACGACTTACTATTTCACCTGGCTTGACGCGCGTCTGACTGAAGAAGAGAAGGCCGTCGCCAACACCGGCAACGCCGCGCAGATCTGGATGGTGCACAGCGGCGGCTTTTATGTCGTTGAGAAGCGCAAGGTGCCCGACCTCGCTACCCGCACGCTCCACTGGTTTCGCTGGGAAGCCGGCATGACTTGGTTGAGCGGTTTCGCGCTGCTGGTGCTGGTCTACTACATCGGCGGCGGCGCGCTAATCGACCCGGACGTTTACGACCTCAGCTTGGGAGCTGCAGTGGCTATCGGCATCGGAGTCTTGCTGGCGGGTGGGCTCGTCTACGATCTGATGATGCTTTCGCCGTTGGGGAAAAATGAGAAGGCTTTTGCGGTAGTAGCTTACCTGCTGATTGTGGGAACCAGTTACGGGTTAACCAGAATCTTCAGCGGCCGCGCGGCGTACATTCACGTGGGCGCGATCTTTGGCACGATCATGGCCGCGAATGTTTGGATGCACATTCTGCCGGCGCAAAAGAAGATGATTGCGGCGCTGAATGCCGGACAAAAACCTGACGACGCTTTGAGCGCTCAGGCGAAGTTGCGTTCAAAACAGAACACGTTCATGGCCGTGCCGGTAGTCTTCATCATGATCAGCAATCACTTCCCGGGCGTCACCTACGGCGATCGCTACAACTGGGCGGTCCTATCTGTACTAATTCTTTTGGGCTGGGGCGCGGCGAAATTTATTCGGCGAGCCTGAACCGAGTTTTGCACGCAAGCGGCGTCACTCCTCACAAATATTTAACGATGTCGCTGGCGAGTCTCTTGAGACCCTTGGGTGAATACTCGACCAAACGTCTGTGTTGCAAATCAAACGGCACGTCGTTTATGTTTTGCGTGAGCAAAATGGTCCGTTTTTCCAGCGCGTGTGCGTACCCCAACTCATAAAACACATTGGCGTTCCTACCAGTCAGATCTGCGATGATCAAATCTGATCTCAGGATTTCTTCCCACACCAGCGTCATAATCTCTCTTGACTGAAAAATCTTGTCGGCTCTGTTACACACCCACGACTCACTAACGAGGGCCGGCTTAAGCCCCAGCTCATAGATCTTCTCGAACGTCTTGCTGAAAGGCATGATGACAAAACAAGTCTTCCGATCTGCGGCATAATCCAAAAGTCTCAAAATCGCCGCCGCCTGTTGAAGCGTTATGTCGCTGCCAATCGCGCTCATGATTAGCGAGCGACACTCTGAACAATACTCGCATTTTGCCAGGCCGGCCGTTACCTCGCCCTTGCTCTTCCAAATGTCAGCTACACAAGCTCGCGCCATTTGATGCGAGCTGACTGTAACAAAGAAACTCATCAGCGTGTCGACGAGGGTAAACGTGATGTACTTTTGTATGAAATCACGCGAGGAGATTGCCCCGAGAGAGGCGGTTGTGATCACGGTCACATCCGCGCTTAACTTGGCAAATTTGTAGTCGTCGAATTTGCAGTTGCAGAGAATCACCGGATGCTCGTCCGGGTATTCCGCCGCACAAATGGTTTTCCCCAGCTCTTCGAGTTGTTCGAGAGTGCTCAGCCGAGCGCTGGCCTTCCTGGGAATTTTCAACGCTCTCTCGTGAACCCAAAAGGAAAATTCACTTTGCCGCTGGCTCAGATTGTTAGCCAGGTTTCCCAGGAGCGGAAGATCTGAACCTTCAACCGCAAAGAATCGGATGGGTATCATCGAAAACCTCCCGCAGTCTACAGCGCGTTCTTTTATTGACCAGATGTTTACTGAACGAGTAGTGCGCGAACTTTTGAACGCCGTCTCGGCTGCCAATCAAAATCACGCAACCCATCGATCCCGGTCCAGGTCGAATGGTATCGCGTGTATTTATCCTCTTTCGGGTCGCCCCAACTGCCGTCTTTGTTTTGGCTGGACAGCAGATAATCCCGCGCCACGCGAATCGCAGGGTTGACGTCGCTCACGCCAAACGCCTTTAAGCAGTCAACGATCTCTCCAACCATCTCGACGTCTTTCTTGTCGACCGCCTCTGCTACGTTTGTTCTCAAAAAGGTGAACTCCTGAGGCAAGTCGCGAGGAGACAGCCGGAAAGTATTATAGTTATTCAAGGCATAGACCAGATGCGTGATGGCGAAGACGCAGTCGAAGAAATCGTCGTTAGGATCGTTTGCTCGCTCAGGGTAGGGTCGCAGTGTGGGGAGCCACTTGAGGATATCCTTCGGCTGGGCTCCCAAGCCGATGCCGTAACTTCCGCAGCCGTACACATTCGCTAGCGCGTAGTACCAAACCCGGTAACGCGAGAGTCTGGTAAGCGGTTCTTTGCAGTCGCTGCAACGCCTTCGTCCGCGTTTGTTATCTGCGCCGCAATCACACTCTTCCGGCACATCCCCGGGCGGCGGTTCCTTGGCCGGATCGAAATCCAGAAACTGACTTACGGAAAAGCGGGTAGCGACCGCGGCGAGCCGCTGTTTCATCCGCGGGTCGGTAGCGCCAAGCCAGTCGGCTGCATCACTGCCCAGTATCAGATCAATTATCGCGGCCGGGTTGGTCTTTCGAGGAGGTGATGGCCACATTGCCCGCCACTGGCGCGCCCGCTCGCGCCCAAATCGAAGAGCGGTCTGCTTCAGTCGCGGGTCGCTGGCGGTCGCCGCAATATTCTGAAAACAGCACAACAATCCGCTTCCGTGCTCGCGAAAACAAGCAGGATCACAAGCAAAGTCGTAAATAAACTTCAGCCCTCGCTGGACTGCTGAATGTCGTATCGCGACTTCGGATCTCTGCATACTCCACCTGAGGAAGAGGAGGAAAACTGTGAGAACGTTATTTCGCCAGCGGGAAGATTGGTTCGATATCGACCGGCACGTCGGTTAGGCTATCGAGCGCGCCCTTCATTTCCGGCCGGATCAGTGAATACTTGTCGAGCATGGCTTTGGCCTTCTCGTAAGAACCTTCCGCTTCAATGGTCAGCAACTCGCGCGTCAGTTTCGTTACCGCCGCTCTTATCTTGCTGTCATCAATGCTGAACTTCTTCGTCGCCGCGTCATACTTGATCGCGCCTTCATCGGTGAAGTAGTTGAACTGCATCGCCACGCCGCGCGCGTGCGACTCCGTTAGTCCAAATCGCACCGAACGAAACATGCTTGCCAGATACGTCGTGTAAAGCGTCTGCTGCATTTGCTTCTCGATGACGCCCTTGTCGAGCAGAAACTGCAACGCCCACAGTCCGGTCACGTCGGCTTTCGCTTCTTCGATGGAGGAATAGAGTTCCTTGAGCTGCAGGCGAACAGTCGTCGCCTGGCCGCCGACTTCGATGTTGTGTGGCCCAAGCCCGTGCATCAACTCGTGCATCAGGATGTGGGTGAAAAACGAATCGAAGGCGACTGCTCGTTGTTGATCCGGACTTAGCACTACGCGCGTAATTGGAACCAGGACTTTGTTGAACTTCGCGTCCTGCACGTTCTTCAACATGATGCGCGCCGAGCCTTTTTCCTTTACCACGCGCTCGTCGTTGGGAAGGTTGAAGGCCGCGGTTTGCACGCCGTTGTTTCCTTCACCCGAAGCGAAGACTTCGTTAACCACGCGCATCGGCGCAGACGCTCCCAGCTCCTTGTTTCGATAACGCGCCTCCATGGGCAAATTGTCTTCCAGCTCCTGCAGGTGCTTACTAAACTTTTCCAGCTTCGCGCTTTCCTCAGCATCGGTCAGCGTCACATAAGCTTCAAACCCGGCCTTGTAGCCGAAGAGTTCGTCTTCGTAGGTTTCGTATGGGCCGATGGTTAGATCAATCGGGCTCTTGAGATCCATCCAGGCGACGTCGCTCGCGTAGTAATCGTTGGAAGCAAACGCGTTGGCGCGCTTGGTGAGGAAATCTTTCAGGCTCGCGTTGGTTGTTAGCGCCGCAGCTTCGCGGAGTAACTTAGCGGCGGGTTCGAGAAATTCGCGATACTCCTGGCTGTAAGGAACGCTCCTCAACTTGCCGCCCGCGTCACGGCGGATCACGTAGAAGTAGCCGGTGGCTTTTTCTTTCTCGGCGTCGGGCAGACTTGCCAGCCACGAATTGAATTCGTCTTTGGTGATGTCGTCGGGGTAGAAGTTTGCGTGGGGCGGCTTCTCTTTGGGAACTCCGTCGATGAACGGTTCGTTGCTGTCCAGGCGTGACCAGGGGCCGTCATTGATCAGGAAATAGTGCAGACGCTGACGTCCCTGAAGAGACTTGTCGGCGGCGAGCTTCTTGTAGAGTCCGACGTTTCCGCTCCAAACCTGGCGGAGGAACAACGGATCGAGCAACTTCGCAGCTTGGATTATTTTCGCGAGTGCCGCGCGGTCGCCGGCAGACAGACTGGCAGTGTTCGCCGTCAGAGTCGTCGGTGCGAAACGGCGAATCTTCTTTGCCAGGTCGGGATTATCGGCCAAGATTTTGGTGTCAGGTTTTCCCATGCCGGAAATGCTCGTGAACAGTACCGTCGCCAGGAGCGACAGGCTAAGAATGATTTTCATAATTACTCCAGAATTCAATTTATCCCTGCGCGACGCGGCCCTTCATCTACAAACTTTGCCGGTTGTTCAGGATCTTAACAAACGATCCGGAACGCAGTTCTGCGACGGTCAATCCTGAAAGTTCCACCGCTTCTTCTTCCGTGAGTGCGCCGCAATTGATGGCGCGCAGGAAGTAGTTGAGCAGACCCTGGCCTGTCGCCGCGTCGTCAAACACATCGCCGACCAAAGTAGCCTTCGCTGCCTTCTCCACAAAATTCTTCAAACGCTCGGACGCAGCGTCGAGGCTTTCGAGGAAGAAAGCATAGACGGCGGCGTAGCGCGTCGGCAGTTGGGCCGGATGCAGATCCCAACCCTGGTAATACGCAGTTTCCAGCGAATGCTGGACGTGATCGTAATGCAGCTTCCAGGCGCGGTGAACTACGGTGCGATTCTCGGCAATTTGTTCCGCCGTCAACGGTGCGCCGCCTTCGGTGAACCGGTGCGGCGCTACCGGCATGATGTTGGTGGCGCCGTCGGAAAGCCAGATGCCGGTGCCGGCAAACGAAACCTGCATCATGTTTTTGGCGAAGTCGCAGGCGGGATGCATCATGTGCTGGTGCGCCGCGGTAATACTGCAACTCGCCGTGTAGTCGTAAGTGCCGAAGTGCGCCGCCACGCAGCGACCGCGAGCTGCCGCCAACAACAACGGTAGATTGATCTCGCCACGCGCGTTGATGATCGACTGCGTAGTTTCGATCATCATCTCGAGTTTGAGTGAACCGGCGGCGAGCCCGGTTTGCTTTTCGAGGAGATCAAAGAGGTCGGCCAGCGCGGCCACTTGCTCGGGAATCGTTATCTTGGGTTGCGTGACTACAAAATTGTCCGGCAGCTTGCCGCCCGACTTCTCAACCAAAGTAGAAACAAAGATGTCGAGCGTGCGCATGCTGCGGGCGCGCAGCTCCTCGGTGAACGGCTTGATGCGGATGCCGATGAAGGGCGGGAGCGTGGAGTTCAGCATTCCCTCGGCGACTTCGCTGGCTGCCGAAGCCGCGTGTCCATCTTCCTCGGCGTCAGGCCGGTTACCATAGCCGTCTTCAAAGTCGATCCGAAAATCTTCGACCGGCTCGCGGCGGAGCTTCTCGCTTACGCGGTTGTAGATGGAATGCGCCAGCCACGCCGACTTGTTTGTGTGCCGCACCTGCTCGCGATCCGCTTCCAGTTTCGCCAGCAGTCCGTCGTCATCGTCGGGCGAGTCGGGAAGTTGTTCGGCGTCCGGCAAGCCAATCGCTTTCGCGAAGCTCAGGAAGTCTGGAGCAAACTGATCGAGCGAACGGCGGGCCAGCGCGCCGAGCCGCCCGGCCGAATCCGATTTGAACAAATGCGCGCCGCCATAGACCGTGTGCACCGGCTGGCGCTTGCCGGTTTCACCCGGATAGACGCCGGCAAACGTCTGGTTCGCTTGCTGCAGTTTGGCAGAGAGACCCGCCAGCGATTCTTCACTTAGAGACTTTTTCATGAGTGTCCTCTTGTGCGTAGGACTTTATTTTAACGGCGGCGGGAAAGTCAAAGATGGACTGTCAGAACCACCCGCTGACGCAGGTGGTTCTGACATTGTGAGCCCGCTCATCCTCGCATTCGTCCGGTTCATCCCTTCAGCCTGCCTGACCGGGCAGCTTTTGAGTTAGTCTGCCTCGCCATTTGATACCGACGCGGAAAGCCGGATGCCAAAGCAATGAAGAAACTTTTCCTCCCGCTGATTTTGATTCTTGCCCTCAGCGCCTCAGCGGCTTCGCAACCCGCTGCGAACAACGACGACAGCCAGGCAGCCATCGCCGTTGCTCGCAAACTATTTGCGGCGATGCGGTCAAAAGACGCCGCGGCGATTCGTGCGCTATTTACGGTCGAAGGACAGTTGGTGGCGATTGAGAAACCGCGCGACGGCCAGGGAATTTCCAAGACACGCGTTTTCACCGCCGACGCTTTCGCGAAACTCATCACCGACGCCAAAGGCTCCGAATTCATCGAGACGATGGCGCAGCCGGAAGTGAAGCTCTTCGGGGATATGGCGCTCGTCTTCGGTCGTTACACTTTTTACGTCGGCGACAAATTCTCACACTGCGGCACGAATTCGTTTCATCTGGTTCGCACAGTAGACGGCTGGAAGATCGGCAACGCTGCTTCGACACTTGAATTTAACTGCGAGCAAAACGGAGCGGAAGCGAAGCCGGCAGCCGTCAAGCCTGGCGGGCGCAGAGGGCATTGCCTGGTCTACGATGAGCAACAACGCCGGGTAATTTTGCTTGATGGTTATGGGCCACCTAATCCTCCGGATCTCGGAGAAGTATGGACCTGGGACGGCACGCGTTGGGAGTTGGTTCCAGGCTCAGGGCCAACGGCGCGCAGCCTGAGTGGCGCCGTCTTGGATAGTCGTCGAAACAAGATCGTCTCTTATGGCGGTGTCGGGAATCGAGGCTATGACGACCTCAGAGGCGACACCTGGGAATGGGACGGCAAGAGCTGGAGCCAGATGACCGACACGAGCGTCGGCACGCGCGATCATCACGCGATGGTGTACGACGCGGCGCGCAGCAAGACGGTGATGTACGGCGGTCAAACTTCCAGCCGGACGTGGGCCACGGATACCTGGGAATGGGACGGCGTGAAGTGGACGAAGCTGGCGGTGCCTGGTCCCGGCGGGCGCGCGCATTTTGCGATGGTCTACGACAGCAAACGCAAACGCGTCGTGCTGTTCGGCGGAATTGGTGAGAACGATCGTTATCAAAACGACACCTGGGAGTGGGACGGTGCAACCTGGCGCAAGCTGAGCCACGAAGGTCCGCCGGCGCGCGCACGGCATCGGATGGCGTTTGACAGTCGCACCGGAGTCACGATTCTGTATGGCGGTGACGGAGTGAAGGCGCAACCTGGCCGCGGCTTCGTGGTACTTGAAGACATGTGGACGTGGGACGGTGCGCGCTGGACCGAGATCAAGACAGACGGCCCGGGGAAACGCTTCATGCACGCGATGACTTACGACGCCGCTCGCGGCAAGACAGTTCTCTATGGCGGCGGCGACGGAACGAGCAATCCCGATGATACTTGGGAGTGGGACGGAAAGCGTTGGACGCAAGCGAAGTAAGCTGAACAGTAAGGAGCGGGGCTGCTCTGTTTGACAGCGCCAATCTGTTTGACAGCGCCTTTGGCGCTGGGAAAATACCATGAGGATACGACTTTCACTGTTAGCCCTGATGCTTTCAGTTTCCCTGGCCGGCGCTTTGGTGCAGGCGAAACCGGCGCGATCCAACCTGAAGATTTATTTCATCGATGTGGAGGGCGGCGCGGCGACGCTGATTGTGACGCCTGCCGGCGAATCGGTGCTGATGGACGCCGGTTGGGACACGGCCGACGGGCGCGACGCCAAACGAATTCAGCAGGCGATGCAGTTCGCCGGAATCACGACGATCGATCACCTCGTCGTGTCGCATTATCACCGCGATCATTACGGTGGCGTTCGGGAATTAAGCCGGCTGGTGCCCGTCAAACATTTTTACGATCACGGGAAGATGACTGCGCTGGCGGAAGACGCGCAATTCGAGCAGCGTTACGGCGCTTATCAAGCGGCGACCAAGGGCGTATCGATCACCTTGAAGCCTGGCGACGCGATTCCAATGAAAACGTCCGCGGGCTCGCCGCCAATCAAACTCCTGTGCGTAGCCGCTAATGCCGCAGTGATCGCCGGAAAGACGAAACCAAATCCGGAGTGCGGTCCGGCAACCGAGAAGACGGCTGACTCAAGCGAGAACGGAAGGAGCGTCGCCCTGTTGTTGAGCTGGGGTAAGTTCGACTTCCTTAATCTGGCCGACCTCACGCCGGCAATTTCATCGGGGTTGATGTGTCCGGCTAACCAGATTGGCGAAGTGGATCTTTACCAGGCGACGCATCACGGCGGGAATTTGGCCAACTACCCGCGGCTACTTCGCAGCCTGAGTCCAACTGTTACCGTGGTCGTTAACGGTCCGCGCAAAGGCGGACACGTAGACACCATTAAATCTCTCCAAGCGTTGTCTGCCTTCAAGGCAGTTTACCAATTGCACCGCAATGTTGAGATCACGACCGAGCAAAACGCGCCCGTCGAGTTTATTGCAAACCTCGAAGAACAACCGGACGAGGGAAACCTGATTGCCGTGGAAGTGGACGCAGGTAAGAAAACTTTTAGTGTCATGAACAGTCGAACGAAAGCCAGTCAGATTTACCAGATCAAGTAGGGAACAGCGATCGCGTCCCAGTAAGGATCTGCCGCTAAACCAAAGTATGTACGCACTACTAAAAGTAGTTTTGTTCAGTCTTCTGTTCGCGATTTCTTACTGTGCGGCGCCTGACGCGCGCATCGTTAGCGAAACGAAGTCAGAGCAAAGGCGTCCGCTGACGGTCACGTATGTTGGCAACGAAGGCGTCTTGATTTCGTCAGGCCCACATCAACTGCTCATCGATGGCTTGCATCGCGAGTACAAACCGGATTACGCCTTCCCGCCTCCGGCGCTGCTTGGCGCACTGGAAGCTGCGCGCCCACCTTACGACCAATTGCAGCTTTTGCTGGTAACGCATATCCATCTCGATCACTTTCACCCGCAATCCGTCGGCCTGCATTTGCAGAACAACCCCGGGGCTGTATTGGTTTCGTCAGCGCAAGTTGGCGATGACGTTAAGGAGAAGTTTGGCAGTTATCGAGAAATCGAGTCACGCGTACGGCGTGTTACGCCTGAGTGGAAGACGAAAGCCGCGCTCGAGGTGAAAGGAATAAAGGTCAACGTCCTGGGTTTGAGGCACGGCAGCGAACGGTTCAGTTGGATCCAGAATCAGGGGTTTCTCGTCGAGTTAAATGGGACGAAGTTGCTTCACATCGGTGATGCGGACATGACGGCCGAGAACTTCTCCAGTTTTCACCTGCCTGAGGAGCGGATTGACATCGCTTTCATCCCTTATTGGTTTCTCCTTTCCGATCAAGGACGCTCGCTCGTGAAAGAGCACATCAGGCCGAAGCAGATAATCGCTGTCCACATCCAACCAGCAGAAGCTGAGAAGGTGGCGGAACAGATCAGAAAAGCGAATCCGGGAACGATAACGCTCACGAGAATCGGCGAATCAAAGAGTTTCTAACCGACGGAGGAATTGAAATGTTACTTAAGATTGGTCTCTTGTTAATCGTCTTTTCACAGATGGCAACGTTTGTTCCCTTAGTTCCGGGCGGCCAGCAGCCGAAAGATGAATCGGCCGACGTCTTTGCTTATGATCGGTCGGTGGCCTTTGATCTGAAGGAAGAGTCCTCAAAGAACCAGGACGGCGTCACCATTCGCGACGTGAATTATGCTCCCTATACTCCGGAACGCGGACGCGTGAAGGCTTTTCTGATTACGCCCGCCGGAAAGGGCCCCTTCGCCGGCGTGCTCTTCTTTCACTGGCTCGGTGAGCATAAGTCCGACCGTACGGAATACCTGGATGAGGCGGTGGCGTTGGCGAAACAGGGAACCGTTTCGCTTTTGATCCAGGGTTATTTTCCCTGGGCCGTGGCGCCGAAGGATGGGGCGACCGATCGGCAGCGAGTAGTTGATGAGACTATCGAGGTTCGCCGCGCCGTCGATTTGCTACTCAAACAACCCGGAGTGGATCCTAGGCGCATCGGCTACGTCGGACACGATTACGGAGCGATGTATGGAGCGAACCTCGCCGGTGTCGACAAACGGATGAAGACGTTTATCTTCATGGCGCCGATTGGCAGTTTCAACTACTGGTCGCTCGCCTACTGGTTGAAAAAACAAGACGCACCATTTAAGGAAAGCTACCGGCAGGCGCTCCGGCCAGTTGACCCGGCCACGCATATTTCTCATGCGGCCCCGGCAGCGATCTTGTTTCAGTTCGCTAATCAGGACGAACATATTCCGAAGGCCGAAGCCATCACGTTGTTCGATATCGCGAGCGAGCCGAAGGAAGTTAAATGGTACGAAGCCAAACACGACCTGGCTGTCGAAGCGGCGCAAATTGACCGGCGCGAGTGGCTGACCCGCCATCTTTCTTTGAGTAAGTCCGGTTTGTAGGAGCGCTTCAACCGCCAGCCGGGTCAACTTCTTCGATCTTCAGGTCGACCACAAACTTTTGATATTCAACAAAGGCCACCTGATTAAAGCTCTGGGTAAGCTGACTATCGTTGGTGCGGCGGCTCAGGATTTCGGCAGTTACCGGCAGGAGATAAAGTTTTTCGTTGATGGTGACCCAGTCGTAGTCAATCGTGCTGCTGGCGTCTTTGATTGGAAAATCTGCCGGGATTTCCGTGGCGATATGTTCGAAGCGAAGCACACGACTCTTCGCCGGGTCGATCCAAACTCGTCCGCGCAACGCCACACCAACCGCCACGTTCTTGTCAGCCCTCAAGACAAGCCCGGAATTAAGCCGGCTGACGGAATACTCGTAGACCAACGTCTTGCTCCCTCGCACTATCTCGCTGTCAACGAGGGCGAAACCTGTTAACGATGCGTCACTGAAGATGTTGGCGAGCGAGGAGACGTATTCGCCAGACGTGGTGACGCCACGAACGTAGTCGGTGTAATCAGTCGCGTCTTTGCTGGTTGTAGGTTTGCCGTCGATCGAAAGCAGTTTGTACTCTTCCTTGCCCGACTGCTGATACCTGGCCCGGACGATCAGGGTGTCGCTGATATTCCATTTCGGCGGAGTGTCTACGGCAATCGCACGCCTGATTACTTGCTTGACGATGAAGTCCGGCATCGCTTCGCGAGCGGCAAAGGTTGCTTCCTTGGTTCGTTTCAGGATCTGATCAACTTCAATCTCCTTGAGCCCGGCGGTAGCTACGCGCTTCGCTCGGTTGCGGTCCGCAGCTTCGAGCACCTCAACCAAAACAGCATCGCCGGCCGTTGTGGAACGAACAGCATCAGAAAGCACGAAACCGATTCCTCGCCGCCTGACTTCCTCAATGATTCCAGTGCGCTCGTCAGGATGCTTTTGCGATCGGGTTATTAGTCGCGCCAGTTCCTGACGGCTCAAGGTCACTTCACTGGAAGGACTCTGGGCGCGCGCAGTCGCCGCCGGAATCCATACGATTAATTGGATCAAGAACACGAAGCAAAGAAGGCGGCTAAAAGAGAAGCGTAATGCTCCACGTGTCGCTACTTCCATGTCAGGAGTTTCATGGACTTTCATGACGTGTTTTCCTTGTCCTTCGTTCAGGATTGGTTGGGTTGTTATGAATATCGATCGGAAGGCCAGCGTTGCCCGCGCGTCGGAAGATTGTAGGGGCGTCTCTCCGTGGCGCCCGCCCCAACGAATTGAACCACACCGTTCCGGGGGAATGGCCGACTGAGTGCGCGTAAGCTGTTGAAAGAATTGGTAGCGCATACGGGACTCGAACCCGTGATCTCTGCCTTGAGAGGGCAGCGTGTTAACCAACTACACCAATGCGCCGCAAGAGGTAAACCAGTATAAGGACGCGGTTGGGGGCTTGGCAAGGTGAGAGGTTTTAGGCATGAGGTAGTTAAATGATCAGCGGCAAATGATTACCGAAACCGCGGGCGCATGAGCGACAGCAGTCACAAGTCAACTTCAATCAGCTCAGGGTCAGAAAGGCGGACTTGCCCCAGCTCTTCCATACCTCAGAATTCATTTCCGCCGCCCTTTTTGTCGAACAACTTTACGCAGACGCATCCAGCCTGCGGTGATATACTGCGCGCCGCAGTCGTACTCAATTTTATTCGTCGTACTTTTCGTTCTCGTCAAAGATGAACATCGCGGTGTTGCGTGAGACCAGTGCGGGCGAAGCGCGCGTGGCGCTGATGCCTGACTCGGTAAAAAAACTCCTATCAGCAAACGTGTCCCTGACGGTTGAAAGCGAAGCTGGACTGGCAGCGGCGCGTTCGGATGACGACTACCGCGCCGCGGGTGCTGAGGTCTCTGCGGATCGAAACGCAATCATCGCCGCCACGGATGTTTTGGTTACAGTTAATCGTCCGCCGGCAGATGTGTTTGCAGCGTTGAAGTCGAGCGCGGTTGTGCTCGGCTTTTTGCGTCCGCTCGACGAACCCGCCGCGTTGGAGCCGGCGTTGGCCGCCGGTCTCACGACGTTTGCGATGGAGTTGGTGCCGCGCATCACGCGCGCGCAGTCGATGGACGCGCTTTCCTCGATGGCCACGGTGGCTGGTTACAAAGCCGTTGTGGTTGCCGCTGCCAGCATCCCGAGAATGTTTCCGTTGTTGATGACCGCGGCGGGCACCGTTCCGCCCGCGCGCGTGTTGGTGCTGGGCGCCGGCGTCGCGGGATTGCAGGCGATTGCGACGGCGCGAAGGTTGGGCGCAGTCGTTGAAGCTTACGACGTGCGCGCCGCCGCCGGAGAGCAGGTGCGCTCGCTCGGAGCCACGTTTTTGGAAGTCGACTTAGGTGGACTGAAAACTGAAGACGCGGGCGGTTATGCCGTCGAGTTGTCTGAAGAAGCACTGCAGCGCGGGCGGGATTTGATCGCGGAACACGCGAAGACTGCTGACGTGATTATTACAACCGCGCAGGTGCCCGGCCGGCGCGCGCCGCTGCTGATGGAGGAAGCCGCCGTTAACGGCATGAAGCGCGGCTCGATCGTGATTGACCTGGCGGGTTCGACCGGCGGCAACGTCACCTTGAGCAAGGCGGACGAAGTAGTCGAACGAGATGGCGTGACGATAATGGCGCCGACAAATCTGCCGGCGACTGTGCCCGTCCATGCCAGCCAGCTTTACTCGCGCAACGTGTCCGCGTTTTTGAATCTGCTCATCAAAGATGGCGAGTTGAATATCGACTTGAACGACGACGTGGTTGGCCCGTCGTGTGTTACGCAAGCGGGCAAGTGGGTGAATCAACGTGTTGCCTCGCTGCGGAATGGTTCTTAGCCTGCTCGAACTAGTGAGGTTGCGAGGGTACAAATAAGGTGTTAAATTTAGTGCCAAATTTAGTTTGCAGGAGTTTGAACCAATGTCGTTCAGTATCTCGGAAGACATTCGACCGATAACGGACCTGAAGAAACACACACGCGAAGTCCTGGACCAGGTTCGGAAAACTGGCAGGCCTGTCATTCTAACAGTTAACGGTAGAGCCGATGCGGTATTGTTGGATGCCAGGACCTACGAGAAACACCTAAAAGCCAGTAATCTCGCTCGGCTTCTGGCGCCCGCCGAGGCCGACATAGCGGCAGGTCGAACCAGGCCTATCCGATCCTTCCTACGCGAGTTTAAGCATGCCCACAAGATTTCGGGTTAGGATTTCACAAACAGCGGAACGGGACATCGATGAAATCTGGAGATTCGTAAGTCAGGAGAACAAGGAAGCGGCATCGCGTTTCGTACTTCGCCTCCAGGAAAAAGTTTCAACGCTTGAGACGTTTCCAGCGCGCTGCCCCCTGATTCCTGAGAACGACTTAATCGGGACTGAGTACCGGCATCTGATTGATGGCGACTACAGAATGATCTTCCGCGTTAGCGGGCGAATTGTGTACGTGCTGAGAATAATTCACTCGGCGCGGTTGCTCGACATAACTGCCCTTGAAAACGAGCCTACTTCCAGGAAACAGCAAAAATGACGGCTGAAGCATTGATCGCCGCGCTTTACGTTTTCGCGCTCGCGGCGTTTCTGGGTTATCAAGTGATCTCGCGGGTGCCGCCGCTGCTGCACACGCCTTTGATGTCGGCGACTAACGCTATCTCCGGAATCTCGCTCGTCGGTTCAATCGTTACTGCCGGCGCCAATTACAACACCATCAGCACGATTCTCGGGTTCACGGCGGTGTTTTGTTCAACCACCAACGTCGTCGGCGGTTTTGTAATCACCGATCGCATGCTGCGGATGTTTAAGCGCAAACCCACGGAAAAGAAGGGGAAATAGGGGAATAGGAGAAGTGATATTCCAAATCACTTGGACTGACCACTGATCACCGGCCACTGACCACTGACTGATCAACGTGCGCACCTACTTCATCGAACTAAGCTACCTGCTGGCTTCCATCCTTTTCATTCTCGGCCTCAAGGGATTGAGTCATCCGGAGTCTGCCAAACGCGGCATGCACCTCGCGGAGTTTGGCATGCTGATGGCGATCATCGGCACGCTGATGCATTTCGAGATCGTCACCTACACCTGGATCATTACCGGTCTGGTGTTTGGATCGTTGGTTGGTCTGGCGATGGGCTTGTGGGTGCCGATGACTGCGATGCCGCAGCGGACCGCGCTGTCACACGCGTTCGGCGCTTTCGCTGCCGCGCTCGTGGGAATCTCCGAGTTTTATCGGCACGGCGGACACCTCGAAACAATCACCATGAGCGCGCTCGGGTTTGAGGTAATGCTGGGCGCGCTGACAACCACCGGGAGTCTGTTGGCATTTGCGAAGTTGCAGGGACTCGTCCGTGGCACGCCTTTAACTTACAAAGGCCAGAACATTTTCAACATGGCGCTGCTGGCTGCGACGGTTGGAATTTTTGTCTACCTGATTTTCGTGCCCGGTTCGATGCCTTTGTTTTTCCTGATGGTTGGACTCGCCTTCGTTTTTGGACTGCTTCTGGTAATGCCAATCGGAGCCGCTGACATGCCGGTTGTCATGTCATTGCTCAACTCATACGCGGGACTCGCCTCGGCGGCGACGGGCTTCGTGTTGAAGAACAACGTGCTGATAATCGCCGGCACGCTCGACGGTTTTTCTGGGTTCATCCTCTCGATACTGATGTGCCGCGCGATGAATCGTTCGATGACTAACGTCTTGTTTGGCGCGTTCGGCAGCGCGGCAACATCTGCCGGAACTGAGGGCGCGCAGGGTGTGATGCGCGAAGTCTGTTTGGAAGACATCGCCGTGCAAATGGCCTACGCCAACAAAGTGGTGTTCGTTCCCGGCTACGGCATGGCCACCGCGCAGGCGCAACATGCGGTGCGCGAGTTGGCCGACACGCTCGAGAAGCGCGGCGTCACCGTGAAGTATGGAATACATCCGGTCGCCGGACGCATGCCGGGACACATGAATGTGTTGCTGGCCGAGGCGAACGTTCCTTACTCGTCACTTTACGAGCTTGAGCAGATCAATCCGGAGTTTCCTTCGACTGACGTGGCAGTCGTGATCGGCGCCAATGACGTGGTGAACCCAGACGCGCGCGACAATCCCAGCAGCCCGATTGCGGGCATGCCAATTCTGGAAGTAGATCGCGCCAAGTCAGTCGTAGTTTTGAAACGCGGCCAAGGCAAGGGGTTTTCCGGTCTCGAGAATCCGCTGTTCTTCAAAGACGTGACCGGCATGCTTTACGGCGACGCGAAAGACACGTTGACCAGAATGACTCAGGCAGTTCAGCAGGCGTAAAAAAAATGGATCTTCAAATATCTCTCAGGTCAGGAAGGTGGCTTGCCCCCGCAAGAAGCATCCACATACAAACTTTCACCAGCCGCGCCTCGTAGTAGACTAATCCCCAATAGACTAAGCCCGTCAAAAGCTAACTGACCGGAGAATCGATGCGAAGATTATTGGCAATAAGTATCTTGACGACCCTGCTCGTCTTCAGTTTTTCTGCTCCCCAGGTCGGCGTGCGCGTGCAGGCGCAGCGCGCTGCGAAACCAGCGCCCATTCCGGTCGCTTCGCAACGAGGCGTAACCAATATCAACGCCGCGCAACTGAAAGACTACCTCACCTTCATCGCTTCTGACGTCATGGAAGGTCGTGACACACCGTCGCGAGGTTTGGACACGACGGCGCGATTTCTGGCGTTGAACTTATCGCGTTGGGGATTCAAACCGGCGGGCGACGATGGCGGCTATCTGCAGAAGATCGCTTTGAGCCGTGATCTGATCGACAAAACGGAAACCCAGGTACAACTCGACGATCAAACCCTGGTCTTGGGCGATGACTACATTCCCTTTGCGCGCCCGGCTGACGTGCCTGCGACGCAACTCGTTTTCGCCGGCAACGGTTGGTTGGTCAAGTCGAAAAACATCGACGCCTACCGTGGAATCGACGCCAGAGGAAAGATCGCCGTCATCTTCGCTCCGCCGAATGCTTATCCGTACGGGATTCACAGCTCCGACCTCGTCGGCAAGCGCGGCGAGGATTGGATGAACGCAGCCGAGTATGCACAAAAGCAAGGCGTCGCCGGGATCATTCTCATCCCGGACTTTCAGTACCTGGCAAATTGGGATCGCAACCGCGCGCGCATTACGGAACGTGGTCAAACTAAGGTGACGAAGTTTCAGCCGGAAATCGGCGCCCAAATTCCGCAGATCGTAGTTTCACCAAGAATATCCAACGCGTTGTTTCAGAACGAGCCAAAGAGCGCCGTTTCGATCTTCGAAAGTGTTTACGCCGGACAGTTGCCTGATCCTTTCGCGCTCAATCCGAGCAAGAAACTTTCCCTAAGGGTGAAAGTAAAGCCGGACCAGATGATGACGCAAAACGTCGTGGCGGTGTTTGAAGGCAGCGACCCGGTGCTCAAGAACGAGTATGTAGCGTTAGGCGCGCACTACGATCACGTCGGTATCGGCATACCCGTGAACGGCGACGCAATTTACAACGGCGCTGATGACGACGGCTCCGGCACCACCGCGCTGCTCGGCATGGCGGAGGCGTTGGCAAAAACAAACGCAAAGCCCAAACGTTCGATACTGTTTGTTTGGCACGCCGGTGAAGAAAAGGGGTTGTGGGGCTCGCGTTACTTTACCGACTATCCGACCGTGCCGCTCGACAAGATTGTGACCCAAATCAACATCGATATGATCGGCCGGAGTAAGCAGGACGGCGACACGAATTCGCGTAACGCCTACCTGTCAGGGCCAAACGAGATTTATGTAATCGGTTCGCGAATGATGAGCACGGAGCTGGGCGACATAACAGAGACGGTGAACAAGAATTACCTGAATCTGACCTACGACTACCGTTACGACAACCCGGCTGACCCTAACCGCTTTTTCTTCCGCAGTGACCACTACAACTATGCGCGCAAGGGTATTCCAATTGTTTTCTTCTTTGACGGCGAACACGCGGATTATCACAAACCCGGCGACTCGGTCGACAAGATCGACTTTGCCAAGATGGAAAAAGTGGTGCGGACGATTTACCTGACGCTTTGGGAAATTGCGAATCGGCCGGTGCGTCCGAAAGTTGATAAGCAGTTGCCGGCGCAGCTTCAGCAGCAGAGAAGTGTGGAATAGTAAAAACTCGCGCTGCCGTTGTTCTGAGCAACTTCACGCTTCCGGAAGGGTGGCTGCCGGTGCGTTTCTTTTCTCGGACACGTTTGCAGTCTTCCCGTTGATACCCTGTTGAATCTTGCCCAGCAGCAAAGTCAGTCCGTCAGCGAAGCGATCGAAGGTAATATCGCATAGGTCGTAGACAAAACGCGTCGTGATTTCCCTTATCAATTCGGAATTTTTCATCCGATATATGAGGCCGTCCAAAACTGGAATGACCGTCTTGTTCGGATCGTGTTGGTAGCTCATCAGTTCGACCATACACCACGCTGATCGCGCGAAGTTGTCCGTAACCAGTGCGACGAAAACCTGGGCTTTATCCAATCCGCTGGAAATAGTCGTCCTCAGCGGATCATCAGGTGCGAGGATATCGGGAGCGTACCAGACGCCTATGCCGCGGACCTCAAGCTGCGTTTTCAGGATTTTGGCGGTGCGCCGATCGATGTGCGAATAGCTTAGAAAGACTGGCCTCTCTCGGGGTGAGAGTTTTCGTCCTGGGTTTTGTCTGAACTTCCGGCGCTCCCGGCTGATATGCGCGGCGTTTCTAATTCTCTCTTCAACTTGAAGCAGATCAAACGGCTTGGGAATGACGTCGACGGCGCCAGTCTTCAGAGCCTCGATAGACTCGGAATTGGAGAGCCCTGGAGACATAGCAATCACCAGCGGCGAATTATCGTCAGCGGCTAGCTTCTCAACTAGTGCAAGGCCCTGCATCTCCTGGAGGTCAAGTTCCAAATCTACCAGCACCACATCAAACACTTCCCCCTCGATCGGGCCCTTCGGAATCTCATTTAAGGCCGTCTTAGCTTTCAGCCAAAGATGACATTCACAGTCATGCGCACTTAAATACTCCTCAAGCATCTCACCGACTTCCTGTTTGTTGTCGACGATAGCTACGTAGAACTTTTGGTTCGCAGTTGCTCGTTGGCTCGAGTCGAAAACTTCCTGTGGCTCTTCGGAAGCGCTTTCCACATCCTTCGAAGTTTGAGTGGAATCAAGCGGCGGCAACTTAACAGTTCCCGCCCGTTCGATGATTTGTTTTGCCAGCTCTACGACTACGTTCCGATACTGATCTCCAAGACTGGGCAACGATCCGCGCAACTCCATCAGTTTCATTAGACCGTTCAGTTGATAGGCCTTGAACGACTCACTCCAGTCATATTGTTCGCGGTCGAAGATCCTGGCGGTGGAATACTGGTAGGGGATCCAAATCGCTGGAATTATTGGCGAAGGATTGTTGCCAGACTTTTCGATCGACCTTTTCCGGCCCTCGAAGATCTGCCTCTCCCTGCCGGCGTCCGCGCTCTGGAAGTAGTTTGGCGAGACCATGGCGACCATCGTTTGACTGGTTCGCACGGCTTCGTCCTTCTCCGGTCGCCGGCCTTGGCCACTTGCGCCTGTTGGATCGAAGAAGCCGACCTCTTCGGTTGCGGGAAGTCGGAGCCAGGAGCGGACCGCTAAAGACAAGTTTTCAAAAAAGCGCCCCAGCAACTCGCTGTCGTCCGCAGCGGAACAACTCAGATAGAAGTAAGGGGCCATCGCTTCGGACTCCCGCCCATGTTGAGGCCACAGTCGACTCCGAAGGATCTGGAAAGACTCGAAAGGGCTCGGGATAGTCGCAGGTGCGAACGTTAAGTAAGGTCGAACTCGAATTCAGTGTCAGTTACGAGGAGGGCGAAGAATATAGTTCCCGCAAGTCGAAAGTCAATAGGATTACTACCAGTGAAGACGGTTCAGAGCTATTGCTTTTGACGCGCGGTGCTGGCAACAAGTTCTCGATAAGCCTCATCGCGTGAGATTCCCAGTTCGCGGGCAGCTTTCTTAAGAGCGGCGCGGCGATCCAGACCTTCTTCCTCAAACTTCGCCACCAACGTCTCGATGCTGGTTGTCGGTGCCTGAGTTTCACCGTCGGTCGCTGAATTTTGCCAATCGATAATCAGCACCATTTCACCGCGCGCGTTTGCTTTTGCAGAAAAGTGCGTGACGAGTTCGCTGAGTTTTCCGCGCACGACTTCTTCATGCAGTTTGGTCAACTCCCGCGCGACGACCGCTTCGCGTTCGCCAAAGATTTCGCGCGCGTCCTTAAGTGTTTCGGCAATGCGGTGAGGCGCCTCGTAAAAAACCAACGTGGCCGCGATGCCTCGTAGCTCGTTCAACTTCGTGCGACGGGCTCCTGAGCGGGCGGGGAGAAAGCCGCCAAAAAAGAATTCGTCACTCGGCAAGCCGGAGGCGACCAGCGCTGCTATCAGGGCGCTTGGTCCAGGAACGGGCTCAACCCGAATGAGATTATCGATTGCGAGGCGCGCGAGGCGGAAGCCGGGATCGCTGATTCCGGGAGTGCCGGCATCAGTCACAATCGCAATACTTCTTCCCGCTCGCAGTTGCTCGAGAAGTTCCTCCGCGCGCGAGCGTTCGTTGTGCTCGTGGTAGCTGACGGTTTTCGTTTTGATGCCGTAATGGTTGAGGAGCTTTTTTGTATGGCGGGTGTCTTCGCAGGCAATGAGATCCACTTCGCCAAGGATTCTGACGGCGCGGTGCGTGATGTCTTCGAGATTGCCGATTGGAGTTGAAACAAGATAGAGCGTGCCGGCCATGCGGCTATTCTGTAGCTCGGTTGGTTGTAAAGCAAACTGTTAGTTTGCTTTGACTCCGCAAGAGCCAGCTAACAATCAGGCGCAAACTAACAGTTTGCTTTACATTAAACGCGGAGAGCCTCGCCGGGTTTGCGATGCCTGGCGAGGCTCGTGTGAATAAAAGAGGGGCGCCCACGGAGGACGCCCCTACAATTGCAAGGTCGGTTACCGGGTGCAACTTAATTGGTCGGCCAGGGAATTCTGCGCCACCAGTCGCTGTTGTTGCGATTACGGTTATTGGGATTGTTGCGGCCGTTCGGGTAGTTGCGATCGTTCGGATAGTAACCACCGTTGTTGTAGCCGCCGTAGCCGATTCCATAAGCGTCAGAGATGATCTGGAGCTCACGCTGGATCTGCGACCAATCAGACGCAACTTCGCTGTTGACTCCTCTGCCACGCCCGAGGCGATCGAATTGCCGTGACTCTTGCAGCACTCGCGCCGCTGCGTCCCGGCTGCGATTAAGATCGCGGCCGTTACCAAAGTTTGACTTCAAGTTACTGACAGCGCGGCGAAAGTCGTGTCCCTGCGCGTTCATGTCGTCTTCGCGCCGGGTGCCGTTCACACGACTGTGATCGAGCGCCCGATCCAGGTCCTTTTCAAATTCTTTGGCTAGTTTGTCGAGGCGATTAATGGAGTCCTTCAAGTAGCGCTCGTCATAGCGACCGGAGTTGCCGTTGCGGTTGCGGCCGTAATCGGGATAGCCGTAGCCACCCTGAGCGGCAGCGAGCGCCGGCAGGCACAGCGCCAGGACAGCGGCCGCGAAAATTGAAAACCTAAGTGTGCGTCGATTAGTCATTCGTATCCTCCTCAAGAATCCTTTTTCATCGCTCGAATCGGGGACACTGACATGTCGAGCGTCACGCCGAACCGACTGTTGGCAAGGAGCGTGCCTCGCGGCATCAATTCCAGCTAAGACATGGTTTGACTACGAAAACTGCGATGGTCGGAGGTCTGGAGTTGGATTGACCTACGCTGCTGAACCGGAGGTAGTTCGAAAACGTGCAGGCACTAGCGGAAATGGTCGGCACTGTCGGGAAGTGTTGTCAGAACCGCCTGCGTAAGCGGGTGGTCTTCCCCCAGGCTGCTCGTTGACAATTCCAAGGCCACCCGCTTACGCAGGTGGTTCTGACAGGCGTTTATGTCATCGTGCTGACACCTGATCGCATAGGATGGCAACATGATCTCTGACGTCCGTTTCATGAAACTCGCGCGGCGCGTTTTGTTTGAATTGTGCCATCCAGGTTGGCGTGCCTGCGGAGTTGAGAATGAGTCGCAGCTCTTCGTTGGCACTTTGAATCCCGATATGTTTTATGTGGCCGCGAGCCAGGCCTCCGCCTTGTATGAAGCCGTCACGTGGCGTACGCGGCCAGCCGACTTCCACCAAAATTCTGCGCACGCCGCACACCAGGCTAAGACTGCTGCCGACCATACCGGCGTTGCCGACTTTGAACCGATGTTGGTCTGCTTTGGAAATCTGAATCGCCGCGCCGGCGCGATTTGCTACCCCGGCGGCGGAAGTAAATATTTCGAGCAGCCAGTCTCTCGCGATCTGTCTTATTAGATCGTTGGAATTGCGCAAAGCGAGATACTCGGCAATGTCAGTCCGGCCTGCTGCGCGAGCGCGTCGCTCGGCTTCGGCCAGCCCGAGTGTCCATGCTTCGTCGAGTTCGCTCACTGCAACCTCCAGCAGAGAACTGGCCGCGGATTAATGCGGATAACGCGAATCTGAAAAACCAGGATTTGCTGATAAGTTTTCATTTCGGTTTCTGATCCGCGTTTGTCCGCGCAAATCCGCGGCTGATTTTGCATCCCTGTTCGCTGACCAAAGCACGCGATGTTATCATGGCCCTCCAGAACGTCTCCATGGGCGGTCAGAACCACCTGCGTAGGCGGGTGGCCTTAGCGGTTCACGATGGCCACCCGCTCACGCAGGTGGTTCTGACCGCATTTTGACGAACTCGGATCCGTGCCGGTGTCACGGTAACCAGGAGCTCCCCCTTACACCAAGAGCATCCAAACCTTGAGAGAACCGAACCAATGAAATCATCCGGTCAGAGAAAGTTGAAGTGGGCATTAATTTGCTGCCTGGGTGGCGCGCTCTTTCTGTCACTCGGCAGAGATCAATTGGCCCAAACCGGGCCGCAAACTCCCGCGCCCACCGGTCACGTAAATGATTTTGCCGGAGTGCTGAACGACCAAACGCGACAACAACTCGAAAACATGCTGACCAATCTCAAACTGAAAACCGGAATTGAGTTTGACGTTGCGACGGTGGAATCGACCGGCAGTCAAACCATTTCCGCTTTCTCCCAACAGCTCGCGAAGGATTGGAACATTGGCGCCTTCACCACCCCGAGAAAAAGTTTGCTGTTAGTAGTTGCGGTCAAAGAAAAAGAATTGCTTACGCAAACCAGCCGATCGGTTCGGCGCGATCTTCCGGAAGGTGTGATAGCTGAGATGGGCCAACGCATGCGCGCGCTCGTCGAAGCAGGACAGTTTGGTGAAGGGCTCCGCGCTGGAGTCGGACACTTCGTGACCTCGCTCGGCGACAAGCTGGCGTTTAGCACCGACGATTTCGACAAGCCGCCGGCAACGAGCCCGGCGGGAGAAACAGCAATCACCGCCGACGCTTCGAGCAAGCCGACGGATGAAGCAGCGCCGGCAATAACGCGAGCCTCAAGCTCAACTCGCGTGCGCACAGTCAACACCCCGGTTACGCGCGACGACAGTCCCGCAACAAAACCCAGGGAGAGTTCGAGTGTCGCTGCTGAAGACGACGATTCCGAAGAAGTTGTACTGACACTTACCAAGCCGCTCGAGGAGCGCGTCGTTTTGCTGGAGTCGTTCCTCAGTCGGCGTCCTGACTCCAAGTCGAGAGTGCGGGCGATGGAACTGCTGATCAGCTCGCGCGCTGGGCTCGGCGATGAGCGCTTGAAGAACGGCAACCGGGAAGGCGGCCTGCAACAGTTCAACCTGGCAATCACCGACGCTCCGGCGGACGCTTCCGAGAAACTGTTTGCCGGCGTGATTTCGCAGATTCCTTTGAACCTCTTCATGCGCGGTGAGACCGTTGCCGCCACCAAGGCAGCCAAGGACATTGAGGCAAAGTTTGGCAACGACGCGAAACGACTGGTGGCGATTTCGAATTTTTACGTTCGCATCGAACAGGGAGGCGAGGCCATTCGGTTGGCGACGCAGGCAGTTCAACTGGCGCCGGATTCCGCTGAAGCGCACCAGGGTCTGGGACTGGCGTTGCGCGTTTCGCTCCGGCTCGATGAGTCGATGGCGGAATACAAACGCGCACTGGAGCTTGATCCGAGTTCCAAGTCCGCGCGACGGAGCCTCGCCGATCTCAATCGCGCTTTTGGCAAATCGGAGGAGGCGCTGGCGCTCTATCGCCAGGAACTCGAAGCTGACCCGAAGGACAAAGCGGCGCGCACCGGCCTGATTCTTTCGCTGCTGGACGCCGGGCGGATCGAGGAAGCAAAAGGAGAACTGGACAAAACCATCAAGGAAGATCCACGCAACCTTCCTTTGCTTGCCGGCGCGGCTTACTGGTTTGCCGCACACAACGACACCGACCTGGCTTTCAGTATCGCGCGACAAGCCGTCGAGCTCGAACCGCGCTACACCTGGTCGCAAGTGGCGCTGGCGCGATCGTTGGTCGCTCGCAAGCGGCCGCTTGACGCTGAACGGGCGCTGCGTTTCGCGCGGCAGTATGGAAACTTTCCGACGTTGGATTACGAACTGGCGAGCGTCCTGAACACGGTCGGGGTTTTCGACGAGGCTGCCGAAGTTCTGATGCAGTCGTTTAGTTTCAAGGACGGACAGATCGAAACTCGGCTGGCCGGACACGCGACGGCACGCAACGCCAACTTCATTGAGCTGCTCGCGCCCGAGCGCCGGGCAAGTATTTTCCAATCCGTTGCCGCCGATTCGGAGAGCAACGCAAAACTGCTGAAAGCGCTTTTGGCGTTTGCGACTGCGACCGGCCAGACAAATGGCAGCGCCGGAGTTAACGAGGAGAGCGCGATTGCGGCGGCGAAAGAGTTTGCCTCGGGCGACGATGCGGGGCTGGTCTATCGTCAGCTTTATGTTGCCGACCGGTTACTGCAACGCGGTATCGGTTTTCAAACTGCTTACGACATGGCAGAAGCGGCGCGCAGCAGCGCCGAAGCCGGAATGAGCGTGCCGGCTTTGACGCTGGCGGTGCAGGCCGAAGAGTTTCGCTCGATTCGCGCGCGGGCCATCGCGGCCGGCGGCACTCCGGATATCCCGGCGGGGCCGCGAAACGTCTTGTCGAATCTTCTGCGTGGGCACATCGAGGACACGGCCGGCTGGGCGCGCTTCAATCAGGACAAACTTGGCGAGGCTGTGGATCACTTGAAACGTGCGGTGGCGATCCTTCCCGAAGGTACGCCTGCGGCTCGCTCGTCGCTGTGGCGCCTCGGCGTAGCGCTTGAGCGGCAGGACAAAAAAGCCGAAGCGCTGTCGTCTTACATCAGGAGCTATAACGCCGGTGATCCTGATCCGGTGCGCCGCGCGGTGATCGAGCAACTTTACCGGAAGGTCAATGGTTCACTCGACGGCCTCGACGAACGAATCGGTCCGGGTGCGACTGCCGCGCCGCCGGTTTCGGAAAGTTCAACGGACAAAACGGCGAGCGCTGCGGCTGAACCAACTTCGTCTCCAACCAGCGAGTCAACTCCGGCTGCGTCTTCCGCGGCGACTCCGGAAGTCCCGGCGAGTACCCGGCAGTCAACGCCGTCGGAAAACCCATCGCCTGCGCCAAGCGCGTCTCCCGAAACACCGTCTACGGAAGCGCCTTCGACTACGCCGCCTGCAGAATCTGCAACGCCCGCTCCGTCTAGCTCATCCCCAGAACCAACGCCAACGTCATTACCCGAACCGACGAAGGAGTCAGCAAAGGAATCTGGGCCGGAGCCGAGTGGCAGTCCAACGCCGGAAGCCCAAGGCGGATCACCGAGCGGATCATCGGCGACTCCTTCCGGAGCAGCGACCGTCGTTGGTGAGATCATCGCTCCGCTGCGCGCGACGCTCATGATCACCGGCCAGGTGAAAGACGCGAGTGGCAATCCGATCTCGAATGTTGTGGTTGTACTGATTAGTCCGCAGGGTAGCGTGCTGGCTTCGACTACCGACGAGCAGGGACATTACTCCTTCACCGTCGCGACATCTTCTGCGTCGCGCAGTTATAGACTCATTCCTTCGAAGGAGGGGTTGACGTTTGCACCGGTGGATAAGGTTGTGGCGCTCTCGATCGACGATCTGAAGGCAGTGGACTTTGTTGGCTCGGTCGTAAAGTAGAGCGCGGTGAGTGTTCTAATTTGTAGGGGCGCCACTCCGTGGGCGCCCCCTTTCTTTTGCCAAGCCTAACTTTGGATTCGTCTGGGCGTCCGTCTGTGGGCGCCGCTCGCCGGCGAAGAAGGGGCGCCCACGGAGGGACGCCCCTACAATTCGTTTACGGGTTGCTCGGATAAACCATCGTTAACGGATCCGGCAGTGGGATGCGCCGGATCTGTCCATCCTTAGCAATTTTCAAAAGCGAATGCTGCGGCTTGTCGGGATTGCCCTTGGTGATCTCGTCGATGTTGCCCACGACGAGCACGACCAGCTTGTCCGGCTGCAGGTATTTCTGCGCGACCCTTTGCACGTCCTCCGCCGTCACCGCACGAATCCGATCGCGGTAAGTCGCCCAGTAATCGGCCGGCCGCTTGGTGTACTCGTCCTGAGCAAACGTGCCGGCGATCAGCGCTGCAGTTGCAAAGATGCGCGGGAAAAACTCGACGATCGAGTTTTTCGAGGTCTCGAGTTCTTCCGCCGTTACTTTGACCGTACGCACGCGGTTGATCTCTTCCATGATGATATCGATGGCTTGCGACGTCGTCGGATTCTTCGACTGAAACACCGCACGGAAGACGCCGGGGTAATAAACGCCCAGCCCAAAACTTGAACCCGCGCTATAAGCGAGGCCTTCGTCCGAACGCACGCGCGACGTGATGCGCGACGTGAAACCGCCGCCGCCGAGGATTTCGTTCATGATTTCGAGCGCCTGCGCGTCAGGCGAATCCCGCAGCGCGCCGATGTGTCCGATGCTAACGCGACCCTGATTCACGTCAGACTTGTTAACGGTGTAAACGCCGGCGACGACCGTATTCGTCGGCTTGGGAACCGGCGGCACCGCCATTTTGTTGGAGGGCCAGCCTTTGGTTGCCGCTTCGAGTTTCGCGAGCATCTCCTTCGTGTTGAAGTCGCCAGAGACGGCGAAGATGAAGCCGGCAGGCTGATAATACCGCTGGTGGAAAGCGACCATGTCAGCGCGCGTAATGCTTTCGATCGACGCCTTGGTTGTTTCCTTCGTCGAGAAGTGGTCGTCGCCATACATCAGTCGCGCCCACTCGCGGCTCTCGATGACGTCGGTACGGTCGTTGCGCCGCTCCATGCTCTGAAGCAGTTGGCTCTTGGCGAGCGTCAGCCGGTCGTCCTGGAAGCGCGGGTTCCGAAGCATGTCGAAGTAAAGCGCGAGGCCTTGATCGACGTCCTTCGCCAGCAGGTTGAGGTTAGCGGTACCTTGCGTCGACCCGATGCCGTTACTAATGTTCGCGGCCAGAAAATCAGCCGCTTCGTCAAACTCTTCAGCGGACTTCGAGGTCGTGCCGCCGACTCGCATCTGCGATCCGGTTAGCGCCGCGAGTCCTTCCTTGCCGGCCGGGTCGAGGTAGGAACCGGTGCGGACGATTGTCGAAACATTCACCAGCGGCAGATCGTGATCTTCAACCAGATACGCCACCACGCCACTCGACAGCACGTGACGATACTGGTCGCGTTTTGGCGGCGTATAGGTCAACGTTTGGTACTTCAAGTCGCGCGGGTGCGCGGGGATTTGCGTGCTCTGCGCCAGCAAACTGACGGGCGACATGGCCAACAGGATTAGGGCGAGTAAAACGGAAAGTGACTTCAGGTTACGCTGTGGATTCCTCATGATTACTGATTACCTCCTTCGAGTTGCTTGAGGCGATCTTCCAGCATCTTCCTGACCACCTTGAAAAAATTCTGTTTGTCTGCGGGAGCGGAGCCGGCCTGTTGGTCCAGCCGGCCCAGCATCGTTTTGATTTGTTCGGCCTTCGCCTGCGACAGCATTCCCTTCATCGCACCAATTTGCGCTTTCTCCTGATCGGTCAGGCCGGCCAGGGCAGGATCTTCGACCGCGCCTTCAGGCTTTTTCTTCGTGTTGTAGATGGCGATGGTGCGATTCTCGGGTTTGAAGTAGGTGTTCGCGACGCGCTTGATATCTTCCGCGGTCACGGCCTGGCTGCGCGCCGGGTCGGTATTGATCGTCTCCCAGCCGCGCAGGTTGTCGCGCAGCAGGAGCTGGGCCATCAAATTGAAGTTTGACTGAATACCGCGGAAGTCATTGGCGGCTTCCTGGTTCTTAACTTTCTGCAACTCTCTGGCGTCGACCAATTCGTTCTGCATCCGTTCGATCTCTTTGTAGAGCGCTTGCTCCACGTCTTCCGGCGTCTTCCCCGGTTTCGCGACACCGCTGAGTTCGAAGACACCTTCATACTTGCGGCCGTCCTGCGAGGCGCCGGCGCTATTCGCCACGGCTTGTTGCAACACGAGTGACTTGTAGAGACGTCCGGTTCGCCCGCTGAGCAGACTCGCGAGAATCTGGAGCGCGAAATCATCCGGGTGTCCGTCAGCGACGGTGTGATAACGAATCCGCACTTGGGGCACAGTGTCGGCCCAGGCGACCATTCGCTTCTCAGCGAGCTGTGGCATCTCGGCGGTGCGCACCGGTTCGGGCGCACGCGGTCCACGCGGGAGACGTCCGAAGTATTCCTGCGCGAGTGCCTTGGCGCGCTCGGGGTCGACATCGCCGACCAGGCAGGCAGTCAAATTGTTAGGCGCATAGTTGACGGCAAAATAATCGAGCGCTTCTTCGCGCGTGATGCCTTCAAGATCGCTGGGCCAACCGACGACGGGCCAGCCGTAAGGCGACGACTGCCAAAACATCGAGTCGTAAGTTTCATTAAACTTTCCGGTCGGCGTGCTGTCGGTCCGCAGCCGTCGTTCCTCATGGACAACGTCGCGCTCTGAATAGAACTCGCGGAAAACCGGGTTGCGCAAACGATCCGATTCCATCCAGAACCAGAGCTCGAGTTTGTTTGCCGGGACGTTAATGAAGTAGACGGTGAAGTCGTTGCTGGTGCCGGCGTTCAAGCCGGAAGCGCCGGCGGTCGTGTAGATGCGGTCAAACTCGTCCTTGATCATCAAGTCCTTTTCGCGTTTGGTCAGCTCGTCAAACTTGGCCAGCAGTTGCTTGTAACGCTCCGAGCGATACTTAGGATCCTTCGGGTCGGAGATTTCGCCGAGCCGCGCTTTTTGGATAAGTGTTTCCTGTTCTTTGCGAAGTTCCGCGCGCACCTCGTCCATTTCCTTTATGAGCTTGAGATTCTCGGCGATGTCTTTCGTTCCGACGGCGTGCGTACCCTTGAACATCATGTGCTCAAAAAGATGTGAGAGACCGGTGATGCCGGGACGTTCATTGACCGACCCGACCTTGGCCACCCAGCCGGCCGAGACGTTTGGATCGCCCTTGCGCGGCACCAGCAGCAGGCGCATGCCGTTTTCCAGAACGATTTCCTGTACCGGCACTTTTTGTGCGGCCGCAAATTGCACCGACAGAAAAATGACCAGAAGGGCAAAAGAGAGTTTTTTCATTGCGGCTAATCCTCAATTATTTGGTTTGTGCGTTGTATTCAATTGGCGGTCGAAAGCGGTCACCCCTCTGGATGGGTGAAAGCAATTCGGATGTTGGCAGCGAGAGTTTTCTACGCTACTGGCTTTGATTTGGTTTCAGTTTTGGCTGGTTTGACCCGATCAAACGCGCGGAACCAACTAGGTAGGACAGGCTTTCCAGCCTGTCTGTTTCCAATCGAGAAAGGACAGACAGGAATGTCTGTCCTACTCAGCCAAGCTCACTTTGGGGATACGCGGGTCATCATAACAGCCGGAAAACCGCATTTCCAGGAGGAGCACTCGGGCGGTGTCATTCCCGTGGACGCGTGTTAGTTCTCCAGGCCGGGGTGCCCACGGAGGGACAGCCCTACGATTTTGGCAAACAAGACCTCTACTGCCGCCTCCCCAGCCAACCGCCCGCACCTGTTTACCATCCTAAATTGCCGACACGGAAGGCAGGCTTGTCTTGTCAGAACCACCTGCGCGAGCGGGTAGCCTGCAGGTTCGATAAGTCACTTCGCAGGAAATATAAGGCCACCCGCTCACGCAGGTGGTTCTGACCACAACAATCGGCTGCTGTGCGTATTAGTATCGCGGTTGTATAATCGAACAGAATCACTCAACAAAGCAGAGTCAAAATGAAGATATCGAGGCCGACTTTTCCCCACCTGATTTCAAAACCACTATTTTCGCTGGTCGCGCTTATTACGTTTGCAGCCACCGTCGCCGCCCAGCAGCCCGCGCCGCAACAGGCGGCTACCCGGTTTGACATCGTCAGTTATCGAATTGAAGCGCAGTTGATTCCCGACCAGCACATGTTGCGCGCCGGCGCCGACATCACCGTCATTCCTCAGGAAGCCACGCGTTCGCTGGTCTTTGAACTCAACGGCTCGTTGCACGTCGAGACCATTGATCTCAACGGCAAGCCGCTTACCGGATTCGTTCAGGACGCGGTCGGCGTAGGTTCACTCGGACCGAGCGTTCGCGTAGATCTCGGTCAGGTGGTGCCGGCAAATCAGCCGATGACGCTTCGTTTCCGCTGGAGTGGCGCCTTGCTTTCGCCCGAGGGTGGACCCCTGGCGACGCGGCGGCTGGCGTATGTTGGTCCCGAAGGTTCCTATTTGATGTACGCCTCGCGCTGGTTTCCTTTTCATGACTACGCAGCGGATCGTGCCACGTCAGATATCACGCTGATCGTTCCTACCGGTTTACAAGTTGCGGGCACCAGCGATGATCCGGTCACTCCGCAGGTTTCCGCAAAAGACGGCGCCACGCGCTTCCACTTCGTCCATCGCCAACCCGTGCTGATCGGAAACTTTGCTGCCGGCCAGTACATCAATCGCAATCTGCGCTTTGGCAAGTATGAAATTCAGTTTTACGCCAAGCCCGGCAGCGAAGGCCGCATCAATGGCTACGCCGAGATGATGGGCCAGGTGTTGGAGTTTTATACGAAACAATATGGCGCTCCGATCTTTGGCACTCGCCTCGTGGTGGCGCAGGTTGATGACGACAGTCTTGATACTTACTCGGGTCAGGGGATCATCTTTCTGGCGTCGCGGCTCTTTGATTCGTCGCGGCCCATGCCCGACGAGAAGCTGGCGCGCGAAGTTGCCTATCAATGGTGGGGCCAGTCGGTGGGCCTGAAGTCGTTTGACGACGCCTGGATTTCGCAAGGCCTGGCTGAATGGAGCGCGTTTGCGTTTCGCGAAACGAACTTGACTGGCGGCTCGCTCGAGGCGGTCGAGCGGGAACAACAGGAACGCGCGTTGACATTCGAACAGACCGCGTCGATCGCGCGGGCGCCGGGAGCGCTTGACGATCAATCCGCGGCTTACCAATCGATCGTGTTCCACAAAGGCGCGATGGTGTTTCGCATGCTGCGCGAAAGTATGGGCAAAGAGAAATTCGATCAGTTGCTCAGAACTTTCCTGGATCAGTATCGCGGCAAGAACGCTTCGATCGACGACTTTGAGAAGCTTGCCTCGCAAATTGCTGTGGAGAACATGCGCTACTTCTTCGCGCAGTGGGTTGAGGGAACAGGCGTGCCGGAGTTTACGGTCGACTACCAGATCATTCGCACGCGCTCCGGAAAGTTTCGCACTCGCGGCACGGTGAAGCAGTCACTCGACGTGCTGCGCATGCCGGTGCAACTGATGCTGCGCGCCGAGGGCGACAATCAAACTCAGATTACGAGGATCGAAGGAAAGAGCGAGGACTTTGATTTCGAATCAAATGGCCAGCCGCTGGAAGTCGTCGTCGATCCCAACTACCGAATCCTGCGGATGTCAGATGACCTGCGCATCTCCATAATCGCGCGCCGCGGTATCGAGCAGATGAAGGAAGGTCTGTACGCCGAAGCGCAGCAGCAGTTTGAAGCGGCCTTGAAGCTTGACCGTTCAAACTCCTGGGTTTACTACAACCTCGGTCTGTTGTTTCTCGAACAGCGCAACTGGCAACCCGCGCTCGATAATTTCGACGCCTCACTCAACGGCACCTTGAAGCCTTCCTGGATTGAAGTTTGGGCGCACATCAAAAAGGGCAACGCCTACGACGCCAAGGGCGAGCGCAATCGCGCTGTCTATGAGTACAACAAGGCAGTGCAGTCAGGAATTAACTACGACAACGCGCTGTCGGTGGCTAAGAAGTATCTCGCCACGCCATTCGATCCGAAGGCGACGCAATCCGCCGAACTCGTCGCCTCGCCGGGAAACTAGCACCAAGCAAAGGGAAATAGGGGAAAAGGGGAAAGGGGAATAGGCACGGCGCCTTCTTCCCTTTTACGCTTTCCCCTTTTTCACCTATTTTCCTTTTTCGCGTAACCTTTCCTTCCCTCAGCAGTTTATATAATTGAAGATGCGAAGTAGGACAGACATTCTTGTCTGTCCGTGTTTCCCGGTTCTACCAACGGGCACTCGGCCCAAGGCGAAGACAGGCAAGAGCCTGTCTTACCCAGTGAGAACGATCTTGCAGAGTTTGGAGAATCAGCAAGAGGAACGAGCCTTGATCGAGGCGGCGCAGGATGATCCCAGCCGCTTTGCCGAACTGTATGAACTCCACTTCGAACGCGTTTATGCCTACATCGCGCGGCGCGTGCGGGAACGTTCCGCTGCTGAAGAGTTGACGTCGCACGTCTTTCATCAGGCGCTGCGGAATCTGGGTAAGTTTAAGTGGCGCGGCGCGCCGTTCGCTTCCTGGCTCTATCGCATCGCCGCTAACTCGATAGCCGACCGGGCCCGGGTGCAGGCGCGCGAGACGGCGCTGCAACCAACCGAGCCTGCCGTCGTCGTCGAACCCGACCTCGAACAAACCGAGCGAATCGCGCGAGTTTACCAACTGGTCGACAAGCTTCCCTGGGATCAGCGGTTCGTGATCCGGGCGCGCTTCGCTGAGGAGAAGAGCATTCGCGAGATTGCCGGGCAGTTGAGCAGAAGCGAAGGGGCAGTCAAACAGTTGCAGTTTCGCGCCTTGCAAAGCCTGCGGGCGCGTATGAGTGAAGAAAATGTCTGAGCAGTTTTTACCAGATCATCTGGTCGACCAACTGGACGAAACGATCGACGCGCTGCTCGCGCCGCGCGATACCGCCGTGCTTACGAGCGACGACCAGAGTTTGACTGAACTTGTCTCGGTCGCAGTCCAGCTGCGCGGTCTGCCGCATCAAAATTTCAAATCGAATCTGAAAGAGACACTAAGAAGGAGCGCAATTATGACCACCACCGGAACAGCAATTGAAAATGAAGCCGCAACCGAAACTCCGCAGGATCCGAAACACCTGCGGCCCGGCTATCACACCATCACGCCTTACCTGACCGTGCAACGCGCCGAGCAGTTAGTCGAATTTGTGAAGCAGGTCTTTGATGGTACTGAAGTGTTTCGCGCCACCGGGTCGGCCGGCGGCCTGCATGCCGAGGTGACCATCGGTGAGTCGAAGCTGATGATTGGCGGCTACGAAAACGTCGAAGAGATACCGACGGCGTTGCACCTCTACGTGCCTGATGCGGATGCAGTCTATCAACGAGCGCTGGCGGCCGGAGCGACTTCGCTGGAAGAACCCGTCGACCAGTTTTACGGCGACCGCGAAGCAGGCGTGAAAGATCCGACTGGCAACGTCTGGTGGATCGCGACGCACAAGCTGGGCGACGCGGGCAGCTACATTCCGGCGGGCCTGCGACCGGTCACACCTTTCCTGCATCCGGTCGGCGCCGCGGCGTTAATCGATTTCATGAAGCAGGCGTTTGAAGCTGAAGAAGTTTCGCGCGAGCAGTCGCCCGAAGGAATGATTCATCATGCGATGGTGCGTATCGGCGACTCGATGATTGAAATGGGCGAGGCCCATGGTGAACTGGCCCAGCCGATGCCGCCGGCGCTTTACCTGTACGTCGCCGATCTCGACGCGACGTATGAACGAGCACTGAAGGCGGGCGCAACTTCGCTGCAGGAACCGACGGTCCAGGGCTACGGCGATCGCACCGCCTGGGTGAAAGATGCGTGGGACAATATCTGGTACCTTGCAGAGCCGGTTTAGAGATCAGGCGTGGTTGAAGAGCGGGGGGCGAGCCCGCCTTCCTGACTGAGCTGATCAGACTTGTACTTGGAGTGCGATAGAATGCATATCGAACTTCGGAATATCTAACGAGTTATGATCTCTCAGGTCAGGAAGGTGGGCTTGCCCCGCTTCTTTGCGAAACCTAATGAAACGCCGGCTCCTGGTTTGTAACTTAGTCGCCCTGCTGGGCTTCTTTGTTGCAATTTGGCTGGCTGGAAGCCTGCTGACGGCGCCCTCACGTGAATCCGTCGGCAACCTCCCAACTGATCTGGACGGAAGATCGGTTCAATTTCCGAGCGCGTCAGGCGCAACAATCAATGGTTGGTTCATACCGGGAAAGAAGGGTGCGGGAGCGGTAGTGCTTATGCACGGCGTGCGGGCAAACCGGCTAAGCATGTTAGACCGGGCGCGATTCCTTTCCCACGCGGGTTACTCCGTTTTGCTCTTTGACTTCCAGGCGCATGGGGAAAGCACCGGGCAACACATCACCTTTGGTTATCTTGAGGGCAGGGACGCTCAGGCTGCGGTGAGCTTTCTTCGCGCCAATGCGCCGGGAGAAAAGATCGGTGTCATCGGCGTCTCAATGGGTGGCGCCGCCGCGTTGCTTGCCTCTCCGCCGCTCAACGTAGACGCCATCATCCTGGAGATGGTTTATCCCACCATCGACCAGGCGATTAGTAATCGGCTGACGAGGTGGCTTGGTGGTTGGGCAAGTTCGTTAACTCCGCTTCTGTCCGGGCAATTGAAACCGAGATTGGGAATCGGTCCCGACGCTTTGCGTCCAATAGATCACCTCGGAACTCTTCGGGCACCGAAACTCCTCATTGCAGGAGCTGACGATCGGCATACAACGCTTGCGGAATCACGTCAGATGTTTGAGGCGGCCGGCGAACCGAAAGAGCTGTGGGTGGTGAGCGGCGCGAGACACGTGGATCTCTATCCACTGAACAAAACGGAATACGAGCAACGCGTGCTGAGTTTCTTTGGCAAGTATCTCAAAGCGAACTAAAGAGCGGGGGCAAGCCCACCTTCCCCACCTGAGAGGTTCCTAAGATCTCGCCAAGAACATGAAAACCTCTCAGGTCAGGAAGGTGGGCTTGCCCCCGCTTCTTCTCAAACACTTATCGCCCGGGCACGTAAGTAAACCACCACCAGATCGCTTGTCCGACACCGAGGAACAAACCAATCAGCGCGCCAAAGAGTTCGATCGTCTTCAGGTGATGGCGAGCGACCGACAACACCAGCTCCTCGAGTTTCTCAACCGGGTATTCCGACACTTTCTTCCGCACCAACCCACCAACGTCAAACTCAGCAATCGCTTCGGGCAAGCGTTCGCGCGCCGCGAGCGTAATCCGGTCAACCAGCGCCTTGCGCGCGCGTTCCATCGAATGCTGCGAGACGTGATCTCCCAGACGTCCAATCGGCGAAACCAACAGCCGCTCGATCTGTGAACTAAGAATTTGGTTCACCGTTCGGGCGGTGTCTTCCCGGGACAAGAGTTCATTCAGACTCTTCGCCAGAAAAATCTTGGCGCGCTGGATGGCCTGAGGATCGATTTGCTCCAGCGCCGCTCCCAGCGTTTGCGGACGATAACGTTCAATCGCTTCAGTGAAGTAGTTGGTAACCGAGAGTCGCAACTCATCGCTGGTGGCCAGTTCCAGAATCCGGCTGGTTATCTGTTGCTTTATTGAGTCGAACTTCGCGGGCTCGATCTGGCCGATCAAAGTAACTATCGGTCGCGCCAACACGTTATCGATGGTCGCGTTGAGAAACGCCTCGGCTTCCTGTTCGAAGGCCGGTCCGCGCAGATACTCTTCGATGCGTCGCGGCAGCGTGTTGTTCACCAGCTCGTCAACTTCGCGATGGATACGCTCGCGCGAGATGAAGATCTTTTTGATTAGCGATAACTGCTCGTAGTATTCGTCAACTTCAAGCTTGATGAGCGCGCCGATGTTTTTGCGGGTGTTCTGGCTGGTGGCGATGTGTGCCAAATGCTGCACGATCGGCGGCACCTGGCTATCGATGCGTTCCTTCACAAACGCGATCGTTTCCGGATTAAACGCTTCCGCCAGCGTCGCGTTGCTCTGCGCCAGATCATCAAGCCGGCCGGAAACAAAACTACCGATTTTCTGTTCGAGACCTTCGTCGTTGACCAGATGTCCGAAACGATCCTGAACAAAGTGAAGAACTTTATTGAATTGCTCTTCGGTTAATGTGTCGCCGACGCGTCGCGTCAGCAGCTCATCGACCTGGCGATCGACGAAAGCGTTGATCGCCTCGGTGGTCTCTTCGCTTCTGAGCATCGCCGCGATGTATTCCGCCAGTCGATACTGCAACGCGGAAATCGTGTCGAGAATCGGCGCTCGCGCTTGCGACGGCAGCGCATCGATGAACGATGGATAGACTTTGGCGAGCACGTTGCTGGTGTAACTGCCGACGAAAGCCTCGATCTTGTTGTGGAAGAAACTGGTTTCAAACAACGCATCAAACACAGTTTGCTGCGAGACGAGTTCGCCGCCGACAGCCTTGCCAATCGACTCAGCCAGCTTCTCGCGGTGTTTGGGGATCATCCCCTGAGGCCAGATGGTTATGCCAAACGCCTTTTTCGCCCGGTAAGGATGAAACAACATCCAGATCGCCATCCAGGCGGCGAGGAAACCATGAAGCGTGGCAATCACCACGATCGCAGCGCTAATCAGAAGTTTGAAGGTAAGTAGACTCAAGGTACTGAATCGTAAATGGTGAAGGGTGAATAGTAAAACGCCGCAGACAGATTGGCCGCGGATTTACGCGGAGACACGCAAATCTGAAAGAACACATGTAAAGCAAACTGTTAGTTTGCTTCGATTCGTGTGTAAGTCAAATCGAGAGCGATCCCACGAACGCAAACTAACAGTTTGCTTTACATTATTTTCAGATCCGCGTATCTCGGCGTGAATCCGCGGCTAATTCGATTGTTCGACCTCAAAGCCCGCAGCGATCCAGGCGCTGGTGCCGCCAGTAACGTTGAGCAGGTCCGCGAAACCGTGTTGCTGCAGGATGCTGGTGGCGGCGCTGGAACGGTAACCGCCGGCGCAGATCACGGCGGTGGGCTTTGCCGGATCAAGCGCGAGGTTTTCGAGGCTCTGTTGCAAACTGAGTAGCTGACTGGCCCGTGCGGACGGCACATGACCACTCTCGTATTCAGCCGGACGACGCACGTCGAGTACTTGCAGTGAGGACTCGTGAGCGATGAGTTCTTTCAATTCGTTGACGGTGATTTGCGGCACGGCGGCGAGTTCAAATCCAGCGTCGCTCCATGCTGCAATACCGCCGGCGAGGTAACCTTTTACGTTTTCAAGACCGACGCGCGCCAGCCGGACCACCGCCTCCGCCGCCTGCTCCTCCGACTCCGCCACGATCACGATGGGACGATCCATGGCCAGCAACGATGCCGACCAAATCGCAAACTGACCCTTCAGTCCGACGTTTATCGCGCAGGGCAAATGTCCCGCGCCAAACTCCGCCGCGCCGCGCACATCCAGAATTTGATGATCGGATAGTCTCTTGACTTCTTCCGGCGTCAGCGCCGCGGGCCGCGCTAACTCGGCCAGACTGGACGCGCCGGTACGATTGATCTCCGCGTCGTGCGGAAAGTAAGCCGGCGCTTCGGGCAGATCGACAGTCATCATGCGGACAAAGTCGTCTTTCGCCATCGGCTGTAGCGCGTAGTTCAACGTTCGCTGCGCGCCAATCGTTGATGAAGTCTCAGTCGACATGTTTTTCCCACACATCGAGCCCGCGCCATGCGCCGGATAAACCTCAACCTCATCGCCGAGTTTCAGAAGTTTGCCGTGCAGCGTGTCATACATCATCCCGGCCATCATCGCCGGCGTGTAGCCCTTGCCGCCGGCGAGATCGGGACGGCCCACGTCGCCAACAAAGAGTGTGTCGCCGGTCAAAATTTTTTGCGGCTCTGGTAGATGGTCAACATGCCAGAGCTCGTCTTCCTCTTCCCCCGTTCCCCTCTTCCCCTTTTTCCCGATCATCCCCGTTTCCGTGTCGGTCACCAACACCGAAATACTTTCGGGCGTGTGACCCGGCGTTTCCATAATTCTCAGCACGACTTTCCCGATCCGGATCTCATCGCCGTCCTGCACCGCCCGATGCTGAAACGTGGCGTCCGCTTCCTTGCCAAACACGATCTCTGCGCCGGTGCGCGCTGCGAGTTCGCGATGCCCGCTGACGAAATCCGCGTGCAGGTGCGTCTCGATCACGTATTTGATCTTCAATCCCTGCGCCTCGGCCTCGCTGATGTACTGGTCAACATCGCGCTGCGGATCAACCACCACAGCTTCGCCTTCGGAGCCCACCAGGTAAGAAGCATGAGCCAGACAGCCAAGATAGAATTGTTTGAAGTACATGCGCCTTATTGTAACTTGTGTTTTTCTGGAGGGGCAGGGCTTGTCCCTGCCCGGAATCGGGATCTTCATCCACGTATCATCCCAGCAATGCTTTTTGATCGGGAAAAATCTCCGCCATCGGACGCCGACAGCGAGCACGAGCAACTCCTTTTCACTGAAGCGCGGAATAAATTCAGGCCATTTGCTGGAGTAGCGCGGTGGCTTCGTCGTAGGCGGCTTTGTAGGTGTAATCGGGCGGGCCGTCGCAGGTGGCGAGGGCTTTGGCGTGCTGCGCGTGCTCGCTGGCCAGTGGCCGGTTGCCGCGGGCTGCGGCCAGTTTGGCGAGTTCGAGGTGGGCGTCGGCGCCTTGCAGTACGTAGCCGCTGCGCTCAGTGATGAGCAGCGCCTCCTCGGCGAGCCGCTGGGCTTCGTCCGGTACGCCGGTCGCGGCGCGCAGCCGGGCGAGGTCGATGAGGATGTCGGCTTCGGCGTCCACCATGTTGATGCGGCGGCAGCGTTCCAGCGCCTCGTGCAGGTGGCGCTCGGCCTCGTCGGGCTGTCTGGCGACGCGGTGTACCGCGCCTAGCAGCCAGTGGGCGCGGACGTAGTCGCGCTCGACTGGGTACACAGTGCGTGCGGTCTCGTCCGCCAGTTCCAGCGCGTGGCGGGCCGCGACCAATGCGGATCCCGGATTGCGGAGTGCGGAATCATGGACGGAGCGTAGCCGGAGCAGTTCGCGCTGGGCGCGGCAGGCCCATGTTACGCCCTGTCCCTGCACGTGGTTCTGTTTCTCGAACATATGCTGCGCCGTTGCCAGTTCCGTTTCCAACTCGGCATCCTCGCCGCGGCAGGCCAGCAGCCGGCTCAAGTCCTCGTGCCCGATCGCCTCGTTATGCTCGTCCTTGATCTCACGGCTCAGCGCGATGCTGCGGCGCAGGTTGGCCTCGGCGGCCCGTAGCGCGCCGATGGGAAGCAGCGCGACGGACGCGACGGCCCCCAAGCCGATGGCGAGGTGTCCTTTATTCTTCGTCTTGTTCTCGTAGATTTCGTTGACCTGTTCCCACAGCGGCACGGCGCGGCGGGGCTGGCCGCTGAGGCTGTAGGAGTTCGCCAGCTCGTTCAACGTGAAGGCTTTCTTGTCTTCAGTGTCGAGCAGGGGAAGGCTGTTTTCACCGTTGGGGACGAGCGTGCGCAGCAGGTCGATGATCAACAGGTAGGCACCGAGTTGGTAGTAGAGTGGCTTGTGGAGGCGGTCGAAGTAGAGCACTTCCGCTTCAGTATATTGCCCTGCGCGGACCGTGTGGTGATAGAGCTCGATCACCGGGGCGAGGTCTTCCAGGCGCGTCACCTTTGCCACCTTGGGCACGGCGGCGAAGTAATCGCGCAGGCGGGTGTGGGCGGCGGCGCGCTCGGGCGCA
>JADMIO011694124.1_pt1 | contig 80041 bp, 56 predicted proteins | sample 8958161 | NCBI WGS metagenome assembly JADMIO01 (sample SAMN16585339, study PRJNA669376) | soil metagenome | isolation source: Crop rotation soil | place: USA: Cullars Rotation, Alabama | collected 2011 | reverse complement strand
CGCGACTTCAAGTCACGTGAATTCCAAGCTTCGGATCCCACTGTGCTGGAAAGCCCAGCGCCGCCGCCTTTTCACAGATTTCAATAATTCCGTCGAGGTCTTCGTCTGTTTCAGTCGGCAGGCCGATCATGAAGTAGAATTTCACCGTGCGCCAGCCGCGGCGGAATACGTCTTCAATGATTGTGAAAAATCTTTCCTGATCCACCGGCTTGTTGATCACGTTGCGCAGGCGCGTCGAACCCGCCTCGGGCGCAAACGTAAAACCGGTTTTGCGTACCTTGGCGATTTCATCGACCAGCGTTACATCGAAGGCATTGATGCGCAGCGACGGCAGTGAAACCGAAACACCGCCGGGACCGAACTCCTCGGTCATGCGCTGCACCAGCGGCGCGATCAGCGTGTAATCGGCCGAGCTGAGCGAAAGCAGCGAAATTTCATCGTAGCCCGTATTGATAATTCCCTGCCGCGCAACTTCGACAATTTGTTCGAGCGACCGCTCATTGACCGGACGGGTGATCATCCCCGCCTGGCAGAAGCGGCATCCAGCCACGCAACCGCGCCGGATTTCAATCGCGAGACGGTCATGCACGGTGCGCATCAACGGCACAACGGGCCGCACCGATCCAAAATCGCGTCCGACGTCGAAGTAGCGCTTGTGAATCCGCTCAGGAATTTTTGCGTCAGACAAATCTGACCCCTCTGGCGGAATAACACTTTCAATAGTGCCGTCAGCCTTATAGTTCACGCTATAAAAGCCCGGCACATACGTCCCCGGCATCAGCGCCAGTTCGCGCAGGATTTTTTCACGAGTCCATCCCTGCGCACGCGCCGTTTCGCAAAGCTGCATCAGATCCAGGCACGCTTCTTCGCCGTCGCCGATCACGAACGCATCGAAAAACGGCGCCAGCGGTTCCGGCGAAAAGGCCCCCTCGCCTCCGCCGATGATCAGCGGAAACGGTTCGCTTCGCCCGGCGCTCTCCAGCGGGATTCCCGCGAGGTCGAGCATCGTCAGGATATTTGTGTAGTTGACCTCATGCTGCAGCGTGAAGCCGATCCAGTCGAAGTCCCGCAGCTCGCGCCGCGTCTCGAGCGAATAAAGCGGAGTTTTTGATTTCCGCATGGCCGCTTCCATGTCCGGCCATGGCGTAAAGGCGCGCTCGGCGGCCCAGCCCTCATGTTCATTGATACGCTCATACAGCAATCGATAGCCGTGATACGACATTCCGATTTCGTAAAGATCCGGAAACGCAAGGCAGCAGCGCGCCTCCGCCCCGGCCTTGACGACCTGGTTGAATTCCCCACCCACATAACGCGCCGGTTTTTCAACTTCCAGCAGCAGCGGCTCGATCTGTTCCCAGGTTACCTGCATAAAATAATAATCTGACTGCCAAATTTACGGACGGTCCGCGCTTCGCGGCATGCCGGGTATTATCAACCATGCACCGGTTCATGCCAACGCTAAAAAATCTCTGAAAGCCCCGGCCTGTCGCCGCAAAGCCCCATCATTGATGATGCAGGGCTCCTTTTATTGGCATTGTGATGGCTTATTCACGAATTGTTTTTTCTCTGCTGCTGATTTTATCAAGCAGCATCTGTATAACAGCCTCGGAGGAAAACGATTGTTTTTATGAGCCGCCTTGCCGACGACATCCAGCTGGAGAAGCCATTTCAATCAATTGAAGAGCAATTAATGCTTGAGATCGTTCATACCGGCGATCTGCTCTGGGGCCAGTTGACCAATTTTTTAAAACCCTTTGGCCTTTCTGCGACGCAATACAATGCCTTGCGCATCCTGCGGGGAGCGGGCAAGACCGGTCTCGCCTGCGGCGAGATCAGCCGGCGCATGGTGACGCGCGAACCCGACATCACACGCCTGCTCGACCGGCTCGAACGGCAACAGTGGATCAAGCGCAAACGGCAAAGCGACGATCGCCGCCTGGTCAAGGCGTGGCTCACTCCGGCCGGGGCCGCATTAATGGCGAAAATTGACCAGCCCCTGCGGGAATTTCAGCAGCAGCAATTCCTGCATTTGAAAGGGAATGTGCAGTCCGAAATCATTGAATTAATGGAAAAATTGCGCATCGGAATGCATGCGCCGCGCTAAAAACCGATTTATTGCGGTCCTTCAATCAAGGGCCAAAAAGGGGAATATCTCCGGCGCTGAACGTTCCATTTGTCGGATCATAAGACAGTCCCCCGTCATCATCTGCGCGATCAGGACCGTAACTGAACAATTCCCACTCCTTGGCCAGGGGCGCCCCAAAAATAATCACCAGCTTATTATTCCATTTTTGCCTGGCGTCATACGGTTGCCGGATAAAAAATTCTGCGCGGTTGAAATAGCGATAGGGTTCGACAAGATGAAAATCTTCAGCGGCGGGAAAGACCGTTGTTGCCAACGAGCTTAGGTATGCAACCGGCGTGGTCAGCCGGGTCGGCACATACCATAAATTATATCTTCCCGGGAAATTCCCATTTTCCACGTCGATGGGATTTCCGTAGGCCGGATAGGCATTGAGATCGGCACGATAGGCTTCAAGGGCGATCGCGCTGGCTCTCAAATCGCTCCGCACCCGGCTGATTTTGGAGCGGGTTTGGGCCTCCAGCAGATGAGGGACGCCGACCGCGGCCAAAATGGCAATGATTGCCACGACAATCAGCAGCTCAATAAGCGTAAATCCGGGCCACAACCGGGCCCGGCTTGGCCGGGCTGCCTGGGCTGCCCGGGCCGGATAAAATCTCGAAAAATAGAACATCTTGACGCTGAAAGCCTTTTCCGCTCGGGGAAGGGGGCTACAGTCATGCTACTCCCATTTCAATACACAGTCCGTCCTTTCTTTTGTATTCCCATACCCCGGAGTATGGCTACTATAAAGATGCCGGGAATAAAAACGCACGCCCCGGCGTCACATATATTGACTTAAGTTCACGATCGTTCCGCTTTGTGGATGCAAAAAACCGTCACAGTTGCTTTGAAAATGCAGTCCTGCCGCACATTGACGCGGCATTCAACCTGGCGCGCTGGCTGACGCGCAATACGTCCGATGCGGAAGATCTGGTTCAGGAGGCATGCCTCAAGGCCATGACGGCCATTCACTCACTGCGTAATCAGGATGGAAAATCATGGCTGCTCGCCATCGTGCGCAATACTTATTACAGCCGGGTGCGCAAGCGGAGGGTGGAGGATTCGGCTGTCGAATATCAGGAAGAGCAGCATGCCGAAGAGTGTCCCGGAAGCGACCCGGGCATGCAATTATTGCGGGCAGAGGCTGGACAAATAATCCATCAGGCCATTGAAACTCTGCCGGAGGAATTTCGAGAGGTCATTATTCTGCGCGAATTGGAAGAAATGTCTTACAGAGAAATCGCCGAAATCACCGGTACGCCGGTGGGCACGGTCATGTCGCGGCTTGCCAGGGGGCGCGAACGGCTGAAACACATGCTCTCTGAACGCCTTGGAAAGGAGTCAACCAATGCATTGCAATGACAATGCGCGCGAATTGCTTCACGCTTTCGTGGATGGGCAGCTTGACTCCGCCACGCATCACCAGGTTGAGAAGCATTTGGCGCAATGTGAGGAATGCGCCCGCGAGCGGGATGCGCTGCTGGCCTTGCATGAACTTTTGCAGCAAAAAATGCCTTATCACAAGGCTCCCGTGGGTCTGGCCGAACGCATAAAATTGGCCGCGGAAACGCCTCCAGTGCTGGAGCGGCCGAAAGTCTTTCGCCGCCGAGCCATGGCACTGGCAGCCGCGGCTGTGATTTTTATTTGCCTGTGCCGTGTCTATTTTGAATTTCACAGGGCTCATCCCGAAATCGGCACGCGGCAACAGATTGCCACAATAGAACATGATATAGTGGCTCTCCATCAACAAGGCGCTTCACAGGGCCCACTGGTCGATCTTGCATCATCCGATCCTCAGACTATTCAACGGTTCCTGGCTGAAAAATTGAGCTATAAGCCTGTGGTCCCCGACTTGGCGCGTGATGGATTTGTGCTGGCCGGCGCGCGCGTGAGCCATCTTGATCGGAAGGACGTTGCCACACTGATTTACCGGCACAACCAGCATGTAATCAGTTTTTTTCTGTGGCCCGCCGGTGAAAGCAATTACCGGCATGAGCGCTATCGCGCCGAGCAATCATATCAACTCGCCTATTGGGCTGCGGGCGGGATGCATTGCTGGCTTGTTTCCGACCTGGATGCGCAGGAAACGAAGGTTTTTGCCGGATTGCTTGAGAAAAGCCTGGAGCCTCCAGTCACGCAACAGCCGGCTCAAAGCTAAATATTTTTTACGCCGGGAATAAATCAACAATCCTTCGCGTCATTTAAGCAGGGAATCGGCACGCTTCATTCATCGATTCGGCCGCAGGCGGCCCGTTTACGCCGGAAGCAACGGAATGCAGTGGATCGAAACACTCCCTAAAGTCTGACAATTTTGCCGATCACATCAGTCTTGTAATTTTTTCGAGAGGTAAGTAACCATGCGCAGCATTCTTTGGCTTGCCGGTTTAATAATTTTTATTCAGTCCGCCTTCGCCGCCGACTACTCTTTCAAAATGAGTGCCAACGGCATGTCATCCTGGACGTTTTCCAATCCATCTTCGCCTGATATCAATGGGGGCTCCGGCGTCGAGAATACAACGATCAATCTGATCGTGGGCAAACGCTATGCAATTGTAAGTCTCGGCGCCGTGGTCGGCCATCCCTTCCAGGTTATCGCCAAAGGCAGTTCTTCTGTAAATGATATCGTGCTGCTGGCCGAGGGATCTGCGGTTGGCTCGCTCGAGTCCGACTCCGGCATCAACTGGACCGATGACAGTAATGGCAATCTTCAGTTCACCGTGACGTCGGGGCTCGTCGCCGCCATGACTCAGAGCGGCCATACCACCGGCTATCGTTGCGAGCAGCACCCGGACGCCATGCGGGGCAATTTCGCGATTTTCAATAGTGGCTCAGTTATTGCCGATCCGCTTCCGCCAATTCCTTTGGGCACCCAGTCGATCGGCTTGCAGACTGTCGTGACCAGCATGACCGCTCCGCTCGGAATTTTATTCCCGAACGACAACACCAGCCGTGCCTTCGTTTATGAGCAGAACGGGTTCGTTCGCGTGCTCGAAAGCAGCGGTACGCTGCGTACCGTGCCTTTTCTCAATTGCAGCAGCCGGCTCGTTCCGATCGGCGCATTCGGACCAGGCAGTTACGACGAACGCGGCCTGATTGGTATGGCGCTCCATCCCAATTTCGGCACAGCGGGCAATAATAAAATCTACACGCACACGAGCGAACCGGTGAGCGGCACGGCCGATTTCACTGTTACCCATTCATCGCCATTTGATCATCAGGAGGTCATCGCTGAGTGGTCCGTTTCGACGACCGATACCAATCAAATCAACCCCGCCACCCGGCGCGAATTGATGCGCATCGATCATCCGGACTTCAATCATAACGGCGGAACGATGGCGTTTGGCAAGGATGGATATCTTTATATCGGCATGGGAGATGGCGGTACCGCCGATGATGAAGGCAATGGTCATGACCCCGCTATTGGTAATGGCCAGAATACTAACGTGATTCTGGGTAAAATCCTGCGCATTGATGTTGCCGGAAATAATTCCACGAATGGCAAATATGGCATTCCGGCTGATAACCCGTTTGTCAGCAGCGGCGGCTTGAAGGAAATCTTCGTATCGGGAGTGCGTAATCCATATTCATTCACGGTTGATAAAGTCACCGGGCAGATCTTCCTGGGTGAAGTTGGCCAAAATGATATTGAAGAAATTGATATCCTTACCTCAGCCAGCAAGGGCAAAAACCTGGGTTGGCGCTTGAAGGAAGGGACATTTTTCTTCGATTCCAGGGGAACATCGGATGGCGTCGTTGTGACGCAACCGGTGATGCCGCTGCCGTCCAATCTGCTAGAGCCTATTGCTGAGTATGATCACCGTGCGGGGCCTGCCGGCCCCGGTGATGGCATCGCGATTGTGGCCGGCTATATTTATCGTGGCACCGCCCCCAGTCTGGCCGGCAAATATATTTTCGGCGATCTGGCCGGTCCTTCGTTCTTTACCCCCGGCGGCCGCCTTTTCTATCTCGATACAGGAAATCAGATCAAAGAATTCAGGCTGCCTGGGAGTCAGTCCAACCTGGGCCTGTTTATAAAAGGGTTCGGCCAGGACCTGGCTGGAGACATTTATGTTTGTGCATCGGGGAATCTGGCGCCGTTTCTACAACAGGGCCAAATTATTAAAATTATTCCAGGGCCAGTGCCAACTGCTACGCACAATTGGACGTTGTTTAAATAGCCGGCTAATTAAGAAAAATGTGGGTATTAAAGACCGGGGCAACGTCTCCGGTCTTTTGTTTTTAATCTATTCTTTTTCAATTAAGCCTGGCTGAGAAGGAAGTGCGAACTGCTCCTGCAATGATAAGGCTGATGGCGCCGATGCCAAGAAGCAGTAAAAAAGGATGATGGAAAGCGCTGAAATACATGCATGCGCCTGAAATCATAATCGCCAATATGACGGCAAAAAGAAGTTGAAACCCGGATTTTGGTCTCAATGCATTTGATGCAATATACAAGCTGGGCAGGCCGACAAGACTGAATAGCATACCCCATACGCCAGCCAAAATGGTTTCGATCAATATAGTCTCAGGGGCAAGCACGACGTTGTGAACCACGTTTCCAGAAGCGTTGCGAAATTCAAATTTGCCGGTCTTCAGCATGATAAAATAAATCAGTGCGCTACAAGCAAAACACAATACGCAATAGACAAACATGGCTAGGGGAATGCTCCATCTGAAATCTGCGCGTTCCGCATTCATGCAAACCTCCTGCCGCAATCCAGGCTTTTATTGCATCACAGAGCCAGAACCTGTCAGTGAGGTTGCATTATTTTTTGAGAATTTGGAGGCTTGGAGATATTTCGGGCGCTTATTCAAGGCCTTTATCCGCCAACTCAACTGCCTTGAGCACGGCACGGGCCTTGTTGCATGTTTCGGCGTATTCATTGGCGGGAACGCTGTCCTGCACAATTCCGGCGCCGGCCTGCACGTAAACCTGCCCTCCCTTGAGCAGGCACGTGCGGATTGTAATCGCCGTGTCGAGATTGCCGTCAAAACTGAAATAGCCGATCGCGCCCGCATAGGGACCGCGGCGCACGTTTTCCACCTCGTCGATGATTTCCATCGCGCGGATTTTGGGGGCGCCGCTCACCGTTCCCGCCGGGAAGCAGGCTTCGAGCGCGTCAAAAGCATCCATTTCCGGTTTCAGGTTGCCGCGCACGTTACTCACGATGTGAATGACATGGCTATAACGTTCGATGCTCATCAGGTCATCAACGAGCACCGTACCGGGGTCGGCAACGCGGCCCACGTCGTTGCGTCCAAGGTCGATCAGCATGATGTGTTCGGCCCGTTCCTTGGGATCGGCCAGCAATTCCTCTTCGAGCCTCTTGTCGTGCGCCTTGTCCTGGCCACGGGGGCGCGTGCCGGCGATCGGCCGCACAATTACTTCACCATTGCTGACTCGCACGAGAATTTCCGGGCTTGATCCCGCAAGCTGCATATCACCGAATTTAAGATAGAACATGTAGGGAGAAGGATTGATCGCCCGCAACGCGCGGTAGACGTCAAAAGGGTCGCCGCCATAGGATCGGCTGAAGCGCTGGCTCAGCACAACCTGAAAGGCGTCGCCGGCGCGGATATATTCGCGGATTTTTTCAACCGCCGCCTCGAAATCAAGTTGCGTGAAATTGGAAACAACCTTGCCGGGTGTGGCCGCACGCGGTTTTTCCAGTGGCTCGTCTTCGGGAACATAGTGACTGCGCAGCCGCTCCGCCATCAATTCAATCTTATGTACGGCTGAATCATAGGCCTTGCGCGGATCATGGTCGCCATTCGGGCCGGTGACGTGCGCATTGGCCAGCAGAATCAGCCTTCGTTTGACGTGATCGAAAATCGCAATGGCGTCGGCGATCATGAAATAGGTGTCTGGCAGCTTGAGCTGGTCAGGATTGCCGTCCGGCAGTTTCTCAAACGCACGTACGAGGTCATACGCCATATAGCCGACTGCGCCGCCAATGAACGGTGGCAATTCTGGATTGGTCACCGGCTTGTAGCGCTGCATGAACTCACGCAGGAAACGCAGTGGATTACGCGGCTCCTTCAGCACCTGTTCATCGACGCCGTGATAGCAAAGGTCGATTTCCTGCCCGCGGCTGCGGATCACAACGTCGGGATTGCAGCCGATAAACGAATAGCGCCCAACCCGCTCTCCCTGCTCGACCGATTCCAGCAGAAATGCATGTTCACTTGTGCCCAGCTTGCGGAAGACGGAAACCGGCGTTTCCATATCGGCCAGCAGCTCAGCCCACACCGGGATCATGTTGCCGCGCTGGGTTTGTTCGAGAAAAGTGTTGAAATCGGGGGTTACAGTGAGCATGAGCCGGCAGCAGCTTTGGTGGGTAGAAAGAGTCTAATACGATGCCATGCGCGACGCGAATCCTCAAGCCGCAAGTGGGGCCCTGGCAAGGCAAATCCATGAGCTGATGGAACAATCAGCTCGAAGAGTTTGTCGAGCCTTTGTCGAAACGTTGTCCAATCCCGCCGCAATGGCGGGTTTGATTCCTGCATTAAATCTGCTACAACAACTTGTTGCAGTTGGTTTTGCGCGCGCTTTTCCAGGATGGGGTTATCATGAAATTATCACAAACATATTCGAGGCTCCTGTGTTCCATTGCCGTTGGATTGATGATTGCCGGTTTTACGGGGTGCGCGAGCTGGAGAAGGCCTTCTTTCCAGGCTCCTTCCGGATTCAACAAGGATCCGCTCGCGGCACAACTGCTGAATCCGGTAACGCGCGCGGCGACTTGGGATACAATTTGTCCGGCTCCGCCCAAGCTGCAATTCGGCGGTCAGATCACAGCCAGCGGCCGCTGGAGTCTTGGTTCCGACACATTTAATACAAATTATTTTTCGTTCCGTCCCGGCCAGGGTGAACCAACGGTGCGTTTCATCGGGTTTAACATGGCCATGCAAACGACCATCTTTGACATGCTGGTTCATAAGGGCCGCATGCGTGTGATGATCATGGCTCCAAAAAAAGCCGCCTTTGAGGGACCCATTCCCAAAGAGGGATCGCCGCTTCGGGAGCTTTATGGAGTCGAGCCATGGCAGATTGCCAACGTATTTCTGATCGGCCGCGAGTTGGCCACGAACCGTTTCAGTCAAACGAACAAATCAAAAAGACTTATCGTAGTTCCCGTCAAAGCGGCTTCGGAAAATACACCGGCCAGCATCGAACTGGATTCGGTTTCCGGCCTGCCGGCCAAAGCCACTTGGAATGCTAATGGACAGCAATATGAAGTCTATTATCGAGCCTGGGATTGGTTTCGAAACAAGCACAGCGAGGAGACCGGTTCCTCCGATGAACCTCAGCTCATGCCCAAACATCTTCAAATTCGCCGTGAAAAGCCGGACATCAGGCTTGATTTCAAGGTTGAGTCCTATACGTTCGGAATGGAAGCCCCACCTCAGCTCTTCACCATGTATAACACCGAACAGGTAAAATGGCGTCCGCTTGCCGAGTTGAAGGACGCACTGAAATAAGAAACGGTACTCATGCGCCGGCGGCTGCTGCAATTTCTGGCCACCTTTACGTTCCGCCGGGCCGTGTGGATTTTTCCGCTCATCGTGATTTTGACCTGGCTTGCCATCCGGCAGGGGCTGCAACTTCACTACGATACAAGCCTTGGCAGTTTTCTGCCGCCGGCAAGCGCCGAAGCGCGGTTGATGCGCGAATTATTGGGAGATTATCGCAAGCTTGAGCCGGTCCTGGTTGTGCTTCGCTCGCGCGAAGCAGGACGCGAAGTCGATCTGATCATGCTTGCGCGCGAGCTTGCACGCTGGCTCGACGATCAGATTTATTTCAATCCCCCTCAATATAAATCGCAGGATACCGCGCAGTTTCAGAATTTGACGCTGCTGCATCTGGCGCAGCTTCTGCCTCCCGAAGACTGGGATGGTCTGGACAAACGCCTCGAAGTTCTCCTGAAGGAAAACCAGACAAAATTCGCGGAGAAGTCGGCAGCGACCACGATATCCCAGGTTTTAAATCAGGATCTCGTTACCTCGAGCCTGTTGCAGGCGCTGGATGAGCGAATGGCGATCACGCGCGGTCCGGTGCGCATGCTCAGCCGCGAGGGGCACTTTTTCAGTCAGGATGGTCGCGCTCTGTTCATGCTGTTGTATCCCGCGTTGTCGCCGGAAGACGGGGCCGACGCACTTAATACGCTTAGATTTGCCAAGCGGTGCAGGCGTTTCCTGTTCGAGCGGCACCCGGACATGCGCGACAAGATCAGCGTTGATTTTCAGGGAAGCATTGTCAGCACCGGACAGGGCATCGAAAAACTGGCCAGAGAACTGGCCCTGATTCTGTGGTTTTCGATTTCTCTCGCATTGCTCCTGTACCTGCTGGTTTTCCGAAAATTCGAGTCGCTGTTCTTCATCGCGCTTCCGCCTGCGATTGGTTTCGTCTGGACGCTGGCGCTCGCCAGAATGACTTTTGGCGAAGTATCCGGCGTCGCGCTGATGTTCCTGCTTATCATCGCCGCCATTGGCCTTGAATATACGATTCATCTTTATCACCGCTTCACCCTTGAACTTTACCGCACGCATCACTATTACCGCGCGCTGGCGCGGTCGTTTGTTGAAACAGGACGCGGCATTCTATCTTCGGCGCTTCTCATGACGCTGTTGTTCATGATTTTATTTTTGCTCTCGCTCAGCCAGGTTGGCGCAGGGCAAAGCTGGATTGCCGCATTCACGCGGGCGAGCGGTTTCGCGCGCCTCGGGCTGGTCTGCGGAATGGGTATCGTTTGCAATCTGCTGGCCTGCCTGCTGGCGCTCCCGCTCATGGCTTCCATCAAGCACCTGCTGGCGCATGGGCGGATCAAGCCTGTCCCACTTTATCGCTTCAGACTGGAGCGCCTTTATACGCCCGCCATCATCCGTCCGCGCGCAACGCTCGTTGTCATTCTGCTGGTCGGCGCCGTGCTCGCGGTTTCCGCGCGCAGGCTTGAGTTTTCTCCCGATTTTGCAGCCATTTCACCATTTTTCTACCGCCCCTCGTCCGGCTCCGCGAGTCCTCCAAAGACAATGCAGGCCGGCAATCCGGATTCGGAATTGCCAAGGCCGGGCCGGCCTCTGGTCGCCGTGGTTTCCGGACGCACGCTGGAGGAGGCCTTGGAGCAAAATGACCGCCTTGAAAGCAACCTGCGCAATGCTATGCCTGCGTTCGGCATTTTTTCCTACGATTCTTTGCGCTGGATACTCCCTTCGCTTTCTACTCAGAAGGCATCGCTGGAGCGATTGAAGGCCATCCCGCTCGATAAAATGCGTGCCCGCATGCTGCGTATTGCAAAGGAGCTGAAGCTCAATCCCGCATTGATTAATCCACTGTTCAATACGCTAAGGACAGCTCAACAGAGTGCACAGCGTCCTCAATTTATCGTATTCGGGCGTGAGTCGTCTGAGGAATTCATCCTGAATGTGCAACGCCATGTGACTCATCAAAACGACCGGCATTACGTAGCTACGGTGATTTATTCCGGCCCCGACGGATTCGATCAGAGGCTGATCCCGGCCCTGCAAAACAGGCTTGGCGAAGGACTGACGAGCCTGTCCCTTGTGGGCGATCCGATTATCGAACGCCATCTGGCTCTGCTGCTCAAAATCAATCTGGCCATCCTGATTCTTGCATCATCCTTCAGTGTCGTGATTGCACTGGTACTGCATTTTCGATTCATGCGCCGCAGCATCATCGCGTTGCTGCCGATTCTCTTTGTTCTGATCGGCTTGTGCGGAACAATGGCGCTGGGCGGCATTCAACTCCATTTTTTTACCCTGCTGGTGTTGCCGCTCATCCTCTGTCTGGCCATGGATCATTCGATCCAGTTCACGCAATATTTTTACGACCGCCAACCCTGCTCAGTCAGGCTTGTTATGCAGACCCTGGGGCGCGTGCTGATTCTCAGTTGCGGTACGATTGGATTGTTTTTGGGGACAATGACGCTCACCAGCAATCCCGGGCTGCGGGATTTCGGCTCGGCGCTGCTCAGCGGGCTTCTGATCCTGATAATAACAATTTCGTTGCTGCTGCCATCTTTGTTGCAGCTTTTCGGGAAAAATCAACCCGCGTGGCAGACTTTGCTTCCCGAACCCGAAGGCTGATCGCAAAGAATTGAAAAAACGTGAGTTGGATTGATCCCCCAAGCCGGCTGGCTGATGAACCGCGCCAAAAATCTGTTGCTAATCCCGTGTGGTATTAGCTACCTTGGATTTCTTTGTGGGTAGCGGAGATCAAAATCCGCGCCACTCAAACATTGACCCTCTCTTGAGAACGGAATCACATCATGGCCGTCTCCTTCCTGGACCTTTCGCGCAGCCATACCCCCATAAAAGACGAGATTTCCGCAGCGCTGGACGAAGTAATCCAAACAAATGCCTATATTCTGGGCCCTGCTGTTTCCCGTTTTGAAAAAAACTTTGCCGAGCGCTTTGGCACCAAACACGCCATCGGCGTCAATTCCGGCACCGACGCCATGGTCATGAGCCTGCACGCTCTCGGCCTGCAGCCGGGTGATGAAGTCATCTGCCCGGTTTTCACCTTTGTCGCCACCGCCGACGTTATTCCCCGCATCGGCGCCAGCATTGTCTTTATCGACATCAACGCGGATTTCACCCTTGATGTCGAAGCGGTCCGGGCTGCGATCACCGAGCGGACCAAGGCTATTCTGGCTGTGCATCTGTACGGGAAAACAGCCGATATCGTAGCGTTGCAGCAAATCTGCAGTGAATTCGGCATTCACCTTATCGAGGACGTAGCGCAGGCAACCGGCGCGGAAATCAATGGCAAGGCCGCCGGCACCTTCGGCACGGCGGGCTGCTTCAGCTTCTATCCCACAAAAAATCTCGGCGGATTTGGTGATGGCGGCATGGTTATCACCGACAATGATGAACTGGCTCACCGGCTGCGCTTGTATCGCGACCATGGCCGCGATGAAAACCGCCGCTTCGTAGAAATTGGTTACAACAGCCGGCTTGATTCGCTGCAGGCGGCTCTACTTGACCTCAAGCTGGCCAACCTTGATGAAGACAATGCCGACCGCGTCGCCAATGCAGCGTTTTACAATGGCGTGCTCAATCCCGAAGTCTTTTCACTGCCCAACGCAGGCGGCGAAGGCGAACATGTTTATAATCTTTATACGATTCGCCACCCACAGCGTGATTTGCTGCGCCAGTTCCTGAAGGATCGCCAGATCGATACGCAGATCTATTATGACCGCCCCTTGCATCTTGAGCCATGCTTCGAATACCTGGGCTACGTTGAAGGGCACTTCCCTGTTGCCGAGCAGGCCGCGCGCGAAGTCCTTTCGCTTCCCGTTTTCCCGGGCCTGACCCGCAAGGAAATGGAAGAAGTCACGCACGCCATGGAACTGTTCATGAAGACTTTTTCTCCGGCGGCAAGCTAGGACGTCTTCTTTTCGAGCGGCAGGAGCTTGAGCCATTCCTTGTAGCCTTCCGGCGACGGGTGAATGCCGTCGGGTGTCATGTTATCGGGCAGTTTTCCTTCCGCGTTGACGAAGGCCTTGTGTAAATCGATGAACTCACAGTGCTGCTGAGCGGCGAGCTTTTTGAGTTCGCTGTTGAAGGCAAGCACATGCGGATTGAGTTTGGCGAAATCCCGGCCCAGTGGAAACAGTGATTGAACATATATTTTGCAGTCCGGCAGTTGTTTATGCATCTGCGCTAGAATGCGCTTGTAGTTTAGAATCTTATTCGGCAGGGGCGTCATTTCCTGAGGCATGTTGAGCATGTTGGCCTGAATAATGTCGTTGATGCCGATCAGAATGAAAACGCGGCTGGGATGCGCCGCGATGACCGAAGTCGTCAAGCGGTCAATCAGTCCGATATATTTCCAGCCTCCGATCAAATCGCCGTTGATGCCGCGATTGACTGCCCGCTCGGAATCGGCCAATTGCGCAATTGGAAAAGCCTCGGTAATTGAGTCGCCGACAAAAATAGTAGCCCCGGGCTTCAGTTCCGCGTTTTCCTTTTCAAACAGCCGCAGGCGTTCAAAATGATGCGGCAGAATGCCGGGATACAGGCTCGTCTTCTCCTTGCCGTCGCTTGCGCGCATGGTTTCAACCTTTTGTGTTTCAGTCGTTGTGTGATTTGTTTCTGCGCAATGGCCATTTCCAAATAACGCCAGAGACGCCAGACCGGCAAATACCCATCGAAATAAACTGCGATCAACGCAATTCTCTGGTTGATGGCATGTTTTTATTTTTATCGGTGATTGAATTATTGGCACGGCCGGACTCCTGTTGAAAATCGAGCATAACAAATGCGCAAATGTGCGGAAAAAGTAAAGCGCATTCCGGCCAGACAAAAAGACAGGGATAAAAAGAAAACTGGTCTGCTGGCGGCAAACCAGTTTGAATGACAGATAATTCAATCCAAATCAGGGTCCGGGTTTGATCGATACCGTATCCGGGAAGTCAATATAGGGCGTCTCGGCATGAATCTGTTCAAGCCAATAGCTTGTCAGGCGCACATTGTATGAAGTTTCGCCGCTGGCGAGCATCGAAAGTGTGGCTGGCGAAATATCAACCGGTAATGAAGGTTCGGGATCATTCATGTCAATATACAGATTTCCAATGTCAATTTGGGGACCGGAAGGGTTGGATTTTTTATGCAGTTGTACGCGGAATGCCGTACCGACATTCTGCCATTCGGAATGCCACGCAATGCCCAGCAGACTTGATGGGCTTCCCAGGGCCATGGATTGACGAGCGGAAAAAGCCGGTTTGCTGTTAATGGCAAAATTGGCGGGGCTTTCCACTGCATATGGAACAATAAAGCTGGGATGGCCTTCCAGCCAGATGCTGACAATTCTGAGAAAATATCGGCTACTGGCTTGAATTTTGGGATCAGGCAGCAGGGCTTCATTGATCGCGGCATTGTTTGCAATGCCCAGCACTTTGACGAGTTGATGGCTGGAGTTCAAAAGTTCGAGGCGAACCGCTGTCCCAACGATTGTAGGATCGCTGGTCCATGTGGCTGAAAACATTCCATTGGTATTTGGACTCCATGTTCCACCACTGGGAGCGATGACGCTGAAAGGCAGAACAATTCCGGAATTGTCGATCGATATATTGCCATCGCTAAAATCATCAACAGGGATGCCACTCACTGGATTCGATTCAAGCCAGGCGCTGACGACACGAATTTTATAATTAGTCCCCGAAGGAACAGCTGGAACATTAATGGTGACGCTGTTATCCACACCGCAATCGAACTTGTATCCAAGCGTCATGACAAAGCTTGTGCCTCTCCATAATTCAATGCGCGCTGAAGTTCCGAATACATCGGGCAGGCATGTCCATAAAACGCTCATTGTGCCCGGGTATGCAATGGCCGATCCTCCTCCATTGGGCACCAGCACCTGGATGTAGGGTTGCACATTGGTCAAAACGAAATTGCTACTGTCCCATGTCGAAGGAGATTGGCTGGAAGTCTGACGGTAAACGCTGACCACTCGTATGAAATAAGTTACTCCTCGGGCAACATGCGGAAGCGGCGTTGTCCACTTTTGATCTGTCAGTGTATGGTCAAACGTTGTGCCAAGTGTCTCGATCAGCCCTCCTCCGCTTTGCCTCAATTCGAAACGCAGTACCGTGCCAACGATCAATGGATCGCCATGGACCGTCAGCTCAATGTCGTTGTCTACAGAGTCAATTGAAACTGTCAGCAGGGGTGCTGCAAAAGAAAATGTGATCCCATCTACATGTGCAAAATCGGACTGGGGAGAGCCGACTGTTTTTTCCAGATGTTCGCTGGCGATAATGATACTTACAGGCTCCTGTGTCTGATTAGGGATGTCCAGAGTCAAACGATTTTCATAAGTGTTTCGATCATAGGTCGTTAATGGAATAATCTGGCCTGTCAGCGTTTGGATTGAAATTTTCACCGATGCTCCCGTAAGTGCCGGATCCGAGCGCCAGGCCAATTCAAATTGTGGCGTATTAATCACTGTGCCCGGCTGGGGAGAGGTAATCTCAATTGGCGCGGCGTAAATTCTGCCAGCCAGAACAATGAGTGCCCAGACCAGAATATGTGAAAATCCAATTCGCATGAAAAATCTCCATTCTCTATCGCTGCTATGCGCAAACGATGGTTGTCTGTATTGTCCTTCTACAAAACAATACGCAAAATAAGAACTTTACTTGCGGTCAAATCTTCCAGTTCAAAAAAGAACTTATAACAGATAAAGCTAAATGGCAAATTCTGAACGCAAATTTATTTTGAATGGGATAAAAAAAGAGCCGCGACGCGCGCGGCTCTGATTTATTTTTTCCAGGAACTGAAGAATCAGCGTATTATCCGAGTTTTATCCGATTTGGCGCTTCATTTCCTCAGGCTTGTTGCAGTTCAGGTAGGCAACTTCCTTGGTAATCCGGTTGTTGCGATAAAGATCCATGATTGACCGATCCATGGTAATCATCCCATGCTTGCCGCTGGACTCAATGGTTCCCTGGATCATGTGCGTATTGCCTTCGCGCACCTGGTTGCGGACCGCGTCGGTGGCGACCATCACTTCAACCGCAATTTCGCGTCCCTTGACCTGCGACGGCAGCAGCTTCTGGCATAATACGCCTTCGACGACTGCCGCGAGCTGAATGCGAATCTGTTCCTGCTGATGGGGAGGGAAAACGTCGATGATGCGGTCCATTGTCTGCACGGCGCTCACGGTGTGCAGCGTCGAAAAGACAAGGTGGCCTGTTTCCGCCGCCGTGATCGCCGCGGCGATCGTTTCGATGTCGCGCATTTCGCCGATCATCAGCACATCGGGATCCTGACGCATGGCATATTTAAGTGCGCTCGCAAATGAAAAAGTATCTTCATTCAACTCACGCTGTTCGATCAGCCCGCGCTTGTGAGAGTGCAGATATTCGATGGGGTCTTCAACGGTGATGATGTGACAGTCACGCTCACGATTGATGAGGTCAACCATGGCCGCAAGGGTTGTTGATTTTCCCGAGCCGGTCGGACCGGTGATCAGCACGAACCCGTTGGGCCGCCGCGACAGATATTCGCAAACCCGCCCCGGCAGGCTCAGTTCCTCAAAGCCCCGAATGTTGGAATCAATGGTACGGAAGGCGGCGGCGATGCTGCCGCGCTGAAAGTGCACGTTGACGCGAAACCGGCCCATGTTGGAAACGGCGAGCGAGAAATCGAGTTCCTTGTTTTCCTCGAATTTCTGTTTTTGCATATCGTTGAGAATGCCATAGATAAGGCGACGGCATTCCTGGGGGGCTAGCACAGGACCTTCCAAATCCCGGAGGGCGCCGTGAATTCGCACTACGGGGGGGCGCCCGACGGCCAAATGAAGATCCGAGGCCTTGTTTTCAATACACTTACGCAGCATTTCGGCCATTTCATATTGCGGCAGGCCATAAGAGATCTTGGGTGGCCGACCGAACTCGGAGGCCCCGGAGCCCGAACCACTCACACCATTGCCGGAACCCGGCATGGTGGGCATTGCGCCCATAACTGTTGCATTTAAACCCATGATAATGCTCCTGCGCGGCAAGGCAAAATAAGCACGGCCGGGCCGAGCCGGCACGGCGCCTGGTATGCTCTTATCGCCCGCAAAGGCCAAAAGCTTAAAAATGATTAACGCAAATCTTTGGAACAATCTGGCGAAAGTCTGGCACCCTATCAAATAGGGGGGAGACGGCATCGGTTTTGCGTTATAAAGTGGTTACTAAAATCTTTTACCGCTGGCGGAAATATGCAATAAACAAACGCGTCATATTTTTACAAAAAAAAGACATCAGGAATACTCCATAATACATTGATGCAAGGCGGAATTGGGCTGTGAGTGGGTTTGAAATCAGTTATCGCGAAATGATCGAGCTTGCCCAGGAGGGGGTCTGGGTCTTGGATGCAAACGGCCTGACAGTCTTTGTAAACCAGGCTCTATGCGACATGCTCGGCTTTGCGCAGGATGAAATGATGGGCGCCTCGGTTTTCTCCTTCATGAGCGAGGAGTGGCTGCCCGAAGGTATGCGCAAGCTCGAGCGCAGGCGCAGCGGCATCATTGAACACTTCGATTTTCAGTTTCAGCGCAAAAATGGGTCTCCCCTGTGGGCCATTGTTTCGGCCAAGCCGATGTATGACGAACAGGGGCGCTATTGGGGTGCGGTGGGGATGTTGAATGACATCACAGAGCGCAAACTTGCCGAAGATGCCGTGCAGCAGACGACAAACGAACTCAAGCACCTGTTTCAGATGATCCCGGCCTGCATCTATAAGTACCGCCTGGAAGACGAAAAATTAATTTATCTTAGCGATAGCTGGGAACAGCTTACAGGGTTGCCGCGCGAGGCCATGCTCGCCGACTCGCGCTATTATATGCAGTTTTTAGACGAAGGTGAGGAGACTCGGAGGAATAACGCGCTCATTTATGAAGCCATGTCGAGGCTTGAGCCATACGGCGTCACACAAATTCTGCACTCGCCTCTGCGCGGAACTCGCCATACCTATGTTAGTGCCCGTCCCGCCCGCGAAGACGGCAAGGTTTATTACTATGGCACGGTCATTGACATAACCCAGCAGCGGCTTGCAGAAGAAGAGCGTCGCCTGCTCTCCATGGCGCTGGAACAATCGGCCGAAGGGATCGTGGTTTTTAATGCCGATGGCTCCGCCAAATATGCAAATCGTGGCTGGGAAACCCTTTCTGGCCAGGAGCGGGAAGCGGCCCTGGGCCGCAAGCTCACGGAATTAATCGGCTCAGGAAATCCCGCGGCATGCAGTGATGCCATCTGGCAGGCTGTGCTGCAAGGCGATATCTGGCGCGGCAATTTTGTGATGGAGCGTGCTTCGGGCGAGCAGGTCGAGCTGCATACGACGATGTCCCCGGTGCATGATGCCGCCGGCCGCATTTCACACGGCGTTTTGGTGCAGTCCGATATTACCCATGAACTTAACCTTGAGCGCCAGTTGCGACAGAGCGAGCGGCTCGGCTCCATTGGCCAGACTATCACGGGCGTTGCGCATAATCTGAAAAATATCCTGATTGCACTGCGCGGCAGCACGGCCATGCTGGACAAGGAAATCGAACTGGCCAGCCTGCACGACGGCGGGACGATCTGGAATGTTTTCAAACGCAATCTGGAGCGCCTGGCCGCGCTGGCAGAAACCATGCTTGATTACTCCCGCATGGAATCTCTTCAGCTTGCTTCTCATAATTTGAACGACCTTGTGCGTGAAATCATGGAGCAGACCAGTCACCATCCTCGCTTCTCGCATATCAAGTTTGCGGTGCGGCTTGATGACAAGATTCCTCCGCTGTTATGTGACAAGGAAAAAATATACGGAGCGATTCTCAATCTGCTGATTAATGCGGCCGATGCCTCCAAGCCCGGCCGGATGGTTGAAATCAGCACGCATCTAAATGCCGAGCAGGAAACCTGTATCCTGGATGTCGCCGATTCTGGAAGCGGCATTCCGGCCGAAAATCTTTCTAAAATTTTTGATCCTTTTTTTACAACCAAGGGAACCGACGGCATGGGAATGGGCCTGCCGCTTACGCACAAGGTAATTCACGAACATGGCGGCAGCATCACGGTGGAATCAAAACCGGGGCGCACCATTTTTTCCATTACGCTTCCGCTTTCGCAGAGTATGCAGCCGGCGCCCGGGCACGGCGAAGTTGAAATCAGCGGCAAAAAGCAGCAAACTACTTCATCGGGTGTAATCGGCTGACAGATGGAATAGTCCCAAGGATTTTTTCACCCGCCCCTAATGGCGATTCAAAGCAGCCAGACCTACAGAAATGAAAACTCGGATCCGGGTCTGCAGGTCATTTTGCGCCCCAGAAATTTGATTCCCGGCCTGTTGCCGGAATATGTGATCGAACAATTTCCGGCTACGATCGGACGTCACCCCAGCAATGCCGTCGAGTTGCCCTTCGATGCGGTTTCACGCTATCACGCGCGTGTAGAGCTGGTTGATGGCGTTCTGCGTCTGGTCGATCTAAAGTCTTCCAACGGAACTTTTATCAATGGGCAGAAAGTCCAGCTTGCGACCATTGAGGATCAGGACACGCTTGCTTTTGGCAGCCTTGAATTTTCACTGATCACGCATGATCAGCTTGCTTCGCGCATCGAGCCGGGGGCCACCGAACGCAATACGACCAGTGTCCATTTTTTGCAAAATGACGAAGCGCATCAGACCGTCTATCACACGGAACTGGCGGAAGATAGTTCTCATGCCTCCATCGTCACGGACGAGGAAATAACCAACGAGGAACAGCTTAAGAAAGCCAAGAAGCGCCTGGTGACGCTGTATCGCCTGCAGGACGTGCTGCGTACGCAGACCGATGAAGTAAAATTGCTTAAACGCGTGCTTGAACTTGTTTTTGAAGTTTTGCCGGTGGACCGCGGAGTGATATTGACGCGCGATCTGGCCGACCCTTCCTCGTTCCGGCCGATCAGCATCAAGACCAACCGGCCCAATGCCCACGAGAAGATCGGCATCAGCAAGACGATTTTGCAGCGGGCTCTGCGCGAGAAGGTTGCCATCCTGACCCGTGATGCGGCTCAGGACGAGCGTTTTAATGAGTCCGAAAGCGTCCTCGCAAGCAAAATGCGATCGGTGATGTGCGTGCCCCTGATCAGCGTACGCCACGTTTTTGGTTTTCTGCATCTCGACACTACCGATGCTGTGCGCAGCTTCAATCAGGAAGACCTTGCCTTTGTCGCAAACGTGGCGGGCGAAGTCGCGATGCACATGCACAATCTGCGCATGCTGAATGAAAAAATTGTCTCTGAGCGCATGGCTGCCATTGGCCAGACCATTACGGGCATGGCGCATAACATCAAGAACATTCTGGTGCTGACGCAGGGCGGCATCGACATGATGGAAAAGCGCCTCAAGAAGAAGAATTACGATGCGCTGGAAGAAACGTGGTCCGTTGTGCGCCGCGGCGTGGAGCGCATGAACCGCCTGACAGCCGATATGCTTGATTATTCGCGCGCGCGCCGCGTGGAGAAGAAAAAGAGCAATATCAACGATTTGCTGGAGGAACTCTGCACGACATTTCAGGATGACATGCGCCGCCGCGACATCATTTGTGAAGTCATTGCCGACGAGGAGATTCCCCCGCTCCTGCTCGATACGGATGGGCTCGACAAGGCCATCACGAATTTAATTATCAATGCGGTCGAAGCAAGCGAAGCCGGCGGACGCATCACATTGCGCTCGGGTTTGGATGAGGAACATAATCTGACAATCACGGTGGAGGACGAAGCCGGCGGAATCCCCAGGGAAATCCTGCCCCGCATATTCATACCATTCTTCACCACCAAGGGATCCAAGGGATCCGGGCTTGGGCTGGCGATGACCAGAAAATTCATCGACGATATGGGCGGCCGCATCGACGTGCGCTCCACCGAAGGGGTGGGGACCGCGTTCATTATCACTCTGCCGATCAACTCAGCCAACCCGCGCCTGGCCAACGATGCCACGCGCGATAGCGACTCCAGAGGCCGCTAACGATTTCATATTATTCCTCAGGCGGCGCCATACCCCCGGGTGGCATGCCGCCCGGCATCATTCCCGGCATTCCCATGGGCGGTTTTGGCCGCGGCGAGCTCTTTCCCAGAACGATGTTCAGCGCTTCGACAAGCGCTCCGGTCCGCGTCTTGTCAATGGCATAGTATTCATTCCCTCCCTTGCTGACATAGGAGTACTTGAGTTCCTCGCCGCCCATGCCAAGCCGGGCAAGCTCCTTGCCGCCCGAATCAAACAAAGCGATCTGCTTCGGTGGGTGTTCCAGTTTCTGTGTTTTGATCAGAACAAGATCGTTCTCGATTTTGGGATTGATCGTCCGTGCCCAGGCGAGGGAAGTGAAGCTGTAAAGAAGGCCCGTCATCCTGGCTCCCTCCACTTGAAGCGGCTTTCCATCCTTGCCCGGGCTTGTGCTCGTCCACGCGCCTGCGGCGGTTTTGTTCAGCACAAGCGTGTGGCTATCTTCGGTAATTTCCACCTTTTGCACGGCATCTTCGCTGAAATTGAAGAGCGTTTTATCAACCAGTTGCTCACGCGTGAGATAGAACTGGCCCGGGTCTCTCCAATCGAGGCCGACATATTGTCCGGTGGCGGGTACGAAGCCATAAACAAAATCTTCGGCTCCCTCGCTCTTGCCGCTCCGCAGCGTTTCGGTCGTTGTGCCGTTCTTGTTGCTGAGAGTGATGTCGAGATTGGGATCGTCCAGCCCCGATTTATCCGTCGGCGGGGGCACAGCGAGGAATTTCTTTGCGCGCAAGTTGGCCAGCGTCGAAATCGTGGAGCTGATTTTGGCCTGATCCAGCCGGGTGATACGGTCGTCTCCGAAATGCCATTGTCCGGCCGAGTCGCGCACCAGCGTGATTACATTCTTGCGTACTTTGAAGACTGCCTTGCCGACTTCGGCAGCCGAAATGGAGAAGATTTCCTTGGCCCGGACATCATCCAGCGTCGGCTGGGCTTTTTCCAGCAGCGACTTTGGCAGCGCAAATACTCCCGGATCATCGACAAGCCGTGCATAAATCTTGTTCGCATCGGTTGCCAGCGGAATGCCGAGCTCAAGTGTACGCAATGACTTGCTGGTGGCCGGGTCCGATCCCGCAATATACAAAGACGCCTTCCAACGTGGCTTATCGAGTCCATATTGAGCAAGATTCAGCGAAGTCGAATCAACGAAGTCGCTTCGCTTGGCGTTGTTGATTTCGCCAAGAATGTCTCCAATCTTGGTGGCATCAGCCTTCCCCTGCGCCGGAGCCTTCAACTGCCACTGGCTGTTGACGTTCGCCAGTTCAACCGTCGTGGTCGTTCCGACGATGGTGAGAGAAGTCGCTTCACTTGCAACTGCCGGGATTGCGCGCTTGTCACGCAGATCGTTGGGTGTCTTGTTAAGCTGGCTTTTAACAGAAGTAGGAACCGTGAAGACCGATTTTTCCTCGCCAATGCGCGCATAGCTTTCGGAATTGTCTGGTGTGTCGGCCCCCAGCGCGAATTTTTCAGCATATTTGTCGCCAGAGGCCTCGATTTCGGCGTGGACGGCCGGGGTTTTCAAACCATACTCGTCGAGCTTCGCGTCAGTAACATCAAACGGATCCTTCTTTTTGGCGCGGTCCAGCTCATCAAGGATTTGATCGACGGCCGCTTTGTCGGCTCGAACAGCCACAGGTGCAGTCAATGTCCAATTGTTTCCAGTTTTCTTGAGCGTGGTGGACTGTGTGGCGGTTCGCACTGTCAGGTCGGTGATTTTTTCCTTCGCGGGCGCCACAAGCCGGCTCACCGCATCCTCATGAGCGGTCTTTTTTTCGACGCGTTGCTGATCCAGGTAATAAGCCCCCGCAGCCACCGCGAAGACGATGAGAATGAGAAGAGTCTTTTTAAATGACATGGGAACCCTCTGACGATGAACTATCAATGCGGCCTATTAATTCGGTCTGTCAACGCGGCCTGGTAATGCGAGATGATGAACACAAACTTCCGGATCGAATATGAATTACGATCTTCACTCATTGTCCGGCGTTCATCGTCCTGATTTAACTCTTGCGTCGTGCAAGTGAGTAACTGATGCCTCCAATGAAAAGCAGGCCGGGCACAAGCCCCACGCAGACGGCAAAGATCATGCGGATCTGCGAATCCTTCAGGACGAGCGGCGTGCCTTCGATACTGCGCGGCGCCACGTCAATCTTGTCTGTCTGTTCGGTCAGCCAATTCACAGTATTCAGCATCAGATGCGCTGCGATGGGCTGGCTTTGCAGCAGCTCATCCTGAATAAGAATGCTCGTGCCATAAACCACCAGTTTGGTTCCTCCGGCGCTGTCGTCCTTGGGTTGCTTCGCCATGCCCGGCATGGTTGGCGGCGCCGGTTTGCTGACCGCTGCGCCGATGGTCTGCTCCTTCCACTCGTTCTCTGGAGGAGGGGAGGGCTTGCCGCTCGCAATGATCGTTTTCAGATCCTGAGAGAAAGACCTGTCGCTTGATTTGATCAGCTCCGTCATTGTGAGGCCCTTCGCGGGGGTCGGGCTTTGTTCCACGGGACGGCTCATCGAAAGGAGCATTTGCGATTTGAGTGACTTCGTAATGGGCTGATCCTGATTGAACCATGAGACAAGCGGAATGAAGCCGCGATCCGTGGTCAAATCGATGATGACCTTCTCGGGAAGCGAAATGCCGTATTTGCCCAGCACGTTCATAAGGTTGGTGAGCGGGACGGGAGTCTGCGCCTGCGGAACATCAACGCAGACGAGAACCTTGCCCCCTTTGCTTAAATAGTCATCCAATGCGACGCTTTCCGTCTGCAGCAGGTCGCTGACCGGTCCGGCGATCACCAGCATGCTGGCGTCCTGAGGAACGGCTCCCGATTTCGCAAGATTGAGTTTATCGGTATCCATACCACGGCCAGTCAGAAACTGGCGGAAAGCGGCGAGCGAGGGCTCTGGGTTTTCCTGATTCTGACGCATGCGGGACGGTTGGTCATAGGCCACTTCGCCATGGCCGGTTAGAAAGTAAAGCTTGGGCCGCGTCTCGCGTGTGATCTCGATAATCGCATTGGTGATCGTGCTTTCGGAATTCTGGCCGAAAAGTTCGCCAAGGGTCACCTTCTTGCTGTGCTGGCGATCGGTTTGAATAAACACATCCCCATCGCGCACGCCGTCGCCCAGCTTCATCGCCTCGCCGCGGTCCTTGCGCGAATCAAGGAAAACCCATTTGATTTTCGGCATGTTGCTGTAAAGCTGCTGGATATCGCGTATGCCTCCGGAGTTGGAGGCTTGCGGAGGAAGCAGTATGGAAATCGTCACTTCCTTTTCCAGACTCTTGAGATACTTCTCGCTTTGCGGAGAAAGGCTGAACAGGTGCTGCTTGGTCAGATCCTTTTGCCACGTATACTGGCGCGCGAAGAGGTAGGCCACGACGCAGATGCCGGTCACCATCACCGCGTAGAAAAAGACGTGAAGGTAATACTTGAGATTGGCCAGCTCCGCCTTGATGAACAACAGCATGAAGAGGAGCAGGCCGACAATAACCAGTATGTTCGACGTCAGATCAAAGGACGCATGATAGATGGCGATGCCAAAACCGCCCAGGATGCAGAGAATGCCGACGACGCCGACCGTGCGGAACAATACCTGAAGTTTTGAGGTTTGATTTGCGGGCATGAACTAGAGCCTCCAGCGGCGCGCGTCAAGCGTCTTGGTGCCGATGAATAAAAATAGGAACGAGACCAGGATATAGAAGGCAAAATCCTTGAACAGGATGATGCCCTTGATGAAGTTTTCGATATGCTGCGAAATGGCGACTTCCTGCAGAATCGATTTGGCGGTCGCGTTTTCGGGCGCGTATTCACCCATGAAGTACCAGAGCAGCAGGCCGATCAGCGTAATGATTCCCGCGCTGATCTGATTTTCACTCATCGCGCTGGCCATCACGCCGAAGGCGCTGTAGGTGGCATAGAGCAGGAATAAGCCCACCCAGCAGGAGAAGACGATCGGCCATTCGGGAGCGATGCTGTCCACCGGGTTGGGGGAGCGGCCGATCCACCACACCATGAACGGATAAATGGCTGAGATGACAATGATGAACACGCCGATCGTGAGCAGCGCGAGATATTTACCCATCACGATCGCCCAGTCGCTGATCGGGCACGTCACGAGCAGCTCGAAGGTGCCGCGGCTTTTTTCTTCGCTGATGAGGCGCATCGCCAGCATCGGCACGGAGAAGAGCACAATGAAGTTAAGAACGCCGAAAATGCCGCGGATAACCACTGCGGTGATATTGGGAGCTTCGCGCTGCTGTCCCATCATCGCGTATTGCTGCGACATCTGGCATTGCATGCTGAAACCGCGGAAGATGTCCTGAAACAGATAGCCGGCCATCAGAAAAATCAGCGCCAGCACGACATATGTGCTGGGCGATTGCATATAGGCCTTGAGCTCTTTCTTGTAAATGGGCCAGAAACCAAACATGAATCAAGCGACCTCCCGCTGGGTGGAAATAACACGCAGGAAAATATCTTCCAGCGAAAGACCTGTGCTGGTGAGTTCGAGCAGATTGTGTCCGCCCTGGACAAGCGCGCGGGCGATTTCAGCTCGCGGGTTGGCGCCGCTTGTCACTTCAACGCGATAAACATTGGCCTGCGCTCCCTGCGTGCGCTCATGCGTCACGCGCGTCACGCCTGGCACGCGGTTCAGGACTTCCTGAACCTGATACTGCACCCCTTCGGCCGTAACAGTAATCGCCGTTCCACCGGCGAGCGAACTCACGAGATTCTCCGGTGTACCCTGGGCTTCGATCTGCCCACGATTAATAATGATAACCTTCTGGCAGGTCATGCTGACCTCGGGAAGGATGTGCGTCGAAAGAATAACCGTGCGGCGCCCCGCCATGCTCTTGATCACTTCGCGGATGTCATGAATCTGCCGCGGATCGAGACCCACTGTCGGTTCGTCGAGCACCAGAACCTTCGGATTTCCGAGCAGCGCCTGGGCAAGCCCGACGCGCTGGCGGTAACCTTTGGACAGATTGCGAATGATCCGTCCTGCAACATCGCGCAGGCCGCATTCGTCGATCGCCTCGTCCACATAGCCTTTGAGCTTGCTGGATGGATAACGCTTGATCTCGCCCATGAAGCGCAGGTAATCGCGTACGTACATGTCGAGATAAAGCGGCGCGTTTTCCGGAAGGTAGCCGACGATCTGCCGCGCCGCAAACGACTGCTTGGCAACATCGTGCCCGCCGATCAGCGCCGTGCCGCTTGTGGCCGGAGTATAGCCGGTCAGGATGCGCATCGTCGTGGTCTTGCCGGCGCCGTTGGGGCCAAGAAATCCGAGAATTTCGCCTTCCCCGACCGAGAAGCTCACGCCATTGACGGCGCGCGTCAGGCCATAGACCTTGACAAGGTTCTGGACCTGAATCATTGCCCGGCCGGAAGATGCTGCGGCTGTGTCTGGTTCAGCCATGGTTTACCTGCTCCCTGCTTGCCGGCGCCGGGATGAAATCATCGAAGCCGGATAATTGATTAGATGATACTAAGCTGATCGTTAACAAACCGCAAAACACGGACGGTTCAGCCCGTTACCCGCGCGTTGCAAAGTTTGTTCCGATTGACGTTTATGGTGAGAAAAGTAGCTAATTGCAAGCACAACAACCAATACAATCCTGTCTTTTTTAAAGGACCCTTGGGTCCATAGCGGATTATAAAGAGCATCCGACGTCAAATTGTCCCAATTTCTTTTCAAAATGCCGCATACTCTAACCCCAAACAAGAAAGTGAAATTTGTGTCTAAATGTATGGCAAACCAGGTACTGAGCTTTCAGATAATCAGAGGATTGGGCATGCGCATCAGCCTTTTACAGATGGTTTCGACAATACTGCTTCTGGCTGCCGCAGCGGCCTCAAGGGCCCAGGGGCTCGCGGATGATTTTTCCGGCAACGAAATTAATCCTCAAAAATGGCTCATCAAGCAAGCGCCCGGCGGGAGCTGGAAAATAGGAGAAGGGGCGCTCAAATTTGAATCCACGACGACGGCCACACAGTGGAATACGTGGTCAGTGTCGTCGCAGACTTCGTTTCCGCGCACAAACGAACGCGGGCAATGCCTGCGCGTCACATTCGATGTCAAGCAATCAGCCGGCTCCATGTATGTAGCCGGCCTGGCCGCAGCCAACGGCGAGTTCGATTTTAAGCAGATGAATTATCTTTTTCATGACACAGGAACGCAGATTTGCCCGCTCGCATGGACTTCCTTTGGAAGCGAATGGAAACCGACATTGCCAAATGCAGGAATCAAATCATGGGTTTCGCTTCGCCTGACGCTCGACGGCGCCAAAGGCGCGCTCTATGAAATGAATGATGGGATTGGATGGAATGTTTTGCGCGACGAGCGCGGCAGGCAAGGTGACGCAAGTACATCCTACAGGTTCGCAGTGTTGGTGGCCAATCCCCAAGGGCAGCCTTCGCAGACAATGTGGCTGGATAATGTGCGCGTCGAATATGTAGATGCGCCGCCAGCCGCAAAACCGATTGAAGAAGTGCCCGCATCCATTTCGGTGAGCACGGCCCTGAGCATGGCCTTGGAGCGAAAAGAAAAAGTCGACCTGGCCGGCGAGTGGGATTTTCATACCGACCCTGATAATTCAGGGCAGATTCAGAAGTGGTACGAAACGGACCAAAAAGGTGTGAAGGTGCAGGTTCCGTTGCCGTGGCAACTCGCCGCTCCACAATTCTCAGATTATGCAGGCGCGGCGTGGTATATGCGCACAGTTAAATTGCCGGGAAGCTTTGCGAATAAGAGGATCCTGCTGGTTTCTCACGGCATCGCAACCGACGCCCGTGTCTGGATCAACGGTCACTATGCCGGCGAACGGCGCAGCGTGTCGCAAAATCCATTCGCAATCGATATCACCGCCTTTGCCAAACCTGGCGAGAATAATTCGATTGCAATCCGCGTCGTCGATCCCCCCGGCGGATTTATTCAGGCGCTTGTGGGCGTGCGCGCCAGCGGCCTGTGGCATCCAATCTGGATTGAGGCAACAGGACAGAGTCATATTGCAGATGCTTATATCAAAACCGATTTGGACCAGAGTTCGGCGACGGCCCGGCTGCAAATTCAAACAACCGCCACGGAAGGCAACCGCCTGCAGGCCCGCATCACGTGTACCGCGCCCGGCGGCGAAACCTCCGAGAGCATTGCTGACCTTCAATCAAGGGCTGGCCAGCAGGAAAATCTGCATTCAATCAGTGTGCCGCTCAAGCTTGCAAAGGCCGTTGCCTGGTCGCCCGAAGAACCGCAGCTTTACCATGCGGAGATAAAACTGAGCGCGGCCAACGGCGAAATATTGGATCAAGGCTCGGTTGATTTTGCATTCCGCAAACTCGAAAACCGTGACAAGCATATCTGGCTCAACAACAAACCCTATTATCTGATCGGTGGGGGTCTTGACCCGGGGCCGTACGGCGGCATGCTTGATGTCAACTGGCATCAGCCGCCGCCGTACCATCCAATGACTGATGAAGAGATTCAAAAAAATATCCGAGCGATCAAGAGCCTCGGCATTAATTTCGTGCGCTGCACGCTGCGGCCGGCGCCTCCGCGATTTCTCTACTGGGCGGATAGACTGGGACTGCTCGTATGGCAGGAGTCACCTTGGTATGAAGGCTACCTTGCGGGAGCCGATCAGCATGTCGACCCGGTGAGCTTCGGCAAATTTGAGCGTCAGTGCGCCGAAGTCATGCTGCGCGACCGCAACCATCCTTCGCTGGCGATGTATGGCCTGTTCAACGAGGGCATTCCTATCAAGATCGATCCGGAAAAACCGCTGCGCGAACTATTTGATCTGCTGAAATCGCTCAACCCTGGATGCTTCATTCTTGACACGTCCGGCGGAAAGCAGCCCGGCGTGCCGAATTTCCCCGAGAATCATCCCTGCACCGACATCGAAGATGTGCATACCTATCCGCATTTTTATCAATTCACCGAAGCTCATGATTTTTTCAAGACGAACCGTTCGTATGGCAAGCCTGTGCTGATCACCGAATTCGGTTCGATTCCCTATATTCACGACATTGATAAAATCCGGCGAATATGGGGCGGCAAGTTGCCCCCCTGGGCCACGGCGATGGGATCGGCCTATGCCACCTACTTCAACGGCGGCTACGAAGATCGCTTTTACCGCTGGGGGCTCGACAAGGTTTTTGGCGGCATGCATGCGTTCGCCCAGGCGTGCGACAGTTATTATTATGAAGGTTTGAAGCTGCATACCGAATATATGCGATTAAATCCGGAAATCAGCGGCAATGTCGCGTGGATTTGCGAATCATGGCCGCACCCGACCGGAGTCTTCGATTATTTTCTCGACAGGAAAAATTTTGCGGATGACCTCGCCAAAGTCTGGACGCAGGATTTGGTGATTCCTGAAATCGAAGGCCGCAGAAACTTTTGGAGCGGCGAGACGGTGCGCGTCAATTTGCACGTCTCGCATTACGGCGACGCCCAGCCGCTCAAGGCAGCGATTCACTGGCGGCTGGAAGGGACTGATCTGGCCGGCGACCTGGACGAAGCGGGTTTTGCAGCCAGTGATGTAACCACGGCCGGAACGATCAAGTTTCAGGCTCCTGAAGTCAACAAACCGCTCGCCTCGAAACTGATAGTGCAACTGCACAGCGGCGATAAGGTCTATTCTGAAAATGAAATCAGGGTCTATTTCTATCCCGCGGCATGGCGCGTGCCGGCGAAGGCGCGCTTTAGTTCTGAAATCGATTCGCGCCGTTTCGAAACCGCACCGCCGGGCACGGGCGTCCTTGTCACCACGCGGCTCAATGACGAAACAACGCAGGCGCTGGCCAAAGGCGAAACGGTTTTGCTGCTGGCCGATTCTTCCAGCGCGGCAGCATTGCGGCGCCATGGCCTTGTGCTTGCCGGACGCGAGCAAAGCATCCACACCGCAACATATTTCATCAAAAAAGATCAGAGCATTGGCAAGGAGTCAGGCCCAAAGCTGTTTGATCGTATCCCATTTGATAATCCGCTCACGTGGCCATTCAAAACGGTCTGGCCGAAGCACACGCTGTTCGGCATAAAGCCTGAACAAAAAGACGACATGCTGGCCGGCGCGTTCGGCATGATGATTTCGTTCAAGCCGCGCGACGAAAACGGCAATGAGGTTAATGGCGAAGTGAATGCCACGATCCTGCAATGCCGCCTCGGCTCCGGACGGCTACTGATCGCAACGTTCAATCTGCTGGATGGTTATCTCGACGACCCAGTCTCGACGATCATGTTGAATGACCTGATCGACTATGCGAGCAGGGGTTTCGAGCCGGCTTTTGTCGTTGAAATAAATTTAATGCTTCACCGTAATATCGCCGGGGCTTGTGCTGCCCTTGCGTGGATCATATTCCAGCGCGGCGGCATCGTCTTTCATATCCGGACCGACGCTCCAAAGTTCAAACGCCATCCCATCCGCCGCCGGGCGATAATGAAATGGCTCGCCATTGAATGGATCGGTCTGCTGTTTATCCAAATAAGTCGGAACCAGTTCATTCAGCGCCGGGGGATAGTGTCCCTTATCAAGCTTGTAAGCAGCCAGCGCCGTGGCCATGCGTGCCTGATAGAGGGCAGTGCGGGCAATCAGGTAACGGATATTTGTATTCATTTGATCGTCTTTGAATTGAAGCAGTCGTGACTGAACAAAATTGCCTGCATCGCTGGCTGCTTTAATGGTAGTCGTGCCGCCGGCATTGTTGGGTTCCCGGCTAACCATGTGCGCGAGATTCGCTTCCGCGGCTTGCATGATTTTGCTCAGCTCTTCCTGATGTTTGGCGGGATCTCTTTTCCAGTAAGGCGTTTCGTAAAATAGCCGTTGCGCATCCCAGAATTTTTTCGTTTCGGTCAGAATCTGGTCATGCTGGGCCGCGATTTGCTCAGCCTTGATATTTTTGCCCACCCATTTACCGGCTTCGGCGGGGTTGTTCCGCGCCTGATTGACAATCCAATCGGTCGCTGCGGCCGGAAAACCCCAGAACGAATCGAAATAAGGCTCGTGCGAAGCATCGATTTCCTTCAGGCGGATTTGCAGCTTGGTCAGTGCATTCATATCCAGATGACCGCTCGCGGCAAGCCGGCCGAGCTGTTCCAGGGCTGATTGCTCGAGGACGGCGGAGATGAGCGCGCCAAGCATGACGCAATCGTGTACGCCGTAATCGCGCGCTACCGTCAATGCATCAAGGTAATCGGTCAGTGCCTGGTCATAGAGCTCTTCGCTTTCGAGATAACGGCCTTCCAGGCAAAGCAGCTTGACGCTCGTTTGTGCGTAAAGAAAATTTGGAACCGGAGTTTGCGGCCCGGTTTCCCAGCTCGCATTGCGCGCGTAATCCAGCGCGATTCCTTTACGCAATTCTTCAAAAAACACTTTGTACCGTTCAAACAACGGCAGCAATTGCCTGCTTTCCTCGCTCCAGCCCTGACTCAAAGTTTTATCAATCAAGTGAACCTGATTCATCTCGGGGGTGCTTCCCATCAGCCAAACCGCCGTGGCGTAATGAATCATCGCATTGTCCTTGCCCTCTTTTTCCTTCATTTTGAGCAGAGCATTCAGGATCGGATCATCCTTGGGAATCTGCCTGGCTACCGGAAACCGCCTCTCCAATCCGGAGGTATTGCCATGATCCTTCAGGTAGAGTTCCTCCGTAATGTCACCAGTCGGCATCTCTCCTTTTTTGAAGCGGCCAACGATTGCACGCCCATCGTCGTTCTTGCCGTCCGGGCCGACGCTGTAAATCACACCCATGCCTTTTGTTGTATTAAGGCGATAGCGAACCGGATTGCCCGGCAAAAAAGTATCTTCGGGCATGGCCACATTCTGGGGTACCAGCTCCTTGAGCACTTCCAGGTTTTCTGGAAGCGAACGGTGCTTGATATACCACGCCTCGACGGCGTTTTTCACCGGCGCCAGGGCTTCCTGCTGCGCTTTCACTTTTGCGCTCAGTTCCTGGTCTTCGTAAACTTGATATCTTTCCAGAATGATCGTTCTGACAACGTCCCCTGTGCTCGCCGAGCCATTGGTCGGGTCATAGGCGACCGCGCCCAGCCCATCAATCCCATCGGGCCCCACGCTGTAAATGCGCAGCGTTTTGAAATCGGGAGCAACACACATCTTAAGAAAGCCTGGACCGGGGTTAGGCGGAGCCTGACCAGCCGGCGGCTGCCAGTTTGGCGGAATCGCATCGGCAAATGGATCGAGAGGCAGGTTTGAAACATAGGAAACCGGAGTGGTCAATGTCTGCATCAATTCGGGAAAGCTTCCGTAATCGGTCCTATAGGTTTCCAGCGCGACATGCAGGCTGCGCAGATCAGCGTCGGTCTGCTTGACGCGCTCGGCTGTTTGATTTTCTTTTGATGGCTCTTCGGCGTGCGATTCGTTGCGGAATCCAAGGCCGACCGACAGGCCCAGCAATGCAATCAAGGCCAGACCGCTTGCGGCGGCGGGAGTTAACCTGGAAGAAAACCGCAGCGGATTTTCCATCAGCGCGGCGATGCGCTTGCCGATCTGTGTGCGCGTGGCAAAAAGTCCCGTGGAGAATGAAGGCCTGGTGCGGGCGTGCTGGTTTTCGAGAACTCGAAACAACTCTTCGGCATAGCGCTTTGCATCATGGGAATCGCGCAGTAGCGCACGGTCACAGGCCATTTCCATGGCTTCTTCCCAGCGGTGCCCGGCCCACCAGACAGCGGGATGAAAAAAGAACAGAATTTCTGCGCAGCGGCGCACCGCAAGCCCGATGGGGTCATGCATTTTTGCGTGCATCAGCTCGTGGCGCAGAAACCAATCAGCCGCCTGATTGTGTACGTCATCCGTGAGCGATAGTGGAAACAACACGACCGTTCGCATTAGTCCAAGCAGGGCCGGTGATTCCTGTTCGGTTGTGATGCGCAATTGCGGAATGCGACGCAGCCCGATTTCCCGTGCGATGGAAAGATATTGATCTTCAAGCGCTTTCGCCGGTGCGGCGGAAGTATTACACAGTTGCCTGATGCGTTGCCGGTCGCGCAGCGTCAAGACCAGCAATATTCCAGCACCAATGAGCCACAAGCTTGTGAGCCAGAAACTGAATGGCAAAGACGAGAATGCGGAATGCGCCGTTGATGAATTTGAATTCCCAGGTTGCGCAGGCTCGGGTTTGCTTTTTCCTGCGCGGGCCGGTTTTGCATTTTCAGCCGCTGTCTGTTTTACGGCAGGCGCCGAATGCATTTCTCTGGATTGCTGTTCAAGCAATGCATCGAGTTCATGTTGAGCAGTGGAACTTAATGTGGTGATGGATGGGTTGTGATGCGGCGCGCGGAGCAAAAACAGCGGCAGGGGAGTTCCGATCATTAAACCCAGAACCGGCTTGGCGAGGACCAGCAGCCATAGCAGTGCCTTCACGCGTGGCGTCTTGATCCGCGCCAGCTTGATAATCAACGCGACGGCCAGACAAAGCATTGCAAGCTCGAGGCTCGTCAAAAAAAGCCGCGAGAGCAATGGACTGCCAACAACAATATTTTCGATGATCCATTCGCTCATGGCTTTTTCACCTCATCCTTTGGATTGGGTTCGGAGGAATTCAGCAGCTTGCGCAGTTCCGCCAGTTCGCACTCGTCCACTTTTTCATTAGAGAGCAGATGTGCCATCAGGCGTTGCGTCGAGCCGCCGAAAAAATCGCTGATAACCTGATGCAGCGAACGATTGGCGACCGCCTCCTGCCTGACGCGCGGGGCAAACCGCAACGCTCGCTCGATCGTTGGAATCGGTTCAATGAAGCCTTTCTTGCGCATGTTGGCCAGCACGGTGTGGATCGTTGTGGCGGCCAATGGTCTCTCGCTGCCCAGTGCCTCGCTCACTTCCGCGGCAGTTGCACTGCCTCGCTCCCAGATGATCTTCATTAATTCCAATTCGAGCCCCGTCAGCTCGGAGGCGCTGTCGGCATTCTTTTTTTTCTTGAATCCCATCGTTAAGCTCCACATCCGTAATTTATACTCTATAAATATAGAGTAATTCTACAATGTCAACGAATACTTTTGTTGATCTGGAAAATCTAATGATTATTTACTTGGAAAGCCAAAAAACGAACACGGAAAAGTTATCCACAAAAAAATGCAGATAAGCGCATTTAGCCTCTTGACTTTTTGGTGGGGAAATTGGACTATTCGTGACTTTTCGTGGGGCGCTGGCCCAGACTTTTAAAAAATTGAGGTGTTGAGTGGGGTTTCAGGGTCTTTCAATCCTTTCCTCGCTTCCTCAAACATCAGATGCTGGATCAACGCTTCATTGGCATGGAACAGATGACGGTCGACGAGAAGTTTCGCGTCGGCATCCCATCGAAGTTTATGCCTATGTTGCGCAAGATCGATCCCTCTGAGGATCTGCAGGTTGGGCTGGTTCTGACGCCCGACCGGTCGATCAAAATCATGCCGATGCCTGCGTTCAACAGGATGCTCGAACGCTGGGAAAATTACAACGAATCGTTTGAAGAAGAGAGGCTGCTACTGAACCTGGAACCGGCCACGGCCGAAGTGGCGGGGCTGGACAAACAAAACAGGATCAAGCTCAACCCGTGGATGTTGCGCAAGTGCGGAATCTCCCGCGACGTGGTGGTGATCGGATCAAGGGATTGCCTGCAGATCTTCAGCGACCAGGTCTATGACGAATACTACGACGTCTCGCGCAAAGACTGGAGCAAGGCCGGCAGCGCGGCGGCCAACCGCCAGGCGGGGCAGCAACTGAAAAGAAATGACTGAAACTCAGCCGGCGTATCACGAGCCGGTGCTTTTAAAGGAGGTGCTCGACATTCTTGACCCCAGGCCCGGACAGGTTGTGGTGGACGCCACGCTTGGGCATGGGGGACATAGTCTGGCCATCCTGCAACGTTTGGGCGTTGAAGGGCGCCTGGTCGGGATCGAAGGGGACCCGTTCATGTTGGCAGCCGCTCGCAAGCGGATCGAGTCGGCTGCAATCTCCCGCTCCCGTTACACGCTGGTTCATGCTGATCACGCTGACCTGCTCCCGGTGCTCGCTGAAGCTCTCGTTGATGATCCGCACCCCGATGCGATCCTCTTCGACCTGGGCCCTTCAACTCCCCAAATACTTGATCCGGCTCGCGGCCTGAGTTGGACAAGCGATGCAGCTCTCGACATGCGGAGAAATCCGGAAGCGGGAGGCATCAGCGCCGCGGAGATCTTGAACGAATGGGGCGCGGATGAGCTGACGAGACTGTTCAAAGATGTTGGGGACGAGCGTTGGGCCAGGCGCATTGCGCAACGAATTGTTGAAGAACGCGGGAAGGGGGCAATCAAAACCGGCAAACAGCTTGGCGAGTTGGTGAAGGCGGCGATCCCACGTAAGGCGTGGCCACCGAAGACGCATCCGGCAACGCGCGTATTCATGGCGCTGAGGATCGAAGTCAACCGCGAACTGGAAACGCTGAAAAAGATTCTGCCCGAGGCATTCAGTGCCCTGAAATCAAAGGGAAGATTGGCGGTCATCACATTTCATTCCGGGGAGGATCGCATTGTTAAGGATTACTTCCGCGAGATCACAACAGGAAAACAGGCGCCGTGGCCGTTGCCGCAAAATGAAGAGGAATCCCCGGCGCGGCTGCTGACGAAAAAAGGGATCACTGCAAGCGAAGAGGAAGTTGAGAGGAATCCAGCAAGCCGGTCAGCAAGGTTGAGAGGAATAGAAAAACGATGAACTCGGAACGATGAACACAGAAAGAAATTTTCGTGCTCGTCATCGTACTCGTAATCGGAAATGAACAAAGAAAGTGTTTGAACGGATAAGGCGCAGAAGAAGATGTCCAGAATTACACAGTGCGTAACTTATTCGGGACGGGTAACCCCGGCCCTGCCTTTGACCAAAATGGTCCAGGTGCTCGCCGCGCTGGCGATTGTGGTTGTCTTTTTTATCGCGCATCTGAACCTGCGCTTCAGCATCAACCGTCTGCAGACAGAAACAATTCGGCTGCAAACCCGGCATGACGAAGTCAAGGCGGAGATTGGCAGACTCAGCGCGCAGAATGAAGCCATGAAGCAGCCCGACCGGCTGCATAAATATGCGCGTTATGAGCTCGGCATGGTTCCGATCAGCATTACGGAAAAGGAAACGCTCACCATCCCGACGGACATCAATGCGAAGTATGCTTTGGCGCGCGCAGCGCGCCGGCAGGCGCCGGTTTCGCCTGAAGACAGGCTGCTGCAGGAACGTGAAATTTGGCTTTCGGCGATGGGCCAGCGCATGGGGCTGTCATCCAAGGCCCAGGCAAAGGAAACGAAATAACCTTGGTGATAATGCTAAATGATGAAGAGAAAGAAACCGGAGATAATATCGAAAGTTTTCAAATTAGAAAAAACAATTGAATTTGAGCTTGGAGCAGAAATTTCTGAAGCATTTGATTGTTTAAGAATACGCATCGAAGTATTAAAAAATCTTAAGGGGAAAAATAAATATTTCGTTCGAGTTTTGAGAAGTGAGCTTTTTAGAATCCAGCCGACTTTTCCTCAGGCAAAGGATGGAAAGCCCAAACACCAGCCGTGTGACGAGTTTATATGGGTAGCAGAATATTGGTTGTTTCCAGGCAAGACTCATAATTCCGAAGTGACCGCAGTTAATGCAACGGCTGCTCTCAATCAGGCACTCAAAGGAATTGAAAAGAAATTGAAGACTCTCTTGAGGTGAAACCGCGCGGCGCGACGCGCACATGACAGATTTCGCCGGAGGAATTATTTCTCCGGGTTCGAGTTTGCTTCTTTCCATGGCTTTTTGACCGGCTGCCCTTCTTCCGTTACTGCCTGAAGCACCGCAGCCATTTCACTGAGGCCGCAAGGGCTGGCCTGGCCAGCCTGGCCGGATCACAGAGATCCCACGGCGCCCGTTCCGGTTCCTGCTCCCGTTGCTTTTGTTCCCGCAGACCGTTGCCGCTCCCGTTGCCGCTCAAATCGCAGCTTCGCCGTGCCAGCCGATTCCCGCACCCATGACCGCACCACGACCCGTTCATCAAGCCGGATTCAAAGACAAAGGAAAGAAGCCGCCAGGCACTATTTCGAGCGGACGGCATGGAGCCACCCCGTCAGAGATAGCGCGGGGAGACGCTGCCAGTCATCACCCTTGACCGGTGTGGCTGCGTCTCCCTCTGCCTGGTCCGGCTTGGCATAAGCCAGGCCTTATCTGATTTGCAGAGTTATTACCAATTTCGATCCTGCCCCTGATGTCCTTGGGCTGTCAAAGAAAAAGGCATAGGCAAGGGTCACTTCCTGCCAGTTATTCCCTTTATCGGATAGGACGCATAAGTCCTGTAAGTCCTATGAATTTCATGAATTCCAAGGGAATACACGCCCGATGCTGAAGAAAACACATCGCCTGCGCCTTCTATTGCTTACGATCGGCTCGATGCTGATCTTCACGGTGATTCTCTTCAGGCTTTACGAGATCCAGGTCAGGCAGCATTTAAGGTTCCAAAAACTCGCCGAAAGTCAGCAAAATCAAACACGTAAGCTTATTCCGCACCGAGGAGATATTCTCGACCGAAACGGGCTGAAGCTGGCTACTTCCTACGTCAGCGATACCATTTATCTCGATACGCGAAAATACCATCCGGCCGAAATCGAAGACGAAGAAACAACCGTCGACTCCCTGACCAGCGAGTCGACGAGTCCCTGGATGCGGTCCGTCAAGGAGAAGCTGGCCCGGCAGCAGGCAAAAGAACACGCCAAGGACAAAGCCCAGGCCGAAGCCCGCCTCGCAAAAAAGAACAAAAACAAGCACAGGGCATGGGATGACGAAAAAGTCGATCCGCAGCTTCTGGATGATCTGGCCGAGGCGCTTGCAACCACCGAAGCCCCCCTGCTTGATGACGATGCGAAGACCACCGGCGCAGCGGCTCCGGCCCGGATGTCTCACGAGCATGCGCTTGAGGTTGTGGAAAAGATGTTTACCCAGAAGCGTCTTCAGAAGTTTTACACAAAAGCTCCCGAAACCTTGACCGAGAAAATGGAAGCCATTGAACGGAAATATGCGCTTCCCCAGGGATTTATCGTCTACGAAAAATATAGCAAGCGCTTTTACCCCAATGGCTCGCTGGCTTCGCATCTGGTCGGATATACGGGGCTCGATGGCAGCGGAGACAACGTAGGCGCCTCGGGCATTGAACGTGAATACGACAATGAACTGAAAGGACGCTATGCTCAGCAGAGCATTCAGATCAGCTCCGGCCAGCATGGCCTGGCGCCGCTCAGCGATTCTTTGATTGATTCGACCTATGGCAACAACGTCGTGCTGACGATTGACCAGCAGTTGCAGATGTACACCGAGCAGGCTCTGTTCACGCAGGTCAACCGTTATCAGGCTTTGGGCGGCATCGCACTGGTGATGGACGTCCATTCGGGCGAAATTCTGGCGATGGCCAGTTGCCCCGATTTTGATCTGAACAATTTCAGCAAATCTAATCCGGCCCAGATGCGTAATCGCAACCTGACCGACCCGATCGAAATCGGCTCGGTGATGAAAATCATCACCGCGACGCTCGCTATGGATCGCGGGCTTGTCTCTCCCGAAGAAATCATAAATTGCAGTGGTCCCAAATTCTTTCCCGGGCGCAAGAAAGCGGTCAAGGATGTGCATAGTGTAGGTACGGTACCTTTTAGGACAGCTTTTGCGGAATCAAGTAACGTTGGGTTGGTGACAGTTGGAATGCGTCTGGAGCCGGCGGCGTATTACCGCGGACTGATCAAGTTTGGATTGGGACAGCAGACGAAAATCGATCTGCCAGGCGAAAATAAGGGAATCTTTCACGATTTCAGCGAATGGTCGATGGCTACGCGTTCCTCGCTGCCCATGGGTTATGAAGCCGGCCTGACCCCAATTCAGGTGATCGCTGTGCTGGGCGCCGTGGGGAACGACGGAGTCCGGCTGCGCCCTCATCTGCTGAAGCATGTCCGATCGATCCATGGCGAGATGCTGCGGGAGGGAGAAACCCAGACCGTCGATCGCGTGGCTGCGCCCGAAACGTGCAAAACGATCCGGGGTCTGATGGAAGCTGTGGTGCTGGAAGGAACGGGCAAGAAAAACGCGCAGATTCCAGGCTACCGGGTGGGAGGCAAAACCGGTACAACGGTAAAATATAATTCAGCCAGTGCCGACGAAGAGCACCGCAAATATTACGCATCGTTCGCCGGGCTGCTGCCGATCGATGAGCCGCGTTTTGCGATTTATTGCTATGTCGATGAACCGCAGGGCGCCAAATACGGCGGAGACGTCGCCGCGCCGATCTTCAGGGAAATTGCCCTGGCCACGGCACGCATTTTCGGCATCCCCCCCAGCGATCCCGTGGCATTTCAAATGGCAAGATTTGACGGGATCACTCCGCTCAACGACCAGTTGGTCACAAGCAGCGGTGTGTTGAACACCACCAGCACACTGATGATGGCCCAGGCTGAGCAGAAACGTATTGACGAAAAAGCTCATGCGCAGAAGGCCATGGCCCAGCCGGCCTTGCCGATGATGGCCGCAGCAATGACCGAACCTGTGGCAGCCGGGACCCTCGATGCCAAAACATCAGCAACATGGGCGCGAATTTTCGCCACCGATACCAAAGCCAAACCTGCTCCCGATCTGCACGGCCAGACGATGCGCGATGCATTCTCTACGTTGGCCGAGGCTGGGTTCGAGGCGCGAATGATCGGCTCGGGGCGCGCCGTGGCCCAGCAGCCTCCGGCAGGCGCTCCCGTGCATGCGGGCGACCGGATCGAAGTGACTTTCATGTTTTCATCCCAGAAAACAGATGCTCCGAAGCTCAACCTGAGCAGGGAGACTGCCGCCGTATCACAAAAAGATGGCGAAGCGGAGAATATTCAGTCCAATTCCATGTCGCGTGTCGAGCATGTCACTCTCCGCCCGCCCGCCAATTCACGCACGCACCGTGACAATCAGAAATCCGCTGGCAAGCCCGCCTCCCGCGCGGCAGAATAGCCGGTTGACCGCTGCCTCGGCCCATGAAGTTTTATTCGCGGTTTTTAAATCATGCCTCCTCTTGACGCGCTGCTGCGCGAATTGAATATCAAAACACTTTCTCCGGTGCCGGCCGGACTCGACATCGAACGCGTTGTTGATAACTCCCGCGAGGCAGGCGCCGATGCATTGTTCGTTGCGATTCCCGGCGTCAAAGCGGATGGGCACGCCTTTTTGGCCGACGCCGCTTCACGCGGCGCAAAGATGGCGCTGGTGACCGATGCAAAAGCAGTCGCTCCGAGCGGTATGAAGCTTGTTCGCATCGAGCAGCCACGGCGCGCCATCGCATTGCTGGCCGAGCGCCTGGCCGGCGACCCATCGCGCGCGATGACGGTCATCGGCGTCACCGGCACGAACGGCAAGACGACGACAACCTATCTGCTCGAATCAATTTTTCGCGCCGCCGGCTTGCGCGCAGGAGTCCTCGGAACAATCACTTATCGCTGGGATTCTGACACTGGACAAATCAGCGAGGTGGCCGACAACACGACTCCTTCGCCGGTGGTGATTTCCAACACGCTGGCGAAAATGCGCGCGGCCGGGGTGCGCGGCGTGGCTATGGAAGTCAGTTCGCACGCGCTCGATCAGCAGCGTGCCGATGGAATTCATTTTGCCTCCGCAGGCTTCACGAACCTTACGCAGGACCATCTCGACTATCACAAGTCGATGGAAGCGTATCAGAAATCAAAAGAGCGTTTGTTCGCGGAATTGATCGAAGAGGGCGGCACGGTTGTTTTGAACGCCGATGACGCAGCAGGCCGGCATTATGCCGGTGTCGCCCGCGCAAAAAATATCCTGCGCTACAGCCTCGTGCAGCCCAAGGCCGAAATTTTCGTGCGCAAAGTGCAACTCCGCCCCCCCGGTATGATCATGGACGTGCTGGCAATGGGCAAACCGCTGCGCCTCGAAACGCCAATGCCTGGGTTCTACAATGCACAGAACTGTCTGCTTGCGGCAGGGCTCGCGCTCAGCGTGGGGATCGAGCCGGCCGCGATTCAACAGGGGATCAAAACCATGACCGGCGCGCCGGGGCGTTTCGAGTTTGTGAATGCGGGGCAGCCGTTTCCAGTCATCGTCGATTACGCGCACACGCCCGATGCTTTGCTTCAGGTGCTGCTCCAGGCGCGTGGCTTTGCGCATCGCAGGCTGATCGCGGTCTTCGGCTGCGGTGGCGACCGCGATCCCGGCAAGCGCCCCTTGATGGGACGCGCGGCGGCTCGCCTTGCCGATGAAATCATTATTACGAACGACAATCCACGCACCGAAGAACCGGCCAAAATCGCCGCGGCGATCGTTGAAGGCATCAACCAGGCGCCGATGGCCGACACCATAAAATGGGAAATTGAACTCGACCGCCGCGCGGCAATCCGCAAGGCGATCGCGCGGGCCGAGACGAAGGATGCCATTGTCATCGCGGGCAAAGGGCACGAGGATTACCAGATTTTCGGCAGAGAAAAGACACACTTCGACGACCGCGAAGAAGCGCGAGCCGCGGTTGGATTGCGTGCTTCATAATTTTCTTGTAACGCAAAGGACGCAAAGTAGACGCAAAGACCGCAAAGAATATCTCTCTCACCAAACTTCAATGGAGGCCGATTGAATTTATACAACCATTTTGATCATTAGAATTTTAGGATTGTTTCGAATTTCGATATTCGAGTTTCGGATTTAATTCTTTGCGGCCTTTTACGGTTCTTCGCGCTCTTTGCGTTACAATTTCTCTCATTTGAAAATCACCATTCATGCTCAAACCCTTCTCCGAAATTTCACTGTCCACCGTGGCTTCGGCGCTTGCCGGAGAAATCGATTCGAAGTTTTCAGAAAAACCATTCGGCCCCGTTGCCACCGACTCGCGGGCGGTTGTGCCTGGCGACTGGTTTCTGGCGTTGCGCGGCGAGAAAATGGATGGCCATCAGTTCGTGGCCGCGGCCCTCGAGAAAGGCGCTGCGGGGATTATTGCCGAAAAAAATGCCGCACTGCCCGAGGCAATGCTCGCCGAACGCAATGCGCCGGTCATTCGCGTCGATGACACGTTGAAAGCGTGGGGCGATCTGGCCGCCGCGCAACGGCGCGCATGGGCCGGGCCGGTGCTGGCGATCAGCGGCAGCGCAGGCAAGACGACCACGCGCCGACTGGTGGCGTCAGCACTCAATCGTCATCTGCTCACGCTTGAGCCGATCAGGAATTATAATAATCTGATCGGATTGCCGCACACGCTGCTGCGGCTGGAAGAAGATACCGACATCGCGGTCGTTGAACTCGGCATGAACATGCCGGGCGAACTGGCGCGTCTGACGCAGATCGCGCAGCCCAGCGTTTCGCTGATCACGCAAATCGGTCTTGCGCATGTTGGCATGTTCGACTCGCCGCAGGCGCTGGTTGCTGCCGAACTTGAAGTGTTCGACCAGACACCAGCAGGCATTCCTCTCGTCGCCAATGCCGGTTGCCCGAACACAATGGCGCATATTCACAAATATGCTGCCAACCATCCGATCCTGCTTTTTCTGGGAGAAAAGCCGGCTGAGATCGATGCCAAACCCGCAGTGCGGATTCTGAACGTCGCGCCGCTGCCGGGTGGAGCGCGACGCGGTTACAGGTTTGACCTCGAATTGCCCGGCGGCAGGCTGCGCAACCAGGAATTGCGCTTGTTCGGACGGCATCACCTCGAAAATGTCGCCGCGGCATGCGCCGTGCTGCTGGCTGCAGGCATTGAGCCGACATGGGTTGCCGAAGCACTTGAAGAATTTGAAACAGCGGAAAATCGCGGGCAGATCATCGAAACGCGAAGCGGCCTTACGCTGGTCCTCGACTGCTACAATGCTTCGCCGCCGGCCATGCTCAGCTCACTTAAATCGCTCGGTGATTTTCCGCTCGACGCGGAAGAAAAATCAGACGGCGTGCGGCGGCGCGTGCTTGTGCTCGCCGATATGCTCGAACTTGGCCATCTCGCCGGGCAATTGCATGATTTCCTGCTGCCTTCGATTCGCGAACTTGCCCCCGCTGCATTTTTTGGCCTGGGCCCGCACATGAGCCGCCAGGCTGCAACGCTTGATCAGGAAGGGATGCATGCGCGCGGATTTGAATCGCGAGATATGCTGCTCGAAGAATTGAAGAACTTTTTAAAGCCAGGCGATCTCGTATTTTTCAAGGGTTCGCACGGCTATGCGCTCGAAAAAGTCGCCCAGGGATTGATCAGTTAGGTTCCCGCTTCTTCCGCGGTCCACTCCGTATCCTGCAGAGCGTTTTCAATCGCCTCGATCTCATACGGCGTGCTGCCGCCGCCCGGATGCTGAATCTCCAGCGTATCGCCCACGCCCTTGCCGGTAAACTGCTCCGCCAGCGGCGCCTGCACCGACAGAATATTGCGCTCCGTGTTCGCTTCCCAGCGGCCAAGCAAAGTATAGGTTTCGCTCTGCCCGCTCTTGTCGTTGCGCGCCGTGAACCGCGTTCCGAAACCGACCCTCGTAATATCTATTTCGCTCGGATGCAGTATTTTTGCGCGTTGCAGCAGAGCCGCCAGCGTTGCCTGTTGCTGCAGCAGCATCTTTTGTTTTTCCTTGGCGTATTGATAGCCCGCGTTTTCCTTCAGGTCGCCTTCCATGCGCGCTTCTTCGATCACCTTCGAATTCTGCGGAATCTGCACGCTCGCGATATCACGCAGTTCAGCAGCCTTTTCCGTATAGGTCCGCGCCGTGCACAAGTGCAAATCTTCGTTGGTCGCCACCGTTCCGCTCAGCGCCGCCGTATCTTCCAGATCGTTGCGCGTCAGCAGGATATAGCGCTCCGCCTGGCTCTTGAATGTTTCAGGCAATGCATTGTTAACCTGAATCTGCCGCCGCAGCCGGTTCGCCCCGTCGCGGTTCAATTCACTGACGGCTTTGCTGATCGCCTCGAACTTGTCGGCCTGCAACAGCGTGCGCATTTTGCTGACCAGGCTCTTCGCAACTGCCGCATTGTCCCCCCGCTTTTCGAGCGCAAGCTTGTTCCAGCGCTCCATTTCGTCAAGCACTTCGATCGTGATTGCGCCCACCGGGAAGTAATCTGACAAATGCTCCCACGTTCCTTCCAGGATCGCGCGCACCGCCCACGCATACGTCTCCGGATTTTCCAGTGGCCGCTCCAGCAGCTTCTGCAATGCGCCCACTGCCAGATCAATATGATGCTCCTGATCAAGCGATTTCCAGATCGCCTGCGCCAGCTTGACCGGCGCCTTGGGCAAAAGCTCGGCTGCCTGCCTGCACCCTTCGTCGCCGTCGCGCTCCAGCAGCGCCGTCAGCGCCCGGATGCCATATTCCACGCTGTCGATATCGGTTAGCGCGGTATAGTCGCGCAATTCATTCAGCATCGTTGATTCATCCTGCTGCGGGATCGCCGCACCTGGCGCCGCCGCAGCAAGATCCGCAAACATGTAGGCCACTTCCAGCTTCTGCGCCGCCGATTCCGCCAGCTTCCAGTCGTCGCCCAGTCGCTTGCCCATCCGCTCCAGCAGTGTGATCGGCAAACCTGCCTCCTTGCCCCGCTTCGCGAGTTGCCGGATCAATTCGGTCTTGATCGCCAGCGTCGAATCGCTTGCAAAAAACTGTTCCTCAAGTTCCTGATCGAACGTTCGAGCCTTCTCGCGCAGCTTGATCATGGCGCGTGCCCCGCCCGCCGCATCAAAGTCAATCATCGGATCCAGCTTGAGCGCCTCGCGTGCCTTGTTCCACCAGCTATTCCACTCTTCCGGGGTAAAAAACCCTTCCGTGAATAGCGCCTTCAAATCGCTCTGCTTGATTTGCTTCCCGTCCTGGCTTGCCAGCGCCTCCCGCACCAGTCCGGCCGGTTCACGCTCGCCAAGCTGCCGCAGCGTTTCCGGCTCCTTGGTGCGCCGCGCCAGAAAGTTCCCCGGCTCAATGTATTTCAAAAATTGCCGCACGCCGTCGGCCGTCATCACCTTGCCTGGTTCCTTCGGAAAAGCCAGCGTCACCTTGCGCGCATCCAAATCCAGCTCATTCACCAGCCCCACGCCCCAGTCGTAGTGCTGCCAGACCTGCCCTGGTGTCAGCTTCACGAGTTCGCTATAGGCCTGATACGCCTCGACCAGGTTCGGTTTGCTGTCCAGGCCGGCTGCATGAATCAATTCTTCCTGTTGTGGCACGTCATTTCCCTGGAATGCCTGAATGGCGCGGATAAGCAGTGGCCGCAGCGGTTCGGCCGCCGGAAAAACCGGCAGCACCGTCAGCAATACACGCAATGCCGCCTTGGGCTTTCCATTGTCGAGCCGGTCTTCAAGCAGCAGCACAATCAGATCCTGCGCCTGTTCCAGCGCATTGGCCCGCCTCATCGCCCCCAGCCATTCCTTGATGAATGCAGGCGTGGCCGGCACGGCTGCCACATTTCCAATCCACAATTCACCCAGTTGTTCAGCCTGATAGGGCCGCGTCAGTTTGATCAATTGCTCGGCCAGTTGCTGTGCGGACTCCGTCCCGATTGCCATGGTTGCTGCCTTCTTTTCTTGTGGAGATACTCTGGGTTTTTGGCCTGTTCGCGGTAACAAAACTTTCCCGCCCGAATCGCCTTTTTTCAAAAAAGACAATCCGGCCTCGCACCAACTAGCGGAAAAAGCAGGGTTTCGGATGTAAAAATACCTGCGCCGCCCCGCAGAGCAACCATGATAATCGCCACAATTCAGTTTCGCAACCCTCTTGGGCTAAACGCTAATTGGACTCACTTGTCATTATTTGTACGAATTCGCACAGTCTTGGAGGCGCCCCATCGCATCACAGGCGGTGCAGGAATTATTTATCCCGGTGGTGGCGTTCCTCGGAGCCACTGGAATCTTTCTTAGAAGAATCCTGCGAGGAATCCTTGGAGGAGTCGTTTTTGGGGGAAGAGTCGTTTTTGGGCGCAGCAGGGGCAGGCTGTGCCGCGGGCGCAGGTTGGGCCGCAGCCGGTGGAGCAGCCGGAGTATCATTTGTTTTTGGAGTATCATTTACTCTTTGGGCGCGAGAGTTGTTCGATTCGTGAGAATTGTCCGACTTTTGATTCGATCGCCGGTTCGAATCCTCTTCGGTTCTGGCAGCTTCGTTTTTCACCGGCTCATTTCTCACAGATTCATTTCTGGACTGCCCGCTCGGGCGTGAACTCTGCTCCCTTGAGTTCTGCTCACTCGAACTCTGCTCATTGGAGTCCGACCCATAATGCCTCATTCTTCGATCCTCAGAATCTGAAGCCGAATCCCGGTCTCTTCTCGATTGATGCTCACGATGCTTCTCCTCCTGCGCCGGCTGTGGAGCCGCGGTCGGTTCGGATGCGGGAGCAGCTGTTGATTCAGCAGCCTTTGTTGGTGCGGCGGCAGGCGGGGGTGCATGCTCTGGTGCAGGCGAAGTTGTTGATTCAGCAGGCTTTTTTTCATTTCCGGCCTGCCCGCCCGAGCGTGAACTCTGCTCATTGGAGCTTGGACCATAATGCCTCATTCTTCGACCCTCAGAATCTGAGGCCGAATCCCGGTTTCTCCCCGACTGGTGGTCGCGATGATTTTCTTCCTCCACCGCCTCTGGAGCCGCAGTCGGCTCGGGTGTGGCGGCAGGTGTTTGTTCCGATTCGGACGAAGTTGCCGGTTCAGCAGCTTCTGTTGGTTCGGTAGCGCCCGGCGGCGCATGTTCCGATTCGGATGAAGTTGCTGGTTCAGCAGCTTCTGTTGGTTCGGTAGCGCCCGGCGGCGCATGTTCCGATTCGGATGAAGTTGCTGGTTCAGCAGCTTCTGTTGGTTCGGTAGCACCCGGCGGCGCATGTTCCGATTCGGACGAAGTCGCTGGTTCAGCAGTTTCTGTTGGTTCGGTAGCACCCGGCGGTGCATGTTCAGGCTCGGATGAAGTTGCCGGCTCAGCAGCCTCTGTTGGTTCGGTAGCAGCCGGGGGCGCATGTTCAGGAGCTGGCGCAGGGTTTGCGGAGACTGTTGGAGTTACTGCCGGAGCCGGGGTGGCGGGTTCCTGTCTGGCGTCGGGCATTGTGGCCGGGGGCGGAATTATGGCAGGAGTCGGCTCCGGAGTTTGCCGAGGTTCGATTTGTGGGGTTGGTGTTACTACCGGGATGGTCGTCGTCGGCGCGGGCGTGGCTGTTGGCCGAGGGGCAGGCGTCGTTTCCGCCACCGCAATTGGAGTCAATACAGGCCGCGGTGTGGGGGTTGCACGGTCGCGTCCGCGCCACTCCCCATGCCCTGAACCGGAACCGCCGTGCGAATCACCACGATGTTCATTCCCGTCGTCATTCCGATCGCGCCCTCCACGGTTGTGGCCGTGATCCCAGTCCCGATTCGAATCATGATCATTACGATGGCCGGAATGAGAGTCATCCCGCGAGTCATCCCCCGAATGATCCCTGTCGTGTCTATCCCACCGTCCATGATCTCCGTCGTGCTGATGATCATTGTCATGATCGTGATCCCGATCCCCCCTGTGATGATCCCGATCCCGGTCAGGTTTGGGAACAGGCCGCGGCCGCGGCGGGCGAGGATGCGGATAGGGCTGGCGCGCCAGCACGTCAAAATAATCATCCGGGTACTGTTCGATAATCGTCTCGTGATAGATTTCCGGATAAATCGCATTGATTTTCACGACGACATATTGATCTCCGAGCCGCTTCGCGCGCGGAGGCGGCAGCGCCCGCTTATGCTCCCATTTCCCGTTTTCCGGATATGTGTAGAGATTCTCAAGCGGATCATAATAGGTCTGCTGAGCCGGGTAATAATAATAAGTCTTCTCGGGCTCGACGGCAGATTCAGGCGCCGATTCGGCAGCGTTGCCGGATTGTTCTGCAGACTGCTCAGGCTGTTCGGAATCAGATGGCCCCGCCTCAGGTATTGCGGCATCTGCCGGAGCCGTGGCCGTTGGCGCTATGGCTGCAATGGAAGGGGCGGAGGCAGGCGCGGGAAATGCCGATTGGGCGGCCTGAGGACGGTCAATATAAACGGGATAGTAGACTTTGCGGGTTATGCAGCCACCCAGCAACAGCGCCAAAATTACTCCAATGCCTGTTTTCAAGCCTTGTTGCATCCTGGTTTTCGCAACCACCTTTCGCGTGCAGGTGTGCGGCTCAGTTCGAGTCTGAGCAACAGAGACAAAATTTTAAATCTGATGTTCCATTAATTTTTTGAATCATCCCGGGGAATTCCGGTCGCATCTTTAATTTATAGTTTTCCCTTGGTCGAAAGCACGCCGCTGACCTTCGGGTCAATTGCAACAGCCTGGGCCAGGGCGCGGGCCGTGGCCTTGAACAAGGCCTCAATAATATGATGCGCATTGCGTCCATAAGGAACGCTCAGGTGCAGCGTCAGCCCGGCATGCATCGCCAGCGCCCGGAAAAAATCCTCCGTCAGCTCGATGTCGAATTCCCCAACCTTGCCGGCAGGCAGCTCGGCGCGGAATTCGAGGTATGGCCGTCCGCAAAAATCGAGCACGCATTCCGCCAGTGTTTCTTCCATCGGAACCGCGGCCTGGCCGAACCGCGCCATGCCGGCTTTATCGCCCGCCGCCTTCACCAGCGCCTGACCCAGCGTGATGCCCAGGTCTTCAACGGCATGATGATAATCGATGTGCACATCACCCTTGCCCTTGACCTCAAGATCAAGCCGCCCATGTCTGGCGAAAAGGTCCAGCATATGATCAACAAAGCCAATACCGATGCTGCCGCTGAAATTCCCTTTTCCGTCGAGATCCAGACGTACGAAAATATCGGTTTCTTTAGTTTTACGGTGCACTTCGGCGGTGCGGGACGAGGCGGGCATAAAAAAAGGCTCCTGAAAGTCAATTCAGGAGCCTATCTTAGCGGCATTAAACGTGAGTTCAAATAACAAAGCGTCGCAACGCCACACGTCTTTTACCAATATTTACTTTCCCATGACCTGCTGCCGTGGCTGCGCGGCTGCGGCAGGCTGTCTGCTCTGAACTGCGGATTGATTTGTTATAGGCTGTTGCTGCTGGGACTGTTGCCGCTGCACAGTCGCCGGGCGGGCCGGTGCTGTCACAGATTGTTGTATCGGCCGCTGCTGGCGTGGTTGCTGAATCCGCTCTTGCACGGGTTGGCGCACGGACGGCTGCGCAGTTCGGGGCAGCACGTTACGTTGCGCGGGCTGTGGATTGATAATCTGCTGGCGAAGCGCAGGCTGCTGAATTTGAACCGAACCCTGGTTTAACCTCTGGGCTGGAACGGTTCGCTGAACAGGAGCTGCCAGCCTTGCACGCTGCTCCGGTGCATACCGCTGCTGATTGAAGCTTTGCCGCTGTCGATTATCAAAAGTATTTACGGAATTATTTCCCGGAACAGTGTACTGCGAACTTGAGCCGTAAATGTTATTGGGAATCTGCGTATAGGTATGTTCACCCGTTCGCAGGTTGAAATCCTCGCGCACCGTACTGTTGGGATCATTCGGAATCTGCGTATAGGTGTGCTCGCCCGTCTGCAAATTAAAATCTTCATGCACTGTGCTGTTAGGATCGTTCGGAATCTGCGTATAGGTCCGCTGACCCGTGCGCAAATTAATGTCTTCGTGTACTGAAGCGTTCGGATCGAGCGGAATCTGTGTGTAGGTCCGTTGGCCGGTCCGCAGATCGACGTCTTCGCGCGAGAATGAGCGCACCGGATAGCGGTTGGTTACAACAGGATCGTAATAACGCGGATCGTTGCCGTCCAGATCGACAAGAACATAACTGCCGAGCGCCCTTTGAATATAGGCCGGCAGCGTTGTCGAGCTATACCAGCGCCCATTGTAATAATAATAATACAAATCATGGGCTGGATCGTAATAAACCCGCGCATCCGGGTAATACCGATAGGTGACCCGGTCATAATAACTATCCAGCGGCGCCCAATTTGATGACCCTTGATAAACTACATTCTGTGCGGAAATTTGTTTTAAATTTGTCAGATTTACCATGGCGCATATTCCAGCGCCTGCAAGAAATATGAAGTGTTTAAATAATCCTGGTTTCATCGCAACACCTCCAATGTACTTTTTGTTATGATTTTCCTGGTGGTGCCTGCTCATCCTTTAAAATAAAATTTTAAAGAAGAATCAGGCGGCAGCCTGGACTACCGCCTGATTTTATTCATTGCTGTTTATTGATCGCCGCGGCCACCACCGTTGCCTCGGCCATTGCCATTATTTCCACGATCGTTTCCGCCATTGCCACGATCATTGTCTCCCTTGTTTCCCTTGCCGCGGTCATTGTCGTGATCTGCGTTGCCACGACTCGGCGCATTATCGCGTGCCGGCGATTTATCGCTTGTTACCGTCTGCTTCCGTTCAGTTGACGGCTGGGGGACCTTCCGCTCAGGCTGAGCGGTCGTGCGGCGTTCCGTATTAGGACGGTTTGTTTTGAAATCATTCGACTCATTATTTCGAATAGTCCGCCGTTCCTCATTCGTCCTGTTGACGCGGCGGTCGTTATCCGTGCGGATATTGCGGTCCACGTGCACATCGCGGTCTACATGCACATCGCGCCGAACGTTATTGTTCTGGATTACACGGCGATCGTTGTCGTGACGGTCGCGGTGGTCGTTATCATGCCAGTTACGGTCATTGTCATGCCGGTCCCACCTGTAAAGGTTATCCCTGTTGTAGCGGAATCGGTAATCCGGGCTGTAATCGCGATGAATATATACCGGCCGTTCGTGTACAATACGCGTCCGATATATCGTATAGTTACGCGGATATCTGCGGACGATCACGTCGTCATAATAACGCGGATCGGGGCCATCCAGGTCGATGTACACATAAGAGCCAAGGTCTTCCCGGACAAAATCGGGCAGATACTCCGAAACTGCCCAGTCGCCGTCCACCAGATAATAGTAAAGATCGTCATCGGGGCTATAGTAAACGCCGCAATCGGGGTAATACCGATACGCGACACGATGATGATAGGTATGCAGGGGCGCCCAGTGATGGTTGTCCACAACCACCGGTCCGCCGATGTTGACATCGATGTCGAGGGCTTTGGCTGGGTTGCCAATCACGCCAAACGCGGCGATGCCGGCCAGCGCGAAGATTTTTTGTTTCGTAAGCATTTTTGAAACTCCTTCGGGAACTTTGTTCCCATTTCTACTGATACATTGTAACCAGATTTGTTCCATTTTCTCTGGAATCAGCCTGTGTAAAATGAGCAAAACATTGACGGACCCTCCTTGGCAATTTACGATTGGCATGGCATCCATAGCCTTGATTCCTGATTTATTTATCCAATCGTAAAAACCTGTCTGCATGCCATTTTCCGCCAAACGACTGTGTATTCTCGGAGCAACCGGCTCGATTGGCGAAACGACGTTGCGCGTCGCCGCCGATTTTCCCGAACATTTCAGCATCGTCGGCCTTTCTGCGAATAATTCATCCGAACGCCTTGCGCAGCAGGCGGCCGAAACAGGCGCTTCTCATATCTGCCTCGTGCAACAAAGAGAATTTGAAGCGCCCTCCGCCACCCAGGTCTTTTATGGCGAAAATGGTCTCATAAAACTCATTGATGCCTGTCAGCCCGATCTGCTCGTCGTAGCAACAGTCGGTTTCGCGGGGCTCGCCCCCACGCTGCATGCCATCAAACACGGCATTCCGGTGGCGCTTGCGAACAAGGAAGTCCTCGTCGCTGCCGGCGAACTGGTGATGGCCAGAGCGCGTGAAAAAAATGTTCCCATTCTCCCCATCGACAGCGAGCACAACGCAATTTTCCAATGCCTCGCCGGGCGCTATGAATGGGATGCGCAAACTATTGCCGCAGGTAGCGCGCCAGTTGCGCAATTCATGCGCGAGACCCCCCTGCGCCGTATCATTTTGACTGCGTCAGGTGGTCCCTTCCGCGGGCGCAGTTTGGTTGAACTCGAGCATGTTACCCCCGACCAGGCCCTCGCCCATCCAACGTGGCAAATGGGAGCCAAAATCACAATCGACTCGGCGACGCTGATGAACAAGGGCTTCGAAGTCATCGAAACGCATCACCTCTTTAACGTCCCGGCCGAAAAAATCGAAGTCATTCTTCACCCCCAAAGCGTTATCCACAGCATGATCGAATACCACGACGGTTCCATGCTCGCGCAGCTTGGGGTCACGAACATGTACCTTCCGATTGCCAATATTCTTGCCTGGCCGCAACGCCTCCAAAACAATCGCTTTGCCCCCCTCGATTTTGCCCATCTGGCCGCCCTGACCTTCGAGCAGCCCGATACGCAGACCTTCCCCTGCCTGCGCTATGCCTATGAATCCCTTGCCGCCGGCGGCACGACCGGCGCGGTTCTCAATGCAGCTAATGAGGAAGCCGTTCGCCGCTTCCTGGCCGGCGAAATCAAATTTACCGCAATTCCCGAGTGGATCGACCGCGCCATGCAGGCCCATCCGCAGGCAGGGACCGCCGATCTGGATTCAATCATCGCCGCAGATGACTGGGCCCGGCGGTTTTGCGTCGCTCGCCACGCCCCCATGCTCACTCCTTCATGACAATTGGCCGATAATAGGTTAGGATAACCGGTTTGGTCCGAGGCGCTTCCCGTCGCCTTTCACTTTGTAGACAGGTTGTATGATTCATGTCCTTTTTTATGGCCAATATTTATCCGTGGCTGATGATGATCGCCGTATTCGGTCTGGCGGTTTTTGTTCATGAGTTCGGGCACATGTTTTTCGCCCTCGTGCGCGGCGTTGGTGTGGAGTCTTTCGCCATCGGCATGGGACCGAAAATTTTCGCGTGGCACTGGCGTGGCATCGAGTTTTCGCTGCGCTGGCTCCCCATCGGCGGATTCGTCAAGCTCCAGGGAATGGTCAGGGAGGAACCCGAGGCAGCCACACCGGAAGCTCAGCCTGCTGCTGCCGAAACTACGGACGCCGCTGCCGAAGCCCGCGAAGAACCGGGCGGCACGCTCACCGTTCATGACGTGAAAGTGGATGATGGCCAGGATAAGAGCGGAAAAACGATCACCGAATCAACCTATGACGATCTGCTGGCGCTTGCCGACAAGGGTTTCGTGACCAAGTTTCTTGTTTTTGCCGGCGGCGTCTTCATGAATTTTCTCACCGCCATTGTCGCGATGGCCGTTTTCCTTTACCTCCCTCACAAGGCTTACCAGTTCAAGCCATCGATTGAAAAAGTCGAGGCCGGCACTGAAGCCGCCCAGGCAGGTCTGCAGGCGGGCGACCTGATCACAACCGTCAACGGCAATCCCGTTATCTCGACTAATGATATGGACAAGATTTTCGCGAAGGAAGTCGATGCCAAAAAGCTGAAACCCGACACCGACGCTTTCCCCATGACTCTTGAGATCGCGCGCGCCGAGTCGCATCAGACCATTACATTATCCAAAACCACGCTTTCCAGTTTCACGAAGCAGGTTGAATTCCTGCTGCCCCCGATCATCGGGGAATTGGCCCCCTATGCCCCTGCGGAAAAGGCCGGCATCAAGGAAGGGGATCGCGTTCTCAGCATCAATGGCAAGCCCATGCCGAGCTTTACGGCCATGGCTGATGTAATCAAGGGCAGCCTCGGCAAGACCCTTAATATAGTTATTCAGCGCGCAGATCAGCAGCTCACATTTGATATCAAGCCCGTAGAGCATACGGATGATTTTACCAAGGGGGCCATCGGCATTACGCCCGGCTCCGAAGTCAAAGGCGTTACCCGGGAAGAAGAAACTTTGGGCGCCGCGATTTTCCATGCCCCCCTCCGCACTGTTCAGCAAATGGGTTTTCTGATTTCCAAACAGTATGACTTTTTCAAGCGCGCCGGCTTCAAGCAGATCAAGGACAATCTGGGCGGCCCCATTGCGATTTTCGACATGACGCGCCGCCAGGCCAAGCAGGGCTTCAGCAATCTGCTGATATGGTTCATCAATCTCAACCTGTTGCTGATGATGTTCAACCTTCTGCCGATTCCGGTCCTGGATGGCGGATTCATCCTCCTCGCGGCCATTGAAGGCATCGTGCGCCGGCCTGTTTCGCCCAAAATCCTTGATCCCGTCTATAAGGCGTTTTTTCTGTTTTTTATCAGCCTGATGGTCATTATCTCGCTGCTCGACATCAAGCGCTTCCTGGGTTGATTTCGGGCGCGCGCGGTTTCCTTGTCTTCTCTGTTTCCCGGTGCGGCCTGTTTTTTAACAGGCCGCCTTCGTGAATTACGTGACAGGCGAAATTCCAAACTGCTAAACTCCCTCACCCGGATTTGTTTGCGTCCATATCTTTGCTTCAGGTAAGTCATCTGCCGGTTCAACCGCAAGTTTCTGCCGTATTTTCAAGGCGTCGGCATGTTCTGCTTGTCATCCTGATTCTTTTGCTCGGCCTCTGGCTGCGTCTTGCGCTCGTCAGCAGCGATATCTCCGAATTTCCTCAGGATCGCAACATGACCACAACCGAGCTAATGCTCGCATATTTAAGAGCCGTCAACTTTTCCCACTTCGTCGACGCATTACAGCAGCTTTCCCAGGCAGTTTCCTATCAGCCGGAATTCCCTTTCATCATCGACGCCGGTTTTTTTGGTGGCAGGCTGGGCTTCGATCCCATTGTCACGGCACGTGTTTTCAACGTTTTTATTTCGCTGTTGGGAGGTTACGGAATTCTATTGCTGGGGCAGACGTTCAAGGATCGCCGCATTGGCTATCTCGCCATGCTGCTTTACATGCTCCTGCCGTTTTCAATTTTTCTGAGCCGCTCGCTTCTTCCCGAAAATCTGATGAACACGGTTGTGATCTGGGCCATGGTGATCGCCGTCCGAACAAGCCGCTCACGGTTCCGCGACCGGCTCTGGATTGTGCTCCTGCTGATTCTCTGTCCATTGGCCAAGCTGCCCGCCGCCATTTTTCTTCCACTGATCGCTTTGATCTATTGGTTCGAGCGGCGTTCCACTCCCTTGGCGGCGGGCCTGACCATTGCCGCAGCGGCTTTGCTGGCCTATTTCTTCACCTGCATGCATTACAACCTGCGGCTGCTGCATCCACTTAACGATGCAAGGTGGATCCAGCTCGAATTCAAACACCTGGTTGCCACACCCGATGAAATCTTTAGCTGGCGCGCCCTCGAAGTTTTATTTTTCCGCAGCATCCTTGCGCTGACGTTGCCTGGTTGCCTTGTGATGCTGGGGGGCATGGTCGCGGTTGGCTCACGAATACGCTCCAATTACTGGCTTCTTGGCTGGATAGTGATTGCACTTGCCGCCGGGCTCTACAACATCAAGGCCAACACCTATTGGATCTGTCCGATTGTTGCGCCCGGTGTATTGCTGATCGCCTGTTTTATTATGACGGTCCCTGCCAGGCGGCTGGCCAGCCTCGTTATTTTTCTGGTTCTCGTGGTGCTTGGCCTGCAGATGGATCCCGGCTGGCGGCTGGTTGAGCAAAACTTGGCGGGGGACCGCTCTTACAAGATGGCGAGCGAGCTCCGCCCGCAGTTAAAAAATCCGATCCTCTTCCGCGTGGGGGCGACGGCGTCTACTTTCCAATCTGCAACAGAGATGAAAGGTACTTATTATGAAAATTTCAGACAGCTTCCCCAGCTTGACAGGCTTTTGTCCGGCGAATTTGAACAATATTTGACGGCCAATCTCATTTCCGATCCATTCAATCAAATCGTTTTTCAACACTGGCCCATCGTTTTTCATCAGCCCGACACGTTGACGCTGTTCGACACTGGAGCTGGGGCAACCCTCGGCGCCGCGACGGCGCTTGAATCAACAACTTTTACGACCATGCTGGGGTCCGGGCTGCGCATCAGGGAATTCAAAATGGAACCAGCGAGCGCCATGCCCGGGCAAACCATTCACCTGCACATTGCGTGGGAAAAAGTTGCCTCTGCACCCACGACCCTGAGCCTTGCCACCGCGGCACGTTTCTTTTTTCATCCGGTTCTTTGTGCATTCGCGGAAAACCCGCCATCCCCGAAACTCTTTCCAGGTCTTCCGCTTAAAAAATTAAAACCTGGTTTCGCCCTCGATTTTTCGGCTTTTAAGGCCTCACCGATTCAAAATCCCGTGACCCTTGAATTTAAAAATCTGGCGGGCGGCGTGCCGCTTCCGCTTATTCCACGCCGCCACGCCGCGGTTCATCCCGATATTGGCCTGCCGCAGCTTCAGCTTCCCGCTTTCGCGCACGCCGCAATAGAATCCATCGATTATGAATTTGAGCTCCCTTCCACTCTTCCGTCAGGTTCATATCTGGCCAATCTTGTCATGTACAATGACGCACTCAAGCCATTACCGGTAGCGCAGACCGGTTTCTCCACTGCGCAATTGAATGTGGAGCACATGGAAACAGCAACTGAGGGGCGCTTTGTGCTCGGCGCGGAGGAAGCGCTGTGGTTTTCGCCGGTTCTTGAGCCGCTGCCTCTCTTATGGGGCCGTTCGCGTTATCATTATTGGGTCGCCGACAACACCCGTCTGTTTCTCACATCCCCGCTTCCTGCAGGTAAATATGAAATAGAGATTATCGGCCGTGGTGACCCCGCAGGTGGCGAAGAAGACGAGCGCTGGCCTGAACTGAAACTTGAACATCCGACGATGAAGGACGAACCAATCCTATGGAAAGCGGTGCACAGCGCCAGCAGGCCGCAACGCTTTGAAATCGAATGGCAGGGCCCTGCCGATTTCATCAGCATTCGCCTCGATAACCCATACCATCGCAAGGTTATCAATCCATTTCCCCTCTATCTCAACGCAAACCCCGCAGGCCGCCGCCAATTCCTTTTCGAGAAGGCAATCTTCACCCGCATGTAGTTGTCGTGTTCATTGAAATCGTAGTCTTATGCGCTCACAGCCGCGCGGCGGCGGCGCAGTGCGCCAACCCCCGCCAGCCCCAGGCCCATCAGCGACAGCGTGGCTGGCTCGGGCACGACCGGTTCGGTGATCGAGTCGGTCGTCAACGATGTGATCGTCATGGAAATAGTCGCCGTGGCCTCGGAGTGAGTATCTTCTAAAAACAGGAAGAATCCGCCCCCCGTGAATTGACTGAAATCCAACGACCCCGGCAGGCTCGCCGCCGTGCCGAACACGCTTTGGCTCGTGTCGTCGAAGCGCAGCACGGCAAATTGAACGAAATAACCACTCGGCTGATCACCAGTCAGTTCCGGAAAAAACGGAACAAGGGAAATGTGATCAAAATTCGGAGACCCAAGGTCGTTGTACATCTGAATGTTCGATCCGCCCCCCGGCGCACGCGTGAAAGAAGCGATCAGCCCGCCATCAGCGACGTTGAACGTAAAACCCGTGATGGCGCCAGTGAAGCTGGAGGCGCTAGGGTCTCCGCCCGCATCGGCCGGGGTAGTGGTGTCGTATTGGAAGGTGCCGGTCACTGAACTGCCATCGACGATGCTGGGGGCAAACACAGCCGGCGCACCGCCCACATCGACCGTGCCGGCAAACGAGCAATTGACCAGCGAAGCCTGCGCGCGGCCGGTCCCCGCAATGCACAGTCCGGCGAAGCCCAGCAGTGCCGCGATGCGGTTGACGAAGTTGATATTCATGGAAGAAAGCTCCTTGGCTATATTGAGTACTGATTTTTTTTCTGCTCAAACGTGTTCGCGGGCCAGTCATGCAAGCATTTGCGCCCGCCGGTCGCAGTCCATTGCGCCTTCAAATGTTTAAAAACACTGGAATTAATGTGAAACAACAAACAACAAAAGTAACATGAGCAATAATTGCGCCGGTATGGCTGCTGAGCCCAGGCTTGCTAACAAAAAAGCCTTGGCGCCACTTACCGGGCAACATTCACCTTCGTAAATCTTTGCTTAAATGTTCTCAACTGGGCTTACTCAAATCCCCAACACCCGCTCATAAATCGCCTCATACCCCCGCACCGTCCGCTGCCAGTCATAATTCTTAATAATTTCCTTACCCGCGCCGCTTAATCGCTGCGCCAGCTCCGGATTCGTTAGTAATGTTTCAATATTCCTCGCCAATAATTCCGGCCGCCGCGGCGGCGAAAGCAGCGCATGCTCTCCATGCCGCACAATCGCTTCGACCGGTGCAATATTCGTCGCCGCGATTGGCACCCCTGCGGCCAGGTATTCCAGCAGCGTGTTCGGGCATCCTTCCAGCTCCGAAGTTAGAACTCCGACATTTGCATGCGGAAGAATATTGGCCAGATCATGACGCCCACCCATCAGGCCGATTGATTCGGCAATTCCACCAGCCTGCCCCACTTCCTCAATTTTGGATCGATAACGCTTTTCGAGATATTCAGATCCGTGGCCCACGACCACGAAAAAAGGAAGTTTTCCCTTCAAACTTTCATCGCCCTTGAACTTTTTGATAATCAGCGCCGCCGCCTCGATAAAATCCTCAACTCGCTTGGTCTCAAGGTACCTCGCCACCAGCATCACCAACGGCCGGCCCGCCTCAATTTTCCATTCGCCTCTTGGATCATGCGGCACGGCCTGCTGAAACTCTTCAAGGTCGATCCCATTCTCAATTGTCGTTACATGCTCCCTGCTCAGGCCAAGCCGCCGCCGCGTACATTCCGAAACCGGTTCGCTCACGCCGATAATCGCATCAGCCCCGCGCGTCAGCCTGAATTCCCAACTCCGTAGCAGCGCATTCTGTTTGTCCCAGTGCGGGTCATAAATATTGTGATGCTGAATAACAATGTGCCGCACTCCCGCCAGCCGCGCCGCCTGTACGCCAGGAATCACCGTCGGCGCCATATGCACATGCACCAGATCGGGCTGAATTTTACGAATCATTCGCGACAACCGCCAGATCTGATACGGATCCCACGGTGGAAGTGTCTTCTGTGTGTTCAGCGGAATTCCAAGTTCGCGCACATGCTTTCCCCACGGCCCTTCCTTCTTCGTGCATAGCACGGCATAGTCGAACCGCTCGCGGTTGGCGCGCCGCAACGTATTCAAGATGCCACGTTGCACGCCGCCAATCGCCATCCTGCTGACAATCCGCAGGATCAGAGGCTTTTTCCTGATTTTTTTTCCCATGCCCGCTTGCATGCCTTAATACAAGGCCGCGCTGGCGAACGTGACCATCGAGTCCGTCGGTTCTTCCTTCCACTGGTCGTAACCGATCAACTCATAACGTCCGGTTCCCAGTGCCTGCATCAAAATGTAGACCGAAGTCACCGCATCGACGTTGCGCGAATTTTTATCGGTGCGGAAATGCTCGAACCAGGCTTCCGCGTCACCGCCACCGATCAGTTGGAGCATTTTTTCATCGGCTTGCCGAATCTCCAGCGCGCGCGTCTCATCCACGCCCTCTTGCTCGCCGAATTTCAATCCCACGTGCGCCAGATCAACACTCGCGATGATCACAACTTCGCCCGCATACTCTTTGATCAACGTCTTGAGCGCATCAACAAATTCCCGCACTTCAGGGCGGTCCGATGGTTGTTTCTTCTTCGCCACGGCCTTGACCGAATCGGGCAGAATCAGTTTGGAAACTGCTTCGCTCGGCTGCTCCTCAATACCGCGTTCTTCGGGCAGCATCGAGCACAGGATCGGCAGAATCTTGAATGGCCGCTCGGCGGGAGCATGCCAGTATTTCAACGCGACAACAGGAAATTCAATGCTGTGCTCCCCGGCATGGGCAAGCCCGCCACTCAGCCGTTCCGCCCCATACAGCTCGCGCAGTCTCCCGGCAGCTTCCTTGTCCGTTTCCGCAATTCCGAGCGGCGTTTCAAAATCCTTGTCGGTCATCGAAAACAAATTTCGCGTCGGATGATGCGCCACGCCCAGGATGATATACAGCCGCGGCGGCGCATCGGCCTTCACTCGCGCCAGACCTTCAGCCAGCAACCGCCCGCCGAGCCTCATATCAATATGAGGCGTGACGAGGCCGCGAGGCCGCGCGCCATTCGCTGCGCCAGCAAGCCCGCTGAACATCTCATTGAACATCTCCGTCAGCTCGGTAGGATCGTCCGGATAGGCCGTCCCCGCATGCACGGCCGGCCGCACCGGCATTTCTTCGAATGCCTGCTCGAGCTCCACCCTGAATTGCCGCGTGCGCTCGTTTTCAAACAGATGCAGTTGATCGAGCTGCTCCGCAATTTTTTCGAGCTGCTCGGCCGGAATAATCTGCCCTCCGCTTGCCTGCGCGACAAGTTCCTGAATTTCACGCGCATTGCGTTTGCCATCGAACAGCGTCGCGATCATGAACATCGGCAATGGGACCACAATCGGGTCCGGCAACAATCCTTCCGGATCGCGCACCAAAATCATGGGTTGCCCCTCATGTTCGATTTCCATCGCTTCAACGGGCCTGAGGGGCCCTGGCAATCCGGCTGTCATATCCAACTCCTTGAAAAGGCAACGGCCCCCTGCGCCGGATTCGCGGCGCAGGGGGCCAATACTTTACCTTAAAGCAGGCCTAATTTTCTTTCCATTTAATATTGCAGCCCATTGAAGCCATCTGAGTCGCGGCCACCGGCTGTCCCGCCAGCACCGCCTCGATTGCCTCACGCAGGTCCTGCCTGCTCACTTTTTCAGGCTCTTTCCAGTTGTCGTCGATCCGCCCGCGATACACCAGTTTGCCGTCGCCGTCGAACAGAAACGGATCGGGCGTGCAGGCCGCCGAATACGCGCGCGCCACCGACTGGCTTTCATCATAAAGATAGGGAAACGGATAATTTTTTTCCCGCGCACGGCGCTGCATGTTCGGAAAGGAATCATCCGGATAATTCACCGCATCGTTGCTGTTGATCAGCACAACCTGCAGACCCTGCTTGCGGTAATCGTTGGTAATTTGAATCAGCCGGTCTTCAACAGCCTGGGCATAGGGACAGTGGTTGCATGTAAAAACAATAAGCAACGCCTTGGCGCCTTCAAAACTGGCCAGGCGGTATGTCTGACCGTCAGCACCAGGCAGCATGAAATTGGGCGCAGCAGTGCCAAGCGGCAGCATGACGGAATAGGTAAGGGGCATGAGCATGACTCCAAATATAGATTTGCCAGCGCAAAGAGGAACTCACATTCTACGCCCGGAGTCCGTCCGCGGCAATCGTCAATGAAATCGGGAAACTCCTGAAAATCTGAAAACTTATTGTCTTTTATGCTAAAATGGCCCGGAAAGGTTAATGTGATTGAGCGCTCCGTCACTCCAGCATCATGAAAACGAAACCGAAACCGCCGTGCGCATCACGGTCGGTGGGATGCACTGCGCATCGTGCGCAATGCGTGTCGAGCAGCAATTGGCCGCTACGCCCGGAGTTGCTTCATCCTCCGTTAATTTCGCAACGCAGCAGGCGAATGTCCTGCCTGCTCCGGGTATCGATTCAGGGCAGCTTATTCCCGTATTAAAACAGGCTGTGGAGGCGGCAGGTTATCAGGCTTTGCATTTCAGCAATGGAAAACAAGGCGCGTCTGTTGACGCTTCAAGTGCAGCAGACCAGCGTGAACAATTGCGCGAACATCGCGAGCGCGATGCACGCGCCTGGCGCAGGCGCTGCCTGATCGGCGCCGTACTCAGTGTGCCGATCGTATTGCTGGAAGTTTTTGGCCATCATCTGGGCCTCGCACATGGTTTCGTCGGAATCGCCCTGCTGTTGCTGACTCTGGCAGTCATGATTTTTGTCGGCGGAGCATTTTATCGTAGTGCATGGAAATCTCTGCGGCGTGGCGGAGCAAATATGGACGTGCTGGTTTCGCTGGGCGCCACGGCTGCCTTTGGCTATTCCGCATTTGTGACGCTCGCCGCCTTGCGTGGCAATCTGATCGCAGGCGGGCATACGCATTATCACGAAGCGGCCTTGATTTTCACACTGATCGCATTGGGGAAGGTCCTCGAAGCGCGCGCCCGTGGTGAAGCCGGCGCTGCATTGGAGGGATTGTTCGAACTCGGAGCAAAACGTGCTCATATTTTGCGCAGCTCCGGTTCAGCCGCTCCCCCGCGCGAGGAGGAAATCGAAATCGGCGCCATTCGGCCCGGTGATGTGCTGGTCGTGCGTCCCGGAGAGAAAATTCCTGCTGACGGCATCGTTGTTGAAGGGGCTTCAAGCGTGGATGAAGCCCTGCTGACCGGCGAATCGATGCCGGTTGAAAAAAAGCCGGGCGATGAAGTTACGGGAGCAACCATCAATCTTAACGGCATGCTGCAAATACGCGCGGAACGCACAGGCGAGAGCACGGCCCTGGCGCAGATTATCCGGCTTGTCGAGTCCGCCCAGGCCGGCAAAACAGAAATTCAAAAACTCGCCGACCGGATTTCAGCGGTTTTTGTGCCCGTTGTGTTTGGGATTGCCGCATTAACCTTATTGGGCTGGGGCCTGGTTGCCGCGAACTGGAGCGCAGGCCTGATGCATGCCATAACGGTTCTCATCATCGCCTGTCCGTGCGCGCTGGGGCTTGCCACGCCGACGGCCATTCTTGTCGGATCCGGCGTGGGCGCGCGCCGCGGTATTCTGATCCGCGATCCACTCGCGCTGGAACGCGCGCGCAGCTTGCGCATCGTCGTTTTGGACAAAACGGGAACTGTTACTGAAGGCGAGCCTGCCGTGACGGATGTTGTTCCAAATACGGAATTGAATGAAAACGAGTTATTGCGGCTGGCCGCCGGCGTTGAGCAGTTCAGCGAGCATCCGCTGGCCAAAGCCGTTGTTAAGTCAGCCGAAGCCCGGCAAATCGCACCGCCACGCGCCGAAAACTTCAGCGCCATCGCCGGAGCTGGAGCAAAAGCCATGATTGAAGGGAAAGCCTGCCTCATCGCTTCATTAAGAGCGATTGAAGAACAGGCGGTCGCAATTCCCGAAAACCTGAAAAATCGCGCTGCGGCGCTTGAAGCGGAAGGAAAAACCGTTATCGGTCTCGCAACGCTCGGTCCTGCGCCGCAATTGCACGGCCTGCTGGCGCTTGCAGATAAAATTAAACCGAGCAGCCGCAACGCCATCAGCCGCTTGCAGGCGTTGGGTCTTGAGATCTGGCTGCTTACCGGCGACAACACGCGGACAGCTCAGAGCGTTGCCCAGGCAGTCGGGATCCCCCCCAGCCACGTCGTGGCGCAGGTCAGGCCTGCCGACAAGGCCGATCGGATTCGCGAATTGCAACGCAAAGCCCCCGGCGGGGTGGCCATGGTCGGCGATGGCATCAACGATGCTCCCGCGCTCGCTGCGGCGGATATCGGCATCGCACTTGGTTCTGGAACCCACATCGCCATGGAAGCCGGATCCATCACATTGATTTCAGGCGACTTAAACGGTGTGGCGCGCGCCGTGAGGCTTTCACGCGCCATGTTACGCAAAATTCGCCAGAATCTGTTCTGGGCCTTTTTTTATAATGTGATCCTTATTCCGCTGGCGGCTTTGGGTCCCATTCCCATGGTGGCCGCCGCCGCGGCGATGGCCTTGTCTGACGTGTTTGTTATTGGAAATGCGTTACTTCTGCGCTGGACACGTCTGGACTGATTAGAGCAACGGACTTCAGCCAAAAAAGCATGAGCAATTCGCTTGGCCCTCGCCCGCGCCATGCTCTAAACTATCGGCTATGAGTACCCGACAAAAAGAACCCGGAACAACCACCCGGCAAAAACGCGCCTCCTGGGCTTGTGCTGCCGCTATCATCGCGATCTTCCAACTTTGGGCCTGCGCGCGCGCACTTGAATCGACCCAGGATCAATCGGCCTCCGCTTCAGCCACCGTCTCGGCTGATGCCTCGCGCGAATCCGATTCTTCCGCAAAACCTCCCCGTCTTTCTCCGGCTCCCGAAATCAATTCCCCCTTCATCGCTCCCTTTCTGGATGCGCAGCTTCAGATGAACATGGGGCACAATGAAAAGGCATTGCAGAAGCTGACGCCTTACATCAGTCGCGCAGGCTGTCCACGCCAGTTCTTTGAAACCGTTGCTCAGTTGTATATTGCCAACCACGATTGGCCGCAGGCTCTTTCCACACTGCAAACAGGGTTGCAGCATTTTCCGAATAATCCGGAGCTATTCATCATTAAGGCCCAGGTGTTGCGTGGCCAGGATAAGATTAACGAAGCCCTTCAAACCCTTGAAGAAGCATTAAAGGTTCAGCCGCATCGCCAGGACGCACTTGAAGCCATGAGCGACCTGCAATTGCAACTGCTGCGCAAGGTCACCAGTGAGGCCGAACTCGACAAGCAGATGAGCGCGCTCATTAATATTTTTGAACGCATGCTGCCCGGCCTGCAGGGCAGCGAGCGTATTCCCAAATTGCTGATTCTCAGCCAGCTTCATGTGCGCCGCAATGAGGTGGCCCAGGCCGAACCGTTTGCGCGCGAGGCGGTCGAGCTCGATTCGCATGATTACCGGACCTATATGGGCCTGGCTTCGGTTCAGGAAGCGCAGAACCGGACCACGGAGGCGCTGAAAACATATACGCAGGCGATGCTGCTGGATCCCGATAATCGCGACGTGCGGGAAAAAGTCGATGCGCTGCTCGATGGCAGCCGCAATCCTCAGGCAAAAATGAATTTTTATATTACCCAGGCCCGCGAATATCCGGCGATCAAGGAATTTCAGGATGTGGCTGCGTTGTTGCTGATGCGCAGCGGCCGCTGGGCTGAGGCCGAGGAGCGCCTGACGCTGCTGACCCAGAATTGGCCCGAAGACGGCAAAGCCCGCCTTGCGCTGGTGCGCGTCTGGATGGCCGAGGGAAAACTCGACAAGGGCATTGCCGCCGCCCGCCAGATGGCGTCGCATAAGGATGAGTTTGCCCCGCTGGTGGCGCTTTCGCTTGGCGAAGCGCTGGCTCAAAAAGGGGAGTATGACAAGGGTTATCAGCTTATTGATGAATTCTACAAGCAGGACAAAAACGATGAAGGGCTTGCGCTGGGGGCGGCAACGCTGCTTAAGCAGAGCGGAAAAACCGAATCGGCCGTGGCGGCGCTCGCCGAATTTCGCAAGCGCCATCCCGATTCAATCCGGGCTCTGACCCTTCAGGCCGATATGTTGAGCAGCCAGCAGAAGTATACCGAGGCCGTTTCGCTGCTCGACAGTGCAGACGAGAAAATGAAGAAGCAGAGCCCGGACGAATTGATCGAGGCTCGTGCCCAGCTTGCGCAAAACCAGAAACACTGGGATGAAGCGCTGAAACTTTTGAAAGAGCTTGCCGAAAAACATCCCGAAAACTCCCAATACCAGATTTCGGTCGGCTTCGTTCATCAGCAACTCGGCCAGAACGCCGAAGCGGAAAAGCATTATCGCGAGGCGCTGCGCCTCGATCCGCAGGATCCGGAGGCCTACAATACGCTCGGTTTCTTCCTTGCGGAGACAAAGCAAAAACTGGATGAAGCGCTGACGCTGATCATCAAGGCGCACAAGATGGAGCCCACCGCGGCGCACATCGTGGATAGCCTCGGTTGGGTTTACTATCAGCAGGGCGATTTCAAGTCGGCCTTGGAACAATTAAAGCGCGCTGTCGAATTGATGCCGCAGACGCCTGAAGCCGCCGAGGTTTACGAGCATCTGGGCGACGCATACGATAAACTTGGTAAGCCTGACGAGGCGCGCCAGGCATGGCGCAAAGCGGTGACCCTCAACAAGGATCAGGCCACTGCCCGCGAAAAGCTTGACCGTAAGCCATAGGGTTTGTTGCTTCATTATAAGGCAAAAACGGCATAACTGACGCCGGAGGGGGCGGATAAGCCGTGCACATAGAAGTTGGGATGTGTAAGGATAAGCCATGACAGAAAAGATTTTAGTCATTGATGATGAAACGCACCTGCTGCGTTTTTTTGAATACAACATCAAAGGGCAGGGCTTCGAGGTTTTTACCGGCGAAACCGGCGCTGAAATGCGCCGGCTGATCGGCGAGCATCAGTTTGCGACGGTTCTCCTCGACCTGATGCTTCCCGACGCAAATGGGCTCGACCTGCTCGATGAGCTTCACGAGCAATACCCGAGCCTCCCCGTCATTCTGATCACGGCTTACGGCACGATTGACAAGGCCGTGGCTGCCATGAAGGCCGGCGCTTTTGATTTCGTCGCCAAGCCGGTTGATATCGATCGCCTCAACGCGCTCGTGCGCAACGCTGTCGAGCAGCATCGCCTGCGCCGCGAAGTTCACTCGCTGCGCCGGCGGCTCGATCCGCCGCGGGAATTCCACGGCATGGTCGGCAGCAGCGAGCAGATGATCGAAATCTATACGATGATTGAATCGGTCGCGCCGACCAAGGCCACGGTGATGATCACCGGCGAAAGTGGAACGGGAAAGGAACTTGTCGCCCACGCCATTCACGATTTGTCCGGCCGCGCCGAGCAGCCTTTTCTCGCCATCAATTGCGCGGCCATTCCGCGCGACTTGCTGGAAAGTGAATTGTTCGGCCACGAGGAAGGCTCGTTTACCGGTGCGATCGGCCGCCGCGCGGGTTGTTTCGAGCGCGCCAATACCGGAACGCTGTTTCTCGATGAAATCGCCGAAATGGATCTCGGCCTGCAGGCAAAATTATTGCGCCTGCTGCAGGAGCAGGTCTTTTATCGCGTCGGCGGCACGCATCCAATCAAGGTCGACGTGCGCATCATTGCAGCCACCAATAAGGAGCCGGGCGAGGCCGTGCGCGCGGGCAAGTTCCGTGAAGATTTGTTTTACCGGCTGAATGTCGTTCCGATCAAAATGCCTCCACTGCGTGAACGCCGCGAAGACATCGGCCTGATCGCCGCCAAGTTTCTCCTGGAGTATGCCCAGGCGAATGGCCGTGGGTTTCAGGGCTTTGAACTTGAGGCGCTGGCAGCCATGGAGCGCTACCCATGGGCGGGCAACGTGCGCGAATTGCGCAACATCGTCGAGCAGGTCGTGGTCCTGAACGATGGCGAACGCGTCACGCTCGAAATGCTGCCGGCCCAGGTGCGGCAATATAAAATTCAGCAGGACGGCGAACAGTCCGGAAAGCCCGCCACCGCTGGCGAGGCTGCCGTGCGCGAAGCGGCGGCATTGCGCATGTCCGATGAAATTCATCCTTTCTGGCAGACCGAGCGCAATGAAATCCAGCGCGCGCTCGACATCTCCCGCGGCAACGTGCAGGACGCCGCGCGCAAACTCGAAATCTCCCCGGCGACGATGTATCGAAAAATTGAGAAGTATGGTCTGGTAAAGTAAAGGCTTGGAAAAGTCGGCGGCTCCCGTTAAAAGTTTCGGTTGCGGTGCCTTTTGGCCGGCCGCACTTGTGAATTACGTATTTCCTCTTCAATAAGGGCAATCAATCATGGCTCGTGAACTTCATGATGGCCGTAAAGACGGCCTGAAACCGCTTGAATCGCTCGATCTTTCGGGCGTGAACACTTTTGCCGAATTGCTGCGCGGAATGGGAAAGACCGCATTCAGCGGACGGCAGATGGGCAATGCGTTTGAAATCGCGCTGGCCATGGCGCGGGACGCGGGCTGCACAACGGTGCTGACCCTTTCGGGCGCGATGACGGTCGCCAAGCAGGGCCGCATCATCTGCGAAATGATCGACCGCGGCCTGGTGCAGGCGGTTGTGGCTACGGGCGCGCTAATGGCGCATGGCCTTACTGAATCAATCGGCCTGACGCATTACGCAGTGAGTCCCGAAGCCGACGACGCGGAGCTTTTTGAAAAAGGCTACAATCGGATTTATGACACGCTGGAGATGGAGTCGAATCTGAACGACGTGGCGGAACTCGTGGGCCGCGTGCTTCAGGAGGTGCCTCCGCCGAGCGACGGTGCTCAGCCGGGCATCTGGAGTTCGGCGCGATTCTGCCGCGCGGTTGGAGAAAAACTGGATAAACTGGACCATGGGCCGGGCGTGCTGCGCAGCGCTTATCGCAAAAACGTCCCCGTTTTCGTCCCGGCGTTTACCGACAGCGAAATGGGGCTCGACTTTTCAACATGGGCGATGAATGCAGCGCTTGCAAAGGAAGGCCGCACTGACAAATCGGGCGAGCCGAATATGTTCGATCCCGATGCGGTTTTTCAGGCGATTCCACCCTATAATCCCTTCCTCGACCTTCAGGAATATGCCCGGCTGATCGGCAAAGCCGAACGCATCGGCATTTTCACGATTGGCGGCGGCGTTCCGCGCAACTGGGCTCAGCAGGTCGCCCCCTATTTCGATATTACCGCCGCGCGGCTTGGCATCGCGCTTCCAGAACCGCGCTTCCAATATGGCATTCGCATCTGCCCAGAGCCGGTGCACTGGGGCGGGCTGTCCGGCTGTACCTACAGTGAAGGAGTGAGCTGGGGAAAATTCGTCCCGGTCGAAGAAGGCGGCCGCTATGCAGAAATTTATGCTGACGCAACAGTCGTCTGGCCCCTGCTGATGAAAGCTGTATTTGAGGAACTGGATCGTAAGTGAGTGATAAAAAGCCGGAGAGCTTATTCATCACTCATCATGTAATCATGCAATTCGACAAGCACTACACTCTCGAAGAAGCCAATGCTCTGCTCCCCTGGGTGCGGCGGATTTTTGAACGTGTGCATCAGGTTGCGGCGCAATTGCCACCTGAATTTCATTTGAATCCCAAGGCTGAACAGGCGATTCACGAACATTCGTCATCCACGCTGCTCTCCGACCATGCGCGTGCATTGAAGAGCGGGCTTCAGGCCTGGATGCATGATGTAGCCGAGATTCCCAGACAGATCGCGCTGGAAGAATCCCTCCGCAAACTGACGAATGAACAAAAACTTGAACTGATCGGCGGACTTTTACAGGGGGTAATCGAGCACGGAATTATTATTCAGGACGTGGGCCGTGGCCTGATCGATTTCCCAGCGCTGGCGGGCGGCGATGAAGTTCTATTGTGTTATCAGCTTGCCGATGGTGATCGAATCCTGGCCTGGCACGATCTCCATGCCGGCTTTGCGGGGCGGCAGGCCATTGAGCATCTTCCGCAATAAACGCTGGAAACCGCGAGCCATTGCTTTTTGAATGGCATCATGCAACCTGACAATCATTCTTCTCCTTCCATTGTTGTGTCCGGCCTGCGTCCTTTTCACTGGTATCTGTTGATTGCACTCCTCGCCTGTCTGGCTTTTCAGCCCGCTTTACGCAATCAGCTCACTTTCGACGACATCCGCCAGACGCGGGAAGTGCCGCAACCGCATGCATTGAGCGAATGGAGCCATGCTCTGCTCGCCCCATGGTGGCCGCCCGATAACCCGCACACCCTTTGGCGTCCTGTTGCACGCATCTCGATCTTGATTCAAAACGCGCTGCAGGCGAATCTCACCTGGCCGTTCTATGGTTTGAATATCGTCTTATTAATTATCGCCTCGTGTTTGTTGACAGCCGTTGCGCGACAACTCGATTTTTCCTTCGCCGCTGCAGGCTTGTCAGGCTGCATCTTTGCCGTGCATCCTTTGCATTCCGAAGCGGTACACCAGGTTGTCGGCCGTACCGAATTATTCGCGTCCGTTTTCATGTTGCTCGGCATTTATCTGCTGTTGCGCGGAGGCTGGAGAGCATGGTGGCAGTGGCCGGCGCAGGCCTTGTGTTACGCATTGGCTTTGGGTTCCAAGGAAAGCGCGATTATTTATCCTGTTTATCCTTTTCTTCTTCTGCTGCTTTATTGGCGCTCGGCGCCGGATAACAATGCAATTTCCCTGCGCGAGGGTCTGCTGCACTTCGCCAGATTGTTACCCGTTTGGGTCGCCGTAGGTGCGCTGTTTATCTGGCTGCGTTATCGCATTACGGGCGGCGTGATGATCACGGCGCATGAAACTTCATGGGTGGACAATCCGATTTTCGACTGGACGTTTGTTCGCCGTGTGCCAGTGTTTTTCGGTGTTTTTGGCTTCGCCTTCGCGCACTTTTTCTGGCCGGTCGGGCTCTGCCCTGATTACGGCACAATTTCCCTGCCGGTCATGACGGGCTGGCAATGGCCATATTCCTGGTTTGGCCTGGTTTTAATCATCGTCCTGGCAGCTTATGCGTTAATCAGTTTTCGTCGCGGTGGCCGTGGCTGGGGGCTGGCTCTGGCCGGGCTGAGCGGTTATCTGATCACATCCAACCTGTTTTTCACCGTTGGCGTGCTTGTGGCGGAACGGCTTTGGTTTTGGCCCTCAGCCGCGCTCTGCCTTGCCGTTGCATGGTGGCTTGATCGGTTACTGGGCCGGGCTGCCTTGCAAATGAATATGGCCGGCCACCAACGGCTGCAATTCCTGGTAATCGCGGTGTTGCTGGTATTACTGCTTGGCGCTGATTGGAAGTATGCAGCCGCCTGGCGCAGCGAAATCACGATGGCCGATTACACGCTTGATCTGTATCCAAATAACGCGCGCGCAAATCTTAACGTCGCGCGCCTTGCTCATGACCAGGGGGATTTCAAAACCGGGTATCTTTACGGAACGCGGGCCGTGCAAATTTATCCCTCCGCCCCTTCTTATCTGATGCTCGGAATCAACGCTTCACCCATTGCAGAACATCAGGCGGAGGCTGCGGAGGCCTTCGCTCGCGTTCTGGCATACGAACCCGAAAATGCCGATGCACAGCGTGAATGGGGCACGATGCTGCAAAACCAGGGGCGCACCACCGAGGCTTTGCAGCGCTACAGGCTCTGCGTACAGCATCCAAATGCGCGGCACCGCGAGGAAATCGAAGCACGCATCAGGTTTTTGGAATCAAAAAAATAGCCGGCAGGATTTATCTTGCCGGCTGTTTTCAGGTGATCCGCTCTTATTCAAGAATAAACGAGCCTAGTTCAACAGGCGTCACGTGCGGATCGGTCCCATTGATATACTCTTCAATGTTTGTGTAACCATCCCCATCCGGATCGTCATCCTGATCGTTTGCATCATTCGGATTAAACCCGTAAAGCGTTTCCCATGAGTTTGGCATGCCGTCATTGTCGCTGTCGGTGGGCGCTGTGGTCGAATTGTAGGTCGGCCAGCCCCCAACTTCGGTCTGCGAATCGATGATCGAGCCATTTCCATTGGTCACATTGCTGACGGCCCGGGCATCGACCGAATCGCGTGCCGGAAGCGTCGCTCCGGCATTGGCAAGCACGTCCGCCTTCGCCGTAAGCACCGCCTGCGTCGTGACAGCCGGGAACGCAAGCGGCGAAGCAAGCTGGGTATATTCATCGGAAAAGCCTGTCCAGCCCGAAGGGGCCGAACCATTCAGGTAATTATCGCTTTTGTAGATTTGGTAGCGGTCCGCCTTGGTTGGGTCGGTGACGCCCGAATAGAAAAATAAGTTTGTGTGATCATAGGTCGAAGGCCCACTCTTCACCCAGTTCCCGATGTAATTCATCGAGGTGTATTCGTTCTTGCCGCCGCCGTGTCCGCTGGAATCGCCCCAGTTATAAATGACATTGTTGCGGAAATCGAGCAGCGTGCGGTGCGTGGGATCGCTGGTGTCGCTTCCCAGGCGCGGGTTGCGCGCGTCGCCGTGCACAAACAGGCAGTGATGAATCGAAACAGTTCCACCATCTGTTCGGATCAACAGGTTACAGCCGTGCGGTCCGTCGGCGTGATTCGAATCGTTCAGCGGTTCCGAAAAAATGCAATATTGCATGGTAATGTTGGTTGTGTCGGGGTCGGTCGAACTGCCGCCATAAATATGCGTGTTTTCGTCAACCGACCAGCTCATCGAGCAGTGGTCGATCAAAATGTTGTAGCAGGCATCAATGGGAAGCGAACCGCCGTTCCAGATTGAGGGAACATTGCCGCTGATGTCGCCAGGCCGAAAGCGAATGTGCCGGATCACGATGTCATGCGTGCGTCCAAGCATTACAGCGTAACCCTTGATGCAGATTCCACTGCCTGGAGCTGTCTGGCCGGCCACGGTCAGATACGGTTTGTCGATCGTCAGGTCATGTGCGAGATAAATAATCCCCGAAGTGCGAAAAACGACAATTCTGGGTACGTTCAGTCCGTCCACAGCGTTTTGAAAACTGCCCGCACCATTGGGATTTAGGTTATCCACGATAAACACCTGCCCACCGCGCCCGCCTACGGTGTCGGATCCGGCGCCCTCCGCGCCGGGAAACGCGGGAAGCGCAAACGAAATGCCTGCCAAACAGCAGGCAATAAGCACCAATAACGCTAATCGGGTAAAACCTGACAACATGGTACAACTCTTAAAGGGGAATGTTGAAAACATGCAAAATGTTCACTGAATAATATAGAAGCTATCCTGCAATGCGCCAACCAAAATTCTCAAAAATGGCCTTTTAAACAAGGCCTTCATCGCGAAAAATTTCCTTTAAAGCATATTCAGATACTATACATGCATTGCAAGAATTCGGCGCATGATTTGGAGCGCCGGCGTCCTCGCCGGCAGGGGCGGAGGCGCCTCGCCCCCGCATGAATGGTTTCTTAAATTGCTTTAAAGCTTGGTAGAGCCCGTCAAGCTGAATTATTGACGATCAATCAAAATGCCCGAGCCTGCGAAATATCGCCTGGAAGCAATGATGCGCCTTCCATCGCATGACAGCAGTAAATTGCGGGAGCAAGCCCGGTTTTCTTTTCATAAAGGGTTGCGACTGTTTCCGTGAATTTATCGGCGTTTTCCGTTTTCACCAGCGCGACGGCACAGCCTCCGAAGCCTGCCCCTGTCATCCGTGCCCCATGGCACCCAGGCAGCATTTGCGAAATTGATACAATCGTATCGAGCTCGGCACTGGAAACTTCAAAATCATCCCGCAGACTGCGGTGGCTTCCGTTCATCAGGCGCCCAAACGTTGTTGCATCACTCTTCTTGAGGGCTTCCGCCGCCTCCCTGGTCCTGTCAATTTCAGTAATCACATGGCGCGCGCGCCGGCGCATCGGCTCGGGCAGTTCATATTCCTGCTGCCTGAAGCGGGCGATGTCTACTTCCCTTAACGATTGCACTCCAAAAAAGCGGGCCGCAGCTTCGCATTCACTGCGGCGGTTGTTATAGGCCGAATCCTGCAACCCCCGGCGCGTCGAAGTATCCATTACAACCACAACCACATCGTCCGGTATCGGAACGCTTTCACTTTCCAGATTGGAGCAGTCGATCAGAAGCGCATGCTCTGCGCGCCCGCAGGCCGAGATAAGTTGATCCATGATCCCGCATTGGACGCCGATCCACTTGTTCTCCGCGCGTTGGCATGCCAGCGCCATCGCCTTGCAATCCCATGCAATGTCATTAGCTGCTGCAAGCGCCCGTGCAACTGCCAGTTCAATGGCGGCAGAGCTCGACAGCCCGGCGCCGATCGGCACATTTCCCGCCAGCACGCCATCCCATCCGTGCGTCAATGCATGCTCCTCCCCATGCTTCTCATTGATCGCCCAGGCGACTCCCTTCACATATTCGACCCAGCTTTCAGCCCCTTTTTCCGGTGCGCTGCAATCGAACTCGAACGTCTCGCTGTAATCCAGCGACGTTATCCTGATTTTACTGTCCTGACGTTTTCTGAAGGCGATAAAGGTGCAGCGGTCGATGGTCATGGGCAATACGAAGCCTTGGTTATAATCGGTATGCTCACCGATCAAATTGACACGCCCCGGCGCCCTTGCAACCAGCTCCGGCATTTCTCCGAATCTCGCTTTGAATTCTTCAACAACGCTTTCAATCAGCATCATTTTACAACTTCTCGCGCTGCTTGTAATGAACGTCCGGAAGGCTCGCAAGGCGGCCTGCCGCCTGCTCGGGCGTCAGGTCGCGCTGCGCCTCGGCCAGCAGCTCATAACCGACAAGAAACTTTTTAACTGTCGCCGAGCGCAGCAGCGGCGGATAAAAATGCGCGTGCAATTGCCAGTGGTCGTTCGCCTCTTCCCCCGCCAGCGCACCGTGCCAGCCCCCCGCCGGCGCTCCGTGCCAGCCCCCCGCTGGCGCTCCGTGCCAGCCCATTGAATATGGGAACGACATCTCAAACAAATTGTCATAGCGCACCAATAGCTGCTTGATGATCGATGCCAGTGATACGCGTTCCGATTCACCAAGCTCATCAAGATGTGCAATGCGCCTCCTTGCCGGCAGCAACATCGTTTCAAACGGCCAGACGGCCCAAAACGGCACGACAACCAACCAATCGTCATTCGCAACTACGATGCGCTCACCACGTTGCAACTCAAGTGTGGCGTAATCCTGAAGCAATACGCTTTGATATTTTTCCAACCAGCCCCGCTGCTGGATATCTTCCTTGTACGGTTCGTTCGGGAGCGCCGAGCCCGCCCAGATCTGCCCATGGGGATGAGGATTGGAGCACCCCATCAGCTCACCCTTGTTTTCAAAGATCTGCACCCAGCGATATTGTTGTTTCAATTCAGAGACCTGCCCGGCCCATAGCTCAACCACTGTAAGAATGTCTTTGAGATCCATTTCGGCCAGGGTCAGATCATGCCTTGGCGAAAAACAAATCACGCGGCATTCACCGCGCTCAGCTTCAACTTTCAGCAGTGGCGATTCCTCGCTCGGGTTTGTAATCGGCTCAGGCCTTAAAGCCGGAAAATCATTAGTGAAAACGCAGGTAGAATCATAATGCGGATTTAGAGCGTTCCCCGCGCGCCGATTTCCCGGACATAAATAACACTTTGGATCATACGCCGGCCGTTTTTCCTCCTGAACATGATCCTGCTTTCCCTGCCATGGCCGTTCGCTTCGATGAGGCGAAACCAGCAGCCATTCTCCAGTCAGGGGGTTCAGCCGGCGATGAGGATGATTGCGCAGATCAAACGGCATTTTAATTATACAAAAATAAACCACTAAGACCGGTGAATAACCATATTCACCAAATTAGTCCCGCTGCCGGAAATGTGCTAGATAATCGTTACAGAATGAGTGTTTCATCCTGTGCTGTGAAAGATTTTCGCAATATATACATTCAATCTATGGGCCTATTGGTTGGAGAGCGGCAGATTCCTAATCTGTCCTTTATCCCTTTGCAGTCAGAAGCTTAATAAGCCCGGATAAATCGCCGCTAACCGACTCAATGGTATAAGGATCTTCGGGATGAGCCTGAGATCCCTCCTTCTCAAAGTGAGGCCGCTCATCGAACATTCGGCCCCATTCCATGTCGGTTTCACGAACAAGTTCCTGCAGCAGGCGGTCTGAGGCGAGAACCCGTCGGCAAAAGGCCGTCAAAACGGCAAGAGGTTGCGCATTGTCGTCGAGCAGGAAATCGCTTGCCTTGATGGCGCGGAGCAGCACAATTTGCAACGCTCCCGGGGAGTCCGTCAGGCTGCGTCTTAACCACTCCTGAATTTCGAGCTCAGTCTGTTGTCTGGGGGTGACCGGCGATCCTCCTTTCAGCCCGCCAGCCCCGGCCAAACGTCCGACGGCTTCGGCCATGCTGAATTTCCGCCGATTACGGATTTCTCTTTCGAGTTCTGCCTCCGCTTCGAAGCGTGATTTATCTTCATTATCGTTCATCGGCCAATTCGATTTCTATTTTTCCGGCTTTCGCAGATCCAGACAGACAATTTTTCCTGCGGCATTGCGGCAATACAACAGCCCATTGGCAAGCACCGGTATCGTCCAGCAGTGGCCGCCCAACGCCTGCGTTGCTGCAATCGTCTCAAATTTTTCTGGAGTTGCCTTGGCGATCACCAATTCCCCCTTATCACTCAGGATCATCAATTTCGCGTCTGCAATGATCAGTGACCCCTTGCCCAGCCCGGCTTTCTTCCATTGTAACTTCCCCGTTTTAAAATCGATGCATCGAAGTTCCACGTCATCAAATCCGTAAACCTGGCCATCCCAGAGCACGCTCGTGGCAAGCAGATTGCGCATGTTCATGTTTTCCCACACCGGCGTGATTTTCCCATCGTCAAACCTCAGGAGGCTGCATCCCTTTCCGGTCCCCGAAGAAAGAAAAATCAAGTCGTCCTTAATGATCGGAGTGGCCATATTCTGGTTACCTCCGCCAAACCATTCAAGGCGCGCCTTTTCCTTGCCGGTCAATGGATTCAGAATCAGCAGATTCTGGCCGTTCCATGCCGCCACGTAACGTTTGGTGTTTAACGTGAAGGACACAGGCGAAGCGTACGACGGAATTTGATTTTCAGTATGCCAGAGTATGTCGCCTGTTTCCTTGTCCAGCCCCACGGTTGGACCAACATCGAGAATGAGTACTCGGCCTTCGACCAGCGGCGACGTCGTAAAACCATGCCAGTGCTGAGCCTCGGCAATGTGCAGTTCATTCTTTAAATTACGGTGCCAGCGCATCTCTCCGTTTTTCGCCGTAAAACAAAAAACCTCTCCTTCCCTGCTGAGCGTATAGACTGCGCCGTCTGCAACCACTGGCGTGGAGGCGGGACCCCCTTCAGGCGCAAAGCCGCTGTATGTTTTGCATGGATAACGATAATGCCAGATTTCCTCGCCGGTTGTGGCGTTCAGGCAGTAGACGGTATCCAGCTTTCCATCACTACCCATCGTAAAAGCCCGGCCAGCGCTTATGGATATCGCTGAAAAGCCGCTGCCGACCGAGCCCTGCCAAAGCACCTTCGGTCCTTCTTCTGGCCAATCCACTCGCCAACCGATCTCCTCGGAAATTCCATCGCGCCTCAGCCCACGCCACTGTGGCCAGTCGGCGGCCAGGGCAGAGGCGAAGCAGGCTAACAAACAAATATTGATGGTCAAAACGCAACGATTGTTAAGTAGACGGAAAACAAACCGTTTCAGCCGACCTGTGTTCAAATGGCCTGACGTCATCATCACAACTCCCAACACATTTCCTTTATAGATAGACTTGCAGGGAAGCATGTCAAGCTCGATGCATAAACTGCAGGCATCTGGCGTATGATTTGGAGCGCCGGCGCCTCGCCCCCGCATGAATTGTTTTTAAAATGCTCGGTAGTGTATCAGTTTCAATTTTCGCGTTTCCTATTAGCCCGTAGGGCGGCGGCGATAAGCCCAGGGCGTAGCGCAGCGTAGCCCTGGGTGGCAGATTTCACAAAAACTGCCCGGCGCAAAATTCGCCTCTTCGCGAATTTTGTGACGGGCAAATTCAAACTGAGACACCACCAAATGCTCTAACAGCTTGTTTACGAGCACCAGCAATGAGATATTGTTCCCAAATCAGGTGAAGCGATTCTGAACGAAGGAATGAAAAATGAACACTTTGCTTCGATATTCATGTTTGCGGCTTGCCGGCATTCTCGGCGTTTGCCTGCTTGTCTTTGTCTCTTCGGCAATGGCTGCATCAAACAAGGGCCTGGACATTTATTGGCCGGATGTCGAAGGAGGCGGAGCGACCCTCATCGTTACGCCCGCAGGAGAGTCGGTCCTGATTGATACCGGAAATTTCGGTGATCGCGATGCAGGGCGAATCAACAAGCTTGCGGCCCTGGCCGGCTTGAAGAAAATCGACCATGTGATTATAACCCATTTCCACGACGACCATTACGGCGGCGCTGCCGAGCTATCCAAACTTATCCCGATTGGGCATCTTTATGACAACGGAATCCCGAACTACAAGGGGAATACATCGGAATATCCGCATCAGGCCGAGTTGGATGCCTACTCCGCCTTCAAGACCGACGCGCGCTCTGTAATGCACGCCGGAGATTCAATTCCTCTCCACTCATCTGACGGCGCTGCCAAAATATCTTTGACATGCCTCAAGGCAAGGTTGGATTACATTAAGCCGCATCCAAATCAATCGGTCAATCCTCTGGCCGCCGGCGCCATAAAAAAAGAAAGTAAGGACACGGAAAACGGCAATAGCATCGCGATGCTCCTTCGGTTTGGCCCGTTTGAATTTTTCGATGGAGGCGACATGACCTGGCCCGTCGAAGGCAGACTGGTCTGTCCGGTTAATCTTGTTGGCAAGGTAGATGTTTATCAGGTTGATCATCATGGTCTTGATGTCAGCAATAATCCCGTCCTGATCCAGAGCCTTGCGCCCTCGGTAACGGTCATGGTCAACGGCCCGCAAAAAGGATGTGAACCCAACACGCGTAAGGCTTTGCGTGAAGTGCAGTCCATCAAGGCCAATTACCAATTGCACCGCAAGCTGGCTGCGGATGCAGACAACACACCCGACGAGTTCATTGCCAATCAAAAAGCCGAATGCGAAGGGAATTACATCAAGCTTTCAACAACCCCGGACGGAAAAAGCTACACGATCTCAATACCCGGAACCGGTCATCAGAAAACCTACCGGACTAAACCTTGACCGGCAAAGCGTGATCGTCCCGATAAACTGTTTGTTTCCCCTTTTCTTACTGGGTTCGTGGGTTCTGCTTGAATCAATGTTATCAGGGGATAAAGTTGGATACATTTCGGCGATGGGAGCGTGGTATGGATTGGCGCCAATTGGTTCTGAGAGGACTTGCAAGCGGCGTGGCTACCGCGGTTATTTTCCCAATGCGGTTATTTTCCCAATAATGTTCAGGGCCTTTATTAAGGATCGGTTTACCCGCGATATTGAAAAGCTAAGAGAGGAATTCAATACGGGCATTGTATATCTGAATCATTCGCTGACGAACCTTAACGGGGAAAGAATCAAATACTTGCTAGGCGTATATACAGGACTCGCCGAGCACATAACCGCCATGCATAAATTGTTTAAGCCGCGTCATTCCCCGCGGAACAAACAAGAGCAAATCGAAATGTTTCGCCTCGCCGAAGATGCCACGGAAAAACTCACGCAGACTTTTAACGTCCGCCGAATACTTTTGTCCTCTGAAACCGTAAGGCTTTTCACTCAATATCAAATTGACTGCGCTGTAATGTTGGACGCCGTAAATGAAGCCATGATTGCGAGTCCGAATGTTATATCAGACGCGAAGCGTGAAGAACTTTGGAATATGGTTCAGCCTTTTTTAAGAACATTCCTTGATCAGATCAATGATGAGTTCAGAAAAGTTATTGCGGCGAAATAACACGCGTGACCTTCAAAAAATTCATGATCTGGTATTGCGCGGCCATCGGTTTATTGATTGGCTCCGGAATTGTAATGGATAGCGTTGAATCGAAAATCCCTGAAATCAAACCCCTGTTTAGACTCTATGGGAAGGTCTTTTTTGCAGCGCCGGGATATCTGATTCAGAATGCAACGGAGGCATCTCACATCCGCTTTGGAGGAGGAATGACAGGCTATGTCATTTTAGTGGCCATCTTTGTTTTGTACTTCGTCTTGCTCAGCTTTCCCCTTGTGCTCGCCGTTAGATTCAGGCTGTCGGGAAAGCGCCGTGCTTTTTTGATTTGCGCGCTGGTTCAAATGCTCTTTTTATTCGGCCACGGCTGGCTTTCATTTACACGCTGGAAGTCTCAGGGATTTTAGGATTTCGCAAATGCCCCCGGGACGAAGGGGAGTAACGCTGCGGCAAATTGTTGAAAAATACCAGACTTACGGCATAATTTTATCGAGCGTCCTCGTAGCTCAGTTGGATAGAGCGGCAGATTCCTAATCTGTAGGTCGCCGGTTCGAGCCCGGCCGAGGACGCCATGATTTTAATGGGCTTAGCTCATTTTTGAAAAACGGCTAGATTTGGATCGGGAAGCAAGCGGGAAGCAAAAGACAAGAAAATAGCCGGTAAATGGCAGTATTTCGGGGGCCATCGCGCCTGAGGCTTTCCAGCACATTGGGATCCTAAGCTTAGAATTCCACGTGGACAAGTTGTCGCG